>Ga0066903_100000450_pt1 | contig 25577 bp, 23 predicted proteins | sample PanSoiMetaGPlot1_FD_67491 | JGI IMG/M metagenome (GOLD analysis project Ga0066903, IMG submission 67491) | Tropical forest soil microbial communities from Panama analyzed to predict greenhouse gas emissions - Panama Soil - Plot 1 (version 2) | ecosystem: Environmental > Terrestrial > Soil >... | reverse complement strand
CTTGCGCTCGCCGACATAAGATTCGACGCCCTCCAGCTGCTCGAGAAAGTCGATCTGCCAGAAGGCACGCCTGAACTCTCCGTCGGTGATTGATCGCAGTCCGATCTCTTCCTGCTTGCGGATGACAGCTTCAATCTCGCGGTCTTCGATCGCTCTGAGCGTGGCGGCGTCAATCTCGCCGCGCTCGTGGCGGGCGCGGGCGTCTTTCAGAGCGGCCGGGCGCAACAGGCTGCCGACATGATCGGCGCGGAAAGGGGGCGTTGTTCCTCGCATGACTTGTCACCACACGACGAAAGGTGCCCCCACGCGCCCTTCGTCGTCATTTTGGCCGTTCGACTTCCTACCTGGCGATCAGCCCCAGACCTCTCGCGCGAGGTCCACGACCATCTTCAGCTTCGCCCATTGTTCCTCCTCGGCAAGGACGTTGCCGTCCTCCGTCGAGGCGAAACCGCATTGCGGGCTGACCGCGAGCTGATCGAGATTCACGTACTTGGCCGCCTCGTCGATCCGCCGCTTCACGTCGTCCTTTTTCTCCAACGTGCCGCTCTTGGAGGTGATGAGGCCGAGCACCACGACCTTGTTGCCCTTGGGCAGGAAACGCAGCGGCGCGAAGCCGCCCGCTCGCTCGCTGTCATATTCGAGGAAATATCCGTCGTAGTTGCAGCGCGCGAGCAGACTCTGCGCCACCGGCTCGTAACCTCCCGAGGAAATCCAGGTCGAACGGAAATTGCCCCGACACACGTGCGTGGTGATCGTCATATCGGCGGGTTTCGCCTCCAGCGCCTTGTTGATCGTGCGCGTATAGGTGTCCTGCAGGTGGTCGACGTCGAGGCCGCGGTCCCTGGCTTTCTTGAGTTCCTCCTGCGAGCAGAGATAGGCCCAGGCAGTGTCGTCGAATTGTAGATAGCGGCAACCCATATCGTAGAAGGCACGCACCGCTTTCTGGTAGGCGGCGGCGAGGTCGTCGAAGATGGCGTCGCGATGAGGATAGGCCTTGTCACTCACGGCGCCCGGCTCGAGACGGAAATGCAGCACGCCCGGGCTCGGGATCGTCATCTTCGGCATCACGCGCGTATGCGCCTTCAGGAATTTGAAATGCTCCAGCATCGGGTGATGGGAGAACCCGAGCTTGTCGACGATGCGGATGCCCCGCGCTTGGGTCTGAACGCCCTGAAACTGGATGCCGTGGTCTGCCTGATAGATCTCGACGCCGTCGAGCATGCCGAAGAAGTCGAAATGCCACCACGAGCGACGGAATTCGCCGTCGGTCGCGAGTTGCAGCCCGATCTCTTCCTGCCTTTTGATGATTTTCTCGATCTCGCGATCCTCGACCTCCTTTAATTGGGCGTCGCCGATCTCGCGCTTGGCATGCTTTGCCCGCGCGTCCTTGAGCGGCGCGGTGCGCAGGATGCTGCCGACTTGGTCGGCGCGAAAAGGCGGCTTGGCGCGTTGCGCGACCTCAGCCTTGGTCAAGGTGGTCATTGCTTGCTCCTTACTCCCAAACAATCGTCCCAAGAAGCTCTGCATCGGCACGGTACCGTCGCGCGACGGCCCCCCATTCACTTTTTCGACTTCGCCCTCACATCCTTTGATTCGTATCGCGATAATTCGATCGCTCGCCCGTCGACCCTTGCCTGCTCATGCGGCTTGCGAATGAGCACGGAGCCGGGCACGAGGCCGCGGGTACGCTGGTTCTGCAGCGCGAGCTCGAGATTGCGGAACGCGAGCCGCGCGTGTTCGCGCATGATCGCCTCTGCGCGCGCTCCTTCGCGACTCTCGATCGCTCGCACCGCGCAGCGATGGTGATCCTGGGCGATGGTCATGATCGCGTGCGCCTCGTCGAGCTCGGCTTGCACCATCACGAACGCGCTGGGCGAGGCGAACGGCAGGTTCATCGCCCGCCGCAGCTGGCGTTCGAGCACCGGGCTGTCGGCAAACGCGATCAGCAACGCATGAAATCGTGCGTTGAGGCGGACGTAGTCGGAAAAATTCTCGACCGTCAGCCGCGCGCGATCGACGAAGGCATCGATCTCGGCGAGGCAATCCTTGATTTGTGCGAGCCCCGATTGGGTGACCCCGCGTTCGGCCGCAAGCCGCCCGGCCAAGCCCTCGAGCGCGCCGCGGATCTCGATCGCGTCGTAAATGTCGCGTTCGGAGAAGGCCTTGACCGCGAAGCCGCCCGAAGGAATGGCATCGAGCAGGCCTTCCTCCTCGAGCCGCACCAGGGCCATGCGGATTGGCGTGCGCGAGACGCCGAGCCGCTCGACGAGCGGGAGTTCCGATATGCGGTCGCCGGGCTTGAGCTCGCCCGACAGAATAAAGTCGCGCAGCTTCAGCAGCGCCCGCACCGTCTGCGACGCCGACCGATCCCCACTCTCCTGCACCAGCGTTTCCATCTGTCCCGTTTGGCCGGCAGACGTCCTGCCAATCGTTTGGGATACATTCTGTATACAGGAACGGTGGTGTCAACTGCTGAGGCAGACGGCTCTGCGGGAGCGATGTTACGGTTGGGGACAAGGTAAGCCTTGGGAGGAAAGAACCATGGCCACGTCGGGCCTCACCCGCCGCGCAGTGTTGGCTGGCATGACGGCCGCCCCGTTCGCCGGCGGCGCCCGCGCGCAAACCGCTTGGCCGGAACGGCCGGTGCGCGTCATGGTGCCATACCCACCAGCGGGCGGCGCCGACACCACGGCGAGGATCCTGTTCGGCAAGCTAAGTGCCGATCTCGGTCAACAGTTCATCATCGAAAATCGTGGCGGTGCCGGGGGCACCATCGGCGAGGCCATCGTCGCCAAAGCAGCACCGGACGGCTACACGCTGCTGCATGACGCGACCGCCTTCTCGGTGAATGCGTCGCTCTATCCGAATTTGCCGTTCGATTATCAGAGGGATTTCGAGCCGGTCTTTTTGGTCTCCCTGGTGCCGAACATCCTGGTGGTCACGCCCTCGGTACCGGTCAAGACGGTCGCCGACATCATCACCCTGGCCAAAGCCTCTCCCGACGGCATCGACATGGCTTCGTCCGGCAACGGCACGCTGCAACATCTCTCGCTCGAAATGTTCCGCCACATGACCGGCATCACGATCAAACACGTGCCTTATCGCGGCGGCGGCCTCGCGCTGACCGATGTCATGGCGGGGCAGGTGAAATTCTTCTTCGCCAATGGATCCTCGGTCGTCGGATTGATCAACGGCGGCAAGGTGAAAGCGATAGCCCATACCGGCAAGGGACGCCTCGCGAGCCTCCCGGATCTGCCGCCGATCTCCGACACCCTGCCCGGGTTTGAAGCCTTTGAGTGGAACGGCGTCTTCGTACCGCACGGCACGCCGCCCAATATCGTGCGCAAGCTCAATGCCGATCTCAACGCGGCGCTTCGGTCGCCGGAAGTGACGGCCCGCTTTGCGCCACTCAATATCGAAACGCGCGAAAATACCCCGGAGGAATTTCGCGCGTTCGTTCAGGCTCAGACCGAGTTGTGGAACCGCGTGGTGAAAGAGGCCAACATCAAGTTGGGTTAGCAAGACATGCGAAAAATTCTCGCCGCCATTCCCGGGCGCGAGCGCAGCTCGCGAACCCCGGAATCCAGCGCAGTATTTCTGGTTTCCGGGCCCGCCGACGCAGTGAGATTTTCAAAATCGAGTTGGGTTCTCGCCCATGGATTCCTCTAGCGAGCCCCCGCGCATTGCCGGCCCGGTGGCGAGCCCCAGACGCCCGCGCGTGCTGCCGCCGGCGGCCGCATGGGATACGCATGCGCACATTTTTGGACCCGCCGACAAGTTCCCGTACACGCCGGGACGCGGCTACACGCCGCCCGATGCGCCGGTCGAGCGCTTCATCGCGTTGCTCGACCACCTCGGCTTCGCACGGGGCGTGGTGGTGCAGGGGAACGCGCACGGCTATGACAATCGCGTGCTGCTCGATGCATTGACGCGCCACCCGCAGCGCTTGCGCGGCATCGCCATCACCGATACTCGGATCAAGCCGGAGACGCTGCGCGACTGGCACCGCCTCGGAATGCGCGGGCTGCGATTCCATCTGTTTCCGGAAAAGCCCAGTTACGTCCGGGGCGTTGGGCTCGACGTGCTCGACGTGTTTCGCAAGACGATGGGTAACCTCGGCTGGGTTGCGCAATTTTTTTGCGACTACCGGGTGATGCAGGAGATGGCCGCGGTGTTGCAGACCATCTCACGCGAGATGCCGGTGATCGTCGATCACCTCGGGATGCTCCCGGCGACGCGCGGCGTGGGCGATGCGAACTTCCAGGCGCTATTGAAGCTCGTCGGCGAGGGACACGCGCACGTCAAGCTGTCGGCTGTTTATCGTTTGTCCGCGCAATATCCCGACTATGCCGACGCGCGGCCGCTGCATGCGGCGCTGGTTGCCGCCAACCCGCAGCGCCTGATGTGGGGCACCGACTGGCCGCATCCTTCGATCGCAGCCGAGGCGATGCCTGACGACGGGCATTTGCTCGACCTCTTCCACGATTGGACCACGGACCCCGATACGCGTCGGGAGATTCTTGTCGAGACGCCTGAGCGACTATTCGCAACGTAGCGCGTAGCCCGGGTGGAGGGACGCGTAGCGGTCACGAACCCGGGATCAGAATTGCGACAGCCCCCGGGTTGCGCTTCGCTTTCGCCATAGCGCGTTGAAGACGCGCGTGAACGCGCTTTTGCCACCCAGGCTACACCGGCGTTCCCGATTGCGATGTGCGGCGGCTCACAGCGCAGCAAAATCGATTGGCTTTAGTCGATCGAGGGTGCGCCGGACCGGCGGCATCGGGTATTTCAAGCCGCTGGCGCAATTGAACAAGACAACGCGGTCGGTGCGCTTGATCCGACCTTCGGCCAGGCTCTGCTGATAGGCGGCGTATGTAGCCGCTCCTTCCGGGCAAAGCAGCAGACCTTCCGCTCGCGCGACAGCGTCGAGGGCCGCGTTGATCGCCTCGTCGGATACGGCGATCGCGAACCCGCCGCTCTCGCGCACCGCTCGCAGGATCAGGAAATCGCCGATCGCCTGCGGCACCCGAATGCCCGACGCGATCGTGTGGGCGTTCTCCCATCGCGGTGCGTGCTCCTGGCCCGCCTCGAAGGCGCGCACCATCGGCGCGCAGCCCGCGGCCTGCACGGCGACCATGCGCGGACGCTTCGCCCCGATGAACCCGATCGCCTCGAGCTCGGCGAAAGCCTTCCACATTCCGATCAGACCGGTGCCGCCGCCGGTCGGATAGAAGATCGCATCAGGCACCTCCCAGCCGAGCTGCTCCACAAGCTCCAGCCCCATCGTCTTCTTGCCTTCGATGCGATAGGGCTCCTTGAGCGTCGACACATCGAACCAGCCGACCTTGGCGCGGCCTTCACCGACGATCTTGCCGCAATCATCGATCAGGCCGTTGATGCGATAGACACTTGCGCCCTGCAGCGCGATCTCGCTGACATTCACTTCGGGGGTGTCTTCCGGACAGAAGATCGTGCTCTTGATGCCGGCATGCGTCGCATAGGCTGCGAGCGCGGCCCCGGCGTTGCCGTTGGTCGGCATCGCCATGTGCTTGATCCCGAGTGTCTTTGCCATCGATACCGCCATGACCAGGCCACGCGCCTTGAACGAGCCGGTGGGGAGCCGCCCTTCGTCCTTGACCAGAATCTCTTCGCAGCCGAGCGTCGCAGACAATGCCGGCATCCGGATGAGTGGCGTCATCGCCTCGCCGAGACTGACGATGTGCTCGGCCTTGCGTACGGGCAGCAGTTCGCGATAGCGCCACAGGTCCGGAGCGCGCTGCGCCAGCGCGTCCTTGGTCAACGTCTTGCGCATCGCGGCGAGGTCATAGCGGACGAGCAGCGGCTTGCCGGCGCGCGAGAGGTTGTGGACCTGATCGGCCTCGTGGCGCTCCCCGGTCATGGCGCATTCGAGATGCGAGACGAAACTCGGTCGCTCGGCGATCAGATTATCCTCCCAACGCATGCTCCCTCACCCGTGATGGTCACTGCGGCGCGCAGCCCTGACGCATTGCAAACATCTGTGGAATACGGTTGCCCGACCGCCGGAACCCCTCTTAAATAGTCGGGCAGAAGTGTTGTGTTTAGCCGCGATCGAAGCGCGTGGCGAGGGGGCTCCCATGACCATCGTTCGGCATTTCAGCGCGATCCTGGCGGCCACGGCCGTCCTCTTGGCGGCACCGCCTCCCGTGCGGGCACAACCCCCGGATGCCGGGGTGAAAGCGGCGCCGACGGCGACCTGCGATCGATCGCACTTTCGCGTCCTCGTCGATGTCGGCCACACCAACGACGCGGGAGGCGCGCTGAGCTCACACGGCGTCTTCGAATACGCCTTTAATTTCCGCCTTGCCGCTCAAATCGAGCAGAGCCTCATCGACGCTGGCTTCGACAAGGCCATGCTGATGGTCACCACGCAGAGGCCGAACACCGGGCTGTTCCAGCGTGTCGCCGTCGTCAATACCTTCAAGCCCGACTTGCTGCTGTCAATCCACCACGATGCGGTGCCCGACCGATTCATAGAGCACTGGGAATACGAGGGTAAAAAGTATGAATATTGCGATCGATTTCACGGCCATTCCATTTTCGTCTCACGCGACAACCGCGATTATGGCGGCAGTCTTCTCTTCGCCCAGCTGCTCGGCCGCTGCCTGAAGGAGCGCGGCCTTCAATATACGCCGCACTACACCGAGAAGTTCATGGGCAGCAGGCGGCGGATCCTGGTCGACGCGCAGGCCGGTGTCTATCGCTACGACCAGCTGATCCTTTTGCGCCACACCCAAGTGCCGGCGGTGCTGCTGGAAGCCGGCTCGATCGCCAATCGCGATGAGGAGCTAGCCCTTGCGAGCCCGGAACGCCAGGCGGCGATCACTGCAGCGGCGACCGAGGCGGTCGAGGCGTTCTGCACGGCGCGGGCAACGCACAGCACGGTCGTCGCCGTCAGCAGACACTAAATTTGGCATTCGGATTTCGGGGCTGTTTGCTCCGGTTATGCCTGCAACAGCGGGCATTTCTGATTTGCGCCGCGGCTACTCCTTCGCCAACTAGGGCGCGGCCTCATTGGTGCGCAGCCATAAGCTGATTGATATCCACAGCCGGTGCCAGGCTGCGGCTTCCGGGACGCCAGCGAATCTGCTGCATGGGAGGCATCGTCGGTTGCGGCACGCGCCTCCTGCGGTTGGCCGCGCCGTCGTGGATGAGGAGACGCTCCCCCATGGCAAATTTTCCGACCCACATCGCGATAGGCACCGTGGTGAGCGGCGCGCTCGCCGTCGTTACGCTGGCGGCCGACGTCGTGGCGCCGGAAAACATCGTCGCGGTGACGCTCGCAGGCGTCGTGGGCTCTGTTCTCCCCGACATCGATCTCAAGGAATCGCGGCCCAGTCGGGCCATGTTTGCCGGGCTAGCCGTGTTCTTCTCCTTTGTCGTGTTGTTCAGCCTGGGGAACAAATACTCGATCGCCGAAATGTTGGTGCTTTGGCTCGGCACGCTGGTGCTCGTGGGTTATCTCGGACGGAACCTCTTCTTTCATTTCAGCTATCACCGCGGCATCTGGCACTCCCTGCTGGCGGCCGTTTTCTGCGGCTGCCTGACAGCCGTCGTCTATTCCAAGCTGCTCGGCCGCAACGAAGGCGTCGCCTGGCTGGCGGCCGGTTTCCTGGTGGTCGGCTACCTGACGCACCTTGTTCTCGACGAGATCTACTCGGTCGACATCATGGATGCGCACATCAAGGCCTCGTTCGGCACGGCGATAAAGTTGTTCGATTACAGGCACCTCGTTGATTCGTCTGTGATGGCCGTGGCAGCCGTGCTGGCCTTTCTGGCAGCTCCGCCGACCAAGGTGTTCTTCGAGAACATCTCCTCACACTCGCTTTGGACCGAATTGCGCCAGCGCATGCTGCCGCACGAGCGTTGGTTTGGCGTCGATTGGCGCCATCTTGCCCTGACGTCGAGTGGGACGAGCGCCGAGACCAATGCGCAGGCTACCGGCTCGATCACGCCGGCGTCGCACGCGGCGCCGAAGCCTTAGGCGTTCGGCAAACGTCTGCTTTGACCTGTTGCGGAAGTCCAGGCATGTCCCCTTTCGCGAGGCAGCGCGCAAAGTCGAGAGGCTTGTAGGGGCGGGTTTCAAACCCGCCCTCCATGAACCTCAATCCGTGCCGCCTCCGGCGAAGGAGGAATGATAAAGCCGCTTGGCAGCGTTGAGCGCGGCCCGTGGGCAGGAGGTAAGCTCCCACGGACCGCGCTCTCGGCGGCACACTCCCCCAACTCGGGCACCTCAGCGCCTTGACCAGCAAGAATGTTGATCGTGCGATCAAGGAAGGAATGCGCGAAACGACCATCGCGTCCTTGTCATCCCGCTGCATTCACGGCGTCAGCACTTTTCATCCCGCGCTAAACGACTGACGACTCATCTGACCGCTGGTTTATTCCCTGCGCCTGTTGAAAAGTCGCCCGCGCTGTTCTTGTGACAACACCAAGGCGTAGCGGACTCTCGTTCGGCCCGCCCAAAAAAAGACCCGAGCGCGGCCCGCGATTGTAGGTCCAACCTACGCCCACGGGCCGCGCTCTTGGAGGCACACTCCCCCAATCAGGCGCCCAGCGCCATCACCATCTGTTCACGACCCGTAGTGAAATAACCCTGCGGGACGGATGCGCTGGTGCGACGCTCGATCACGCGTCCTTGGCGACGCGGCGCGTAAGCGGTGAGATACAGAGTCTGCGAACGACCCTGTTCGTACGACGGGACGTGGCCGTTGATATAACGGCCGGAGTCGACGAACCACTCATCTTGGGTTTGCGGCATGGCGTGCGCCAGTGTCGGCGACGCCATGATGAAGACGACCGCGGCAATTTTCTTCCACATAACACCTCTCCCCGTTTGCATGAATGACGCTCCCGATGCAGGAGCGAGCACACCTTGCGTGGGGGAGGATCGGGAGTCCTCAAAGAATTATGAAAAGATTCGAAAATGAACGCACAGCGGTTGAAGCTTTTGCTGTGGCAGCGATCGTTTCGCTTGCACGTCAGATCTCTGATCTCAGTTGCGGCCGCGCGGCGCCGCCGAACAGAATCCGGCGGCGCTGTCGCGTTTCCTCTCGTCACCCGCTCACCAGCGGGCATCCCCCTTCTTTCAGCGGCCGAAAAGCCTCCGCGGCCGGAATCGTGGCGCGCAGCTTGTAGTAATCCCACGGATATTTGGATTCCTCCGGCTTCTTCACCTCGTAAAGATACATGTCGTGGATCTTGCGACCGTCGGCGCGGATGAGACCCTTCCCAAACAACGGATCGTCGGTCGGCATCTCTTTCATCTTGGCGACGACCGCCTTGCCGTCGGACGCGCTCTTGAGCGCTTCGATTGCTTTGAGATAATGCAGCACCGCAGCGTAGACACCAGCCTGGGTCATGCTCGGCATGTTGCCCTTGTATTGCGGGGCAAACCGCTTGGCGAAGGCGCGCGTGGCGTCGTCGCGGTCCCAGTAGAAGGCCTCGGTCATGATCAGGCCTTGGGCGGTTTGCAAGCCGAGCGCATGCACATCGTTGATGAAAACAAGAAGGCCCGCGACGTTCTGTCCGCCTTTCACAATTCCGAACTCGGCGGCCTGCTTGATCGAGTTGACCGTGTCGCCGCCGGCGTTGGCCAGTCCGACGATCTTGGCCTTCGAGGCTTGTGCCTGCACCAGGAACGAGGAGAAGTCGCTGGTGTTGAGCGGATGGCGCACCTTGCCGAGGACCTTGCCGCCGCTCGCTTCGACCACCGCGGTCGTGTCGCGTTCCAGCGCATAGCCGAACGCGTAATCGGCGGTGAGGAAGAACCATGTGTCGCCCCCGGTCTTCACGAGCGCCCGTCCGGTGCCGTTGGCGAGCGCCCACGTATCGTAGGTCCAGTGCACCAGATTGGGCGAGCATTTTGCCCCGGTGAGATCGGAGCTTGCGGCCCCTGAGTTCAGAAAGACCTTGTTTTTCTCGCGGACGACCTCGTTGACCGCGAGCGCCACCGACGAGGTCGGCACGTCCACGATCGCGTCCACCTTGTCGACGTCGAACCACTGGCGCGCAATGCTCGCACCGATGTCGGGCTTGTTCTGATGATCGGCTCCGATGATTTCGACTTTCAGTCCCCTCTTGGCGGCGCCGAAGTCTTCGACCGCCATGCGCGCGGCGACGAGTGCGCCCGGCCCGCCAATGTCGGCATAGAGGCTCGACATGTCATTCATGACGCCGATTTTTACAGAGACATCGGTCTGAGCGCCGGCCTCGCCGCCGACGAGCAGCCCGACACAGAGCGCAACATAACGAAGCAGCTTCATCGCGGACCCTCCCTGGTCACGCCCGTGATTTTTTCGTGTTCGGTCATGGGCCCGGGCAGGCCTCGTGCCGTGTGCGCTGATTTTCCGCCATCGGGCGGCCCGGTCAAGTTTGTTCGGGCGCTGAAAGAAGCGCGGACAACTACCTTGCTACCTGCGAATTGGGTGTTGCCAGGAATCGCTTGCCGGATGAAAGGAGGCCCAACGCTGACGCAGGCCCGACGCGTGACTGCTGCTATGCCAGCTGCCCGGCCGACCCGTCCTGTTCCTCTGCTGCCCATGCACAAAACGGACGCTGCACCAAGGAGCTGTTGTAATACTGCCGCTGCCCGGTCACCTCGGCGCCTATCCAAGCGGGCAACTCGACGCGATCGTGTTCGTGCTTCAACTCAACTTCGGCGATGACCAGGCCGCTGTTCTCGCCGGAGAACACGTCGATTTCCCACATCAAATTGCCGAACGGAACCTGGTGCCGGACCTTGTCGATGACGGCGCCCTGGCGCAGTTGCATCAACGCCTCCGCCTCCAAGGTCGGAATAGGATATTCGAGCTCCAGTCGGCGCAGCTGTGGCTCGCGCGACTTGATGGTCAGCGTCGCCCCGCTCTTTTGCTTGATGCGAACCCGGATCGAAGCCTTCCCATCGGACGCCAGATAAGCCTGCCGGATATGCGTTTGCCCCGTTGAGAACGGCTGCCAGTCGCCACTCCGCACGAGAAACTTGCGCTCGATCTCAAAGCCCATGCAATCTCCCCAAACGCACTGTTAACTATCCAACGAAGCAGCCCCGCGATGGGTTGCGGAATGGGTTCGGTTTTGTCGCAGATATTTTATGTGGCAGGCTGATGACAGCGTATCCCTTTCAACTAGCAGAGGAAAATGCCAAGAGCAAGGGTGAGACGCGTTGCACCCATGCGACTAACATTGGAGGGATGGGCCGCGAAGCCGATCTTTGATCCCTTCTCACGTTCGGCGGTAAAGAATAGGGCGACTGAGAACGCAACGGCGCGAAAACTCGATGGAGGAACGGACCATGCTCCCATTGCGACCATGTCAGGCCTTGGCGCTCCTTGCATTCGTTCTGCCGGTGTTTGCATTTTCCGGCGGCAGTCAGGCGCAGGCGGAATCCTTTCCCTCGCGCACGATCCGCATTGTCGTGCCGACCGCCGCGGGCACGCCTCCCGACATCATCAGCCGCATCATCGCAAACGATCTCTCAGAAGCGCAGGGCTGGAGTGTCGTCGTCGACAACAAGCCGGGCGCCATCGGGACGATCGCAGGCGCGGACGTGCTGAAGCAGCCGGCCGACGGCCACACGTTGTATACCGCCTCGTTGCCGATCGTTTCCGGTCCGGCGCTGCTACCCAATGCAGGCTACCAGCTCGACAAGGACTTTGCGCCCCTGATCCGGCTGTCGACGTCCTACAACGTTCTCGTGGTCAATCCGTCGGTGCCGGCCAAGTCCTTGTCCGAGCTCATCGCGTATCTCAAGGCGAGCCCCGACAAGCTCAACTTCTCCTCTGGTGGGTTCGGCACGCCCGCGCATCTCATCGGCGAGATGTTCAAACTCGAGACCGGCATCAAGGCGACCCACATCCCCTACAACGCATTGCCGCAGGCGATCGCCGATCTGATGGCAGGGACCAATCATTTCATGTTCGTCACCACCCTGCCGGTGGTGCAACTGATCAATGCCGGCCAGCTCCGCGCGCTTGCCGTGACCGGGCCGAAGCGCATTGCCGCCTTGAAGGATGTGCCGACCGTCATCGAGGCGGGCTATCCGTCCCTTGTCGTGGAGGATTGGGCGGGCCTGCTGATGAAGAGCGGCACGCCGCCCGACGTCGCAAAGCGCTTGAACGAGGCCATCAACACGTCACTGCAAAAGCAAAGCGTCCGCGAGGCCTTCGCCAAGCTGGGGGCGGAGCCCGCCGGCGGAACGAGCGAGACCTTCACCACGTTTTTCGACGGCGAACTCGTGCATTGGGGAAAGGTGATCAAGGATTCCGGCATCAAGATGCAGCAGTGATCTGATCCCGAACCGAACGCGTGTGGCGGTTCAGAAGTCCCGCGGCATTCGTGCTGTCAGAGACAGCGCACAATCAGAAGGCTTGTAGGGGCGGGTTTCAAACCCGCCCTCCTTCGGCACATACCGCCGCCTCAATAGCGGCGCTGTGACCCAACCGCGAAGTCGCCGTGAACGCTAGCAACGGCAGCTCGCTGCGGAACTGCAGCGTGTGGAACGCGCCGAGGTGACGCCGTCATGTTCGGTGTCGATCACGCGAACCTCAATGCCCGACACGGATCCCGACGCCGAACGGCACACGCAGTCCGATAAATCCGCCTGGGTTCGAGCCGGGCGCGGCGCCGGGCCGCGGCACGCGTTCCCACTGCCCGTAGCGATACTGGCCGGTACGCGTAGAGTGCCGCCGGCCCTCGCGAACGCGTTCGCAGCTGCCGTCGTCGCCGACCTCGTAACCGGATTTGCAGACCGTGGCTACGCATTGCTCGCCTTCGGCGTGCTGGTCCTTTGCACAGACCAGTGGGCAAACGCGCGATTGTCGGCTGCGCACGGTATCGAGCGAGTCGAGGCTCGCGACCTTGGGGTCGAGATTGGCGCCGCCATGCTTGTTGAACAATTCGATCGCGCGGCGAGAGCTCTCAGCCCAGTCACCGTCGGCCTCGGAACTGTAGCAGCCGACACGACGAAGCTCGAGCTGAAGCTGGCGGGCGGCGTCGCCGGAAGTCGCGCCGGCGGGGCCGGCGGCTTGCTCGAGCGCGGCGAGCTTGTCGGCTGCTTCCGCGCGGTGTGCACTCGTTGGAAATTGCTCCAGAAATCGACGCAGCTGGGTCGCGTTGCCGGCGTCCTTGATGAAGTCCCATGCGGTGTCCTCCGCAGACTGCGGGGGACTGGAGGGGACCGGCGCGGTCGCAATGTCCGGCCGCGATTGCGGCTCTTTGGGAGAAGACGGTGTTACGAGCGCAATCTGGTTCTTTTTCAGCTCATCCAGGCGCACGCGCGCCATCGCCGCGTAGGGTGTACCCTCGAACTGTCGGGCGAACGCCTCGAGCACGGCAACGCTTGTCGTATCCTGGGTCACGGCCCACGCCTGAGCAGCGTCGCTCATTGGCGCCGGGACCAAAGAGGGCACGAGCGGTAGCGTCGGCGGTGACCGCAGCGGCGGTGGCCCGACAGATGCAACCTGCGTATTCGAAAGCTTGAAGACGAAGTCGCCGCGATCGTATCCCGCGGCGTCCAGCTTGCCGTAACGCGGCGTTTGCCTGTTGTTCGTCAGATTGGTGATTTTTTGTTGCAGGAACAAACCAAGCTCGGTGCCGGTGATGTAGCCATCGTGATTGGCATCGGCATTCGGCTCTCGGCCTGCCAGCACATCGAGGAAGAGCCTGCGAAAGGTCCCGTCGTCCGAAACCTGCTGCGCGGCTTCGCCCGACGAGATGAACTCGCGCACCGGCTCCGCCGTCGCCAATGTGATCGCCGGGGGCGGCAATGAACGGGCGACGTTGAACACATTGCCGGAGAAGCAGGAATCGAAGATGGCCAACACGTGACGCGCTCTGGTTTCGCGCATGTATTCGCCAAAGCGGCGCAGCGAGATCGCCTTGGCGCGAAAGTCCACGCTGCTTTTCGCAGACGGTGCATCAACTGGAACAATGTAGCCTTCGCCATCGATGGTGTGGCCATGCCCCGCAAACCACAGCAGCAGTCGCGCGTTCGGATCGTCACCTTCAAGCACAAAGAAACGTTTGAGCGTGAGATCGAGCTCGTCTGATTTCAGATCTTTCTTGAGGGTGACTTCAAAACCCTGGGCCTCAAGCGCTTTCCCTACCGCTTCGGCGTCGCCGATCCCATTCGAGAGTCGCGGCCACCCTCGCCCATCATAGCCGTTCATCCCGATCACCAGGGCCTTGGACTTCTGATACAGCGTAACCTTTTCGCCATCCCGCGCATCGACGCTGTCCTGCGCCTTCACCACGACGTCCAAGATGCCGCGGAGGCTCGTTTGCGCTCGCAATGGTGCAGACACGATCGATGAAAACAGACATGCGAGAAGAGCTGCAAGGGCTGCGCGCTTGAATGGCATGGTCCGTCCTCCCCCCACTTGCGGGGAAGTCTGGCATGCACCATTCGCGTGAGCAACGAGCCCGCGGTGAATTAGTTGCGAATTAGTTCCAAAGGCGTCAGTTCACAGCATGCAGGACGCGAATCGAATCTGCTCAGAAATCGCGCAATCGGGGTAACGAATGATGGCCTGGCTGTCAGCGCTTCACCTTCGCCACCGTAGTCGAGGCACTGATCAAAGCCGCCGGTTTCGCTCCGGCGGCTTACTTTTTTGGTTCGCAACGAGGCGCGACCCTGAACGCGGGCGCCTCACCTGACACAGACCATTGTCCCATCGGGCATACGCACGGCGGGATGGCCTGTATTCCTTATGCACCAGGCTTGATTTTGACCGCCCCACACGCATTGACCCCACGCATTGCGATGGCCGTTCGGACCACAGCCGCCTAACGCGAACGCAGGCGTAACCGCTGACGATATGATGGCGCAAAGAATTGCGGCGCCAACGAGTGCACCTTTAAGCGACGTCATGAGGATCTCCCTTGGTTCCCGGGGTGTGATGCGTCGACATTCCATTCCTCGTCGAAACAAGAACGGACGACGATCGAACAGTAATCGTACGCGCCGCCGTGCTGATGTGACGGGCGTCACACCTCCGTCCGGTTTTCTGACAGATCAGAACGGAACCAGTTGTGCACTTTCAGCAGTTTGCGGTTTGCGCGGCGGCAATTAGGTGTCGGGGAGTCTGACGGTCCCTGCCGACGCCAATCACAAAGCGCGCTAAGGTTGATGGTTCGGGCCTTTAGAAGGCTGGCGCGACGTCGCGCGGCAAACGCCAAGAAAAACGGCCGAAACGGGCAGTTGAGTTTGACGCCAACGCGTTCGTCTTGTTGCGTCGTGGGTTCGATCTGGCGCCGGGGGCCCGCCATGCCGTCGTTTCTCTTTCGTTGTCCCATCACCGGGGAGGAGGTCACGGGCTTTCTTGTTGACGAAGTCCCCAGGGACGATCCCAATTTGTATTCGGCCGTGCGCTGTCTCGCTTGTGGTCAACTTCACTTAGTCAACTTCAAGACGGGGAAGGCAGTGGGCGAGGGTGACGAGGGCCATGGGTGCTGCTCATGAGGCATCATGTTGGCGTTGACGGCATGACATTGTGATCAACACCTTGTCCGAGAATTGCATTGTAAAACTGTCGACCGCCCTGCCGGCGAGCGCGTCCGTCACGGGTTGGATCCCATCATGTCGCAGACGAAATTCCACATCGAGCCGCCACCCGTCGAAGGTGGACGTTGGGAAGTTCTCAAATCGATTGCAAATCACCCGAAGGTCTATTGGATCGTCGCTCGGGTCGCGACTGAGGCGCAAGCCCAGGCGATAGTGGAACGGCTCAAGGCGGACCAAGCCGTGTGACACCGCCGAACAGCGCAGAACACCGCGCATGTTCGGAATTGGTCCGTTGGCGACCTGTCTGCGCGATTCATCGAGGTCTGTTTAAACCGGACTGGATTGGTCAACACGAGTCTTGAGAGCAACACAAGAGCGGCCCCCAATCTCCCTTGCCGAAAGGATAATCCGCGTTACAGCGTGCTGACGACAAAGCGCAGCGAAATCAGCAGCAGAAAACAAGCAAATAAAACCTCGAGCGCGCGCCGCGGCAGCCGGTGCGCGAGCCGTGCTCCGTAAGGCGCAGTGAAACTCGAGACCGGCGCCATCAGCGCAACCCCGATAAGCGAGACGAAGCCGAGGGACAGCGGCGGCAACTGGTCATAGTGGGATGAGCCGGCGAGGATGTAGCCGAGCGTACCGACGATCGTGACTGGCACACCGAGGCCGGCAGACGTGGCCACGGCTTGGTGGATGGATTTGCCGTACAGCGTCAGCACCATGTTGGACAGCGATCCGCCGCTGACGCCCATGAGCGAGCCGGCAAGACCGATGCCGAAACCGTAGAGCCGCATCAGCCAGGGCCCGGGCAGATCGGTGCCGAGGTTCCAGCTTTCGCCGGCGAACAGAAACTTGCTCGCGATAAAGCTCGCGATCACCACAAAGGCGAGCTTGAATACCTCGGAGGGGGCGAAGGCCGCTATGGCCGCACCACAAGCAACGCCAAATACAGCCGGGAGCGCCCATAGCCGGATCACCCCCGGAACCACCAGTCCTTTGGCGTGGTGCGCCAGGTATGAACGCACGGTGGTGGGCACGATGATGGCGATAGAGGTGCCGACGCAGAGCTGCATGCGCACTTCTTCGGGCACGCCGAGCAGGCCGAACACTTCGTAGAGGATCGGCACGATCACCGCACCGCCGCCGACGCCGAACAAGCCGGCGAGCATTCCGCTCACGGCGCCGCCAATGACGACCGCGAGCGCAAGCAAGAGAATTTCGTGGAAGGTCACTCCGAGCAACATACCTTACGTTCTTCAACTGCGAGCTTGCGCATCGGGCGTTCCGGCATCAAGATTCAGCAGTGACACAACGACATTCTTTAGATGATCACGTGCCGCACCTTGGCCGAAATCCATTCGCTCAGCACCACCGTCGCGATGATCAGGAGCAGGATCAGCGACACCTTGGTCCAGGCCAACGTGGTGATCGCTGAATTCAGCGGCAGGCCGATGCCGCCCCCGCCAACGAGACCGAGCACGGTCGATTCACGAATGTTGATGTCCCATCGGAAAACCGAAATGCCGGCGAAGGCCGGCATCACCTGCGGGACGATTCCGTAGGTCGCGACTTGCGCGCGGCTCGCGCCGGTAGCCCGCACGGCCTCGACCTGGCTCTCATCGATTTCCTCGATCTCCTCGTAAAGCAGTTTCGCGCAAAATCCGATCGAGCGAAGCGAAATGGCCAGAATGCCGGCGAACACGCCCGGTCCCACGATGGTCACCAACATCAGTGCCCAAATCAATGAATTGATCGAGCGCGACGACACGATGATGAACAGCGCAATCGGCCGAACGAAGGCAACGCTCGGTGTGGTGTTGCGCGCGGCGCAATAGGCTATAGGGATCGCGATGACAATTGCGATCGCGGTACCAAGTGTTGCGATATTGATCGTGTCCCATAGCGGCCGCCACAACGCTGTGATGGAGCGCCAATCCGGCGGCACCATGCGCGCGCCGAGGTCGGCCGCCTGCGTCGGCGCGTCGGTAACGAAGGCCCAGATCGTCTTGTCGGAGATTTGCTGCCAGCAATAGACGAAAACCGCGGCAGCGAGGAGCCAGGCCGCCCAAATCGCGAATTGCACGGTTCGCTCGCGTCGCCGCCAGACCTTCGTGCCCTGCTCAAGAGTAACGGCCATTACTGCATCCAGCGGCGAAGGTAGCCGGAGGAATATTCTACCAGCATCACGATACCGATGATGACGAGCAGGATCGCGGCAGCGGAGTCGAACTCGTAGCGGTCGAAGGCGGTATTGAGAGTCGCGCCGATGCCACCGCCGCCGACGATCCCCACCACTGCAGATTCACGGAAATTGATATCAAAGCGATAGAGGCCGAGCCCAATCATGCGCGGCATCACCTGCGGCTGGATACCGAAGTTGATCCATTGCAGCCAGTTTGCACCGGTGGCACGCACTGCCTCCGCCTGCGCGGGAACCATATCCTCGATGTCCTCGGCGAGGAGCTTGCCGTAAAAGCCAATGGTTGCGAGCACAAGTGTCACGACGCCGGCGAACGGACCGAAGCCGAAAAGCTTGACGAAGAAAATAGCAAGGATCACCTCCTGAAAACTGCGGGAGATGGCCAGAATCGCGCGGCAAAAATAATAGATCGGCACCGATGCGATATTCCTGGCCGCACCGATGGCAACCGGGATCGAGATCGCGATGCCGACGATCGTGGCAACCACCGTCATCCAGATGCTTTCCTGGATGCCTTCAACAATGTCGCCCCACCGGCTGGCAAAGTCAGGTGGAAAGAATGCGGCAAAGAACTGAACGCCACGCGGAATTCCGGCGGAGACGCGGGTCCAATTCACCTCGATCGTTCCAAAGGCGAGCCAGAGATAGACCGCCGCACCCAAGCCAAGTGTCCAGCGCAGCCACGTGCGTCTAATGAGCGGAGGCCTTTTCCAGCGGCGCGGCGTGATTGCAGCGACAGTCATGGCAACGAGGCATCCATCAGGTCAGCCCGGCCATGCGGTCACGGTGCGGCTGATGGGTTTCGTGGCGAACAATGTTGGTCGTCTCTTCTTTTCCTTCGCCGTCTTCGTCCGGTTTGCGGATCGTCGCCGACCAGTCTTCCTCGCCATAGATCTGCGTCAGCACGTCGGCGCTCAGGCCGGAGGCTGGTCCGTCGTAGACGATCTCACCAAGACGCAACCCGACGATCCGCTCGGCGAACATCTGCGCCAGCATCACGTCGTGAATGTTGATGATGGCGGAAAGCTTGCGTTCGGTACAAAGCTCTTTGAGGAGCCGCATGATTTGGCGTGAAGTCTTCGGATCGAGCGAAGCGGTCGGCTCATCCACAAGGAGGAGCTCCGGATTCTGGATCAGCGCTCGACAGACACCGACCCGCTGGCGCTGCCCGCCGGAGAGTTCATCGGCGCGCTTGTCCGCCATGTGAACGAGGCCAACGCGATCGAGCAGCCGGAATGCTTCATCGATATCGGCCTGCGGAAAACGACGAAGCCAGCTTCGCCAAAAGCTGACGTAGCCGAGCCTGCCGCTGAGCACGTTCTCCATAACGGTGAGGCGCTCGACCAGCGCGTATTCCTGGAAGATCATCCCCATGCGCCGGCGCGCGCGCCGCAGGTCACCGCCGCCGAGTCCGGCAATATCGGTGTCGTTGAGGCTGATCGTTCCGGCCGTCGGCTCAACTAGCCGGTTGATGCAGCGGATTGCGGTCGACTTTCCCGCCCCCGACGGACCGATCAGCGCCATCACCTGCCCGTCGGGCACGTCGAAACTGATCCCCTTCAGCGCCAGGTCGCCGGTCCGGTAGCGCTTGGTCAGAGCGTGGATCCGAAGCATCGGAGGGTATCATTTGCAGCTGTAATTGACGCCGGTCGCGCCGTCGATCTTGCGGATCACGCTCCAGTCCTTCTGATAGCTTATCGGAACAAAGCGATCCTCCTCTTTGAACTCAGCCTTCAATGCCGAGCCTTCCCAAGAGAAGGTGAAGAACGCCTCTTTGATCTTGTCGACGAGCTTCGGATCGAGATTGTACGCGTAGCCGTAGCCGGTGGTCGGAAACGTCTCAGACTTGTAAATCGAGCGGATTTTCGCCGCATCCACCACCTTGCGGGCGATCATGCGGTTCATGACTTCATTGGCGATCGAGGCCGCGTCATAGTCCTTGTTGGCAACGCCGAGCACGGAATTATCGTGCTTGCCGGAGAACAGCGGGATGAAATCGCGATCGGCCTCCAGATTAAAGTCGGCCTTGAGGATGGCCGAAGGCGCCTTGTAGCCGGAATTCGAGGTCGGTGATGTGAACGCCAGCTTCTTGCCTTTGAGATCCGCGGGCGTCTTGATCGTGCTGTCGGCGGGCACGATGATCTCCATCTCATAGCCGAACTGGCCATCCTGCGAGCCCATGATGGCGAATGGCACGAATCCCGCACAGTTCACCGCGATCGGGACCGAACCGGTATTGAAGCCAGCCACGTGCAAGCGGCCGGAACGCATGGCTTCGATCTGCGCCGCGTTCGACTGCACAGGGAAGAAGACCACTTTCTTCCCCGTCTTCTCTTCCATGTATTTGATAAAGCCGTCCCACGCCTTGGCGTAGACCGCCGGGTCTTCGACCGGAGTATAGGCAAATATGATGGTCGAGGGGTTGACGAACTGGCCAGCGTCGGCCGGTGTGTCGGCAACGAGGTCGCCGTTACGGTCGCAATAAGCCTTATCGAGGTCCCCGCGCGGACAATCCTGCGCCAGTACAGGGCCGGCCAGCGCCAGGCTGAGTACCGCCCACGCTGCCGCGCAGCGAGCGATGATCTTCATCGACGAAAACATTTGCGCGCTCCCACGGCCCGGCCGTTCTCAAGAAGCCTGGGCGACCATTTTACCGCAGTCCCAATAATAGCCGAAAATGTCGGGGCTTCCACATCGCGGGACTTGGATCGCCTCAGGCCTCACCCCGCTGTCTTCCCCGCCCGCCGCGGTGCGGCGTCGGTGACGCCGAGATAGGTCTCGAGCACTGCGCGATCGGCCTTGAGCGCGGCGCTCTCGGCCTCGTGGACGACGGCACCGCGCTCAAGAATGACGGCGCGGTCGGTGACACCGAGAATCTTTTGCGCGTTCTGCTCCACCAGGATCGCCGAGAGACCTTCTTCACGGATGATCCGATTGAGACCTGCGAGCAATTCGTCAACGATGATTGGCGCCAGCCCTTCGAGCGGCTCGTCCAGGAGTACGATGCGGGGATTGAGCACGAGCGCGCGACCGACCGCGAGCATCTGCTGCTCGCCGCCGGAGAGCTGATTGCCGAGATTGCCGCGCCGCTCGGCGAGGCGGGGGAAGAGTCCATAGACTTTTGTCGGCGTCCACGAACCCGGGCGTTGCACGGCGGTAAGATTTTCCTCAACCGTCAGCGAGCGGAAGATGTTGCGCTCCTGCGGCACCCAGCCAACGCCGGCGTGCGCGCGCTGCTCGGGACGAAGCCGCGCGATGTCGCGGTTATCGAGCTTGATGGTGCCGCCGAGATAGCGGGTGACGCCGATGATGGTATTGACCAGCGTGGTCTTGCCCATGCCGTTGCGGCCGAGCAGCGCCAGCGATTGCCCCTCGGCGATGGAGATGGAGATGTCGCGCAGCACCACGGCCTCGCCGTAGCCCGCGCTCAAACGATCGATAGCGAGCAACTCAGCCATCGAGCGCCTCGCCGAGATAGACCGCTTTTACCCGCGGATCACGCGCGACATCGTCCGGAGCGCCTTCGACAAAGAGCTCGCCGTTGACCAGCACGGAAATACGGTCGGCGAAGGTGAACACGATGTCCATGTCGTGCTCGATCAACAGCACGGTAACGTCCGCCGGCAATGCCTCGATGGTCGCGAGGATCTCGTGCCGCTCGGCCTCGGGCACGCCGGCGGCCGGCTCATCGAGCAGCAGCACACGCGGCTTGCAGGCAAAGGCCAACGCGATCTCCAGCAGCCGCTGCTTACCGTAGGGCAACACGGCGGTCCGCTCGTCCATCACGTCGGCGAGGCCAAAGCGTTCGAGCAGCGAGACCGTCTCGTCGGTGACGCCGCTTTTGGTTCCGACGAGCCGCCACCAATCGCTGCCGGAACCGAGCCGCTCCGACACGGCGAGACCCAAGGTTTCGATCGGCGTGAGATCGGCGAACAACTGGTTGATCTGGAAGGTTCGCGCGATCCCAAGCCGAACGCGCTGATGCGGCTCGAGCTGGGTGATGTTTTGGCCATCGAGCAGGATGCGCCCGGACGTCGGCCGCAGCACGCCGGTCAAGAGATTGATCACCGTGGTCTTGCCGGCCCCGTTCGGACCGATCAGCGCGTGCCGCGCGCCCTTCTCCACCCGCAGCGACACTTTGTTGGCGGCAATGATGCCGCCAAAGTGCTTGTCGAGGTCGATCGTCTCCAACACGGTCGGCATCGCCTAGGATCCCTTTGGGGTCGCCGCAGACCACCTTTTCTCGATCATGCGGCGGACCGGCATGGTCCAGCCCGTGAGGCGATCGCGCCCGACCAGCACGATGATCACGAGCAGAAGCCCGATCCAGAACTGCCAATATTGCGGCGTGATGTTCGCGAGCCAGTCCTGCATGAACTTGAACAGCACCGCCCCGATCAGGCCACCGTAGAGATAGCCGGTGCCGCCGATGATGAGTACGAGGAGAACGTCGGCCGAGCGGTCGAAGGACAGCACATCGAGCGATGCGAAGGCGGTCGTTTGCGTCAACAGCGCGCCGGCAATACCGGCATAGCCCGCTGACACCGTATAGATCGCGACCAGTCGCCAATTGACCGCGATGCCGATGGCGGACGCGCGCAAGGGATTGCCCTTGATCGACAACAGCGACAACCCGAACGGCGAATTGACGATGCGGCGCGCGAGCAGAAACAGCAGGAACAGGACGGCCAGGGTGTAACAGTAGGCCGTGTGCCCGTAGAGATCGAAGCGGAAGAGGCCGAGCACGGGCTTGATGGTGACGCCCTGCAAGCCGTCGGCGCCGCCGGTAATGTCGGAAAACTTGTTGGCGATCTCACGCAGCACCAGGGCGACGCCGAGTGTCACCATCAGGCGCGTCAGATCGGATCCGCGCAGCACGAGGAAGCTGGTGACGAATCCGACCGCGGTGGCCAGCACGCCGGCGAGAAGAAGCGCGAGCACCGGTTCGGTGACGATCTCGTATTTCGCGAGCAATCCGGCAGCGTAAGCACCGACGCCGAAAAATGCCGCCTGGCCGAGCGAGATGATCCCAGCGTAGCCCAGGATCAGATCAAGCGAGAGCGCGAACAGGCCGAGGATCGCGATCTCGGCGAGGATCAGATGCCGGTTCGGCAGCAGGAAGATCGAGGCGATGACGACGAGCCAAAAGACGATCTCGAACACCGACCAACGCGCGCGCGCAGCAAGACGTGCGGAGACTTGCGAAGAGACGGACGAGGACGCTTGCGAAGCGCTCGGCGCCCCTGATTGCGCCGTCCCTTGGGTGATGTCCTGGTTCGCGAGCGGATGGGTCATCGTGGGCGCCGTAGACCTCCGCCTATCGCACGGTCACGCGGCCGAACAAACCCTGTGGCCGCCAGATCAACACCGCAATCATGATCGTGTAGATCACGAAGGCGCCGAGGGTGGGGACATAATACTTGCCGGCGACATCGCCGATCCCGAGCAGGATGGAGGCGAGGAACGGGCCGGTGATGCTCGCAGTGCCTCCGACGGTGACCACGATCAGAAAATAGATCATGTATTTCAGCGGAAAGGTCGGATCGAGGCCGAGGATCTCGGCGCCGAGCGCGCCGCCAAGGCCGGCGAGTCCGGAGCCGAAGGCGAACGTCACCGCGAAAACGATGCCAACGTTGATGCCGAGGCCGCGCGCGACCCGCTGGTCATCGACCGCCGCGCGCAGGCGGCTGCCGAACCGCGTCTTGGACAGCACCGCCTGCAGCGCCAACGTCAAGAGGCCGCAAACAACGATGATCAGCAGCCGATATTTGCCGACGCCGATACCGAAAACATCGAGTTGCCCTTGCAGTACAGTCGGGATCTGCACGAATTGCTGCGATGAGCCCATCACATAGTCGACCGCGGCAACCGACATGAATACCAGGCCGATGGTAAATAGCACTTGGTCGAGGTGGCTCTTGCGGTAGACGTGAACGTAGAGCGTCCGTTCCAGAATGATCCCGATGATCGCCGTCGAAACGAACGCGACCAGCAAACCGAGCGCAAACGGATAGCCCATTCGGTTGACGAGCACGACCGCGATGTAACCACCAGCCATCGCGAAAGAGCCATGGGCGAGATTGACGAGATTCATCAGGCCGAGCGTCACCGCAAGCCCGCAGGCGAGCACGAACAGCAGCATCCCGTAGGCGACGCCATCGAAAAGAATGGTCAGCATGCGCCACCTTGGAAGCTTGCGTATACGCGGCCCTTGCCGCGGGTCACCTCTCCCCTTCGGCGGCGAGAGGTCGACGCATCGCTCAACATCGCGTCCCCCACTGATGCGCCAACGGTGCGACGGGTCGATCGATCCCGCGCGCACCGTTGCCTCGCGTTAGGCACAGCATAGCACGCCTCATCAGTGGCGTTGCCGCCCCATCACTTCTTGGCCGCTTTCACCGGATCCTTCACGGACTCCACGGTCGCGAACTCGACATTGTAAAGCTCGCCGTTCTTCTTCTCGACCTTGCGGATATAGACGTTGTGGACGACGTCGCGGGTGTCCGGATCGATCATGATCGGTCCGCGCGGGCTGTCCCACTTCATGCCCTTCATCGCCGCGACCAGGGCATCTCCGTCGGTCTTGCCGCCGGTCTTTTTCAGGGCCTCATAGATCAGGTGCATGCCGTCATAACCGCTCACAGCCATGAAATTCGGCCGCATGCCGTTGTTCGCCTTCTTGAATGCGTCGACGAAGGCCTTGTTGGTCGCGGAGTTGTGGTCAGCCGAGTAGAAGTGGGCCGTCACCGTTCCGATCACCTGGTCGCCCATGCCGTTGAGCAAATCGTCGTCCGTGACGTCGCCCGGGCCGATGATCTTGACGCCGGCCTTGTCAAGGCCGCGTTCAAGGAACTGCTTGACGAAGGTTCCGCCTTGGCCGGAGGGAACAAACACGAAGATCGCATCGGGCTTGGCGTCGCCCGCGCGCTGCAGAAAGGGCGCGAAGTCGGGATTTGCCAGCGGGCAGCGGATAGACTCGATGACCTGCCCGCCGTCCTTGGTGAACTCCTCTTTGAAGGAGTTTTCTGCGTCGACGCCGGGCGCATAGTCGGACACGATGGTGACGACCTTCTTGATTCCGTTCTTCGACGCCCAATCGGCCATCGGCACCGTCGACTGCGCGAGCGTGAAGCTCGTGCGCGCGATATAGGGCGAGCGCTCGGTGATGATGGAGGTGCCGGCGGCAGTCACGACCTCGGGCACCTTGGCCTCGGTCGCGATCGGCGCAACCGCCAACGCCGCCGGCGTCACGCCGAAGCCAGCGAGAACCGCGACCTTGTCGTTGACGATCAATTCCTGCGCCAGCCGCTTGGAATTGTCGGGGACCGCACCGTCGTCCTTGATGATGAGCTCGATTTTCTTGCCGGCAACGGTATCGCCATTCTGCTGGATGAAGAGCTTAACAGCGGCGGAAATCTGCTTGCCGGTAGACTGCTGCTGCCCGGTCATCGGCAAGATGAAGCCGATCTTGACTGTCTCCTGCGCTAACGCGCCGGTCACAGCGCACGCGCCCAAAGCGAGTGCCGCCGCCCCCGTAATGACTTGCCTGCGTGACATGGAATCTCCTCCGCTGAACCGAACTTTGTCGTTCGTGCTGCAATGGTTGGTTAATTGTGGGAATGCCAACAATCGCGCCGCTTTCCCGTCCCCCTCTCATCTTCCGTAGCGCGGAACACAACCCGTGGAAAGCGGTAAAACGCTGGTGTGCCAGCAACAGTGCCGCATGTTGCACATAAACATGTCACCCCGCCGGGAGCACTGTCCGCGCTGGCTACTTTTCGGTTTTTCTTAGCCAGAAAAGCCGCGGCTTGGCGCATATCCCGGGAAACGTGGGCC
>Ga0066903_100000449_pt1 | contig 25581 bp, 25 predicted proteins | sample PanSoiMetaGPlot1_FD_67491 | JGI IMG/M metagenome (GOLD analysis project Ga0066903, IMG submission 67491) | Tropical forest soil microbial communities from Panama analyzed to predict greenhouse gas emissions - Panama Soil - Plot 1 (version 2) | ecosystem: Environmental > Terrestrial > Soil >... | reverse complement strand
GCTGTTGCCGACGCTCGGCATGATCGCCCCGCCGGTGACCTGCAGCTTGGCGAGCGGCGAGACGGTCCCGATCCCGACGTTGCCGCTCGTCACGGCGAGGCTTGCGTCCTGTGTTGCCCTGAGCGTGCCGACGACGTCGAGCTTCGCCGCCGGCGACGTGGTGCCGACGCCGACCGCGCCCTGGACGATGAGGCCATTGCCCGGCGCTGTCGCGCTGCCCGAATAATCGACTCCCACGGCCGCCGCGCCCTCGACGTCCAGGGCGTTGACAGGGTTGAGAGTGCCGACGCCCAGCTTGCCCAGGATGTAGGCCTTGTTGCCGGACGGGATAATGTCAGCGAAAATCGGGCCGCCCGCGCCGTCTGTGACGGAGAGCTCGCTCGTCGCTGTGATGGTGGTGTCACTGAATGCCATGATGAAACTCCTCGTGCGCCTCACAGTGCTTCCCGCTCGCATCGGCAGCCGATGCGCGCGTCGTTGTCGGCGAGCCGGATCCGATATGGCCGGCACAGCGCGCCAGCCCGCCGGTCAGCCGCCAGCGGCGACGCGCAACGGCTTGTCCGGCTTCGCCTCAGCCTCGCTCTCCGGCGCCCGGGCGCATTCCTCTTCAAGCACCTGGATCGCGCCGCCGATGCGCAGCAGCGTGCGCTGCAGGCCTTCTCGCCGGCCGTCTAGCTCGGCGAGCATCCTTTGCCCCGACTCGAGCTCGCCCTTCAGCTGCTCAAGGCGCTTCAACAATTGCTCTCGCATGGTCCTCTTTCCTCGCTTTGACGACTGCTTCATTCCCCGGTGTCGGCGGACAGCGTCCTGAGAAGCCGCATGCCGACGATGTTCGCGGCGCTGTCGCGCTGCCACTCCCAGTTCTTCTCCTCGGACACGACCTCGGGCGCCTGCTGGCCGGTGTCGACCTTGCACACCACCGTGAAGTGGCCGGAACGCGCGCCGAGGCCGATGATGCCCTTGGCGGGGTTTTTCGCCGTGAAGGGCGCGCTCTTGCCGCTGAGGTCGGTCACGCTCCTGATTTCCGCGTAAGGCTCGCCGAACGCGATGATGTTCTCGCCGAGCGCCGAGTCCGCCGCGGTGAGGAGCTCCTTGGACCTGTCATGCAGCACCGGGCGCATCACCAGCCGGCCCTTGCGGTCGCGCCTGTACCTGCGCGCCGTCATCTGGGCGACGATGTCGTCGGCAACGAGCAGCACGCCGTACTGCGACGGATCGGCGCCGGGATGGACGTCGTCCAGGGACACATGCTCCTGTCTCGGAGGGGCGGCATGGACCCCGACGATCGGATTGCCCGTGGACTTCTTGTCGTAGACGACAATGTGCGTCATGGCGGACCTCATTCCTGCCAGGTGATCTGGAAGACGTAGCCGAAGGTGATTGCCGCTCCGGTCATCACCAGGTTCAGCGCCCCGTTGGCGAACTGCAGCGCGAACGCGATTGGGTTGCCGGTGGGTGGGTCGGTGATCGAGAACAGGGCGGTCTGGGTCGGCAGCGGCGCCGACGTCTTGCAGAACACCCACGCCTCCTGCACGGCGGGCGTAGGCGGGCTCCACGTTTTCACCTGCGTGGCTGTCGCGAGGATGCTCGGTGTGGCATCCGCAGCGGACGATATCCAGCCGCGGATCGTAATCAGCTTGCCCCGCAGGTCGCGGTTGGTCAGCAGGAGCGGGTTCGCCTGCGGCAGGGTCACCTGGCCGTTGACAAACTTGCCGTTCAGTTTCTCGGTGACGGCGAGCCGTGCCGTGTTGATGACGCCGGTGCCGCCATTGATCTGCGTGACGATCTGATTGGTGCCGCCGTCAATCGCGCCCGCCGTCACCTGGGTCACCCGGGCGATCGCCGTGTCGATCCGTGCCGCAATGACGGTGCCTGTTCCGGCATTGATCTGCGCCACGATCTGATTGGTGCCGCCGTCGATCGCACTGGCCGTCACCTGGGTCACCCGGGCGATCGCCGTGTCGATCCGTGCCGCAATGAGGACGCCGTTGCCGGCGTTGATCCGCGCCACGATCTGATTGGTGGTGCCGTCGATGTCTGTGGCGGTCGTGCCATGCGGATTGCCGGTCGCCGCCGCATGCGTCTCGCCGGTCGCGATCCGCGCGCTGACGTCGGACCCGATCTTGGTGTTGGTGACCGCGCCATTCTGGATGTGACCGGTCTTCACCCCGGTGCCATTGTTGGTGTCCTGGCCGGAGCTGCCGTCGGCCTTGGCGAGATTGGCGCTGACGACGGCATCGTTAGCGAGATCGCCGGGCTTGACGGAGCCGACCGCGATGTCGCCCGAGATCGTCCCGGTGACCGCCAGATCGCCGGCGACCGTCAGGCTGCCGCCGACTTTGGCGACGCGGGGCGAGTCAAGCCGGGTCTGCACCCATCCGGCAGGGGCGATCGCATCGGATTTGAACGTCAGGCTGAACACCTCCACGTCGCCGGCCTTCGCCCCGGCGACCAGCCGCGCGCTGCTGTCGACCTTGGAAATGACCTTGCCGGTGCGCTCGATCCGGGCGAGGACGAGCGTCTCCTTGGGATTGGCAGGCGCCGTGGCCACGGGAGCGACCAACGGGTCCTCGGTCCATCGTGTGTTGGTATCGCCGACGGTCCCGTTCTCGTCCGTGGGATCGGTCTCCGTCTCGCGGTAGGCGATCGTCACGAAAGCGACCTGGTTGTCGGGGAGCGCCACAAGGTCGACCAGCCTGTCGTCGGGCAGCAGGATGCGTCGCCCCTGATCGTCGAAGGCGATCCCGGCATGGACGGTGACCGCCGTCGCGCCGGCCGGCGGATTGGGAATGTCCAGGCCCTGCGCGATGCCGGGATTGTGCAGCAGACGCATGTGGTCGCGCTGATGGTGAAGATGGTAGTCCTGCTCGGCAGTGAAGTCGGGCTCGCGCAGGAACTGCCCGTTGAAGTAGCGCAAGCGCTGGATGAGATTGGCCACGGCTTTCCTCCGCTGCGGTTCGATGGTCCTTCAGCCCAATAGCGTGTCGACGCCGACGGTCGAGTTCACATTGATCCGGAAGATTGGCGTATCCAGCGTGAGCCGGTACTGAGTGTGCGCGGGCTTCTGGAGGTCGAGGACGGCGCTGATCACGGCGCGCTGCGCCTCGCGCTGGTCGGCCTGCGGCAACAGCACGTCGACGTGGAAGTAGAACGGCGGCCCGCCGTCGAGCATCGTGTCGGTCCCGATCGTCGAATGCACGCCGACCTGAAAGGAGGTCGTGAGCTCGTTGATGGTGACGCCGAGGCGCGAATAGATGCGCACGAACTCCTCGACCCCGCGCTTGGTGCCGCGCATCCGGTAGAGCGGCACGGCCTTGGCGATCAGGTCGCGCTGGCGCAGCTCGTCCCAGTCCTCGCGCAAGGTCAGCGCCATCCAGCCGGCGAGCCACTGCAGGAATGTCTTCGGCGCCCGTTCGCCGTCGGCCAGGCCGGCGCCGGGCTCGAAATAGCGATAGAGGTGCGCGATCGTCTCCTCGAGGCCGGGCCGCATGGCATCGCCGACGCCCAGCAGCACATGCTCGAAGCCGAGCAGGAAGCGGCCGAGGAAGTTGGGAGCGCCGCCCGTGCGGTCGTCCTGGAACGCCGCAGGCAGGCTGTCGAGCAGGCTGCTGACCTGGTTCGGGTCAATTGCCATGATGGTCGTCCGCTTGCGTCATCGCACCCGCCTCACGCGACCTGGACCGTGACGTCGGCCTGCCAGTCGACGATCTCGCCGGCATTGACCTGCAGCCCCGAGACCTGCCCGTGATCCATCACCAGGCGGTCCGGATCGGCCGCGATCGTCAGGACCGCCACCGCGACGACGCCGTCGATATGCTGCAGCGCCGCCCGCAGGTCCGCGAGTGCGACGGTGACGGGCGCGGTCGTTGCCGGCCCCGGCCCGTGATGCAGCGGGTGCAGCAGCTCGCGAAGCGCCGCCTTGGCGTCGCGCTTGACTGCCGCCGCATCGGCGGCAGTCACGACCGTCAGCGTCGTCGCGAAATGGACCGACACGAAGCGCACGTTCTGCGCCACCACCACGGCGGCGGGATCGAACCGCGCCAGCGGCAGGTGATGCGCCGCGAGAGCGATGCCGATGAGGTCGCCTTCCGGATGCCCGATCGGCGTGCCGGCGACGCGCAGCTGGTCGGACGGCAGCAGGGCACTGGTGGGCATCAGGTCGGTGACGTAGTCGACCCCCTCGACCCCCTCGATCTGTTGATTGAGCTCGGAGACGAACACGTCGCGGCCGAACGGCCAGCCCTCGCGCGATTCGTCGCCCAGCGGATCGAGGAATTCGTCCAGCCGCTGCACGATGCGGCCGCGAACGGCGGCGGGCACCGCGTCGCCGGTGCAGGCGACGACGATCTCGCCGGCGATCGGAACGTAGCGCGGGCCGACCACGTGGTGGCGCGTCGTCAGGGTGCGCCGCTCGTCGAGGTACCGCCACAGCGCGGCTTTCAGCAGGTCCGGCGGCTGCGGCAGGTCCGCCTGCCGCGGCAGCACGATGACGCTCACATGCGACGGTGCATAGGCGGTCCGCGTCGCCTCGGTGCCGCGGTCGAGGTTGCGCGACGTTACGCAGGACGCGCGCGCCACCGGCACGATACGCGACGGCAGGTTGGCGGGATCAGAGCGGTCGAACTGCGTTACCTGCCACCATTCGTCCAAAGGCCCGTGCTGCGTCTCTAGACGCCGCATGTCGGCCAGCCATTGATTGAAACCCTCGGTCGCCAGGCGCTCGAAATCTGCGGCCGTCACCGCACGGTCGCGGGCCCGCACCGCCAGGACGGCGGCACGGACGTCGGCATCGAGGCTCGCGCCCGGGCTCCAGTCCGGCCCATTGAGCAGCCGCAGAAACTTGTGCTGGTTCTCGGCCGTGATCCGATCGAGACGATAGAGCAGCATCTCCGCCAGCCAGGCGAACAGCTCGATCAGCGCGATGCCCGGATCGGAGGGATTGTGATCGGTCCAGTCCGGGTCGTGGATCGGGATCAGCCGGCGCGCCTCCGCCACCAGATCGGCGTAGCGGCGGTCGTCGAGAACAGGCAGCTGCAGCGGCATGCGGTCCCTCGTCCCTCACGCGTCGTCGAACGTCAGGTCGACCTGATGCTGGCCGGAAAAGACCAGGAAACGGCCGGTCCGGCGCACGCCCGGCTGGTCCTCCGTCTCGGTGATCTGCAGGTAGCGCACATGATCTACGCCGGAGACGGTCTCGACCAGCGCAAAGAAATCCGAACGATGCGGCGCGCGTCCGAAATCCCAACCTTTGCCGTCGAGCCCGCCGCTGAGCGGATGCAGGAAGGCGGCGATCCGGTCGCGCACGGCGCGCTCGACGGCGCTCGCGCCCTGCGGGCTCGCCAGCGCCACGTCGACGCGGACGTCGACCCCGACATAGAGCGGCCCGACGACCGCTATGGCGGCGGTCGCGGGAGCGCGCGCGGCGAGGAAATCCTTCACGCGCGACAGCAGGTCCATCGAGGGCAACGGCTTCACGTCGCTCGTGCGCGGCACGACGACGACGCTCGCCGCTCCCAGCAGCGGCACCTCGCCGAGCGGGTCGCCGCTGAGATCGCGCAACGGCACGCAGAGCGCCCGCACCACCTCGGACGTGGCCCGCAGCGCGAGGTCCTGATAGTCCTCCTGCGTCACCGCGCGGTCGCGATGGCGCAGCGTGCGCGGCATGCGCTCGATCAGCGCATCGGTCGTTTCCGCCTCGGTACCTCCGGCGGCTGCCTCCGTGTTGATGACCTTGTCGATGTAGGGCACGGCGTTCTTGAGCTGCGTGACCGTGCCGGCCGCACGGTTGCCGCGGCTGCCGCCGCCGGTCCGATAGCGGGCGAGACGCACATTGCCGATGCCGAGCGGCGGAATACGGCCGTTCACGCCGTCGCCGAAGCCGATCTGGCCGATCAGGTGATCGATCACATAGTGCCGGTCGCGCGGTCCCGAGCCGTGGAAGTCCGGCACCTCGTGCCACTGCACCCAGATCTCGCGCGGACGGCCGGCTGCATCGGGCACGACCCTGATCGCATCGTCGCCTTCGTCCGCCCGGATCGTCGCCAGATCTTCCGCGCCCGGCATTTCCGGCTCCCGCACCACGAGCTGCTGCCTGGCCAGAACCGGATTACGGGTGGTGCGAAACGTCTGACCCGCCGCGGCGGTGCTCGACCCGAGGATCTCGTCGAGCAGGGTCGCGGTCTGCACGGCCGGCGTGGTGTTGAGCAGGATGCCGCCGAGGCGCGGCGGCACCGCATAGGCGCCCTTCGCCCACTCGGCGCGCAGCCAGTAGCGCGTGCGCCCGAACAGATCCGCGGATGCGAGATCGGCCGGCGCCACGAAGGTGATGAGCCCGGAGCGCAGGAAATTCTCCGAGCCGTCCTCCACGGCGAGCTTCGACCATTGCGCGCCGTTCCAGTACTGCCAGGCCACGGTCGGCGGCTCCGCAACGGCAGGCACCGCCGCCGTGGTGGTAAAGACCGCGTCGTGGACGGTGTCGCCGTCGCCGGTCATCGCCAGACGCAGCACCCCGCGGTCGCTGCCGCCATCCTCGATCCCGCCCGGAATGTCCACATCGACCGCGACGTCGGCGCTCGCGCCGGCCGCGACCGTGACGCCGACATGGTCGCAGCGTGTCGGCCAGACGTACCCGAGCAGCGCAACCGTGAACGTCTGCGCCCCGGAGGAATTGTTGGTGACCGTGAACGTATGGGTGACTGTGGCACCGGCCGTGCCGCGGCGCAGGCTGATCTCCGGCGACAGCGGCATGGCGCGCTCGCCGTAGCGCAGCGGCGCAGCCCGGCTGTACAGACTGATCGACCCGTCGGGAAATGCCGACCGGCCGGGCGGGAGCGCGAAGCCCAGATAGAGGCCGGGACGCTGCGCGTCCGCCGGCACGAAAGGCGCGAACCCGTCGCCGCCGCCGGCCGCCGCCGCCGTGCGGTCCGCGAAGGCGAGCCGGTTGTAGGTGACGCAGAACTCCGGCGGCCGCTGCGGCGTGACCTCGTAGCCGATCCGGACCGCCGTCACGGCCGGCGGCCGGAAGCTCGCCGGAACCAGGGTGAACCCGTCGGCGGGGCTCACCGGATTCTTGAGCGCGTAGCCGGCCTCCCTGCCGTAGTCGCCGCCGACGATCCGCACCCGCAGCCAGAAATTCTCCTGGCCGTTCACCGTGGCCTTTCCCACCGCGTCGGGCAGCCGCAGGGTCACAGTGCCGCTCTGGGTCAGCGCGAACGTTCCGTCCGAGAAGCCGTCCGTGCCGGCGGACGGCGCCGCCGCCTGCCGGCCGATCGTCACCGTGGCGGCGGCGCGCAGCAGACCCGAGCCGTCCAGCGCCTGGACCAGCAGCGGGTTGCGCCCCTCCGCCAGCGGCACGGTGAGCGTGCCCGGCAGTCCGCTTACGGTGCTGCCGTCCATCCGCCCGTTCTGGATGGCGATCGTCCTGATCTGGTCGGCGGCGGTTCCGCTGACGCTCACCGTGAGGTCGGCGCGATCGCCCGCCACCGGCTGATCCGGAACCCTGACATCGAGCACGACCGGCTGGTTCCTCGGATCGCCGTTGACGACCGCCGCCCAGGCCGCGACCGAGTTCCTGCCGTCGCTCGCCGTGAACACGAAGACGTTGACGCCCTCGCGGAGCAGGCGTTTGTCGGCGAAGCGCCCGTCGCCGCCCACCGCGACGAACTGCTGTGCGGTCGGGCCGGAGCGCGACAGCACCGCGCTGGTCACCTGCACACCCGTTTGCGCCGTCCCCTGCACGAGCGCCGAAGTCCCGGTCGCGTCGGTCGCCAGCGACGGGGCGGGGTCGAGCTCGATGAGGCTGAGCCATGCCGGGGCGCCGCTGCTTCCGACTTTCTGCCAGCCGCCGCTGGTGGCGCATTCCCATACGAGCCTGAGGTCACGCGATGGACGCGCGCTCGCCGGCCCGCCCAGCAGGTGCGAATTCGCGAGCGCCACCTCGAGCGCGATACGTGCGCTCGCCGGGGCCGCGTTGGTGGCGAGGTCCTTGGAGAACGCCTCGGCGCTGGCGAGGAAGAAAGTATCCTGCAGCTTTGGCTTGTCGCCGAACGGAAGGAAATCCTTGCTCAGATCGAGCGGCGCCGCGTTGATGAAGCCGAGGTCCGGCACCAGGCCTTCGGCGGGCGTCCGCTTCACCTCGGCCGTAATGACGATGCGGCGCACGTTCGGCAGGACGGTGGCACGTACCATGCCGGAGAGTGCGAGCGCCGACGGCGTGATCGGCGTCAGCAGGCGGCAGCGCAGCCAGCGGCTGGCGCGGGCGTCGACCGTCGTCTCCGGCGCGGCCGGAACGGCGCCGAAGTCGATGGTGCCGGAGCGCGTGAGGCTCGCGGTGGCATCGGACACCGGGGTGAGCGGCTGCCACTGGGCGCCGCCCCAGCGCTCCCAGACCACCTGCCGCGCCTCGGCGCTGGCCGGCAGCGGATCGAGCGTGACGGCGAGCTGCAGGTCGCCGACGTGATCGTAGCCGAGCAGCAGGGCGTCGCCGACATGCAGCACGTGTTCCATCGCGCGGTCGCCGGCGAACGCCGCGAAGTCGGCGGGCGAGGCCAGGCGACCGGTCCAGTCGCCCCAGGTGTCTCCCGTCGGATCGACGGTCAGCAGCGAGGCGAGCTGCGCCGCCGTCACCGTCAGCGGCAGCTCGGTCTCGAACAGCACCGGATCCTTCTCTCCCGGCGCCGGCGGCGCTCCCACCTGCGTGCCCTGGGGCACCTGCGCGTCGACCGCACTGCCGGCCGACAGCGTGAAGGTGAGCGGCACGCTCGCCGGCTGCGGCGGCTCGAGCGCCGCACCGATGAGATCGAGGAAAGCGAGGAAATTCTTCTGCGGCACCTGGTTGAGACGCTCGATCACAATCTCGCACAGGCGCGCGAACACGCCGATCAGCGCGGCGCTGCGTCCGGTGGGCGCGAACGTGACGGGATCGTATTCCTGCCAGGCGTGAAACGGATAGTTTGTCGTATAGAGCTCGAGCAGGCCCTTCTTGTCGGGAGCCATCCCCGCCAGCGCCGCCGTAATGTCGGGGGCTTTGCTCGTCTCGATGAGGGGGGCGTCGATGCTCATGCGGCGGCGCCTCCGTCGAGGTAGAACGGATAGACGAGATTGAACATGTTGTTGGTCGCGCGCACCTCGTAGTCGATGCTGATCAGCAACACGTTGTCGTCGCTGGGGCTTCGCTCGACGCCGACGTCGCGCACGTCGATGCGCGGCTCGAACTGCAGCAGCGCCTCACGCACCGCGACGGCAACCCGACCGCCGGTGGACGCGCTGATCGTTTCGAAGACGAGATCGTGGATGCCGCAGCCGAAGTCCGGGCGCATGACCCGCTCCCCCTGGGCGGTGCTGAGAATAATCCACACCGACTGCTGCACGCTGTCCTCATAGGCGGCCCGTTGCAGCGCGCCCACCTCGTCGGCGCCGACCGCGAACGCCACGCCGGACCCGAGAAAGGCTTTGCTGGTGGGTGCGCTGCTCATGATCCGCCTCCGTCACCCGATCAGCACGGTGCCAACGGCAATGACCTGCCCGACCGGCTGGTCGGCGGGGTCGTTGCAGGTCATCGCCGTATCGCCGTTGCGCGCCGCCATCTTGCCGTTGATCTTCACCGTCGCGCTGCCGGTCTTGATCGTTCCCTTGTTGGCGGGCGGTTTCTGGAACGTCGTACCGGGCGGCGTCGGAACGTGCGGCGGCGCATTGTCGGCGGTGCTGTCCACGGTCGCGGCCGGCATGCCCATGATATTCACGTCCGACGACAGGCCGCCGTTGATGGTTCCGCTGAACGGATGCGGCAGCGGCGTGGGGACCGGCGGCGCCGGCGGGGCCGGCACCATCACGATGTGCGTGTCGACGGCGACGATCTTGTCGCCCTGCTTGGCGGCGGGCTGTCCCATGGCTCAATTGATGTTCACGGTTGCGCCTTTGAGGTTGAGCGTGCCGGACGCCTTCACGTCCATGCCGGCCTTCGCCTCGATGATGGTGCTGTCGGAGGACTTGACCGCGATCTTTTGCGCGTTGAGCGTGATTGTCCCCTGCGCCGCCGACAGCGTGATGTCCTTGTTGGTGGTGATGGTCAGGGTGTCCTTGGCGGTGTCGATCACGACGCTGTTCTTACCGGTCTTGTCGACGATCTCGATCGTCTCCTTGCCGTCCTCGTCGTTGAGCTTGATGACATGCCCGCTGCGCGACTTGATCATGCGCAGGTTGTTCTTGCCGTCGCTGTTCGTGGTCACCGGTTTGTCCTTGCCGTTGGCCAGTACGCCGAGCACGTAAGGAAAACGCGGATCGCCGTGCTCGAAGGCGACCAGCACCTCGTTATCGACCTCGGGCAGGAAGTAGGTGCCGCCGGGCGCCGCGATGCGTGCCCAGTAGCTCTCCTCGGAATCGCTGAGCCAGGGGAAGCGTACCTTGACGCGCCCGAGATCGCCGTCGTCCTTGTTGTTGGTGACCACGCCGATGACGAGACCGAACAGGCGTCCGGGCGCCGCCGGCCGGTCGTCGATGGCGAGCAGGGTGTCGATGAGGCTCATGCGGCGTTCCTTCGGACCGTGAAATGCGTCCGGTAGGCGTCGTGCTGGCTGTAGCGATGGCTGGCGGAAACGACGTAGTAGTTGCCGCTGAAGCGCTTGCCGACGCCGTCGATCCTGATGACCTGCCCGGGATGCAGGTCGGTGCGTCCGGTGCACACGCCGTCGCCCAGGATCAGGTCCAGCACCGCTCGATTGAACCGGGCGCGCGCCACCTGGTCGGCCTCCGCCTGAGAGAAAACCGGGGTCTCGCTCATGAGCACCGCGGCTTCGCCGAAAGCGCTCTGAGCAATCGTCGCGCCGCTGTCGCTGCCGCCCATGGTCGACACCTCGTCGCCGCTCGCCGCGCGCGCAACGATCGCCTTCTTGTCCTTGGGGCTCCAACCGCGCAGCTCGATCGTGTCGAGCTGGCGCATGGTCGACAGGCGCGGGTGGAACTCGAGCAGATCGTCGTTCGGCGTCAGCGTCAGCACTTTGCCCTGATCGTTCTGCACCGGGCGGAATAGCAGCGTCTTGCCGTCGACCACCACCTCGTATTCGATGCGCGCCGCACGCTCCAGCAGGAACTCCATGTTGGTCTGGTTCGCCTGCAGCACGTAGTCGTGCACCACCTGGCTATCGGTGACCTGCGGCGTCAGGCCGACCTCGGACGCCATGGCGCAGGCGATGTCGCTGTCCTTCTGCTGCACGAAGCTGCGCGTCTTGCGGCCGCGCAGCAGCCGGTGGCGGCGGTCGTGGCCGCGGATGACGAGCAGCGGCCAGCCGCCGCGCGAGAACGACGGCTCGAGGCCGGTGATCTCCGCGGAGATCAGCGTCGTCAGCGTGTCCCGGTATCCCATTTGGATCTCCACCGGAGCGCCGATCGCGAAGGTGTCGTCGTCGATCCGCGCGGTGTCCTTGCCGCTGTCGCCGCCCGGAAGCTCGACCGCGAACATGCCGGGCAGTCCTGCATCCTCGTCGACGCTGACGCGGATGATGCTCAACGCGACCGCGACCGGCAGCGCCTTGCCGTTCACCGTGACGACGAAGGCCGGGCGGGCGATGTCCTGCGGCAGGGCAGAGGCCATGCGGGCGCCTCACGTCGACTTCGGAATGGTGAGCCGCGTGCCGATCTGCAGGCGGCGCGGATCGTCGATGTCGTTGGCGGCGGCGATCGTGCGCCACTGCGCCGGGTCGCCGTACAGCGCCGTGGCGATGGCGCTCAGAGTATCGCTGCGCTTGACCAGATAAGTGGTGAGATCGGGATCGGTCTCCTGCTTGTTCTTGACCGGCTTGATGTATTCGTTGAACACCACGGTGAGATTGGCGCGCACCGGCTGGCCGCCGGCGTGGAACAAAACGAAGTTCTGCGTGAGGTTGCTCACGACGCCGTCGAACGGGAAGTCCATGTTTCCCGGCGCCTCCTTCCCCCAGGTGATCCGGCACACCGGCGGCTGCGCCTGCGTGCGCTCGATGCGCGTCAGCGCAACGATCTTGTTGGTCTCGGTTCGCACGTCGGCGTCCGGACCGCCTTCGGTGACGTCGAAGAAGAGCTGCAGATTGAGCGTACGGGCGCCGCCACCGCCGAACACGATCGGCGGCGCATCGAGGTCGCGATAGTTGGGCGGTGCGGGGCATCCTGCCGCCACAGTGGCGCCCGGCGGCGGATCGGGCGGGCGCCAGCTGACCGGCTTGGTGATGGAATAGCTGTTCGGATTGAACCGCACCTTGACGGCCGCGAGCTGCGAGGGCGGCAGCGGCGTGATCGTGAGCTTCTCTAGGCCCATCGTCGCCCTCCTCGGCGCTCGCCCTCGATCTCCAGCCGGCGCGCGATCAGGCGCGTCACCTGTTCCGCCAGGTGAGGGATGTCCAAGGCGGGCGTCGCCGCGTCGCCGGGCGCCGCCGGCTCGGTGGCGGGAGCGCCCGGCGCAGTGGCAGCCGGCGCCTCCGCCGTGGCGCGCATCAGCACGGTGCCGGCCTGATCGGACGGCCGCACCGGCGCAACCCGCGCGGCGAGACTGTCCGGCGCCCTCCAGACGAGTGTCGGGGCAACAGGCGCGGCGGCAGCGAGCGACGTTGCGGCGACGCGCGCCATCGCGGGTGCGGCGCGATCGAATGTCGCCGCGCCGTTCCGGACCGGCGCCGCCGCGGCGGCCGGCGCATCGCCAGAATTGAGCTTGCGCGCCGTCACCAGCGGCAGGTTCGACGAGGCCCGATGCGCGACAATTCCGGATATCGGCGTGGCACCGTGCGGCTGCACTGCGTGCGCGATCGCCATCCGGGGCGGCTCCCCTTCGCCCGGCCGGGAGGTCCCAGCCGTCTCGGCGCCATCCGATGCGGTGGCAACGCTGGCGGACGACCGCGTTCGCGTCGGGCCTGGGTTGGCGAGACCTGAACCGGCGAGGCCGAGTGTCGCCTGAGTCGATGCCGGCGCGGCGGCCTCGCGCGCCTGCGCCAATGACACGGCCATTGGCATCGGTCGCACCGTCACGGCCTCGCCGGTCTCGCGGTGCGGTGTCGATGTCTCGCCGCGGCGCGCCACGACGGGCGACAGCGGGCTGCCCCGCAGCGCGCCCGGCGCGGCACCGGATGCGGCCACGGTTGGGGTCGTTGCAGCGACGGCGGGCAGCGGGTCGCGGGCGGGCCCGCTCGCTTGGCGAAGCGGGTGCACGGCGGCGTCCAGCGCCGGGCCCGGCGCAGGCCGGGCTCCGGGGACGCCGCGCGCAAGCGGCAGCCCCACCGCGGCGGCAGCCGGAGCGGTGCGCACGAGCGGCGCCGGTGCGACGGCATCGCGGCGCGGATCGTCCGTCCGGCGGTCGACCCGCGTCGTCGCGCCATGCGGGCCGTCGTCGCGCCGCGACGGCGTTTCGCCACGCACCGCCATCGATCGTGCGGCGGCATCGGGCCGGGCGGCGGAGGCCGACAGCGCCGGCGGCCCCATGTGGGCGACCGGGCCCGCCGCGGCGGCAGCCGGAGCGGTGCGCACGAGCGGCGCCGGTGCGACGGCATCGCGGCGCGGATCGTCCGTCGGGCGCGGCAGCACCGATGCCTCGGAAGCAGCGACCTCGCCGGACCCCGACTGCTCGCCCGCACGCTGCCGTGCAAGCGGCAGCGCCCCTGTCGCGGCCACGCCTGGTGCGGACGGCGCGACAGCGGTCGTCCGGTGCGGCGAGGGCAATCCTGGTGGCGGAGATCCGGCTTGTCCGCTCGGGGCGGCAGCGCCATCGCTCATGATCCGCCGCGCCAGCGTGGCGACCGACCGCGTGCCCCGCAGCGCCACCGACATGGCCGCCTGGCGGCCGCGGGCGGCAATCGTCGCCGGCATCGATGGCCGCTCCGGTACGACCGCCGACGCGACGGGTCCGCCACGGCCGGTCGCGCGCGCGGCCGTCGCCGCGCGCCACAGGAGCGATCCGCCGTTGGCGCGGCCCCCGTCGATCTGCCCGGGTGTTGGCATTGCCCCCGGCGACGCCGCGGCCCGCGCCGCCAGCCGGTCGTGAAGGCCCGGCCGCAGCGACAGCCCGGCGGACTCGCGACCGACCGACCGCGGCATCCAGGGCCTGACCACGCCGGCACCGGCCGCGCGCCGCTGCAGCCGTGTCACCAGCACCGGCACGGCGCCGCCGGAATCGGCTCCACCTTCAGCAGCCGCAGCGCCGGTCGCCGTCCCGGCGAGCGGCGGCGCGTCTGCCGATGCTGAATCCGTCCCAGGCGGCCTCGTGGGATCGGCCATGGTCAGAGCAGGCTCCCGCTGATGTCGAACGATGCGCCGATCTCGGCGCCGATGCCGGCAAGGGCGGTGGCGAGGCCCGGCCGGCTCAGTCCATGATGCACCAGCTCGACGCTTTCGAACGCGACGTTGCCGGAATCCGCACGCAGGTCCGGACCGGTCCACTTGACCGGGAATGCCTCCTTGAAATCCCACCACATCACCGGAATGCGCATCTTGCTGAGCAGATAGATCGTTCCGCTGCGCCGTGTGATCGTCTCGTTCACCACGTCCTGGTGCCAGCTCCACAGTCCGTCGATCGGCGAGAGGCCGTGCTTGAGCACGAGCGGCGGATATTTGGTCGGGCCGGCGAAGCGGCGCACATATCCGTTGAGTCCTCCTTCGCGATAGTCGGTGACCTCGGTCTCCACCGCGAGGCCGCTGCACTCGGAGAAGCCGCCCGCCAGCAGGCCTTCGATCTCGACCAGAAAGTTGCACCCCTGATAGGGGTCGGCGCGGACACCGAGCAGATTGGTGACCAGACCGAAGGCGGCGTTCAGTCCCAGTGACGGCATGTGCTGTACTCCCTACGGCGCGCAGTCTCGTCGCGCGTTCGCGGCCGGATCACCGACAGGCAGGCTGTCCGCTGCCCGCCGACGCCTCCTCGTTGAGGCGCCGGTTGATCCTGGCGATCTCCGCGACCCAGCGCTGGCGATCGCCGTGCTCCAGCGCCAGGATCTGCGCGTGCGGCCAATGAAAGTGGTACGCCACATACGCTACCTCCTCGTAGAGCCGCTCTAAGGGGTAGCGCCAGATTCCCCCAGCCGGTCGAGCTCCAGCTCGAACGGCCGGTCGCAGTGAGGGCACTGCGCGCGCACGCGGTTGTGGCCGCTGCCGTTGATGCGGCTATACAGTTCCTGCAGGAATGCGAGGTCCCCGGCGTACAGCGCCTCGACCATCTTGGGATTGATGTGCTCGACGGTGCCGAGGCGGGTGACGACGCGGGCCAGCAGGATGACCAGCAGATAGGCCGGGTTGCTCTGCACGCGCGGATCCTTGAGCGGCGCGATCTCGTCGAACGCAGTCGCCAGCCGCATCGTCCCTTCGCGGTGAAGGGTGCCCTCCGGATCGACGTAGCCCATCGGCAGGGTGAACGGATACTCGGTCTGCAACATCGCTGCACCTCATGAGCATCGAAGCCTCCGCTCGCGTAGCCGGCCCGGCGGAGGGCATCCGCGCAGCCCGTCACACCTTGGTGACTTCCTCGTGCGTCAGCTCCAGCGTCTCCACCGCCACGCTGTTGCCGGTGGAGTTGAAGGCGGGGCCGCTCCACTTGGACGGCCAGGCATTGCTGAAATTCCAGCGCAGCTTCTCGGTGCCGGCCTCGTCGAGCAGAACGATCGATCCATTCTTGCGCTGGGTCTTGCCGTCGATCACCGTCTGCCGCCATTTCCACAGCTCGTCCGAATCGGTGATGCCGCGCTTGAGCGAGATCGCCGAGTATTTGTTGAGGCCGGACAGCTTGCGCACGTGGTTGGGGTCGCTGCCTTCCCGGTAGTCGACGGCATCGGTGCTCGCGTCCAGGCCACTGCATTCCTGGAAGCCAGCCTGCGAGATGCCGTCGATCTCCACCAGAAAGTTGAAGCCGCGATAGGGATCGACGCGGGTCGTTGGCATGTCACGTCTCCATTGCGAGGTTAACCGAGGTGAATTCTCTGCTCATGGCCGCTCAGCTCAGCTGCGCGGCCCCGGGCCGGTGAACGATGCGTACGATGACGAATTCCGCCGGGGCCGCCGGCGCCAGGCTGATCTGTGTCGTCACCAGGCCCTGCTCGCGCGCGTCCGCAGGATTGGTTTCGGCATCGCACTTGACGAAGAACGCATCCGCCGCGGTCGCGCCCTTGAACGCACCGGCCTGGAAGAGCTGGCCGAGATAGACGTTGAGCTCGCGCTGAATGCGGATCCACAGGCGTGGCGTGTTCGGCTCGAACGCCGCCCACGCCATATTGGCGTCGATCCAGCGCGCGAGCGTGAGCACGAGACGGCGCGTGTTGACGTACAGCCACGCGGCGTCGGCGCTGAGCGTCCGCGCGCCCCACACCCGCAGTCCGCGGCCGGGAAAGGCGCGCAGGCAGTTGATACCTTCCGGGTTGAGGTTGTCCTGAACAGCGGCATCGACCTGGAATTCGAGGTCGAGGGCGCCGATCAGCTCCTCGTTGGCGGGGGCCTTGAACACGCCAACGCGGGCGTCCGAGCGCGCGAAGATCCCGGCGACGTGGCCGCACGGCGGCACAGCCCGGCCGCCGGCCGCGCCCGGCGACGCCACCTTGACCCACGGGTAGTAGAGCGCCGCATTGGCCGGCTGGCCGGCCGCCGTGATGGCGTTCCGCCAAGCCCGCAGCGTCGGCGCCACCGGATGGCTTGCATCGGCCGTGTCGACCCGCGGCGCATCGAGGATCGCGAAGCGGTTGCCATGCTCCGAGCAGTGCCCGATGGCCGCCGCCTGCACGCGCTGCGCCGCATCCGCCGCCAGGCTGAAGGCGTCGGGCACCGCCACCAGATCGAGATCGGTCAGTGGTCCGAGCCGGTCGATGGCGGCCGTCAGCCCGTTCTCGTCCCGGCTGGCGGCACCCACAACGTAGCAGCGCACGCCGCCGTTGGCGAAGAAGCCAGTGACGGCATCCGGCAGCCAGCTGTCGGCGTCCGGGGCCAGGCCCTTCGTCAGATCCTCGGCCCGGCTCAGCGCGACCGGGCCGCCGTCGATCATGCGGCCGAAGCCGACGAAACCCGGAATGCTGGTCGGCAGGGCGTCGATCGGACGGATGTAGACGTCCTCGCGGTAGACCCCCGGGCTCTTGTAGGCCAGCGCCACGCGTCGCTCTCCTTCAGTTGCTCGGCGCAGTGACCTGGCTGATGCGGAAGATGACGAATTCCGCCGGCCTCACGATGGCAACGCCGATCTCCGTCACCACCTGCCCGAGCTCGCGCAGCTCGGGCGGATTGGTCTCGGCGTCGCACTTGACGTAGAAGGCCTCGCCGGCGGTCGTGCCGAACAGGGCGCCGGAGCGCCAGACATTGGTCAGAAAGGCCGTGACGTTGCGGGTGATCTTCTGCCACAGTGCCGGCGTGTTCGGCTCGAACACGACCCACTGGGTGCCCTGGTCGATTGACTCGCGCAGGAACAGCAGGGTGCGCCGGACGTTAACATATTTGAGGTCCGCATTGGCGTTGCCGCCGATCGTCCGCGCGCCCCACACCCGGATGTTGCCGTTGAGCGAGCGGATCACGTTGACCCCCTGCGGGTTCAGGCCGTCCTGCTGCGCCTTGCTGACCTGATACTTAAGGCCCTGCGCCCCGCGCACGACCTCATTGGCGGGCGCCTTGTGCACGCCGCGCTCGGTGTCGACGCGGGCATAGATGCCGGCGAGGTGCCCGCTCGGCGGCACGAATCTCAGGCCGTCGACGAGGGGGTTCTGCGTCTTGGTGGCCGGATCGAAGACCTGCAGCCAGGGAAAGTAGAAGCCGGCGTAGTCGCTGTTGGCCGGCAACACGTTGCTGTGGTTGGAAGGGTCGAACAGCGTCGGATCGAAATCGTCGCCGGTCCCCACCGTCTCAGCCGAGTCCAGGATGGCGAAACGGTCGCCCATGTTGGTGCAGTGGTCGACGATGAACGAGCGGGCGCCGCTCGACGTGATACCGGGTGCCGCCACGATCGCGATCTCGTCGATCGTCGCGAATCGGCCGAGGATGGCGTTGACCTGCGCATCGTCGGCGGTCACCCGCGCCACGTAGCAGCGCGTGCCGCCGTTGTTGAAGAAGCCGTAGACCGCGTGGGCGAGGCTGCGCTGGCCGGCGTCCAGCGAGAAATCGCCGAAGGACTTGCGGAAGTCCGAGAACGTGGTGCACAGCACCGGCATGCCGGCGGTGGCCAGCTGCGGCGAGGTCGTGGTGTAGCCGTACACGAAGTCGCCGGTGATCGCCGACCCCTTCTTCGGCGCGGTGCCGAAGGTCAGCTTGGAGACGTGCGCCGTATTGTCGTTCGCCAGCGTCGCCGCCGTCGGCGTCCCGTCCACCCGGACCTGGAACGTGCCGGCCGTCTCCTCGACCGGGTAGCGCGGCAGGTTGAAGACGGTGGTCGTGTCGTCGCCCTTGCCGACCTTGTCGTCCCGGATGAGCGTCGAGCTTACCGGCACGGTTATGCTGTCGGGAACGATCCCGATGAACGCGGCAGTGCTGGTGCTGACACCGGCGATCGCCTTGATGGACGACGGAACCTCTTCCACGTAGACGCCGGGAGAAAGATACTGTGCCATGGCTGTCGCTCCTCGTTGATTCTCACCTAACAGGGCCGCTCGACCGGCGCCGGACCATGTCCGCTAGCCGGGCGTCAGCGTGAAATCCGCAACCGCTTCCTGGCCGGCCTGCAGCGTCACGCGCTGCGAGAGCGCCGCGAAGCCGGATGCCGAGACCTGCACGGTCTGCTCCCCGGCCTCGACCGCCGACAGCGCGTACTGGCCGGCTGCGTCGCTCAGAGTCTTCACGGCGGCGGCGCGCAGGCGCACTTCGGCGCGTGCGACCGGCGCAAGGCTGCCGGAGGCCTTGACCTGTCCGGTAAGCCGCGTCGGCGACAGCGCGAGATTGCCGCGCGGATCGAGCGACGGGGCGCCTGACGTGCCTGTCGCCACCGTGACGGCTGCCACCGTGACGTCGGCGTAGCGCGTACCCAGCGCCGGCACGGCCGCATGCAGCGTGTACGCGCCGTCCGGCAGATCGAGAAAATAGTAGAAACCGTCGGCCGCGGCCTCAGCGGTCACGCCGCGGGCAGCGATGTCGACGCTCGCGCCCGCAAGGCCAGCGCCGGACTTCGCGTCGCGAACGTAGCCGCAGATGGCGGCGCGGTGGCGGATGATCTCGAGGGTGGGCACTGCAACGGTCTCCTGTCGGGCTCAGCGCTGCGTCGGCGTCAGACGCTGACGTCGCGTAGTCTCAGCAGCTTCTCGGTCACCAGGCCGACCTCCTCGATCGGATAGGGCTCCAGCGACGCCGTAATCGCGTAGCTGATCCCCGCCTTGAGGCGTCCTTCTATGCTGCTCCAGAAATCCCAGGCGTTCGGCGTGCGCTCGGGCTGGGCGATCCAGGCCTGCAGCGGCAGCGGCTGGGTCTGCATGGCGCCCTTAAGCACCTCGCCGGGCAGCAGCGGGTAGCGCAGCAGCGTCGCCAGCACGCGGCCGAGCAACTGGTGCTCGTCGGCGACGTCGGTGGTCCAGGCGGTGATCAGATAGGTAAGGTCGATCCGAACCGGCGCGCGGCGCTCGTTGGCCACGCCGCCGCTGCGCGCGAGATAGCGTTGATTGTTGCGCAGCTCATGATTTTCCCGCAGGTCGTAAAGGAAGACGTTGAGGGTGGGTTTCGCCACGCTTGCCGCCCAGTCCGCGGTCGGCATCTCGAACCTGATGTCGACGGCGCTGGTGTCGATCGGCACCTTCTGCACCAGCATTTCCTTCACGGTATTGTCGACGTCCTGGATCACGCCGGCCCCCTCGGTTCGCGCTCGTCTGGCGACAGGTTGTGCGGCCATGCGGGATCGGCGAGCTTCGGATTGACGACACGCGCCTCGAAGTCGAGCCAGATGCGGCTGTCGCCGCGGCAGTCGTAGACGCGGCAGGGCAGCGGCCGCGCGGCGTGCACCGTGCAGGCCAGGCAGGAGCGGTCGAGGTGGCGGCAGTAGCCGTCCTCGCCCTTGGCGATGACATAGGGCCGCCCGAGCTCCCAATGGATGACCTGCTCGTTCACCTCCTGCGGGGAGAGCGGAAACACCATCTTGCAGCACGCCGCCCGGCACAGATGCAGGCGACTGGCGCAGTCGATCCTGACCTCCTGGCCGACGTCCTGCGTGTCGTGCACCGCCTGCTGCAGCGCGACGCCGGCGTCCTGTTGCTCGAAGCGCTTGAGCAGCCGCGGCGCCACCTGCCGCTTACGCGCGTCGATCTCCTCGATGGTGATGAGGCCGCGCTCGGTCATGAGTTCGATCAGCGCATAGACGAAGGCCGCCGATTCCAGGATGCGCGCCGTGGTGGCGCCGACCCGCCGGTGCAGATAGGCGATCCCGGCTTCGATCTCGCGCCGGCTCGGCTGCGCGGCCGCGGCCGACGCAACGGGCTGCGGCGCGCCGCCGGGCGACGCACACCGCACCCGCTTCGCCGACTGGCCGCGGGACCGCACCCTAGCCATGGCCGCGATACTCCTCGTCGCCCACCAGGCGGCCCATCTTCTGCAGCTCGCGCCTGGTCGCCAGCGTGAGGTGGCGCATCGCCACCGGCTCGTCGCTTGCGGCTGCCAGGAAGGCGGCGGCGAGCGCAACGTTGCGGATACCGCCGCCGCTGAGCCGGAATTTCTTCGCCAGCCACGGCAAATCGACGTCGGGCGCCAGCCGGACCTCCTGTGGCCACACGGTGCTCCAGATGCGCAGCCGGTCCTCGTCCTCGGGAAACGGGAATTCGACGATGAACCGCAGGCGACGAGTGAAGGCCTCGTCGATGTTCTGGCGCAGATTGGTGGCGAGGATCGCGATGCCCTCGTACTCCTCCATCTTCTGCAGAAGATAGGCGATCTCGGTGTTGGCATAGCGGTCGTGCGCATCCTTGACCGCCGAGCGCTTGCCGAGCAGCGCGTCTGCCTCGTCGAAGAACAGGATGGCGTGGGCGGCGGCTGCCTGATCGAACAGCTGTCGCAGGTTCTTCTCGGTCTCCCCGATGTACTTGCTGACGACCTGCGAGAGGTCGATCTTGAGCAGCTCGACCTTCAGTTCGGCGGCGATCACCTCGGCGGCCATCGTCTTGCCGGTCCCGGGAGGGCCGGTGAACAGGGCGCTCAAGCCGCGTCCGAGCGAGAGTTTGCGCCCGAAGCACCATGCCCCGTACACGGTCGCGGCGTGCCTCGCCTGATCGCACATCGCCTGCAGCTGCTCGAGCTGCGCCGTCGGCAGCACGATGTCCTGCCAGTCGTGGCGGGGCTCGACGCGGCGCGCCAGCATGTTGGATGGCATGGCGGCCTGGGCGCCGCACGCCTGCTCCAGATGCGCGATGGTCACGCAACCGTCAGCATCCTCCAGATCGGCGAGTTCGCGCGCCCTGCGCCAGGCCGCCGCGATCGATCCCAGCGGCAACGGGCGCAGCGACATCAGCCGCCGCAGATCGGCGTCCGCAACCGTGGCCTGCGTCAGCGCGCGCCACGCCTCAAGCTGCGCGGCGAACCCGGCCGGCCGCAGCTCGAAGGTCCGCAACATCGCGGGCACCGGCGGCGGCGGCCAGCGCCAGGGCTGCTCTCCGGTCAGGAACATAATGCTGCCCATCTCGGCGGCGCAGCGGAACAGTGCGCGGCGGCGCAGGCCCCCCGGATCGGATGAAAGAGCGCGGTCGATGTTGCACAGCGACATCGCGGACTGGCGCAGCAGGCCTTCGCGGAACAGGAGAAAAACCATCTGCTCGAAGTCGAGGCCGGGACCGCACAGCTGGTCGGCGTCGACCGTCATGACCGGCAGGTCGATTCTCGCAGCGCTCTGCCGCACCAGCGCATCTGCGCCCGCGGAGTCGGCGCCGTGCAGGTAGATCATCGAGCATCGGCGATCTGGCAGAGGGCCGAGGCTGCGGGCCTCGCGCGCGACCAGCGCCTCGAAGGCGGCCCGTACGCCCCCAGCCGTGCACGTGACGTCCCCGTCCTCCGGGCGCATCACCCAGGCGGCGATGCGCGCATCGATCGACTGATCGCCGAGCAGGAACGCGACGATGCGCTCGTCGACCCGCATCGGCTTAGCCAGCCACGGCGACGGTGCGCCGTCTTCCGCGATCTCGACGATGCGATAGTGGCGCAGCGGCGCCAGCGGCCTTAGCGCCGCGCGTGCGGCAAACCGCTGCGTCGCCAGCGGGCAGACGAGGTCCAGAACCAGCCCGGGAGACGGCTGCCGGCGGCTCATGTCGTCCTGTAGATAACCGTAGATCCGCTCGTAGCGCCGGTCCAGCTCCGACGCCGCGCAGGCGATGACGATGTCGATCTCCAGTGCCGAGAGGGCGAAGCGATGCCCAAGCTCGATGATCGGGAGGCGCCGCCCATGGGCGAGGGTCGCGGCGACGCGGCCGTCGATGCGCCGGTGCAGGGCCGCGACGGCGGCATCGATGTCCTTGAGCTGCCGCGTGCGCTCGCCACCATCCGGCCGCGGATTGGCGCCGCCGAGGAGAAAATCGACCTCGTCGTCGCTGATCGCCGCGAAGCCGAGCAGGTCGGGCGGCTTGCGCAGGTGACAGCGGGCCACCTCCCGGCGCAGCAGCCAGTCGTGGCGCGCCATCAGGTCGGCCAGATGCTCGAAGGGACCGTCGTAGGGAGCCGGGGGCGAGTCGTCGTCGCGCGACCTGCGCGGGGCCGCGATGTCCCCTGGCAACGCATATGTCGGCTCGCCGAGGTCCATGCGCGGGGCAGGTCCCTGATTGCGGATGATCGACGCCTTCGATCGCGGCAGGCGCGATCATGCGGGCGGCAAGGCACGCCGCCTATCCATCGGAGGGTTCAGAAAGGATGGAGCCGGCGGACTACACCTTTGCAAGAGAGGGGACGGGGCCCCGGCAAGGCCATCCGCCCGGTCCGCGGTAGGTCAGTCGTCGCGATCGATTGGCGCGGCGCCGATGAAGTCGACAACGTCCTCGGGCGAGCGATCGGAGAGCGTGACGCGGTGGACCTGCAGCTCGTATCCTACGATGCTGCGGCCGTCGTGCGAGAGCGCGATGCACTTGCGGACCGGCAGCCACATGAGCAGCGCGCGGGCGAGACGGTCCGTCTCGTTGCGCCGCAGTCCGATGATGACGAGATCGGGATGTAGCTGCTGCAGCCGTCGGCCGAGTGCATGGCGTCCGTCGAGCTGCGCCACGATGTCGAGCTCGATCCGACCGGCAGCTAGTCGATCGATGAGATCGGTCAGGAGGGCCGGCGCTGTCACCGTCACGGTGCGTATGCCCGCCACGAGCTCGCGTCCTTTCAGGACCGGGGTCGGCACAGACTGCTGCCGCTGCAGCCTCAAGGACAATCCATCTCGGGATCGAGAAAGGGATGAGGTCCGGCGCCGTCGCCGGCCCCACCCGCCGCGGTCAGGGGTGGGCCGGCGTCTGCAGCAGGCGATGCCCCGGCGTCCACTCGCGCGCGCGCATCCACCGGGCGAGCTGGCTTCGTCGCTGCAGGGCGAGCTTGCTCAGCACGTTGTGGACGTGGGACTTCACGGTTGCCAGACCGATGTCGAGCTGGCGCGCGATCTCCTTGTTGCTGAGGCCAGACGCGACGAGGTGGACAACCTGGCCTTCGCGTGCGGTGAGCGCGCCGGCGGGGCTGTCCGCCGGAGCGGAGGCCCGCGGACCGTCGGCGATCCGGCGCAGGAGGCCGGCGGCGACGCGGGTCGAGCAGACCTGCTCACGGTGGATGACCCGGCCGAGCACATCGGTGAGCTCGGTGAGACCGGTACCTCGCGGCAAATAACCGCAGACGCCCGCCTCAGCCCAGGCTATCACCTCCGCCTCGACCTCGCTGAGCGCCAGCGCCACGATCTGTGCCGCAGGAGCCACCCGGCGCAGCAACGCTACCACGGCGAGCCCGTCGGGGAGTGCCGCGTCGATCAGAACGACCGGCGGCGGCCTTGTCGCGACCGCCGCAACCGCATCGCCGACTCCCGCCACGCCTGCGACCGCGAACATGCCGTCGCGCGCCAGCACCGTCGCCAGACTTTCGCGCAGAAAGCGGATGTCGGACAGGATCAGAATTTGGTGCCGCGCGGCGTCATCTCCGGCGCCGCGGTGATCCGCCGTCTGGCCGGTCGGCTCCAACTGGTCGGCACAGACTCCTCCCTGTTTGTGCACGCCATCCATCGCTTTTTCCGTACTTCGTGCAACGATGGCCCCTGCCCGATACCGACGATCCGAGCTGCGCCAAATGGCGGTTAAGCCTTCGAGACGCCGGACATCGTACGTTGGACCATGCTAGAATTTAAGATAGCAATTAACAGCTGTGTCGCGGCTCCGGCGTCGCAGCAATGATGAGATCGTTCGAACATGTCGCCCTCCCGCGCTGCCGCGATCCGGCGCGGCAGCTGCGATCAGGATAGGCGGCGGCGCGCAAATCGTGAGTAGAAACCGCAAACAACGGCGAACGGAATCGATGGGATACTTGGCCGCCTTCGAGGATATTAATCTCGGTTACCAGGGCATCATGAAGCGCCGCATCATTCGCCTCCTATGGGATCATTTGGAGGCTTCACTATACCATTCCTCCCGCGCGCTCGAATGTGAGACACGTCACATAAGAGAAGATTGGGACGACATCTGGGGAAGAATGTCAGCATGTGCAGACGACCTTCCAACGCTTTGCACCGCGGTAGGAGGCGCCAACGCCAGCCATGTGCGCTACGACTGATTCGGTCTGAGGGGCTAGGCAATGCCGAAGGCGTATTCGAGCGATTTGCGGGGGCGGTTGACCGCAGCGGTTACAGCGGGGATGTCTCGTAACGAGGCGGCCGACGTTTTCAGCGTCGCAATAAGTACTGCGGTGAAATGGATGCAGCGGCTGCGTGATACTGGCAGTTCGGTGGCGAAGCCGCGTGGCGGAAGTACGTCGCCGCGGGAGCGGTACACGGAGCGGATATTGGCAGTTGTCCGCGAGCCGCCGGACGCAACCTTGAAAGAAATTCTGGCGGCGTTGGGCAAGCAGCGCATTCACACCAGCTGGAGCGCACTGGATCGTTTCCTTGGTCGCCACAAAATCACCCGCAAGAAAAAGAGCCTGAGTGCTGCCGAACAGAAACGCAAGAACGTGGGGCGGGCGCGCCGCAAGTGGATCCGCGAGCAAGGCCTGCTACTTTCCAAATATTCATCGGACACTCCGAGTTGTATATCACTACCTATGTTATGCGAGTAACATTTAACCTAATCCCAACGTTAAAGCTCGGCTTCGAGCTCGACGTCGCCTTGTCTTGCCGCCCAGCAGCGCTGCGCTCTCGTGCGTCGGAGGCGAAGTTCGGCTTCTTCAAGTTCGGTCATGCTGTACATCCTCAGCTCCTCAAAGTTGCGTGGCCGTATGTATGTACCTTCACACGCCCCGCAAGGGTGTGAGTACGGGCCGAGGAGCGCTTCAGGAATCGCGTACGGCCTCACACAGATGGTGTGGTGCTATGCGAGTTACTGACCCTATCATTCAAGTGCCAAATCGGTGCCAAACGCAATAGAGAAAATGTAAGAGGGGCAAAGCCCGTGGCGATCAGAGCGGTCGGGCACTGGCAAGGATGATTTCCGGCAGGTAGGGAATGGCTGTCGTGCCTGGGACGTCCAGGCGGTCGCCGAGGTA
>Ga0066903_100000448_pt1 | contig 25611 bp, 21 predicted proteins | sample PanSoiMetaGPlot1_FD_67491 | JGI IMG/M metagenome (GOLD analysis project Ga0066903, IMG submission 67491) | Tropical forest soil microbial communities from Panama analyzed to predict greenhouse gas emissions - Panama Soil - Plot 1 (version 2) | ecosystem: Environmental > Terrestrial > Soil >... | reverse complement strand
TGAAGGAGAACCTCGCGCGCCGCACGTCGGAGGTCCAGCGCGCCGAACTGATCGTCAGCCAGGAAGTCGAGCGCTTCCGCGCGTGGATGCAGTCGCGCGACATCGTGCCGACGGTCGTCGCGCTGCGCCAGCAGTTCGAGACGATCCGGAAGTCCGAGCTCCAGCGCCTGGAGCCGAAGCTCGCCTCGCTCACGCCGGAGGCGCGCGCGCGCGTCGACGAGATCACGCACCTCATCGTGGAGAAGCTGCTGCTGACGCCGACCGAACAGCTCAAGGCTGCCGACGACGAAGCCATGGCGCTCGCGTATGCCGATGCGTTGAACCGCCTGTTCAAGCTGCGCACGAAAGAGGACGAATGAGCGTGCTGCGGATCGGCACGCGGGGCAGCCCGCTGGCGCTCTGGCAGGCCCACGCCGTCGCGTCGCTCCTGGGCGCGCGCGGCGTCGCGACCGAGATCGTCACCTACAAGACGTCGGGCGATCGGCTGCAGGACGCGCCGCTGACCGAGCCGGGCACGAAGGGCTTGTTCGTCAAGGAGCTCGAGGACGCGCTGCTCGCCGGCGCGGTCGATCTCGCCGTCCACAGCGCGAAGGACATGTCGGTGAAGCTGCCCGACGGACTGACGATCGCGGCCGTGCTGCCGCGGGAAGATCCGCGCGACGCGATCGTGCTGCCCGGCCTTCGCCAGGGCGTCGGCGGGCAAGAGGGTGAGGCGTCTGCGCACGGCATCGCCGGCGTCACGGCGGCGCTCGGCGACTCGCCGGCGGTCGGCACCGGCAGCATCCGCCGCGCCGCGCAACTGCGGGCGCTGTGGCCCTCAGCGCGGTTCGCGGCCGTCCGCGGCAACGTCGACACGCGGCTGCGCAAGCTGGACGCCGGCGAGTTCGACGCGCTCGTGCTCGCGGTCGCCGGCCTCAAGCGGCTGGGACGCGAGCCGCGGATCACGCTGGCGCTCGACGTCGAGCACTGCATTCCCGCTCCCTGTCAGGGGATCGTCGCGATTGAAACGCGGACAGCCGTGCCGGCCGGCGTGCGCGAGATCGGCGATCCGCAGGCGGACGTGAGCTTTCGCGCGGAGCGCGCGCTGATTGCGGCGCTGGGCGGCGGCTGCCAGCTTCCGCTGGGCGCCCTCGCGACGCTTCGCGGCACGGCGCTCGAGATGGCCGCCATCGTCGTCTCGCCCGACGGCGTCCGGCGCGTCCGGGCAACGGCGACCGGCGATCCGGGGCGCCCGGAAGAGCTGGGCCAACAGCTTGCCGGTACGCTCGCCCGCGATGGCGCCGTCGCGATTCTCGACGAAGTACGGTAGCGATTCTCGTTGTGAGATAGGCTCTATACACGCATGCCCAAGAGCCCCTGCGTCTTCATCGTCGGTGCCGGCCCTGGCGATCCGGGGCTCATCACGGTTCGCGGGCTGCGGCGGCTGGAGACGGCCGACGTCGTCGTGTACGACCATCGCGTCGACGGACGCCTGCTCCGTTCCGCCCGCGCGGACGCCGAGAAGATCGACGTCGGTCCCGCGGCGCCGCGCCCGCTCGAGCAGGACGCGATCTCGCTGCTGCTCGTCGAAAAGGCGCGCGAGGGGAAGACGGTCGTCCGGCTGAAGCTGGGCGATCCGTTCGTGTTCGACAGCGGCGGCAAGGAAGCGCTCTTCCTCCACGAACAGCAGATCCCCTTCGAGGTCATTCCCGGCGTGCCGGCGACGATCGGCGTCCCGGCGTATGCGGGGATCCCGATCACCTATCCCGGCGCCGGAGACGTCGTCACGCTGGTGCGCGGCCACGAGGCCGAGACGAACGAGCCGCCGCGCGTCGAGTGGGAACGCCTCGCGGGCATCGACGGCACGCTCGCCTGCTACGCCGGCGCGCAGCAGATCGGCGCGATCGCCGGCGCGCTGCTCGCCAACGGCCGGTCGCCGGAAGAAACCGCCGCGCTCATCTACGACGGGACGACGCCCGGGCAGCAGACCGTCATGGCGACGCTCGGCGAGATTCAGGCGGCCGCGCGGCCGAACGAGCCGGCGATGTTCGTCGTGGGCCGCGTCGCGGGACTGCGCGAGCACCTGCGATGGTTCGACGATCGTCCGCTGTTCGGCCGCCGCATCGTCGTCACGCGCTCGCGCGAGCAGGCGGCGGATCTCGTCGACATGCTGGAGGAGCGCGGCGCCGACGCGATCCAGACGCCGACGATCCGGATCGCGCCGCCGGACGATCTCGACGGCCTCGACCGCGCGTGCGCCGACGCGGGGTCGTTCGACTGGATCGTCCTGACGAGCTCGAACGCGGTCGACGCGTTCTTCGGGCGCCTGCTGCAGCGCGGCGACGTTCGCGACCTGAAAGGCGTCCGGCTGTGCGCGATCGGCGGCGGCACCGCGCAGCGCATCGGGCGGTACGGCCTGCGCGCGGATCTGGTTCCCGACGAGTCGCGCGCGGAAGGCGTGTTCGACGCGCTGAAGGCCGCGGGGCCGCTCGAGGGGACGCGGTTCCTGCTGCCGCGCGCCGACATCGCCCGCGAAGTGCTCCCGGAACAGCTGCGCGAATCCGGCGCCGACGTCACCGAGGTGGTCGCGTACCGCACGCTGCTCGCGCACGGCGATCGGGAGTCGGACCACGACGTCTACCGCATGCTGCTCGACCGCCGGATCGACGCCGTGACGTTCACGAGCGCGAGCACCGTGCGCAGCTTCGCGCAGATGCTCGGCGAGGAACAGGCCGCGGACCTGCTGAATACCACGGTCGTCGCCGCGATCGGCCCCGTGACCGCCGAAGCCGCGCAGCAGCTCGGCATCCGCACGACCGTGATGCCGAAGAAGTACACGGTCCCCGACCTCGTGGACGCGCTCGTGGAGCATTTCAGCGCGCAACCCGCGACGACGTGAGCGAGATGCCAACCAGGCTCGAATCGAAGACGACGCGCGCGACACTCGATCTCCGCCGGCGTCTGCGCCGGCTCCGCCGCACGGCGGGCATCCGCGCGATGGTGCGCGAGACGCGGCTCAGTCCCGACAACCTGATCTATCCCCTGTTCGTCGTCGGCGGCGAAGGGAAGCGGCGCGAAGTCCCGTCGATGCCGGGCGTCTTTCAGCTCTCGGTCGACGAGATCGTGAAGGAAGCCGCCGCGGCGAGAAAAGACGGCGTGCCCGGCGTGCTGCTGTTCGGGCTGCCCGACGTGAAGGACGCCGGCGGCAGCGGCGCGTCGGATCCCGAAGGCCCCGTGCCGCGCGCCGTGCGCGCGCTCAAGCGCGAGGTGCCCGATCTGGTCGTCATCACCGACGTCTGCCTCTGCGAATACACGTCGCACGGTCACTGCGGAATCCTGGACGGCGAGGAGATCGTGAACGACGCCACCGTCGAAGAGCTCGCGCGCGCGGCGCTCTCGCACGCGGCGGCGGGCGCCGACATCGTGGCGCCGTCCGACATGATGGACGGCCGGGTCGGCCGGATCCGCGACGTGCTCGACGAGGCCGGCTTCAGCCAGACCGCGATCATGGCCTACGCCGCGAAGTACTGCTCGGCGTTCTACGGGCCCTTCCGCGACGCCGCCGACTCGGCGCCCGCGTTCGGCGATCGGCGCTCGCACCAGATGGATCCGGCCAATGCCGAGGAGGCGCTTCGCGAGGTGGAGCTCGACCTCGACGAAGGCGCCGACATCGTCATGGTGAAGCCCGCCCTCACCTACCTCGACGTCATCCGCCGCGTGAAGGACGAGTTCGCGATGCCGACCGCGGCGTACCACGTGAGCGGCGAGTACTCGATGCTGAAGGCCGCCGCGAAGAACGGCTGGATCGACGAGCCGCGCGCGATGATGGAGACGCTCGTCGCGATCCGCCGGGCCGGCGCCGACATGGTCATCACCTATTACGCCCGCGACGCCGCCAGAGCGTTGTGATACAATGTTGACCATGTTGATGGTCAACATTGCGGATGCCAAGGCGAAGCTTTCGGAGTACGTCGATGCCGTCGCCCGCGGCGAGCGGGTGATCATCTGCAACCGCAACGTACCTGTGGCGGAGCTGCGGCCCGTCGAGCAGACGTCCGTGAAGCCTCGCGACCTCGCCCCGATGTTTCCAGACTGGACTCTTGATCCAGCATTCCACGAGCCGTTGCCGGCCGACGAGATTGCGCTCTGGGAAGAAGGCGACCCATCCACGATGCCGCGCGTCGCGGAAGAGCCGGCGCGGTACACGGCGAAGCCAAAAGCGCGGCGCCGGCGCACGTGAAACTGCTGCTCGATACGTGCACGCTGCTCTGGCTGGCCCGGGGAGACCGGTCACTTTCCGCCGGCGCGCGGGACCTCCTTGGCCGGCCGGGAGTGGACGTGCACGTCAGCGTCGTCAGCGCGTGGGAGATTGCCGTCAAGCACGGCCTGGGGCGTCTTCCGCTTCCCGTGCCGCTGGCCGACTTCCTTCCGGCACTGCGCGCGCGTTACGCGTTGTCGAGCCTGCCTGTCGACGAGGAATCCGCGTTGCACGTCATCAAGCTGCCCCGGCTGCACCGCGATCCGTTCGATCGGATGCTCGTCAGCCAGGCGATCGTGCACGGCCTCACGATTGTGACCCCGGATTCCGACATCGCTCGTTATCCCGCCCGAACGATCTGGTAGTCAGCCGCGCAGCGCGCGCATCGGATCGATCCGAGACGCGCGCCTGGCGGGCACGTACGCAGCGGCCGTTGCCGACACGAGAAGACACGCCACGGCCGCGGCGAGCGCCGGCGGATCGACCGGCGACACCTCGTACAGATACGCGCGGAGCAGCGACGACAGCGGCACGAGCGCGGCGAGGCCGAGCGCCGCGCCGCCGAACACGGGATAGAGCGCCCGCCCGACGATCATGCGGACCATTTCGCCCGGGCTGGCCCCCAGCGCGATGCGGACGCCGATTTCCGCCACGCGCTGCGCGACGGTGAAGGCGACGACGCTGGCGATGCCGAGCATCGTCAGCCCGAGCGCGAGCGCGGCGAAGACGGCGAGCAGCCACGACACGGCGCGTCGATCGCCGTAGGTGCGCGCGAGCGCATCCGACACGCGCTGGATCGTGCCCACGGCCGTCGTGGAGTCGAGCGCGGCGACCTGCGCGCGGATGTCCGAGGCGAGCGCGTCGGCTCGATCGCCGTCGGCGCGGACGACGAGCGTCGCGCCTGCCTGCGGGAACTGCGCGAACGCCACGTAGATCTCCGGCGTGTAGCCCGCCAGTGCGCCGCCGCGGCGTGTGTCGCCGACGACGCCGACGACAGTCATGTCGTGCATCTCGGGAATGCGCATCGCGGTCACCCGCCGGCCGAGGGGATTCTCGCCGGGAAAGAAGCGCGCCGCGAACGTCTCGTTGACGATGACCGAGACGGGCGCGCCGGCCCGGTCGGCTGCGCCGAAGTCGCGGCCCTGCCGGATCCGGATCCCCATCACGGCGAAATACCCGGGCGTCACGGCGGCGGTCTGCGCGACGGGCTCCTTCCCCGCCGCGAACGGATGGTCCGGAATGTTGACGCTCGGGGCCCAGGTGAAACCGGTCACGTCGAACGGCCACGCCATGGCCGCGCGCGTCACGCCCGGGCGCGCCTTCAGGGCGTCGATCAGGGTTCCGGCAAAACCGAGAATCGCCGCGTCGTTCCCGTAGCGGCTCTGGAGCTGCTGCAAGGGCGCCGCGACGAGGCGATCGGCGTCGATTCCGACGTCGACCGACGCGAGCTTCGCGAGACTGCGCTGCATCAGCGCGGCGCCCGCGAGCAGCACGACGAGGAGCGCCACTTCGGCGCCGATGAGCGCGGACCGGACGCGCGCGTGCCCCGCCGGGCCGACTTCCGACGCGCCCGCCTGGCGCAGCACGCGCATCAGATCCACACGCGACAGCTGCAGCGACGGCGCGAGCGTGAACAGCACGGCCGTCCCGAGGCCGAGCGCCGCGGCGAATCCGAGCACGTGCGGATCGATCGCGACGTCGCTCGCGCGCGGGAGCGGCAGCCCCGGCACGCCGCGCAGCAGCCGGACGCCCCACCCGGCCAGCAGCAGCCCCGCGCCCGCACCGAGCGTCCCGAGCGCCACGCCTTCGACGAGGAACAGCCGGACGATCCGGAATCGCGAGGCGCCGAGCGCGGCACGCACGGCCGTTTCACGCTCGCGGCGAAGGCCTTTCGCCAGCAGCAGATTCGCGACGTTCGCGCAGGCGATCAGCAACAGCACGGCGACCGCGGTCATCAGCAGCCTGAGCGCCGGCCTCGCCGTCCCGGCGACCGCGTCGAGCATCGGTCGCACGACCACGCCGTAGTCGGTGTTCGAGGCGGGATACTCGCGCGCGAGCGCCGCGGCGATCGACGACATCTCGCGCTGCGCCTGCGCGGGATCGATCCCCGGACGCAGGCGCGCGACGACGCCGAACCCCGGGTGATTCGCGCGATCGAGCTGCATCGGCGACAGCAGTGCGGACCGGTGCGGATACCAGATGTCGACGTCGAACGGCCGCACCCCCGGCGGCATCACACCTACGATCGTCACGTCCTCCTCGTCCATCCGCGCCGGCTGGCCGACGATCGCGGGGTTGGCGCCGAATCGGGACCGCCACACGCGATCGCTGACGATCGCGACGGCCGGTCCCGTACGGGCCGCGTCGGCTTCGGTGAACAGCCGGCCCTGCGCCGGCGGTACGCCCATGACGGCGAGCATGTCGGTCTCACAGCTGCCCGCCGTGAACATCTGCGCCGCGCCGGCGTCGGACGGCAGCACGACGCGCCCGTAAGTGTTGAAGATCGCCATCGACTCGAACACGTGGTTGCGCGCACGCCAGTCGAGGTAATTCGGATAGGCCACGTTCCAGGCGCCGCCGCGGCGCGTCTCGCTGATGCGCACGAGACGGCCGGGATCGCCGTACGGCAGCGGCTTCAGCAGCACGCCGTACACCGCGGTGAAAATCGCCGTGTTGGCGCCGATGCCGAGTGCGAGGGTGAGAACCGCGGCTGCCGTGAACCCCGGGTTCGCGGCGAGGGCACGGATCGCGTAGCGGACGTCGTTCATGGAAGGACGCGACCTATTGCGTGCGCAGCGCGCGCAGCGGATCGACGCGCGTCGCGCGCCTCGCCGGCACGTAGGCGGCGATGAGCGCGACCACGACGAGCACGGCGGACGCCAGCGCAAAGGCCGCGGGATCGAGCGGCCGCACGTCGAACAGGAACGATGACAGCAGCCGCATCGACAGGACCGCGCCGGCGATGCCGATCGCCGCGCCGGCGAGCACGGACGTCATCGCGCTCCGGAGCATCAGGCGGACGACCTTTGCGGCGTCGGCGCCGAGCGCCATGCGGATGCCGATCTCCGACGTGCGCTGCGCGACCGCCTGCGAGAGCACGCTGTAGATGCCCGTCGCCGCGAGGATCAGCGCGAGCGCGGCGAACGCGCCGACGAGCGTCAGCAGCAGCCGGCGATCCGCGATCGAGCCGGCCACCATCGCGTCGAGCGACGAGATGTCGACCGGCACGTCGGGGTCGTAGCGGCGGAGCGTCTCGCGCAGCGCGCCCGCGATCGCCGCGGCCTGCCGCGGATCCGCGGCGCGTGCGACGACCGACGCGGTGTAGCGTGCCCGAAACGGCGCCTGCGCCATCGGGACGAACACCTGGGGATCGGCCACGTGCGTCAGCGACGCGTAGTGGACGTCGCCCACGACGCCGACGATCGTGAAGACGGGGTTCACCGGATCCATCCCGGAGTACTTGAAGCGCACGCCAATCGGATCCGTCCGCGGCAGGAACCGTTTCACGAACGATTCGCTCACGACGGCAACGGGCGGCTGCCCCGCCGCGTCGGTCTCCTGCAGGACGCGCCCCTTGCGGACGCGCATGCCGAGCGCCTCGAAATACGCGGGCGTCACCACCTTGTAGCCGGCCGAGTACTTGAAGCCGTCGTAGATGCCGTCGGGCGTTCCGCCCTCGTCAGGATGCCCCTCGAACTGCAGCGCACCATCGGGGTCGAACTTGCCGAGCGGCAGCTGCGACGCGGCTGCCGCCGCCGTCACACTCGGCACCGCGCGGACGCGCTCGAGCAGGCCCGCGTAGAACTGCGCCGCCTGCGCCGGCTCGGTGTACTTCTCGAGCGGCACGGCCATTTCGGCCGTCACGACGCCCGTGGGATCGAATCCGGGATCGACGGCCAGCACGTTGGCGAAGCTTCGGATGAGCAGCGCCGAACCGACGAGCAGAACGAGGGCGACGGCGACTTCGCCGGCGACCAGCGCAGCCCTCACGCGCGCACGCGCGGGCGCCGACGATCGTCCGCCCTCGGCCAGCGCGTCGCGCAGGTCCGTCCGCGACGCCTGCATCGAGGGCAGCAGTCCGAACAGCAGCGGCGTCGCCACGGCGAGCACGAGCGTGAACGCCAGCACCGGCCCGTCGATCTGGACGTCACCCTGCCTCGGCAGCGCCACGTTCACGGTTCGGAAGATCCGCACGAGCCACGCCGCGAGCAGCAGACCAGCCGTGCCGCCGAGGATGCCGAGCGCCGCGCTTTCGACGAACAGCTGACGCATCAACCGGACGCGGCCGGCGCCCAGCGCCGCGCGCACCGCCATCTCGGATCGGCGCTCTTCCCCGCTCGCCAGCAGCGTCGTCGCCACGTTGGCGCAGGCGATGAGCAGCACGAGGCCGACGGCGCCGAGCAGCAGCAGGAGCGCGTGTTTCGACGACTCCGGCACGAGCAGATCGAGCAGCGGCGCCGCGATGACGCCTACCGCGTTCTCGTCGTTCCCGTACTCGCGTTTGAGCTGCGCGCCGATCGCCTCCATCTCGGCCGAAGCCGACCCGAACGTGGCGTCGGGCTTCAGCCGCGCGACGACCGACCAGTTGTGGGACGTGCGGCCGCCCGTGTCGGGATCGAGCTCGGCCGGCATCCACAGCTCGGCGTCGGTCGGCAGGTCGAACGCCTCCGGCATCACGCCCACGACGCGGGCGCGAACGCCGTAGACCTTCAGCGTCAGCGACGGCAGGTCCAGGTTCGACGCCAGCGCCGTGCGCCAGAACCGATGGCTGACGATGACGGCCGGCGCCCCTCTCAGCCGGGCTTCCTCTGCCGCGAACACGCGGCCCCGCTCGGGGGCGACGCCGAAGATCCGGAAGAACCCGTCGCTGACGGCGCACACCTGCGCGAAGCGCGGCTCGTCCGCGCCCAGCACCGTCGTCGTGTCGCAGGCGTACTCCGAGATCGCGTCGAAGCTCCTCGCGCGCTCGCGCCAGTCGAGGAAATTCTTGTGGGAGACGCGCGACGGGCCGCCGCGCGAGTTCCGTTCCGACAACGTGACGATCCGATCCGGCTCGCGGTACGGCAGCGGCCGCAGCAGGACGCCGTCGATGACGCTGAAGATCGCCGTGTTGGCGCCGATCCCCAGCGCGAGCGTCAACACGGCGACGGCGGTAAAGGCCGGACGCTTGAAGAGCGCGCGAATCGCGTGGCGGAGTTCGCTCATAGCGCCGCCACGATCAACGTCGCGTCGTCTTCGTACGCGCCGGCGTTGAACGCCTCCACGTCTGCGAGCATGGCGCCGAGCATCTCGTCGGCCGCGAGCCCGCGGTGCTCGACCGCCGAGGCCGCCAGACGATCCTCGCCGAACTCGTCGCCGGCGGCGTTGCGCCCCTCCGTGATGCCGTCGGTGTAGAGAACGAGGCGATCGCCGGGACCGATGCGGAAGTCGCCCTGTTCGTAGGCGCTCTCGGCGAACACGCCGAGCACGGTCCCGCCGGGCGCGAGCATGTCGATCCGTCCGTCGGCATGCACGAGGAGCGGCGGATTGTGTCCGGCGTTGGCGTACACGAGCCGGCCCGACGCGACGTCGAGCCGCGCGTAACAGAACGTCACGAAGCGGCCCGCCACCATGTTCCGGCAGAGCAGCCGGTTGACGCTCGCCGTCACCGTCGAGGGCGCGACCCCCTCCTGCGCGAACGCGCGCACGGCGGCCTGGAGGTTCGACATCAGCAGCGCCGCCGGGACGCCCTTGCCCGCCACGTCGGCGATCGTGATGCCGACCGCGCCGCCCGGGAACGTGAGCGCGTCGAAGCAGTCGCCGCCGACGCCGTTCGCGGGCCGCCAGGAGGACGCGAGCTGGACGCCCGAGGTCTGAGGCATCGCGGTCGGCAGCAGGCCTCGCTGAATCATGCGCGCTTCCTCGAACTCGCGCTGCTGCTTCGCGTCGCGGCGGCGCGTCGCCTGCGCTTCGTCGATCTCGCGCTGGACGATCTCGAGCAACGCCACGTCCTCCCAGGGCTTCTGCACGAAGCTGCGGGCGCCGAGGCGCATCGCCTCGACCGCGGTGTCGATGCTCCCCCAGCCGGTCATGACGACGATCGGCATCGACGCATCGTGGCCGCGCACCTGGGGGATGAGTTCCAGCCCTTCCCGGCCAGACGTCGTGTCCCGGCTATAGTTCAGGTCCATCAGCAGCAGATCGAACGGCCGCTCGCGGAGCCGCTCCACGACGGCATCGGTGCTGGTCACGAATTCGAGCTCGTAGCCCTCGCCGCTCAGGAGCCATCGAAGGGCCTCGAGCACGTCGGGCTGATCGTCGGCGACGAGGATGCGGGCCGCAGCCTGGGGACGAATGGCAGCCATACTGCTATACATACGCGATCGGCGAGTAGAACAAGGGCCGTACCACCCGGCGGCGGGCCAAAATGCCTGAATTCCAGGCCGGACGCCGGATCCAGGGTCGCGGACGTGGGACGGCCCGGTCGCGATCGCGCGACAAACATTGGCGACGGCTCGCCGTCTAAGCCTCAAACGGATGCCCGACACGACACCCCTTCGCATTCTCGTCGCCGACGACCAGCCGGACATCATCGACGCGCTGCGTCTGCTGCTGCTCGACGACGGGTATGAGGTGACCGCGGCGCGGTCGCCGGCCGAAGCGCTCGAACGCCTCGAGGCGGCCGACTTCGATCTGGCGATTCTCGATCTCAACTACACGCGCGACACGACGTCGGGCCAGGAGGGCTTCGACCTGATGGAGCGCATCCGCGTGATCGACCCGACCCTGCCGGTCCTCGTCATGACGGCCTGGAGCAGCGTGGCGGGGGCGGTCGAAGCGATGCGCCGCGGCGCGCGCGACTACATCGAGAAGCCGTGGGACGACGACAAGCTGCTGGCGGCCGCGCGGACGCAGATCGAGCTGCGGCGGGCGGTGCGGCGGAGCCAGCGCCTGCAGGAGGCGAACCAGCGCCTGCAGCGCGGCGCGACGCCGCCCTTCATCGGCGACGCGCCGTCGATCGTCGAGATCCGGCACACGATCGAGCGGATCGCGCCGTCCGACGCGAGCGTGCTCGTCACCGGCGAGCACGGCACCGGCAAGGAAGTCGTCGCGGCGTGGCTGCACGCCTACAGCGAACGGCACACGCGCCCGCTCGTGACGATGAACGCCGGCGGCCTCGCCGAAGGCATCGCCGAGAGCGAACTGTTCGGCCACGTCAAGGGGGCGTTCACCGACGCGCGCGTGGATCGCATCGGCTGCTTCGAGATGGCCGACGAGGGCACGCTCTTCCTCGACGAGATCGCCAACATGCCGATGCGGCTGCAGGCCAAGCTGCTGCGCGTGCTGCAGACCGGCGAGTTCGCGCGCGTGGGCTCGTCGCGCGTGCGCTACGTCAACGTCCGCGTGCTGACGGCGACCAACGCGGACCTGCACGCCGAGATCTCGGCCGGGCGCTTCCGCGAGGATCTGCTTTACCGTCTCAACACGGTCGTCATCCACCTGCCGCCGCTGCGCGATCGGCGGAACGACGTCGACGCGCTGGCGCGCCACTTCCTCGGCGTGTACGGCGCGCGCTACCGGAAGGCGCTCGCCGGCTTCGAGGACGACGCGCTCGCGGCGATGCGCGCGCACACCTGGCCGGGCAACGTGCGCGAGCTCGCGCACGCCGTCGAACGCGCGGTCCTCATGGCCGACCCGAGCGCCACGGCGATTGCCGCGCGTCATCTCAGCCTCCGCCCGCGCGTCGCGGGCGAGCCGGCGCCGGCCGACGATCTGTCGCTCGAAGAAGCCGAGCGCGTCTTCATCGAACGGGTGCTCGCGCGTCACAACGGCGACGTCCGCCAAGCCGCAGAACAGCTCGGCATGAGCCGGAGCGCGCTCTACCGGCGGTTGCAGCAATATGGCGTCAGGGACATCGAGTAGCCGTCCGGCGGCGCATCGCGCGGCCAAAATCCACTGGAGCCTCGAGCAGGCCGTCATGGGCCTGACGCTGCTCGGCGGACTGCCCGCCGCGCTCGCGCTCGCCTGGATCGTCTGGGGCCAGAACTACACCTTCGAGGTTCGCTGGACGCTCGCCGCCGTCGTCGTCGTCGTGTGGGTGAGCTGCGCGATCGCGGCGCACCAGATGGTGACGCGCGTGCTGTACCTGGCGGCGAACCTGCTGGGCGCGCTGCACGAAGGGGACTACTCGATCCGCGGGACCGGCGCGAAGCCCGGCAGCGCCGCCGATCTCGTGATGAAGGAAATCAACTCGCTCGGCGACACGCTGCAGCGCCAGCGATCGGAAGCCGTCGAGTCGACGGCGCTGCTCGCGAGCGTGATGGGCGCGATCGACGTCGCCGTGTTCGCGTTCGATCTCGACGAGAAGCTCGTCCTTGCCAATCCGGCCGCGGAACGGCTGCTCAACAAGCCGTCGGCCGAGATCCTGGCGAAGGACGCGCGTACGCTGCGCCTCGAACGCTACCTGGCGGGCGACACGCCGCGACTCATCGAAGGGGCGTTCGGCGCGTCGGGCGGACGGTTCGAGCTTCGGCGTTCGACGTTCTATCGCGACGGCAAGCCGCACCAGCTGCTCGTGTTCGCCGACCTCAGCCGCGCGCTGCGGGAGGAACAGCAGCTGGCGTGGCAGCGGATCGTGCGCGTGCTCTCGCACGAAATCAACAACTCGCTGACGCCGATCAAGTCGATCGCGCACAGCATCCGGCGGATGATCGGCCGCATTCCCGACGTGCCGCGCGCCGCCGAGATCCAGGACGGGTTGAACCTCATCGAGACGCGCTCGGGGGCGCTCGGCCGTTTCCTGCGCCAGTACGCGCAGCTCGCGAAGCTGCCGAAGCCGCAGGAACGGCCGATTCAGATGCTCCCGCTCGCCCACCGAATCGCCGAGCTCGAGAACCGCCTGCCGATCCTCGTTCAGGCCGGCGGCGACGTGCAGGTGGAAGCCGATCCCGATCAGCTCGAACAGCTGCTGATCAACATCGTGCGCAACGCCGTGGACGCGACGCTCGAGACCGGCGGCACCGTCGCGATCGGCTGGAAGCCGCTCGACGGGTTCCTCGAGGTGACGGTCGACGACGAAGGGCCGGGCCTGCCCGAGACGTCGAACCTGTTCGTGCCGTTCTTCACGACGAAGCCGCAGGGATCGGGCATCGGGCTCGCGTTGAGCCGGCAGATCGCGGAGGCGCACGGCGGCACGCTGAGTCTCGAGAACCGCGGCGGCACGCGCGGCTGCCGCGCCACGCTCCGGCTTCCCCTGTAGCGTCCGTCGTCTTAGCTCTCCCGTAGCTTCCGCCTTTAGGCGGAATGACGACGACCAGCGGCTATACTAGTCGTCCGCTTCCCTGGAGGTCTTGATGTACGCGCTGCATACGCTCGCATTCGTGCTCGTCGCCGCCATGCCGTCTCATACGCCCCCACAGGCGCCGGCGCCCGGAAAAGTCTGTGTCGCGCTGCTCCTGCCGTCGGTCGAAGGCGTCGACAACGCGACGGCTGTCGCCACGTCGGTGCGATCGATCTTCGAGTCGTATCTCACGGGCCCGTCGCTGCAGTCCGTGATGCTCGACGCCAAGCTGGCATCGCAGGCCAACGAGGAAGCCAAGCAGAAGGGATGCCCGCGGATCCTCATGGTCACCGTCAACCGCAAGGCGGGCAGCACCGGTCCGAGCAAGGCCGGAGCGATTGCGCGCGCGGCGGGCACGACGGCCGCCTACATTCCGATGCCTGGCGGTGTCGGCGGCGCCGTGGCGGCGGGTGCCGCAGAAGGCGGCGCGGTCGCCGTGTCGGATCTCGCATATCACACGCACGCGAAGGACGAGATCACCATGACGTACAAGGTGGTGACGGCCGACGGCGCGACCGTGATGGCGCTCAAGAGCGACAGCGCCAAGGCGAAGAGCAACGGCGAGGATCTGCTGACGCCGCTCATCGCCAAGGCGTCGGAGGCGGTCGCCGGCGTCATCACGAAGTGATGCGCCAGCGCCGCACGCCGAAGTCCGCCAAGCTCTTCGCCGCGGCCTCGCGCATCCTGCCGGGCGGCGTCGACAGCCCGGTGCGCGCGTTCAAGTCGGTCGGCGCCACGCCGATCTTCATCTCGCGCGCGAAGGGCGCGCGCATCGAAGACGCCGACGGTCACGAGTACATCGACTACGTGATGTCGTGGGGGCCGCTCATCCACGGCCACGCGCCGCAAGGCCTCCAGAAGGCGCTCGCGGCCGCCGCGTCACGCGGCACCAGCTTCGGCGCGCCGACCGAGCTCGAAACGCATCTGGGCCAGCGCGTCGCGACGCTGATGCCGTCGATGGAGCGCGTGCGCTTCGTCAGCTCCGGGACCGAAGCGGCGATGAGCGCCGTCCGCGTCGCACGCGCGGCGACCAAGCGCGACAAGATCGTCAAGTTCGAGGGCTGCTATCACGGTCACGCCGACTGGTTCCTCGTGCAGGCGGGCTCGGGCGCGTTGACGCTCGGCGTGCCGACGAGCCCCGGCGTGCCTGCGGCCGCGGCCGCCGAGACGCTGCTCGCGCCGTACAACGACGTGGCGTCGGTCGACGCGCTCTTCGACCGGTACCGCGGCCAGATCGCCGCCGTCATCGTGGAACCGATCGCCGGCAACATGGGGGTCGTGGCGCCTCGCGACGGGTTCCTGCAGGGCCTGCGCGACGCCTGCTCGCGCGACGGCGCGCTCCTGATCTTCGACGAGGTGATCTCCGGGTTCCGCGCGGCCGTCGGCGGCGCGCAGCAGATCTTTGGCATCCGTCCCGACCTCACGTGCCTCGGCAAGATCATCGGCGGCGGTCTCCCGGTGGGCGCGTACGGCGGACGCGCGGATCTCATGTCGCTCGTCGCACCGGCGGGCCCGGTGTATCAGGCGGGCACGCTGTCGGGCAATCCGCTCGCGATGACGGCGGGGCTGTGGTCGCTGGCCGAACTGTCGCCGAAGCTGTACCGGCATCTCGCGAAACTCGGCGGGCAGCTCGCCGCCGGGCTCGCGGACGCGGCGCGCGACGCAGGCGTGGCGATGCAGGTCAACGCGTTCGGATCGCTCGTCACGCCGTTCTTCACCGCGCAGCCCGTGCGCGATCTGTCCTCGGCGATGACGGCCGACACCGCGCGCTACGCCGCGTTCTTCAACGGCATGCTGGCGCAGGGCATCTATCCACCGCCCTCGCAGTTCGAGGCGTGGTTCCTGTCGGGCGCCCACACCGAAAAGGACGTCGAGAAAACAATCAGGGCGGCTCGCGCCGCCCTGAAGGCCCTGTAGTGTCGTTCGCGAATCGTTCCTAGCGTACCTGTAGCGCTTGATCGAAGCGGACGCGGAGGACGGTGCCGGGCGGCAACGTCACGTCCTTGCCCTCCGTTGCCGCGATCGTGCCGCCGCCGCCGATCAGCACCCCGAGCAGCGCGCCCTTCGCGCCGCCGATGATGCCGCCGATGATGGCGCCAACGCCCGCGCCCGCGCCAATCTTCGCCGCCTCGCCCCTGATGCCTTCGCTCTCAATCGCCTGCGTGACCGTGCCGTGGATCGGGTAGCTGCGGCCGTTGATCGAGATCTGATCGAACGCGACCGTCAACGATCCCTTGCGCTCGGTGCGCGACGCTTTCTGCACGGAGCTGACAACGCCGCGCAGTGACGAGCCGGCGGGAATCAGCACGGTGTTGCCCTGGTAGAGATCCGCAACGGTCGTGGCGGTGAAGCGATCCTCGACCTGGGCGATGTCTGACGACAGCTGGCGGTCGAGCCGGACGTCGAGCTCGGTGCCCGACGGAACCTCATTGCGCCGCGACGTCGTCGTCTGTCCGACGGTGCCGGTGGGCTGTCCGCCGGTGCCCGCCGGCGACGTCGACCAGGTGCCGGATCCCGAACCGCTGTAGCTGCCGGTGTTGTTGTTCATGACGCCGCGCGCCTCGGCGCGGACGCCCTCGAGCTGCGAGCGCACGTCTTCGAAGTCGTTCCGCGGAACCGAGCCTTCCCTCCGCATCTTCACGCGGAAGTACACGACGTCGTCGCGCAGATCGTCGAGACGCGTCTGCAGGCGATCCGCGCCTGCCTGATCGCGCGAGCGCATCCGCGCGACCTCGTTGCTCGCGTCGAACACCTGATCCTGGAGTCGCTGTATGTCGGATGTCGTGACCGGAGACTGCGTGGTGCCGGCCGTCCGCCGATCGATCTGCGCCGCCGCGGGCGCTGCCAGGACGAGCACCAATGCCGCCGGACGCGCTAATGTCATCAGACTCATCTTCCAAGCTCCTCTCGTCGGTGTGGCCTGTGCAAGACTGACGCCGCGCGGAATTGGCCGGAAAACGCGCCGGATGGGCTGTACCCGGGTGGTATGATCGTCCTCAATCCACCACATGGCGACCGTCAAGCTCCACAGAACTATCGGCGTTCGCGTCGGCAATGTTCAGGTCGGCGGCGGCGCGCCGATCGTCGTCCAGTCGATGACGATGACCGATACCGCCGACGCGACGGCGACCGCGCGCCAGTGCATCGAGCTCGCCGAGGCCGGCTCCGAAATGGTGCGCGTGACCGTGAACGTCCCCGAGGCGGCCGCGGCCGTGCCCGAGATCAAGCAACGCATACTCGACGCGGGCGTGACGGCGCCGCTCATCGGGGACTTTCACTACAACGGCCACCTTCTTTTGACGCGCCACCCCGCCTGCGCGGCCGCCCTCGACAAGTACCGGATCAATCCCGGCAACGTCGGCACCGGCCGGCGCCGGGACGAGCAGTTCGCGACGATCTGCGGCGTCGCGCGGGACCGTGGCAAGCCCGTGCGCATCGGCGTGAACGGCGGCTCGCTCAACCAGGAGCTCGTCGTCGCGAAGATGCAGGAGAACTCGGACCGCGCGCTGGGGCGGACCTCCGAGGAGATCATCAACGAGTGCATGGTGCTGTCGGCCGTCCAGTCGACCGAGCTCGCGCTCGAGTCGGGGCTGCGCCGCGATCAGATCATCATCTCGTGCAAGACGTCGCGTCCCCGCGATCTGATCGCCGTGTATCGCGATCTCGCGAAGAAGACCGACCAGCCGTTGCACCTGGGGCTCACCGAAGCCGGCATGGGCATGAAAGGGCTCGTGTGGTCCGCGTCGGCAATGGGGGTGCTCCTCAACGAGGGGATCGGCGACACCATTCGCATCTCCCTGACGCCGAAGCCCGGCGGCGATCGCCGCGAAGAAGTCTACGCGGCGTGCGAGCTGCTGCAGGCGCTCGGCCTTCGCGCCTTCTCGCCGAGCGTCACCGCCTGTCCCGGCTGCGGCCGTACCACCAGCAGCACGTTCCAGGAGCTCGCCGAGCGCACTCAGGCGTACATCCGCGAACGGATGCCGGAGTGGAAAACGCAGTTCGAGGGTGTGGAGACGATGACCCTCGCGGTCATGGGCTGCGTCGTCAACGGCCCAGGTGAATCCAAGGCCGCCAACATCGGGATCAGCCTGCCCGGCACGGGCGAAGCGCCGAACTGCCCCGTCTTCATCGACGGCGAGCACGCGACCACGCTGCGCGGCACGTACGACGAGCTGGCCGTGGCGTTTCGCAACCTCGTCGACGAGTACGTCTCGACGCGCTACGTGCGCCGCAGCTGAAGGTTCGGGCTATACGTCGTAGGCCGGGTTCCCGGACCCGGCGATCAACCGGACCAGCGTCGCTCTCTTCCTGGTCCACGCGACGATCAGTGCGACGCCGCAGATAATCAGGCCGAGCGAGAGCCCCCACCACAGGCCGACGACGCCGTAGCCGCGGCGGAAGCAGAGCACGTATCCCAGCGGCAGCCCCACGGCCCAGTGGCCGCCGAGGTTCCAGAACATCGCCGTGTGCGTGTCGCCGAGGCCGCGCAGCGCGCCCGTCGTCACGCCCTGCACACCGTCGAACAGCTGGAACACCGCGGCGACGAACAGCAGCCCGATGCCGATCTCGATGACGGCGCGATCCGACGTGAACGCGCGAACGAGGGCGCCGGGGACGAGCAGGAACGCCGCCGCGGCGGCCGCCATGAAGCCGAGGCCGATCGAAATGGCCGTCCATCCCGCCGTCATCGCGCCGTCGGGATCGCGGCGGCCGACCGCCTGGCCGACGCGCACCGCCGCCGCCGACGCGATGCCGTAGGGCACCATGAAGGTGAACGACGCGAGGTTGAGCGCGATCTGGTTGGCCGCGAGCGCATCGGCCGACACGCGTCCCGCGAGCGCGGTCGCGGCGGCGAAGACGCCGACCTCGAACACCATCTGTCCCGCGGCGGGAATGCCGAGCGCGAACAGGCGGCGCAGCCGCGCCAGATCGATGCCGATCGGCGTGTCGCGAAGCCTCGGCACGACGTGCGCCTCATGACGCAGGATCACCACGAACAGGAACGCCGCCATGAAGACGCGCGCGACCAGGGTCGCCCAGGCCGATCCACGCACGCCCATCGCGGGAAACCCGAGGTGCCCGAAGATGAATACCCAGTTCCCGACGAGATTGACGACGTTCGCCGACAGGAGCGCGATCATGACCGGCTGCACGAGATTCATCGCCTGCAGGTAACGGCGGAAGGCGACGTAGAGCAGCAGCGGCGGCAGGCTCCAGGCGAGAATCCCCAGGTAGGGCCGGACGAGCGCGGCGACGTCCGCGGGCAGACCCCACGCACCGAGTGACGCGCGCATGGCGAAGATCGACGCCACGGTCGGCACGGCGACGCAGATCCCCAGCCACACGCCGTCGACGAGCCAGCGATGGCACTCGTCGAGACGCCTGGCGCCGAACGCCTGCGCGACGAGCGGATCGAGGCCGAGCAGCACGCCCATCGCGAACACGCCGACCGCGAAGAACAGCATGCTGGCCAGCCCGACCGCCCCGATCGCGTGCGCGCCGAGCCGGCCGACCATCAGCGTGTCGACGATCCCCATCGTCACCCACCCGAGTTCGGCGAGCACGACCGGCGCCGCGAGCGCGAGCATCGGTTTGAATTCTCTTCGCATCGGCTATCGACTATCGCCTATCGGACTGACGTTATTCTATGGTCGTGACGTACGTTCTCCTTCTGACGCTCGCGCTGCTGCCGACGGTCCAGCAGCCCGAAACGCTGTCGCTGCTCGAAGAGCCGCTGTACGCGCCGCCGGTGGCGAAAGGCGATCGCGCGCGGCTCGAGTCGGACCTGGCGCAGGCGCGCGCCGACGTCTCTCGCGATCCGGCGAACGCCGACGCCGTGCTGAGGCTCGCGCGCACGCAACGCGATCTGGGCCGTATCGGCGACGCCCTCGAGACGCTGACGCGTGCCGTCGAAGGGAAGGCCGACACGCCGCAGCTCCGCCTCGAGCGGGGCCGCGGGTTCATCGCGATCCGCAAGTTCGAGCTCGCGCAGCGTGAGTTCAGGAAAGCGGTCGAGAAGCTGCCGGACACCCACTGCGACATCGCGTTCTCGTTCTATCTCCTCGGCGACTACAAACCGTCGCGCGACGAATACGCGCAGTGCAAGGATCCGGGGATGTTCGGGTATCTCGCCGCGCACCGCGCGGGCGACGCGGTGGGCGCACGCCCCGTGCCGCCTCCCGATACCGAGCGGCAACAGCCTGACGTCAAGCTGCCGGGCTCGGTCTCGTCAAAGCCGGCGAGCAAGCCGTCGTCGATCGCCGACGCCTACATGGACGCCGTCGATCGCCTGCTCGCCAACGACAAGGCCGGCGCGAAAGATCTGCTGAAGCCCATCGTGGAGAAACACAAGACGCGCTGGATGGATCCCGTGTACATCGCAGCGGAAGCCGACTACGCGCGGATCGTCAAATCGGAACCAAAGAAGCACAAGAAGAAGAAATAGCCGCTACTTCGGCCCGCCGTTCACGCCTTCACACCCGGGGCGCGCGCGCCGCGCGCCCGCAGACGAGGCGACGGATTTCTCCACCAGCCGGCGAAGCTCTTTGATCGGCTCGGGATTGTCGTCGACCTGCAGGCGCAGGACGGTGTCGTTGTGCAGCCAGACGCCGCAGTCCTTCTTGACGACGATGAGCGCGGCCGACTGCTGGCCGCGCGTGTCGCCGCCGCCCGCCTGGCCGCCTTCGAGCGCGGCGACGAGGCGCAGCGACAGCGGCCCCTTCGTCTCCTCGAAGTTCTTCACCATGTTGGTGACGACCGCCTCGCCCGCGAGAATGTTGCCCTGCGCCGTGCAGAACTTGCCGCCCTTGTTCCCCGCCCACGCATCGGCCTGCGGACCCGTGTAGGCCGCGTACTCCCCTTTGGGATTCATCACGGCGAACTGACGGCCGGCCTTCGGCCAGGGGCGTCCGCCGTAGCCGGGATCCGCATCGCGATCGAGGATCGTCTTGACGATCTCGTCGGGCTTCTTTCCCTCGCGCAGCAGCGCGAGCGCCTGCGGACCGTAGCTGACGTCGACAATCGCCTGCGTGGCGGCGGCGCCGACGCCCGCCTCCGCCCAGAGTACGCCGTTGCCGACGGAGAAGACGCGCGACTGGACGGCGGCGCCGAGTTCGCCCGTGTCGGGGTCGTAGCCGAGAATCGAGAACGTGCCGGTACCGAGGGGATCGCGCTGTTGCGAGGCGGGAACGAGCGCTGCGACGGTGAGGATGGCGACTAGCGCCAGGGCACCAGTTTTTCGATCCATTGGATCCGCATCAGATCGTTGTAGATGACCGTCGTCATCAGCATCAGGAGGACGACGAACCCGCCGAGCAGCAGCTTCTCCTTCACCTTCATGCTGAAGTCGCGCCGCGCCAGCCCCTCGAGCGCCAGAATGAAAATGTGGCCGCCGTCGAGCACGGGGATCGGCATCAGGTTCAGCAGCCCGAGGTTCAGGCTGATCATCGCCATGAGGCTGAAGAGCTCGATCCAGCCGGTGTGCGCGGCGCTGCCCGCAAGGTCCGCGATGGCAACCGGTCCCATCAGCTGGTCCAACGGCACTTGGCGCGTGAACAGGCCGCCGAGCGTCTGGAGGATCTGCGTGGCCCATTCCCAGTTCCGCGCGAATGACAGCTTCACCGCCTGCCACGGCCCCGGGTTGAACGTCCGTGTCTCGAACGCGCGGATCGTCGCCCCTATCCTCACCTTTTCGCCGGACCTGTGCGGTTTGACGGTGATGGTCTGGACCGTGTCGCCGCGGCGGATGGTGAGAGGCAGCGGCGTGTTTTCGCTCGACGCAATCGTGTCGAGCAGCTGCTTGTAGCTGATGTTCTGCGTGGAACCGGCCCCAAGCACGACGTCGCCCTTGCGCAGCCCGGCCTGGTCGGCGGGCTCGCCGGTGTTGACCAGCGCGACCTCGGGGTGCACGAGCGGCAGGACGCCGATGTCGCCCAGCTTGTACTTGCCCTGGCCCTCGGGGACGACCGGGATCTGAACGGCCTTCCCGCCGCGGGAGATGCCCAGGACGACTTCACGATTGGCTTTCGGGACGATCGCGAGCGGGAAGTCGTTCCAGGTCTCGATCGGCTTGCCGTCGATGGCCACGATGTGATCGCCGATCTGAACGCCGGCCTTCTTCGCGACCAGGTTCTCGCTGAACCCGCCGACGACGACCGGTTGCTCCTCGTAGAGCGGGACGTCGGCGCCCTGGTACAGGACCACCGCCATCACCACGAGGGCCAGCAGGATGTTCATGACAGGGCCCATGACGAGGACCTGGAACCGCTGCCACTTGCCTTTCGAGAGGTATTCGTCGGCCGCGCCGGTACGGGAGTCTTCGGGATTCTCGCCGGCCATCTTCACGTAACCGCCGAGCGGAATCGCGCTGATGCAGTACTCGGTGTCGCCGCGCTTGATGTTCACCAGCTTCGGCCCGAAGCCGAGCGAGAACGTGAGCACGCGCACGCCGATGCGCCGGGCCATCAGAAAATGACCGAGCTCGTGCACGAAAATCAGCACACCGAGTACGAAGAGAAAAGCCAGGATGGTCAAGACTTCGATTGTACCCCAGTGGCTGCCCGCCCCGAGGCGAACGCGCGGGCCCAGGCGTCGATCGCCCGAACGTCGGCCAGCCCGGCCACATGGCCGCCGTCCCGCCGTTCGTACGCGTCCATCGTCCGGGTGATGACCTCGGGGACGTCCCGGAAGCCGAGCTGGCCGTCCATGAACCGGGATACGGCGATCTCGTTCGCGGCGTTCAGGACGATCGAGAGGCCCTCGGCGCCGCGGAGCGCCCGGAACGCGAGGGCGAGGCACGGAAACCGTTCCGTGTCGGGGGGCTCGAACTCGAGCTTACCCGCGCGCGCCAGATCGAGGCGCGGGACGGGCGCGCCCCAGCGCTCCGGATACGAAAACGCGTACTGAATCGGCAGCCGCATGTCGGTGACGCCGAGCTGCGCGATCACGGATCCGTCGACGAACTCCACCATCGAGTGGACGATCGACTGCGGGTGCACGAGCACCTCGATCCGATCCGCGCCGACGTCGAACAGCCAGCGCGCCTCGATGACCTCGAGACCCTTGTTCATGAGCGTCGCGGAATCGATCGTGATCTTCGGGCCCATGCGCCACGTCGGATGGCGCAGCGCGTCCTCGGCCGTCACGTGCGCGAGCGCGTCGGCCGCGACCGTCCGGAACGGTCCGCCCGAGGCCGTCAGGATCAGCTTCGTGACTTCGGACGGCTGACGTCCGTGCAGGCACTGGTGGATCGCGTTGTGCTCGCTGTCGACCGGCAGCACGGCGACCCCTTTCCGCCTGGCCGCGGCCATGACGACGGATCCCGCCATCACGAGGATCTCTTTGTTCGCGAGCGCGATCGTCTTGCCGGCGTCGATGGCCGCGAGCACGGCGTCGAGCGCGGCGGTCCCGGCGGAGGCGAACAGGACGACGTCGGCGTCGGGATGCGTGGCGATGTCGATCAGGCACTCGGGCCCGCGTTCGGCGGCGAGCGCCGACATCGACGGCTTGTGCCTGCTCACCTGTTCGGCGAGCCGATCCGCATTGCCCCCCGCCGCGAGCGCGACGACCCGCAGCTTGTCGGGATGCGTCTCGACGACCGCCAGCGCGCTCTGGCCGATCGAGCCGGTCGAACCGAGGATGGCGATGCCCTTCATGTCACGATGCGATGAAGCGAACGAAGACGTAGTACACGGGTGCAGCGAACAGCCAGCTGTCGATGCGATCGAGAACGCCGCCGTGGCCGGGGATCAGGTTCGACGAGTCCTTGACGCCGGCGCTGCGCTTGAGCAGCGACTCGAACAGATCGCCGACGATACCCAGAAGAGACAGCGCCGCGCCGAGAAGGGCCAGCACCCAGAGCGGCGACGCGAACACGTAGTGGCCGCCGGCGACGGTCGCGAGCGTTCCAAAGACGACGCCCCCAATGGCGCCTTCGACGGTTTTCTTCGGACTGATCGTCGGCGCCAGTGGCCGCCGACCGAACGCACGCCCGGTGTAGTACTGCGCCGAATCGCTCACGACGATCACCACCATGAGCAGGAGCACGGCGACGCGTCCACGCCCGTAGTCCAGACCGTCGAAGCGCACGGCAAAATCGCCGAGGTCGCCGCGAACGGCGGCAAGCGCACCAAGCGGCAGTCCGATGTACGCGATGGGAAAGAGCGTTGCCGCGACGCTGGACAGCACCGTCGGACCGGGTGCAGCAGTGCCGACAGCGACGGCGCCGATCACGAGCATCGCGCCCGCCATGACCAGATACACGACATTCGGCGCCATGAGCGGCCGGTTGTCGAAGATCACGTCGGTCGGGCTGCCGCCAATCGCCATCGCGATGCACGTCAGCACGACGGCCGTTCCGCCGACGCCAGCGTGCACCGACAGGCCCAGCGTACCCGCGAGACTGCGATATTCGGTGAATGCGAGAGCGGCAGCGATCAGCGCGAGTCCCACAGTCCCCCACGCCGGCAGGAACCAGATCGTCCCGACGACAACGGGAATCAGCACGAGCGCCGACAGCACTCTCGTCATCGCCGAGAGCCGGGAGCCGGCAGCCGGGAGCCGGAAGCCGGACGCCGGAAGCCGGCAGCCGAACGCTGGGAGCCGATCACCGACCGGCGACCGCGGGTTGCTTGATGCCGCCGTAGCGGCGCTCGCGCTTCTGGTAGGCGAGGATCGCTTCGAACAGATGACGCCGGCGGAAGTCGGGCCACAGCGTGTCGGTGACCCAGATCTCGGCGTACGCAATCTGCCACAGCAGGAAGTTGCTGACGCGCATCTCGCCGCTGGTCCGGATCAGCAGATCCGGATCGGGCTGGCCCGCGGTGTAGAGATAGCGCGCGAACGTCGGCTCGTCGAGGGCGTCGGGCTGCACGCCCGCGGCGATCAGTTTTTTCGCGGCCTCGACGATCTCGGCGCGGCCGCCGTAGTTGAGCGCGATGTTGAAGAGCATGCCGCGGTTGCGCGCCGTCTTCTCCTCGGCGTCGCGGAGCTCGCGCTGGACGTCGGGCGCGAGATCTTCCATCCGTCCGACGACCTTGAACCGGATGTCGTTCTTGAGCAGCGTGTTCAGCTCCGACCGCAGGTAGCGCTTGAGCAGCAGCATCAGCGTGGAGACTTCCGCCGCGGGACGCTTCCAGTTCTCCACCGAGAAGGCGTAGAGCGTCAGGACCTGGATGCCGAGCCGCGCCGATCCTTCGACGACCGCGCGGACCGATTCGATGCCGGCGCGGTGGCCTTCGACGCGCGGCAGGTGCCGTTGCGCCGCCCAGCGCCCGTTCCCGTCCATGATCACGGCGATGTGCGCGGGCAGCCGATCGAAGCGGATCTGGCGGGCGAGCGCTTCTTCAGCTGAGCCGGGCTGCACGTCCGCGAGGATGTCTTCGAGGCTCATGCGGGTCGATCGGTATGGTACTCCACCTTGACGAGAAACAGCCCCTCCGGCGGGGCGGTTCGGCCCGCGCCGGAACGGTCGCGCGAGGCGAGAAGCCGCGCCATGTCGTCGACATCCCGGCGGCGCTGGCCGATCTCGACGAGCGTGCCGACGAGGCCGCGGACCATGTACCGCAGGAACCCCTCGCCCGCGATCTCGAAGACGAGCGACCCGTCAGCCGCCGTGACCCACCGCGCAGCGGTCACGCGCCGGACGCTCGTGTGCGTCATGCCGCCGGCGCCCTGAAACGCCGCAAAGTCGTGCTCGCCGGCAATCGCGGCGGCCGCGCGCTGCATCAGCGCGACGTCCAGCGGCTGCGGCACGTGCCACGCATACAGACGCGCCACGGGCGGCACGACGGCACCGTTCCAGATTCGGTATTCGTAGGCCTTCCCGGTGGCGCTGAACCGCGCGTGGAAGGCGTCGGGCATCACCCGGACGTCGAAGACACGCACCGCCGGCGGAAGATTCGCGTTCAGCGCGCGCGTCAGCGTCGCTTCGTCGTGCAGGCATGCGATGCGGGCGCTCGCCGCCTGCCCCGTCGCGTGGACGCCGGCATCGGTCCGTCCCGCGCCGTGCACGGCCACGGCGCGGCCGTCGATCGTCGAGAGCGCGTCCTCGAGCAGC
>Ga0066903_100000447_pt1 | contig 25696 bp, 20 predicted proteins | sample PanSoiMetaGPlot1_FD_67491 | JGI IMG/M metagenome (GOLD analysis project Ga0066903, IMG submission 67491) | Tropical forest soil microbial communities from Panama analyzed to predict greenhouse gas emissions - Panama Soil - Plot 1 (version 2) | ecosystem: Environmental > Terrestrial > Soil >... | reverse complement strand
TCAGCGGATTACGCCGGCATCGGCCCGCCGATCGTCCGCGACGGGTTCTCCGCTGTCCCGTTTGGGCACACGCGCGTGTCGTTCTGGAACGTCCGCTAGCGTGTCTTGTCCGGCGGCGCTCCGGCGGCGCCCACGTAGTGCCCGGCATCCTTGTCGATACACACAAATTCGCTCAGCTGAATCTCCGGATTGAGGCGCCAGAACAGGTGCGCGGTAAACGGTTCCGTGTACACCGTGGGGTCGTCAATGGTTTCGTCGAGCTCGATGTAGCCGTACTTGACGCGGCGGAACCGTTCGGTGATCTTCCCTTTGCTGGTGATCGGGCTTCCTCGCACGTCAAGCCATCCGTCGTCCATGAGACCGGTCGTTTCGATGACCAGCGTGTCGCCTTCCCACCGGCCAACCGAATAGCCGTTGTACCAGGGCTCCGGATCCTTGGGCAGCGTCCGTCCGTCGAGGAAGATCTCACGGACCGTCGTGCCTGACCCCTCGTAGATGAGCAGGACTTCCGTCGGCGTCTGAATGAGTTTTCTCGGGAAGGGATGGCCATTCATCTGCGCGATGCCGAGCGGCAGGCAATGCGCATCCGGATTGTCCTTGCTGTTGTCGGCCATCCGTTTCTTGACGAGATCGGCCGCCCACGGCTGATACGGAGCCGTGCCGCCGGGCAGGCCGCCTCCGATGTTCCCCATCGACGCGCGGCCGGCCGCGCCGCCCTGGCCGACTGCACCGCGCTGTGGCGCGGGAGTCGCCGGGGTCGCTGGCGCGCCCTGGGGTGTCGCGCCTTGCGGTGGTGCACCGCGACCGCGACCGAGCTGGCAGCCGATGCACGGCACGACGTCCCAGACACCCGACAAGTCAGGTTTGCCATCGGCCGCGCGCGGTACCGGACCGTCGAGATCGACCTTGCCGTCGGCGCCCTTGGGAGTGGTCGCAGGCATGTATCGCGGCCACTGGGCGAGCGCGGCAGACGACGCACCGAGCGCGACCAGCGCGGTCAGCAGAATGGCTCTCAAACGAGGTTCTCGCATGCGCCATCCTCGCAGGCCTGCGGTTTCAGGGCAAGCGGTCGGTGGGACGGCGGAATCTCAGGATTGATGAATGATGATTTGAGATGGATTGAGCGACTGACGATTTCAGTTTGCCGTCGGTTTTTCTACGTGATCGATGCCAGTCAAAGCTGAGAGGCGATCGTTGAGTCTGGGATGCGCGCCCGCCGAGAATGGAGTCACGAACGGCAAACTTGCAAATGCCGCGGCCACGGCGACAAGTCCACGTATGGATGCGGATGTCCGTCCCCTACCGTATGGCGGCAATAATCTCGTCACCGCGCCCTTCCTTTACTAGTTGCTGCAGGCGCGGCTCCTCGATGCCCGCAATGCGACCGACGAGCACGCGCGCGAAGTAAGCGTGCCCCGGACTGCTCCACCGCGCCATCTCGACGAGCGCGTCGAGCGCATTGGCGCGCAGCTCGCGCAACATCGCCGGGTCGCGCCGCTCGGTGAGCACCATCAGGATCATCGCGCCTTTGTTGCGATCGCTCCAGCTGCCCGAGGTGAGCAGCCGGATGAAGGCGCGCGCGTCGATCTGCCGCGCCAGCTCGGGCTTCGCACGTGCGATCACGGCGAGGGACCGCACGGCATTGTTCCGGACACCCTCGTTCGGGTCGCGGCTCGCCTGGACGAGCGCCGACACCTGGCCCGCCGACGCGTTGGCGTAGCCGAGGGCCGTCGCCGCAATCGCGCGATGGCGCGCGTCCGACGACTGCTCGAGCGCGCGCTTCAGCAGCGCCTCGTTCCCGATCGCGTACTCCCGCATGGCCATCTGTTTCGAACGCAGGACGGGATCCGACGAGAGCGCAAACCCCTGCGAATCGTCTTCAGTGGCGCCGGCGGCGGCCGCGTCCATCCACGCCTTGCCCCACTCCGCGTCGAGCTGCAGGACTTCCTTGGGAAGCCGCATGCTCGACACCGGCGGCAGCCTGTAAGCGATCGGGCGGCTCGAGGCGCCCGGCAGTCCGATGAAGAGGATCCACCGCTGCCGATCGTCGCAGCAGACGAGGCCGACGTCGGTGGCATCGCGGCCGATCGCCTGCCGCACGGCGGCGGCGACATTCTCCTGGAGGTCGACGGAGGGAGTGATCTGCGCCGGCAGCTGGTCGCCGACGTGAACGGGGAGCGCCATGCGGACCGCATCGACGTTGACGCCCTTGGAGCCGAAGAAATCGATCACGCCGAGCGGGCGCTGCTCCTGCGGCTGCGCCCTTCCGAGGGACGCGACGAGGAGGAAGACGGAGATCGGTAGGACGGATTTGAAGATTGATGAATGATGACATGAGATAGTGATCGCCACATCATCCATTCTCAAATTCTGCCAGTACGATCAGGGCGCGGCGTTCTTGAGCATCAGGAATCGCTGGCCGTCGATGGTGACGTCGAAGCTGTCGGCGTAGGGTCCCTCGAATAGCTGAACGGGAGGGCCGACCTGGAACGATGATTCCCGGACCTGGGCCGCAACGGCCATCACCTTCCCGGCGTTCACATAAATCAGCTCGGTGCCGTGCGCACTCCAACGCGAGACGGTACCGCCGTTGTTGGACACTTGCCAGCGCCCGCCGAGCGGGTCCGGAGCCGGCCGTACGTAAATCTCCGATCGGCCGGACTCGTTGGAGGTGTAAGACAGCCAGCGCCCATCAGGAGAGAACGTTGCGCTGATCTGCGTGGAAGGCGTGAGGAAGAATGGCTCGACGCGCGACGTGCCGCGGAGCCACAGCCGCATCAGATCCCAGCCCGCGCCGGCCTGCCGTTCCCCGAATAGCAGGATGGCCCCATCCGGAGAAATTGCCAGAGGAGTCTGGTCCTTCGCACTCGTCGTCAGTCGTTCGGCCTGGCTGGCTCCGTCTGTCGCTTGCCAGTAGAGGTTGGCCGCGCCGGCCCGCGACGAAGCGAACACCACGCGGCGGGCGTCCGGCGTCCAGATCGGCCGTTCGTCAGCAGCTGGATCGAAGGTCAGGCGCATCGCGACGTTGCGGACAAGCTCGTAGATCCAGACGTCAGACTGGTGGTTCACGATTTCGAGCGCAGCCCGGGTGCCGTCCGGCGACAGGCGCACGGATCGGTAGCGAAGCGTTGGCGCGCCGATCGACTGTTCATGGCCCTGCCGATCGACCCAGACGAGGGTGCGAGGCCCGTCCGCGTCCGGCAGAGCGCGAACGGCCTGTGCGCGCGCTTCGGAGGGTTGGCCGGTGTGGCGCGCGACACCGCGGGAAACGACCACGCCAATCGTTACGACGGAGGTGACAGCGACCATCGATGACGCGACAAATGCCCATGAGTGTCCCCGGTCGCGCAGTCGCTTCTTGAGTGCGCGACGCGCCTCCGAGACGCGCCACTTGATGGTGCCGACAGGCGCGTTCAGTACCGCGCCGATCTGAGCGTAGGTCGCATCGCCGCTCTGGGCGAGGAGCAGCGCCGCCCGCATCTTCGGCGGGAGCGCATCCATCTCTTCGCGAATCGCCTGCTGCAGCTCATGGCCGGCAAACAACTCCTCAGGCGATCGTTCCAGGCCGTGCAAGTCACGATCTGCACGTTCGTCATCATGGTGCGCGTCTTCGGCCGTCCGTCGCCACCAGCGCACCAACCCTCGTCTTCGTCGGTTCGCCAGATGCCAGGTGATGGCGAGCAGCCAGCTCTTGAAGCTCGCCTCGCCTCGGAATGCGCCAAGGCGCTGATGGGCGATAAGGAAGGCCTCCTGGGCCGCGTCCTCGGCATCGGCATGCAATCGCAGCGCGGCCCACGCGGTGCGGTAGACGACGGCCCAATGGCGCTCGACGAGCTCCCCAAAGGCGGCCGCATCCCCTTGGCGAGCTCGCTCGACGAGCTCGACATCGCCCATTTGTTGATTAGAGACTTTGGACATGCCGTCGGTTGGAAGCCGACCGGGCCAACTGTCACGAGCCGTGTCGCGCGGGTGATTATCCCGCCGTTGGCCGGCCCGATGTCCGTTGCGACGCAGGAAGTTTGACTGTTACTGGCCCGTCCGATCTGCCACGCGCGCTGCGCTCAGGATGAACGCGAGCCCGTAGTTCCCCTCGTGGCAGGCGTACTCGAAGATCGGCCCTTCCATCTTCCGCATCACGATCTCGCCCGACCACGGACGAACCCACGTCGACGGATCCTCGACGGTGAACTGATAGAGGATCGCGTCGGCATCGGTGCGCGTGAAGCGCTCCACCACATGGAGATCGCGGCTCGACAGGATGTCCTGCCGCGTCGTCGCCGGCGGACCGCGGAAGGGCGTGCGATCGGTGAAGTTGGCGGAATCGACGACCAGCGTGTTGCCTTCCCAACGGCCGCGCGGGTCGCCATTGAGCTTGCGGATGCCTGGCGGCAGGTGCGGCGACCCGTCCACCGGAATGATACGCACGCCGTGCATCAGCTCGTGCCGGATGACGATGCGCTGCTGCGCCTGCAGGATCTGCAGGTTCGCCTGGTAGGTCGACCCCACCATCGGCGGCCCTTCGTTCCCCCACGAGATGCAGCGTTCGCCGAGGCTGCGATACTCCGCCGCGTCGGCGGGCCCGCGCTGCGCCGCTTCGGCGACGCGCACCGCGGCGCGCGCCTGACCGGCCGCGTTCAGCGGCGGCACCTTGCCGTCCGGCGGATCGTAGATGATCGACGTCCGGCTGCGCGTGACGACCTTCGGGTAGTTCTCCCCCTGCCAGATGACGTTGTCGTAGTGGATGTCTTCCTTGGACTGGCTGTTCTCTTCGCGTTCGCGGCGGACCTGGTACGCCGCCGCCTCCTCGGCCGTGAAGAACTCCTTGCCGGCGAATTCGGCGGGCCGCTCGAGCGTCGTGTACGTGGCGTTGGTCCAGTAGCCCTGCAGGTCGGGCTGGCCGTCGGCCAGATGCCGCTGCGTCCAGGCGCTGGCCGGCGCGCGTCCGGCGACCGGCGCCGACAGGAAGGTTGCTGCCACCAGAACCGCGCCCAGAGCGCCAATGATTCGCTGGCTCATGCCGTCCTCCACCAAGTCTCCCTATTGTAAGGTTGTATCGTGGACGCTCGTCATCCGCTCCTCGTCTTTGCGTGTTCAGCCATCGCCGTCTCGGCTCAAGCGCCGGCCGACATCGGCCTGCGCCTTGAGGCGCCGCACCTCACGCGCACCGGCACAGCGATCGTTCGCGTCGCCGTCACCATTCCGCCCGGCTATTTCATTCCAGCCGAGACGAGCGGAAGTGTCCGCGGCGCGTGGCTGCAGCCGGCGCGACCCGGGCTCGACACCCCTCAGATGCCGACATACCCGCGCGCCGAACCGGTCGTCCTGGGTGGCGCGAACGTGCTCGCCTACTCCGGCGACATCGTGATTCGTGTTCCCGTCATGGTGCCGCCAGGCATGCGCGAACGGGCGCCACTGGCGTTGCGGCTCGGCTACCAGTTGTGCGATCGCCAGACGTGCCGGCCCTTCCAAACGAAGGATGTCGCCGGGGACATCGTCATCGACGAACCGCAGGATGCCGATCGCTATCTGGCGTTCAGGATCGACGACACGCACGTGGCCATCGTGCTCGACGAGCACATCGCGCTCGACGACCGCTCGAGCGAGTTGCCACGCCCAGCCGCGGGATTTGCCATTCAGCTCCTGACCATTCCCGATGCGAGCCCGGTCGCGGACGACTCGAAGCGCGAGTTTCCGGATCGCACGCGCTGGACGCTCGCCTCGGCATCCAGAACGTACGACGCCTTGGTGGCGCAGCGGACAGGTTTTCCCGGCCAATGCGGACACCCGGAGGCATCGCAGCTCACGCTGGTCACCAACGTCGGCGATCCTGCGTTCCGCAGCGAGCGGGCGAAGTACTTTCTCGCCTCGCCGCAGCTGCCGGCAGCAGGACGGACGGTGACGACGACGCTCGACCTGATACCCGAGCAGCGCGCGGCACTCGAAGACACGCTCAATCGTCAGATGCGCATCACGATGCCGACGCTGTTCGCCCCGCCGCTCGTCGGCCGACAGACGCCCGACTCGGACTACCATCAGCGCATTCGCCGCGGCCAGGGTCGGCTCGTCTACCACATCGAACCCTACCGCCTCGCGCCCGACGATGACGTGCGGCTCTACGTTCGGGCGCACTGGGCTCTCGACAAGCGAGCGCTTTTCGGCATGACGTTCTGGATTCGATACGACGGCCACGCCTTCATCATCGAGCAGACGGATGCGGGCGTCGCACGGTTCGCGCTGTACGCCGAGGCGAAGGACATGGGCCCCGCAATCGCCGCCGACCCCGACTCCGCGGGCACGCTCCTGAACGTCGCCCCATCCCCCGACGGCTGGGCCTCCATCATCGTCGGCCGGCGTTACTACGAGGGCTTTGCCGTGTCGGTGTTGAAGTACTCGCCCGACGGCCCACTGCCCGCGGGCATCCGCTACGCCGCCGGCTGCTGACGGCATGAAGGCGGGCCGCATCACCGCGCCGCATCGGATCGAGCTCGTCGACGTCGACGCACCGCACCGTCCTGCCGATGGCGAGGTGATCGTCGCCCTCGAGACGGCGTGCCTCTGCGGATCCGACATCGCGTACTTCAGCGAGCCACAGCCCGCCTACCCGCTTCCGCTCGGCTTGTCGCTCCACGAGATGATCGGCACGGTGATCGCAAGCGCCAGCCCGGCGTTCAAGCGTGGCGATCGCGTCATGCCGCTGCCGCTCGGCCTGCGAGGCCTCTTCGAACACCTCGTCATCCCGGATGCGCGCGTGGTCCACGTGGGCCGTCTCGACGAGCCGGGCGCACTCCCGAACGATGTCGCGGTGCTCGCGCAGCCGCTGGCAACCGTCCTCTCCGCGCTCACGACCGTGCCGAACGTGGTCGGCAGCCTTGTGGTGGTGGTCGGCCAGGGACCGATGGGCCAGCTGCTCAACGCGGCGCTCGCCAGTGTGGGCGCGGCACGGATCATCGGCATCGACAGAATCCCCGGCAGGCTCGACGTCAGTCTGGCTCTCGGCGCGACCGACGCGATCAACGCGAGCGATGCCGACCCCGTGGCGGCCGTGCGCGAGCTCACCGGCGGCCGCATGGCCGATCTCGTCGTCGAAGCGGTCGGTCACGGCGAGCAGGCGTTCGACCTCGCCGTCGCGCTGTGCCGCGATCGCGGACGCATGCTGTATTTCGGCGTCCCGCCGGAGGGGCCGATGGCGGTCGACTGGCATCGGGTGTTCAGGAAGAGCCTGACCATTCAGGCCAGTACGCCGTCTGACCTGCGTCCCTTCGTGCGGACGGCGCTGCAGTGGATTCGCGAACGGCGCATCGAGCCGCAGCGCCTCGTGACACACCGGTTCGCGGTGCACGACATCCAGCGGGCGTTCGAGTATTACAGCGACAGAATCGACGGGGCGATGAAGGTGCTGGTGGACTTCTGACCGAACCCGAAGGCATCGAGGGCCCGTAACCGGACGGCGTCGGACACGACGATCGCGCGAGCGTCGATGTAGGCCTGCTGGTTCTCGTCGATGTCGGAGAGGCTGTACACGTAGTTCGCCGTCAGCCCGAACGATCGCGTCACGCCGGCCGTCGACGTATCGCCGATCCAGTTGATGCGTTCGAGCCGCGCGCCGTTGCCGAGATGGAATCGCGCCACGGCGTCGGCCGGTTCCTTCCCCCGCTTCGCCTGCGTGAGGTAGGCGGCCGCGAGCGACAGGATCGGGGCCGTCAGCGTGGACGCGGCCGACGCCTCGTCGGCCCATGCCAGGGTTTCGAGCTGTCCGACAAGCGCCTGCAGATCCGCATCGCCGCTGTCATGCGCTTTCGAAGTGAGCCACTCGCGGAAGCCAGGAACGGGCGACACGGTCGCGAACGTCCGCAGCTCGGGGAACTCTGCCCGCAGATGATCGACAACGCGGCGGATCAGCAGGTTGCCGAACGGGATGCCGCGCAGGCCGTCGTGGCAGCTGGAAATCGAGTAGAACATCGCGCAGGTGCACGACGCCGGGTCGATGACGGGCGACCCGGCATCGAGAATCGGCTGCACGCGCGCGCTCATCTCGCCGGTGAGCGCCAGTTCCGTGAAGATGATCGGCTCGTCCGGCATCGCGGGATGGAACAGCGCGAAGCAGCGCCGGTCGCGCTGCAGCCGCCGCACCAGCTCACGCCGGTCGGCCATCTTGTGCACCGCCTCGTAGCGAACGATTTGATCGAGAATCTCGGGGGCCGTGTCCTCGGAGATACGCCGCAGCTCCAGTGACTCGGGGACCAGGATGGATCGGAGCTGCGCCGCGACGTCGGCTTCGACGACGGCCCAGCCCGGATGATCGGGCAGCGTGCCGAGCAGCCGCGCGCGCATGTCGACCAGCGCGCGCAGGCCGTGAGGCGACTGGGCCGCCTGCTCGAACAGTTCCTTCCACGACAGCGCGGTCGTCTCGGACTCGTCGTGCGAATCGACAAGACGGAGATGGGGTACCTGCATCGCGTCTTGCGCCCTGCCGGAGCAACTGCCGTACCAGCAGAATCGTTCACATGTACACGTCGGCCGCTTTCATATCCGTCAGTGAGTGCACCAAGGTTGAGAAAAGTCACGCCCAAGGTTGACATCAGTCCAGGAGAAACCGGACAAACCAGTACCCATCATTTCCCGGCCAGGCCTTCTCCCAGCCGCGGAAACCGCTCGAGCGCGGGCTTCGCGTTCGGCTGCGTCGTGACGCGTGCGACGCTCATGACCATCGCCAAGTAGGTGTAGTACCCCTGGATGCTTGCGAGCTCGACGACGCCCGGCTCGCCGAACCGAGCCTGCGCCCTCGCGTAGGTCGCGTCGCTCACGCCTTGATTCGCCTGCAGCTCGGTGCAGAAGTCGTAGACGATCTCCTCGTCGTCGCGCAGCCGTGGCGGACGCCGCCCTTCGGCGATCGCCCCCATGACGTCGTCGCTCAGGCCCGCCGTTCTCGCGGCCGCGGAGTGGGCGTTCCATTCCCAGTTGTTCGTCCATCGCCGCGCGGCGATGAGGATGGCCATCTCGGTCAGCCGCTGCTCGAGCGCGCTGTCATTGAGGTAATGAAGCCTGATTTGAAGCGCGGGCACGACCTGCGCGGGCACCCGCAACAGCACGGTCCACGGCGGGCCGGTCAGGTCGGCGCCGCGGATCGCCTTGTAGTCGGCGATCGCCTTCTGCTGCGCCGGCGTCAGCTTGTCGGCGGGAATTGGCGGCATGCGTTCCTGCGCACTCGCGACAGCCACGGCAACGACACTCACAAGCACAACGCTCAGCCATCGAACGCTCATAGGGCCTCCGTGTTCCAAAGTTCCAGGTGCCGGGGTTCCGGGCTCCAGGTTCCGCGTTCCAATTACCAAATCACAAATGACCAAATGACGAAATGATCAAATAACCAAATGTAGAATGCCCCCTTGGGATGACCGGGCTCGTCATCGTGCTCGTCGCGCTGCTGGCGCAGCGCGGCGCGGCGCCGCCGACGACGGAGGCGACGCCCATGCCCGCGTCGGTTTCGGGCATCGTCGTCAAGCTGAGCTCAGGTGACGCGGCCGCCGGCGCGCGCGTCCAGCTGTTTCCTGAATCGCCGGCGATCGCCCCTCCAGGCTCCGCGAAGGCGGTCGCCACCGCCGCCGACAACGGACAATTTTCCTTCGACCACCTCACCCCGGGCACCTACTGGATTGCCGCCTCGCTGCAAGGTCACCTGCCTGCCGAGTATGGCCAGCGCAGTCCGACGGGAACCGGCATTCCGCTCACGCTCGCGCCGGGCCAGAAGGTTTCGAACATCCGCATCGGCCTGACGCCGACCGGATCGATGACCGGACGCATCGTCGACGAAGACGGCGAGCCTGTCCCTCGCGTGCAGGTGCAGGCGCTGCGGAGCGTCTACCGCAACGGCCAGCGCGTGCAGACGATCACGCAATCGGTCCTGTCGGACGATCGCGGGGCCTATCGCCTGTTCTGGCTGCCGCCAGGCGAATACCGCATTTCCGCTCTGCCCGTTGCCGCTTCGGATCAAGCGAGCGCCACGTACATCACGCAGCCGCGGCGATTCTCGACATACGAACAAGGCGTGCGCCGGCAGACGCAAGCCCGGACGCTCGAGAGCGGCGAGGTGCTGGAAGAAACGTATGTGCCGGTCTACTATCCGGGCACGACCGACGAGGCCATGGCCCTGCCGGTGGAAGTGGGCGCGGGTGCCTCCGTCACCGGCATCGACCTGGCCGTGACGGCCAACCGCGCCCGCACCTATCACATTCGTGGCGTCACCCTGGGCATCAGCAGCCAACCATCGGCCAGCGTCGACGTCCGCGCGGTGCCGCGCGTGGCCACCGGACCCAGCGTTGCGATCCTGAGCGCCCTCTCCGGCGCGGACGGCGCGTTCGACATCCAGGGCGTCTTGCCCGGCTCCTACTACGTCGTCGAACAGGCCGGCGGCATCGTCCCGATTGAGGTCGTCAACGCCGACGTCGACAACGTCGTCGTCGCCACCAGCACCGGCTTCACGATTCCGGTCAAGATCACGTTCGACGACAACGGCTCCGCGAAGATGGCCCCCACTCTGCTCCTTCAACTGCAGCGTGACCCCGACGTGCTCGGCATGATGAACGGAGACATGATGTTCGGCGGGACCCTCGGACAGGGGCAGATGGCTCTGAACGCCGTCACGCCGGGCGACTACCGTCTGAGCGTGCCGCCCTTCCTCAACCTGAGTGGCACGAATGTCGTGCCACGGCCAAGGCCTCCGGACCTCGAGCACGCGTACGTCAAGTCGATGCGTCTCGCCAGCCTCGATGTGCTCGCCGATGGCCTTCACCTCTGGTCGCAACCGCAAGGCGCGCTCGAAATCGTGATCAGCGCCAACGGCGCCACCATCAGCGGCCGCGTCGTCGACGACCGGCGCCAGCCGGCCGCGAACGTCACCGTCACCGTCATTCCTGATGCGGCCAGCCGGAAGCGGCTGGACTTGTATCGATCGGCGAGCACCGACGTCAGCGGCCGTTTCAAAATCACGGACGTTCCGGCTGGCGACTTCAGCGTGCTGGCGTGGGACGATATCGAGGCGGGCGCATGGATGAACCCGGAATTCCTCCGCCCGTACGAGAATCGCGGCCAGTTCGTGCGGCTCAACGAGGGCGCGACCGAAAACGTGGAACTGACGCTCGTCACGCGATGAAGCCGCTGGCGCTCGCCACGTTCGCCGTTCTCCTGATCGCACACGGCGTCGCCGCACGGGCGCAGCAGCCGGCGGCCGTTCAGGGCGTCGTCGTGAGGTGGACCAGCAGCGAGCCGGTCGCGAAGGCCTCCGTGGAGCTGCAGTCAACGTCGGCCAACGACAAGGCGCCGTTCGTCACAACCTCGGACGGCAGCGGCGCGTTCGCGTTCCGCGGCGTGCAGCCGGGTACGTACCGCCTGTTCGCCACGCGAGCGGGGTACGTGACGGCCGAATACGGGCAGCGGCGGCCGGGCGGCGCCGGCATGACGTTGACGATTCCCGCAGCACAATCGGTCACGGTGCAGCTCACCATGTCGCCGACCGGCGTGATTGCGGGACGGGTCGTCGATCGATCCGGGCAACCGCTCGGCAATGCCGACGTGCAGGCATTCAGGTCGTCGTACAGCGACGGACGTCGCGTGCTGACGCGTGTGCAGGCCACCGAGACGAACGACCTCGGCGAGTATCGGTTGTTCGACCTGGCGCCCGGGCGCTATTACGTCGGCGCGTCACATCCCGACAGCGGCGACATGACGAAGATGCTCCGCCTGGCGGGCATGAGCGTCGGCCCGCAGGGTTTCACACGGGCCACCGGTGACAACGCGGGCCTTCCGGGCAGCGCCTTTCTCCGCATGGGCAACCGGATGCAGACGCCGGTGCGATCGACGGTCTACTACCCCGGCACGATCGACGAACAGAGCGCATCGCCGCTCGAAGTGGGCCCCGCGTCCGAGATCGGCAGCATCGAAATCGTCGTCGACGATGCCGCGATGCAACACGTGCGCGGCCGGGTCATCAGCGAAGCCACCGGCGAGCCGGCCCGTTCGGCCAAGGTGCAGGCGTTGTCGCCCAGCGGCGTGTCGGCCGTCGCGACGCCGGGCGAGGGACTGTTCGGCCTGGCTGACGTCGACAGCGACAACGGCACGTTCGACGTGATGCTCGCGCCGGGCTCGCACCTGCTCGTCGCAACAGTCGGCAATCTGGTGGGCCGGGTGCCGATCCAGGTGGGCTACGCGGACGTCGACAACGTCACGATCGGACTGAGCGCCGGATTCAACGTGACCGGCCGGCTGCTGATAGAGGGCCGTCCGCCGACCGAGGCCGAGATGGCGCCCTTCGTCATCAGCCTCCTGCCCGATCCGCCCATCGTGCGCGAGTTCGCGCCGTACAGCGTGCCAGTCGGCAGCGGATCGCTGACGCTCGCGGCCGGCCGCGGCGACTTCCGCGTGAGCGTCAGCCCGCTGCTGGCGCTCGGCCCGCCGCGTCCGGGTCCACCCCCCAAGGCGCTGCCGCCGACGCTCGAAGGCGCCTACGTGAAGTCGATTCAGCTGGGCGGCGTGGATATCCTCAACGAGCGCCTTCACCTCGAACAGCCGACCGATGCGCAGCTGGTGATCACGATCGGCACGTCGCCCGGTTCCCTCGACGGCTCGGTCGCCAACGCGGCTCGCCAGCCGGTTCCGAATGCGACGGTTGCGCTCCTGCCGGATGTCGAGCGGCGGAACCGCTTCGATCTGATGCGATCCACGGAGACCGATCTCTCGGGGCGCTTCCGCTTCGACCGGCTGCCGCCCGGGGACTATCGCCTGTTCGCGTGGGAAGACATCGAGCCCGGTACGTGGTTCGACCCCGACGCGATGCGTGCGTTCGACGATCGGGGAACGCCAGTGCGCGTCGACGAGCGCGGGCGGATGACGGTCGACGTCGTCGCGATTCGGTAAACGCGATTGGGACGGGCTGAAGCCCGTCCCCTACCGATGTAACATTCCGCCCTCAGCATTCGAGGTCGACGATGTTCAGCAGAAAATCCGTCGTCGTCGTGGCGCTGATGTTGTTAGGCGTGCAGCTGCCGCTGTACGCCCAGGTGATCCTCTCCGGCGCCTGGATTCCATTCCGGTCGCATGAAGACGATCAGGATCGCGGCCCGGGGCCCGACCTGGGCGACTATCTCGGCCTGCCGATCAACGACGCCGCGCGGCTCTTCGCCGACAGCTGGGACGCGTCGCGCCTGACGCTGCAGGAGCACCAGTGCCGCGTGCACGTGGCGCCCTACATCTATCACGGGCCGCTGAACCTCCGCATCTGGGAAGAGAAGGATCCCGAAACGCAGCAGCTCGTCGCCATCAAGAACTACATCAGCACCTACGAGCAGACGCGCACCATCTGGATGGACGGCCGGCCGCACCCGTCGGCGTTTGCGCCGCACACCTTCATGGGCTTCTCGACCGGCCGCTGGGACGGCGACACGCTCACCGTCACGACGACGCACCTGAAGCAGGGCTGGCTGCGGCGCAACGGTGTCCCCGAAAGCGATCAGACGACCCTCGTCGAACACTTCGTGCGCCACGACAAAATCCTGACGCACGTCGCGGTCATCACCGATCCGGTCTATCTCGCGGAGCCGATGATTCGGTCGACCGACTTCGGTCTTGCGGCGCAGGACAACGCGTCGTGGCTGTGGCCCTGCGAGTACGTCGAAGAGATCCTGGGGCGCCCGCGGGGCGAGGTGCCGCACCATCTGCCGGGCGAAAGCCCGTTCCTGCAGGAGTTCATCACGCGGACCGGCGCGCCCGCGGCCGCGGCACGCGGCGGTCCTGAGACGATCTATCCCGAGTATCAATCGGCGTTGAAGGGGGCCAAGGCCGCCTCCACGGCTACCGCGCCGTTGACCAGCCAGGCGCCCAATCCCGATCGCGGCGAGCTCGAAGTGGTGCGCGTGCAGGGCAACGTCTATCTGATCGCCGGCGCGGGTGCCAATGTGACCGTGCAGGTCGGGCCCTCCGGCGCGCTGATGGTCGACACGAAGGTACCGGCGCTGACCGAGCGTCTGCTGGCCGAAATCAGGAAACTCTCGCCGACCGACAAGCCTGTGCGCTATGTGTTGAACACCAGCGCCGACGCCGATCATGCGGGCGGCAACGCGAATCTTGGAAAAGCCCTGGGCTCGCGCGCCGACTGGGCGATCATCAACACGCCCGGCGCCACACAGTCGGCCGTCCAGATTGTCGCCCACGACAACGTGCTCAAGCGCCTGAGCAAGGAGCCCGTCGCCGCGTGGCCGAGCGATACGTTCGTCGGCCGCGACCGCGAGCTCTACTCGAACGGCGAGCCGGTGTTTGCGTACCACGTGCCGGCCGCGCACACCGACGGCGACAGCATCGTGTTCTTCAGGCACTCCGACGTCGTCGCCACCGGCGACGTCTTCCGGACCGACGGCTATCCGGTCGTCGACGTACAGCGAGGCGGGACCATCCAGGGCGTCATCGATGCGCTCAACCTCGTGCTCGATCTGGCGGTGCCGGCGCACCACGAGGAGGGCGGAACATACATCGTCCCCGGCCACGGGCGCATCTGCGACGAGTTCGACGTCCTCGAGTATCGCGACATGGTCACGATCGTGGCCGACCGCGTCCGCGCGATGCGGAGGAAAGGCATGACGCTCGAGCAGGTGAAGGCGGCGCGACCGACGCGGGATTACGATTCCCGCTACGGAGTGGCCAGCGGACCATGGACCACCGACATGTTCGTCGACGCGATCTACCGTACACTTCAAGGCTTCTGAGGCCGCGGCTCGTTTTCGCGCTGACCGCGGTGCTCGCCCCGGTCGCCTGCGGGGGCAGCGGCAGCGATCAGACGACGCCCACGCCGCAGCCGGCGCAGAATCCGTGCCTCACCGCGTCGACGACGGAGGTCGATGCCGGCGCCGCCGTTCCGCCAGCCTCAAAGCCGCCGGCCCGGCCGCTCGACTCCGATCCGCGCGGCACCATCTTCGACGTGCTCTGGGATCATCGCTCCGCCGCGGCGCGCACGGCGTCGTCTTCGCGTCTCGTCGCGCCGCGCGCGACCATGGACGCCGGCGACGTCGCGGTCGTCCAGGACGACGCCGATCTGATCAGCCCGCCGAACACGTTCGATCTGCGCGGCGACGGGTTGCGCGCGGTCCCGAACACGGCCGGCGGATTCGACATCGTTCGAATCGACGCGGCGTTCCGATCCGAACTCGGTTCTCGCGTGACGCTCGGCGACGACGACAGCGTGTCAGAGGACATCCTGTTCGGCTTCCGGTTCTTCAACCGGATTCAGACACGGGCCTTCGTCAACTCCGACGGGAATATCACGTTCGGCGAAGGCGACAACGCGAGCACCGAGCGCAACGTCGCGCGGCTGGTGGGCGGCGCCCCGCGAGTGGCGCCATTTCTCTCGGACCTCGATCCATCGTGCGGCGGATCCGTGTTCGTCCGCTCCGCGGCTGACCGGTTCACCGCGACGTGGTGCGGGGTCCGCGTGTTCGATTCGACGCAGCAGGCCACGCTGCAGACGTCGTTCTTCCCCGACGGCAGCGTGGAACTGAAATACGCCGACACCGCGCAGTTCAGCGCAACCGAGGGCGTGGTGGGCGTGTCGCCGGGCCACACCGGCGTGTTCGCGCCGGTCGATCTGAGCACGGCCACGACGACCGGACCGGTGTCCGGCGGCGCGGGCGCCGTCGGCGAGCGGTTCGCCGATCGCATCACGCTGGATCTGGCGTCGGTCGCCGCCCCGTTCTACCGCACGCACGCCGACGCCTTCGATCAGCTCGTCATCTGGACCGACACGACGCTCACTGCCGGTGGCGCGTTCTCCTTCGAGGTGACGGTCGCGAACGAGATCGCCGGCAACGGCATCTCGCCGTACGACGCGTCGGCCGAGTTCGGCAGTGCCGGCCGGCTTCGCAGCGTGGTGCAGATGGACAACATCGGCAAGTTTCCCGACGATCCCACCCAGAAGTTTCTCGGCGAGAACAACACCCTCAGCGTCGTCGGGCAGGAAGTGGGACACCGCTGGCTGGCCTTTCTCCAGTTCAGCGATCACAACCGCCAGCGGTCGGAGGCGCTGCTCGGCCGCGACCAGGCGCACTGGAGCTTCTTCTTCAACTCTGACGCGTCGGTGATGGAGGGCAATCGGATTCAGGATTTGGGCGGCGGATCATTCCGCACCGTCGGGGCGGTCGAGAAGTACAGCCTGCTCGACCAGTATGCGATGGGACTGGTGCGCGACATCGATGTGCCGCCGTTCTTCTATGTCGAGAGCCCGGCCAACATCCAGCCGGCCGCGACCGCCAGTTCGGCGCCGCGCGTGGGTGTGACCTTCAACGGCACACGCCGCGATGTGCTGATTCAGGATGTGATCGAGGTGATGGGCCAGCGCGTGCCATCGGCAGACGACTCGCCGAAGCTGCTGCGCCAGGCGTTCCTCTTCGTCGTCAGCCGCGGACGCACCCCGGCCGCCGCCGCCATCGCCAAAATCGATCGCATCCGCCGCGCCTGGGAGAGCTTCTTCACGACGGCGACCGAGGGCCGCGCGCGGACGGACACGCGGCTCCTCGGGTCGTCGTGATCGCGTCTAGCGGTTCTTCGCGGTGATCCGGATGTCCGTAGCGGTCATCGCGGTGCCGGCGCCCTTGTAGGACACGGTGACCGTGTCGCCGACGCCGACCAGTTCGGTAATCGCCAGCCGGCCGCCCGCCGCCTTCGCCGCGGTGCCGGCGCCCCTGGCCTCCACGTTGGTACCGCTGTCGATCGCGAAGGCCATGTCCTTGCCCTCGCTCGTGATCGTCAGCAGGCCGGCCGTGACCGCCTTCACTTTCCCGCTCGCGCTCTTTCCAGTTTCACCTGGGGCGCCGGGCGTCGCCGTCGAAGCAGGCCGCACCCACTCCGCGTGATTCTTGCCGCCCGCCTCCTTGTAGCCGACGATGACCGGCTGGCCAGCCTTGATGAACTGGGTAAGCTTGATGCCGGGTCCTCCGGCGGTCTGGGCGTCGCGCGTCGCCCGCGCGGCGGATCGGTCTTCGAGCCGCGTCGTGCTGTCCACCACGAACGCCATATCCTGCTGTCCGACCTTGACGGTTATCGAGGAGTCCGTCACCGCCGACACCGTTCCCTGGGCTTCCTTGGTTTGCGCACCGACCGGACTCACACCGACGACGAGGCCCCACACGACGACCGCCGCGAGCGACAACCCGAGTACCTTCGCGCGTCTCATACTGCCCCCCTCTGAAACACCGGGACGTCCGGTGTTCACGGCGGTTGGAATATAGGCGCAATCGTCGGCGGGTGCCACTCAAAAAGCCACGGCAAGGGGCGATAATACGCGTCACTCCTAGTGCGTCTGGCCGCGGGCATGCGTTTCGGTGTCTACGAAATCGCCGGCCCGCTCGGTGCCGGCGGCATGGGTGAGGTCTATCGCGCCCACGACACGCGGCTGCACCGCGACGTCGCGCTGAAGGTGCTGACCGGCGTCTATCCCGAAGGCGTGGCCTGGCGATCTGAACGCGAGCCTGGTCGTCGGGCTCGCCGACATTCGTCGGACGGCGCGGTCTCCCTGCGCCGCTCGTCAGCATCGAACTGGCGCCCGGCTCGTACTTCTACACGTACGTGCGAACCATCAACGAGCTGTACCTGGCCGAAGGACTTCGCTGGTGAATGCGACCGCCCGGGCGATGATCTCGCGCGACCGATCGTCGTCGTCCAGGATGTCGAACGCGTGCTGCCCTCGTGGGTGATTCAGCAGATCGAGCGAGGCGTTGGCGGCGAGCGCGTCGCGGACGAATGCATCGATCGACTCGTTGACGCGCGGAATGTTGTCGAGACCGCCACGCGCGATGAGGATCGGCAACCCGCCGGCCTTTGCGTCCAGAGTGAGAAAGGGATAGAAGCCCAGTACCCCCCGCACGAACGACGGGCGCTCACGCCACGCCCAGGTGAGCAGCGGCCCGCCGCCCGAAAACGCCCAGAGCACAATCCGATCGGGATCGATGCCGAGATCGTCCGCGGCCGCCCGGACGTAGTCGACGGCGGCCTTCACATCGGCTTGCGCGGTTTCAGCGCCCGCCAGCGAGTAGAAGCGATGGTTGAATACGACACCCGCAAAACCCGACGCCGCGGCGAGCTCGCCGTACGACCGGTAGACGCCCCATTCGCGCGGGGCCATCATCGCCGGGTGGATCGGTCCGCCGTGTATGAAGAACACCGCCGGCACACGTGAGGCCGGCGGACGCCCCGGCGGCAGGTAAATGTCCGTCAGCAACTCCGTGCCGGCGTCGGCGCGGTAGATGAGGCCGCGGCGGACATCGACGTGCGCCATGCCGTCGACGCGGTACACGATGCGCCTGCTCAAATCGAGATCAGCCATGCGTGGCTCCTGATGCGCGCACTAGTCCGCGCGCGCGTTGCACGAACGCCTGCAGCTCCGCGTCAATCGCCCACATGTCCTGCAGCTCGGCGTCGCTATCGAGCGCGTTCGACACGACCGCGATCAGGCGCCGATCGCCTCCCGTGAACTCGACGATCTGCGCCTCCCATCGCTCGAGCAGCTGCTGAACGTCGGCGCTGCCGGAATCGGCGCCGCTCGTCATCTGCGACCGCATCGCAGCCACGACCTGCAGCCATTCCATCCGATCGCCTTCGATGTGCAACCGACAGACGTCGGGCCCCAGATATCGCGTCCACAGCGCGGCGTGCGCGTGATTGAAGACGCGCGCGACGAACGCCAGCACGTCGGCATCGAGCCCGCTCTGGACCTGGACGCGGGCGCGCATCTCCGGCTGATCCTGGTACGCCTGCTTCATCTTGATCACCACCGTCGGATCGTCGCCCCCGGTGCGCATCATCAGGTCTCTCCATCGGCGGAGCAGGGCCTGCGCGCGCGGATCGTCCGGAGGGACGTCGTTGTCGGCGGCGGCGCGGAGATCGGCGACGAGCGCGCGCCAGTCTTCAATCTGCCCGGAGGAACGGTTCGCGATCACCCGGCGCAACTCTTCGGGCGAAAAGTCGCGCTCGTAGTGCGCGATCAGTTCGACGGCCGCGAGCCAGTCGGCCGCGGCCGGATCGCCGCCTTCGGTCATCACGCCGCGCAGCTGGGTCAGCCGCGCGCGAAGCGCGGTGGCCTGCTCGATCCATTCGTCGAGCTCGACGAGCTGCTGGTCGATGATCTCGGGCAGCGGCGCGCCGTCCTTGGCAAGGACCGTCTCGATCTCGGTCAGCGACAGCCCGAGGCGCTGAAGCGCGAGGACGCGGTACAAGCGCATGATGTCGCCCCGCGTGTACAGGCGGTACCCGGACTCCGACCGGTGCGACGGCACCAGGAGCCCGATTGCGTGGTAGTGATGGAGCGTGCGGACCGTCAGTCCCGTCCGCTTCGCCAGCTGGCCGACCGTAAACGCCATGCCGCAGCCTCCGTTGGGCAGTGACTGTAGAACCTCACGTCCCGTCAGGGTCAAGAGACGCATTGCGCAGGCCCGACCCCCGGCATTAGAGTGCAGCTCACACTACAGGAGCGCGCCATGCCCACTCGCCGAAGGTTCCTGTCGGGCGTCGCCGGAGCTGCCGCCGGCTTGGTCATTCCCTCCGCTGTTGTGCGCGCGCGGCAGGTCGGCGCGCCCGCCGGCAAGCGGCGCGAGGTGTCCATCCGGGGCCGCCGGATCAAGACGGTCGATGTCCACGCGCACTGCTTCGTCCCTGAGGTGGCCGACCTCGTCAAAAACACCAACCTCGCGGACGCCGCCCGGGCAAACCTGAACAACGCCCCGCTCGTCCTCGGCAACCCGCAGCGGCTGCGCGACATGGACGCCCAGGGGATCGACTACCAGGCGATCAACGTCAACGCGTGGGGCTACAACGCCGACCGCAGCCTGGCCCGCGACGTCGTGGCGCTGCAGAACGAGAAGATTGCGCAGTGGTGTGCCGCGCATCCGGACAGGTTCGTCGGCATGGCCACGGTCGCGCTCCAGCATCCCGACCTCGCCGCCGAACAGCTCGACACGGCCGTCAAGAAGCTCGGACTGCGCGGCGCCGCGATTGGCGGCAGCTGCGAAGGCCAGGAGCTCTCGGATCGCAAGTTCGATCCGTTCTGGGCCAAGGCCGAGGAGCTCGGCGTCATGCTGTTCATGCATCCGCAACAGGCGCCCGGCACGACGCAGAACATGCGGCTGCAGGGCAAGGGCGGCCTTGGCAACATCATCGGCAATCCCCTCGAGACCACCGTGTTCCTGTCGCACCTGATTTTCGAGGGCACGCTCGATCGCTTCCCCGGCCTGAAGATCTGCGCCGCGCACGCCGGCGGCTTCCTGGCGTCGTACATGGGGCGTTCCGACGCCCACTGCGGGCGCGGTGTCGGCGCGACCGACTGCGGCGCGCTCAAGAAGAAGCCGAGCGCGTACTTTAGAAAAGAACTATTCGTCGACACCATGATCTTCCACGAAGAGGGCCTCCGCCATCTCGTGGCCGAGGTCGGCGTGGGCCAGATGTTCTACGGCACGGACTACCCGTTCGACTGGCCCGTTGGGGTCGACTTCGTGCTGAACGCGTCATTCCTGAGTGACGTCGACAAAGAGGCCATCCTCGGCGGCACGCTCGTGAAGCTGCTTCGCATCTGATCCAATCGCTGGCGCGGGGTTTGCGACGCGTGGCGCTTTCCGAAAGCGAGGGCGACATGGCCGATCAACGCGACCGCCGACCCGATCCCCAGAACGAGCGCGAAGAAGAAAGTCGCAAAGAGCGCCAGGATGAGGTGAAAGGCGCTCCGGACACGCTGCAAATGCCGCGGCCGAGCTCGAAGAGCGAACACGACTACCGGAAGAGCGATCAGAGCTCAGGATCGGAATAGCGCCTCGCGGCTGCTCACCGCCGCGCGCGAGTGCAAACCACTTCTTCGAATCCGCCGCGCGGCTGTGTCGTGAACGGCTCGAACAGCTCGGCCGTGCTATAAGTACTACGTGCCACGAAGTACTCGCCGCGGAGTAGCGCAGGAACCCGGAGACGACCTCGGGCGCTATTCCGATCCGCCGCTGCTCATCCTCGCCAGCCTCGGCGACGGCCCCAAGCACGGTCACGCGATGATCGAAGACATCGTCGCCATGGCCGGCACGCGTCTCGGACCCGGGACGCTGTACGGCGCGATCGCCCGGCTCGAGCGCGACGGCCTCATCGAGCCGCTCGCGGCCGACGACCGGCGGCAGCCGTACCGTCTGACCGCGCAGGGCCGGCGCGTCCTCAAAGCGAAGCTCGCGACGCTTCACGAATTCGCCCGGGCCGGGCTCAGGAAACTGGAGGCCTAAGTGAACGCACGTCTCGCTCGGCGGCTCGCGGCGCTCTATCCGTCGGCATGGCGGCAGCGCTACGGTGACGAGTTCTGCAAGCTGCTGGAGGACGAGCCGGTCTCGACGCGCGCCATCGTCAACGTGATCGCGGCCGCCGTCGCCGAGCACATCCGTTGGACGTTCGACAACGGCGATGCCTGTCAACGATCGCTGCAGTTCCTGTCCGGGGCCGCGCTTGCGGCGTTTGCCGCCGGCGTGAACTTCTACTGGACGGTCGTGGACACGCCGCTGGCGCCCGCGATGAGCGCACACGCCGCGCTCCGGGCCTGCTGGCTCCTCGTGCAAGCCGGAGCCTTCGTCTTCGGCCTCGCGATTGTCGCGACGGCGGCGTCAACCGTGCCGGCGACGCTGCGCGACGTGGTGAAAGCACGGCGATGGGGCCTCGTGGCCGGACTCGTCCCCATGATGCTGGTCCCGCTCGCGACGATCACCTGGATGACCATCGCCAGCTGGCCGAGCGGCTCGAACGCAGCCACGTGGCCGACGATCCCCGCGCACTGGTGGCTCGTCTCCACCATCGTGCTGCTGCTGATCGTCGACCTCTTCGCCTGCGCTGCCATGATGCGAGACCTGACAGGCGGCAGGCAGGCGACGACGCGACGTGCCGGGTGGCTGAAGGCGAATGCCGTCGCGCTGACGTGCGCCGCGGGAATGATGGCGGCTGGTGCCGTCGGGTGGGGCTTGTTCGCGGAACAGTACGCGGCCGCCAATGTTCACGGCGTGGCGTTCCTGGGCTCGGCGGCACTGGCCCTCGTCGCCGCGCGGCCACGACGGTCGACCACGACTACAGACGAAGACGGTCGACTATCGACTCGGACTATCGACTAAGACTCCCGACTCTCGACTCTCGACTTATCACGGCACCGTCACTTTTCCTTGCAGGACCGCGCCGTCCGCCATTGCGAGCTTCGGCGACGCGAGGTCGCCGTCTATCGATCCCGTCGGCAGGAGCTCGACGCGCTCGGTCGCCGTCACGTTGCCGGTCACGGCGCCTGAAATCGAAATGCGCTTCGCGACGAGGTTGGCGGTGACTTCCGCGCTCGCGCCGATGGTCAGGCTGTGATTGCCGACCTCGATCTTGCCTTCCACGTGACCGTCGATCGTCAGATCCTCGGAGGAGATCACGTCGCCGCGGACGATGACCGATTTTCCGATCCAAGCGGTCATTCGCCGCTCGCCGTCAGGAGGTGTGCCTATCGCCATGCCGTAGATGCTATCCTCGACCTTCCAGGGTTCCAAGATCCCCGTTCGAGGTTTCGCGATGCCCCTCTCCGGTTTCCATCCCGCCACAGCCCGCTGGTTTGCCGAGGCCATCGGCACGCCCACGTCCGCGCAGGCGCGGGGCTGGGACGCCATCCGCCAGGGCCACCACACGCTGATCGCGGCGCCAACCGGGTCGGGCAAGACGCTGGCGGCCTTCCTCGCCGCGCTCGACGACCTGCTGTGCGAGGGGCTGCGCGCGCCCCTGCCGGATGAGGTACGGGTCGTCTACGTATCGCCGCTCAAGGCCCTCAGCGCCGACATCCACAAGAACCTGTCGGAGCCGCGGCGCGGCATCCGGCAGGCGGCGGAGGCCATGGGCCTGGACGCACCGCGCATCACTGCGGCCGTGCGCACGGGCGACACGCCGAGCGGAGAGCGGGCGGCCATGCTCCGCACGCCTCCGCACATCGTCGTCACCACGCCCGAGTCGCTGTACCTCCTGCTGACGGCGGCGCGCAGCCGCGAGATGCTGCGGACGGTCCGAACGGTGATCGTCGACGAAATCCACGCGGTCATCGGCACGCGGCGGGGCGCCCACCTGGCGCTCACGCTCGAGCGACTGCAGCAGGTGGCGGAGCGGCCGCTCGTGCGCGTCGGGCTGTCGGCCACGCAGCGGCCCATCGAAGAGGTGTCGCGCTTTCTCGTCGGCGCGCCCGGTGATGCCCCGCAGTGCGCCATCATCGACGAAGGACACCGGCGGCTGATGGATCTCGGGATCGAGCTCCCGGGGTCGACGCTCGAGGCCGTGATGTCCCACGAGATGTGGGAGGAGTACTACCAGCGTCTCGCAGATCTGATCGCGAAGCACAAGACGACGCTGGTCTTCGTCAACACGCGGCGGCTGGCGGAACGCGTGACACGCCACCTCACGGAACGGCTCGGCGAGCGCGCGGTCACCGCGCACCACGGAAGCCTGTCGAAAGAGAGGCGGCTCGACGCGGAGACCCGCCTCAAGGCGGGCGAACTGCAGGCGCTGGTCGCCACCGCCTCGCTCGAGCTGGGCATCGACATCGGGTCGGTCGATCTGGTCTGCCAGATCGGATCGCCGCACCGCATCGCCACGTTTCTTCAGCGCGTCGGCCGATCGGGGCACACGGTGTCGGGGACGCCGAAGGGGCGGCTCTTTCCGGTGTCGCGCGACGACCTCGTTGAGTGCCTCGCGCTCCTGCGTGCCATCGGCCGCGGCGATCTCGATCGGATCGTCAGTCACGATGCGCCGCTCGACGTGCTGGCGCAGCAGGTGGTCGCCGAGGCGTCGTGCCAGGACTACGCCGAGGACGACCTGTTCGCGCTCATCCGCCGGGCGTGGCCGTTCCGCGGCCTCGCGCGCGAGTCGTTCGATCAGGTGGTGGCGATGACCGCCGAAGGATTCGCGACGAAGCGCGGGCGCCGCAGCGCGCTCGTGCATCGCGACGAGGTGAACCGGCGTGTCCGCGGCCGACGGTCGGCGCGGCTGCTCGCGATCACCTCCGGCGGCGCCATCCCCGAAGTCGCCGACTATCGCGTGATCCTCGACCCTGAAGAGACGTTCATCGGGTCAGTGAACGAAGACTTCGCCATCGAAAGCATGAGCGGCGACGTGTTCCAGCTTGGCAACGCGTCGTGGCGCGTCCTTCAGGTGGTGGCGGGCACCGTGCGCGTGGGCGATGCGAAGGGCGCCCCGCCGAACATTCCGTTCTGGTTCGGCGAAGCGCCGGCGCGGAGCGACGAGCTGTCGCGGGCGGTGAGCGACCTGCGCGCCGACCTCGAGAGCCAGTTTGAGGATGACGCTGACGTCGTCGAATGGCTCGCGCGCGAGGCGGGTGTTTCGGCGGCGGCCGCCGAGCAGGCCATCGAGTATCTCGCCCAAGGCCGCCAGGCCCTTGGCGTCCTGCCGACGCAGGACGCGCTCGTGCTCGAACGGTTCTTCGACGAGTCCGGCGGCATGCAACTGGTGCTGCACGCGCCCTTCGGCAGCCGCATCAACAAGGCGTGGGGGCTCGCGCTGCGCAAGCGCTTCTGCCGGCAGTTCAACTTTGAGCTTCAGGCGGCCGCCACCGAGGACGCGCTGCTGCTGTCGCTCGGACCGCAGCATTCGTTTCCGCTCGCCGACGTCTTCCGGTACCTGCACCCGGCCACGGCGCGCGACGTGCTGGTCCAGGCGTTTCTCGACGCGCCGGTCTTTCAGACGCGGTGGCGCTGGAACACGACGATCTCGCTCGCCGTGCCGCGCAACCGGAACGGCAAGAAGGTGCCGCCGCAGCTGCAGCGGATGCTGGCCGACGATCTCATGGCCGCGGTGTTTCCCGACGCGGCCGCGTGCCTCGAGAACATCCCCGGCGATCGCGAGATCCCCGATCACCCGCTGGTGAGCCAGACCGTTCGCGACTGCCTCGAAGAGGCGATGGACTTCGGCGGGCTGACCCGCGTTCTCGAGCGCATCCATGGCGGCGAGCTGCGGCTCGTCTCGCGCGACACGCCCGAACCATCGCCGCTCGCCCACGAGATTCTCAACGCGCGGCCGTACGCGTTCCTCGACGACGCGCCGCTCGAGGAACGGCGCACGCAGGCCGTATACGCACGCCGCGCCGGCGATCCGTCGGCCGACGCCAGCTTTGGCGCGCTCGACGCGGCGGCGATCGACCGCGTGCGCGAGGAGGCCCGGCCGGACCCGCGCGACGCCGACGAGCTGCACGACTGGCTGCTGACCGCCGGCTTCCTGGCCGGCGCAGAGGTCGCCGCTGCCGCCGTGCCGTTTTTCGACGAGCTCCGCGGCACCCGTCGAGCGGCGTGCGTCGAGACCGGCAGCACGACGTTCTGGGTCGCAGCCGAACGCGTACCCGAGATTGCGGCCATTCACGGCGATGCGTCGGTCGGCGACGTGGTGGCACCACCGGGTCGCGCGGCCAGGCCGTGGACGAGAGACGAAGCGGTTCGCGAACTGCTGCGCGGGCGGCTGACGATTGCCGGCCCGACTACCGCGACAGCGCTCGCGACGCAGCTGGGAATCCGCGACGACGACGCGGAGGCGGCCTTGCTCGCGCTCGAATCAGAAGGGGTCGTGCTGCGCGGCAGGTTTACTGCAGGGCCTGGCAGCCCTGGCAGCCCTGGCGGCCCTGGCGGCCCTGGCG
>Ga0066903_100000446_pt1 | contig 25719 bp, 18 predicted proteins | sample PanSoiMetaGPlot1_FD_67491 | JGI IMG/M metagenome (GOLD analysis project Ga0066903, IMG submission 67491) | Tropical forest soil microbial communities from Panama analyzed to predict greenhouse gas emissions - Panama Soil - Plot 1 (version 2) | ecosystem: Environmental > Terrestrial > Soil >... | reverse complement strand
GTGATGAGCTCCAGCGTCTGCTCCATCCGCTCGTTGCGCAGCGTGCTGAACGCCCCGAGCGGCACCACCACCATGCCCAGGAGCGTGAGCCCCCCCATCAGCGCCACGAACGTCCACGAGCCGGTCGTGCCGGACCCGCTCAGGGCCTGGCCGGCCGCGAAGAACGCGATCGCGAGCGAGATGACGAGCGTCGCGGTGAACGAGTAGTTGAAGTCGCGGCCGCGGACAATCTGCCGGACCTCTTTGACGACGATCGGGCTCAGCCAGTCGCTTCGGTCCTCGAGCCAGCCAACGAGCGTCGCGGATTCGCTCATCGAGCCTGTCCTCCACCCGTGATCTCGATGAACAGATCCTCCAGCCCCGCGCGCTCGGCGCCGATCTCGAGGACGGGAAAACCGGCGCCCACGAGACGGCCGACGAGCGACACCTGCTCGGCGTCTCCGCCGTCGAACTCGAACTCGAAGCGGCCGCCCGCCTCGTGCACCCCGTGAACGCCCGGCTGCTCGAGGAGGAATCGCTCGAGGCGATCGTCCGGCCCGGCGATCCGCACCGACAGGATCCGTTTCTGCCGGACGCGTTCGAGGATTTCGTCGACCGTACCGGTCGCCAGGATCCGGCCCTTCTCGATGACGGCGACGAGGTCGCACATCTCGGCCAGCTCGGTCAGGATGTGGGAGCTCAAAAGGATCGTCTTGCCGTCGCCGGCGAGTTCCCGAATGAGCGTGCGGAACTCGATCCGCGCACGGGGATCGAGGTTGGCGGCCGGCTCGTCGAGAATCAGCACCTCGGGATCGTGAATGATGGCGCGGCCGAGCGCGACGCGCTGTTTGAGCCCCTTCGAGAGGCTCTCGACGTTGCGATCGCGCAGATCGCCAATGCCCATGAAGTCGACGATGTTCGCCACGGCCGATCGCCGCGCCTCGCCGCGCAGGTCGTGCGCGCGCGCGAAGAAGTCCAGGTACTCGGTGACGGTCGTGTTCGCGTACACGCCCGCGTAGTCCGGCATGAAGCCGGTGATCGCGCGGACCCTGTCGGGTTCCATCACGACCGAGTGGCCGCCGACGCGCGCGTCGCCGCGCTGCGGCGAATCGAGCGTCGCCAGTATCCGCATGGTCGTCGTCTTGCCGGCGCCGTTGGGTCCGATGAAGCCGAGGACCTTGCCGCGATCCACGCTGAACGAGACGCCGTCGACGGCGCGCACCCCGTCGAAGTGCCTGACGAGCCCGTCCAGTTGCAGCATCGCGCCGCTCACGGCTGACCCTCCGGCCATCCGAGCACGACGTGGAAGCTCGCCTGCTCGATCACACCCGATACGCCAGGCTCCAGGAACGGAGAGCGATCGAGAATCGCGAGATACGAGCCGTCCGGCTGGTTCAGCAGGAGCTGCTGGAATCGCGAGGACAGCGGCAGACCCGACGGCACGACCGTCAAGGGAGGAAGGGCGCCAGCCCTGAGCGCGCCCCTGCCGCCCGGGGGCATCGGATCCGTCAGCGTGTACACCTGGGCGCCGACTCGATACACGAGCGTGGTGACGGTCGCGCCGAGTCCGTTGACGACGGTCATCCCGGACGCGCCGGTTTCGAACGTGAGCCGCTCGCGGGCCGGCCGGAACGCGATCTGTTCGAGATTGGCAGGCGTGCGCGCGCGGATCAGCCCCGACGTGAAGCGCTGCGTCTCGGTGAGGTCGAGCGCCTGCGCGTCGCGGCTGCCGTAGCCGTCGGTGCCAATCGCGTACACCGCGACGTCGCGCGGAAACTGCAGTCCGTTTCCGGGCGTCATGCCGGCGGCGTAGAGCGACATGCTCGCGCGCGTGACCGCCTGTTTCCGTACCTGATCGATCATCGTGAACGTCGTCGCGCGGCCGTGGACGGCGAGCCCTTCAGCCGCGAGCACGTAGCCGGCGAGCAGCACGATGAACACCGCCGAGACGAGCGGCGTCGTCAGGACGAAGAGCACCTGTCTGCGTCGGCGCCAGAGCAGCCAGTAGTTCACCGGTCCGATGAGCACGCTGAAGACGATCAGGATCGACAGATAGGCGCGGGCCGGCACGCCGTTGACGCCGGGAATCGGCAGACGAAAACCACGCGCGGCGATGAGGCCCCAGTCGCGCGCGCGAATCGCCGGCAGCGCCCAGTTGTCGTCCTGCACCTTCTCCGCGGCGGACAGGACGGCTGCCAGTCCCGATGCCTGAACGGACGCCGACGTCGGCCGGTGGATGCGGCCGAAGAAGTAGGCGCGAACCTCCGGATCCGGCGTGCTCCCGGTGGCATCCTGCCGCCCGGGAAAGAGCGCGCGCATCTCGCCGTCGACGAAGAAGAGATCGCCGCCGCACGCCGTCCATGTGAGGATCGCGCTCTTCTGCGCCTCGTCGAGCAGTCGCCACTCGGTTGGTCCGAGGATCACGGCGCGCAGCGACGTGTACCCCAGCCAGTTCGTGGGCAGGCGCTCGGGTTCGAGAACGAAGTCGAGCAGCGGCGCAGGCCCAGGGCGTCCGCCTGCAATGAGCATCGTGCCGCTGGCGCTTCGCGGCCAGCTCGAGGCCACCTTTCCGAAGGCGCTCCGGCCCGCCACGATGAGCGCCGACGCCTCGGCAGCCGGGCTCCGGCTCTGGAACCCGGTATATCCCAATTGCTCCAGCGTTTCGCCGTTCTCCTGGATCGCGAACCGGATGTTCTCGTTGTCGGCGGAGACGGGCACGGGAATCGTGAACCGCACCCGATCGCCCCGCGACAGCCGCACGGCTTGACGGACGTGGATGCCTTCCGGTGGTCCGGCCGGGGAGTAGGTTCCGGCCAGGGCGTAGGTTCTGAAGAACCGCATGCCCTCGCCGATGATCTCGATGACCCGCGCGTCGCCGAGGTTCGTGATGTCGACGCGCACCGGGAAATACCCCGGCGACGTCTTCATGCCCCACTCCGAATCGACAATGATCTTGAGCGATGCGACTTCGACGGTCCGGTACACGCCCGCGGCAGTACAGGGCACTGCCGCGCCGCACTGCACCAGCAGCAGAACGATCAGAAGCCGCATGACGCCCTTCTTCACGCTCACCCTCGCTCCAGGGTCTGCGGCAGCGCGCGTTCGACCTCCGGCACAGCGTCGAGCAGCGCGGCGACGATCCGGCGGCCGTCCCAGCCTTCGAGCCGCGCGGCGTAGTCGAGCACCAGCCGGTGCGCCATGGCCGGCTTCGCGACCTGCCGGACCTCGTCGAATCCGACGCCGGGCTTCCCGCGCAGGAGCGCCAGCGCGCGCGAGGCGACGCCAATCGAGATCGCCGCGCGCGGCGAGCTTCCGTACTTCACGAACGTGCGCACGGCGTCCGGGGCTTCGGCCGACGATGGATGCGACGCGGCCACGAGGCGCGCGATGTAGCCGGCAACCGCCCGCGGCAGATGGATGGCATCGACGAGCGAGAACAGATCGCGCAGGTCGCCGACCGACAGCACCGGCTCGAGCGGCGGCGGCTCCCCGTGCACGCGCGTGACCAGGATCTCTTCGAGGACGGACCGTTCGACGCCCGCGACATCGACCTTGAACATGAAACGATCGAGCTGCGCCTCGGGCAGCGGATAGGTGCCTTCGAGCTCGATGGGATTCTGCGTCGCGAGCACGAAGAACGGATCCGGCAGCGCCCGCGTCTCGCCGAACGTCGTCACCCGGCGTTCCTGCATCGCTTCGAGCAGCGCGGCCTGCGTCTTCGGCGAGGCGCGATTGATCTCGTCGGCGAGCAGCAGGCTCGTGAAGACGGGGCCGGGGTGGAACACGAATTCCTTGCGCCCGTCGCGCTCCTGGAGGATGTGGCTGCCGGTGATGTCGGTCGGCAGGAGGTCGGGGGTGAACTGGATGCGGCGGAAGTCGAGCGAGAGCAGGCGCGAGAGCGCCTTGACGAGCTCGGTCTTGCCGAGTCCGGGCAGGCCCTCGAGCAGCACGTGGCCGCGCGCGAAGAGGGCCGCGACGATCTCGTCGATCGTCTGCTCCTTGCCGAGGATCACGCGGCGAAGCTCGTCGACGAGGCGTGCGATCTTCGCCTGGCCGTCGGCGACGCGATCGGGAGCGGGCAGTGCGGCAGCGTCTCTCGTCATGGCGCGATGCTCACTTCGCGAAGTACTTCTTCACGGCGCTCTGGTGGCGAGGCGCGAGCGTGCGGCGCCACGCGGACTGTCCTGCGGCGGCCGCGTATTGCCTGACCGCTGACGGCACGCTCGCTTCGGGAGACGCCTTCGGTACGCCGGGCAGTTCGACGATCGGCGCCCAGTCCTCGGCGCTCCGCGCCGCCCCCGGCGGCAGCGGCTCCGCCTTGAATCGATCGAACAGCTGCGTCTCCTTGCCCCACGTGAGCTCGGCATCGGCGCGGCCGCGGTTGATCCCGCCGCGCCCGGGTTCGCCATCGCCATCGGGCGACGGTTCGTCGGACGCGATCGGAAACTCGGACGGGTCGAACCGGCCGAACTCTTTTCCGAGCTTCGCGACCTCACCGAAGCGTCCGTTCGTCGTCTCGAGATACTTCGAGAGCGACGCCGAGAGTTCGCCGAGCGCTTTGGGATCCGTCGGAAGCGTGCCGCCTTTGAGCAGCCCGCGCAGCTCCGGCGGTGCGCCGGCGAGCAGACCGCTCTTCGCGAGACTCTCGAGTGCCTTCGTGAGCTCCGCGGCCTGCGCATCGGCGCTCGATTCGCCGTTCGAACCGTTCGCGCCCGCCCTCACGGCGGCCTGGTAGCGCGCCAGGCTGTCTTTCGCCCACTTCACCGCGTTCTGCTTCCCGGAGAGATCGGCCGCGAGCTTCTCGCGCAGCGCGTCGGCCGCTTCCCACGACGACGCGTCCACGCGGTCCTGGGCGCCGCGGCGGATGCGCTCGATCTCCTCGTCCAGCCGCTCCTGCTCGTCCGGCGTCACCAGTTGCTGCTGCTTCAACTCGACCACCGTGGCGGTGAGGTCCGACGCGATGTCGTCGGCGAGCACCGTGCCGCCCGGTCGAAGCGCCCGTTGTGGAAGCCACAGCGCGATTGCCAGAAACGCGAGCGCGGGCAGCACCGCCGCGTGGCTGCGCGCAAGACGCAGACGGGGCAGCGGGAAGGCCGCCGCGCGCTCGAACATGGACGAGTCGGTCCACTGCGGATCGTTCGTCTCGTGTACCGCGAGCAGCAGTCCGCGCCCTCCGCCCAGCGCGTCCGCCAGCGCGACGACCTCAGCGGGCCGATACGCACGGCGGATGCAGGTGACGAGTGCCGGCACGACGGCGAGCAGAGGCACGATCCACAGCCAGGGCAGCCTCGATGCCGCGGCGGGGACGAACATGCGGCACACGAGCGCCGTGACGCCGGCGACGAGCAGGCTCGCAATCGCCCACACCGGCCACGCGTCGAGGAACAGGCCGATGGCGAGACGCCGACGGAGCCGGCGCAGGGCCGACAGTACCGACACGGGCATTTCGTTTCTGTAAAGCACGGGTGCGCGCGGCGGGCTGATTATCGCAGAGACACGCGATCGCGCGGTCAGTGAGCCTTGCCGTCGGTCAGTTTGGACACCGGGCTGTTGAGAATGGCCGGGCCGCCCCCTGGCAGGGTGTTTGCCTCTCCACAGTTGCCGGCGTCAGTCCGTGCAGAGGTGACCATGACACGCTTGATGTTCGCAGCCCTGTTCGCCATCGCGTCTGCGACGGCCCTCAACGCTCATCAGAAGGGCCACGACGCTCACTCGCAGAAGGGGTCGAAGACAACGACGTCGCCGAGCGAGGTCCACGTACGATTCTCGAGCGGCGACCAGCGCGTGATTCGCGAGTACTACGCGCCGCGGTACAAGTCTCTGCCCCCCGGGTTGCAGAGGAAGGTCGCGCGCGGCGGACAGCTCCCGCCGGGATGGCAGAAGAAGCTCGAACCGTTCCCCGTCGAGCTCGAACACCGGCTCGCGCCGCTCCCGCCCGGGTACGGACGCGGCGTGATCGACGGCCACGGAGTGATCTACGACACGCGCTCGCACGTGGTGATCGACGTCGCTGTGCTGTTCTGAGTCGTGCGCGCGTCCGTAGCGTTCGATTCGCCGAGGGCGGATCGGTTCCGGCGTGCCCCGAACGGATGGTCAGCGTTTCGTCGTCAGGGCCGGGCCCATCGCCACGCTGGCCTCGATCGCGCTTCGCGTGACGCTGAAGAGCAGCGGCTGGTCGATGTCTTCGTAGGGATTGTAGTCGTCGTCCGGGTACCATTCGCCGGCAAAGAGGCTCGGCTGCCGTGCGAGCGTGCATCGCTGGACGTGCACGCTGTCGATGAAATGGTGCGGGCGCTCCGGCGTGCCCCAGTCCCCGCCCCAGATGAGGCCCGCGCTCCTCGCCAGTTCGCCCAGGAACGAGTAGTCCCCCTTCCATGTGAGCTCTTCGTCGACGCGCTTCACGAGGTCGCATGCCAGGCCGTAGTGGTGCACGCCGACCTTCTTCAACTGCGTCGTCCCCTCGGCAAAGAGCTTCCGCTGCCGAGCCTGGCTCCTGTATGTCTCGAACGCCACGAGCTCGAATCCCATGAGCGCCGCCGCGCGGATGATCTCCGTCACCAGCCCTCGCGTGACGGGCTCCAGCAGCGTCAGGTCGTCGATGCGCTTCGCCGAGTCGAACCGCGCGTCGTGTTCGAGCACCTGTGTGTAGAAGGAAGTCATATCGTCTCTCCGTTCCGGACGATAGTGATTCCCGGCACCGTTGGGTAGAGCATGAACATGCGCCTCCGAAAGGCGCATGACCGTGCTCTGACGACGGCGTCCCCGGGCGCGTCATCCGCCGAGCCCCGCATCGGTTGACAGTCAACAGGTGTGAGATGTAGGCTGCCAACCTATGCAGCCCGACAAGCACGACGTCCTCTACGGCAGCCTCGGGCTGATGATTCTCAAGACGCTCGAGGCGCTCGGCTCCCTTCACGGCTACCGCATCGCGCGGCGGATCGAGCAGATCAGCGACAACCAGCTCGCGCTCAACCAGGGCACGCTCTATCCGGCGCTCATCAGGCTCGAGCAGATGGGATGGATCTCGTCGAAGTGGGGCGAGTCCGAAACAGGGCGCCGCGTGAAGGTGTACTCGCTCACGCGCGCCGGACGCAAACAGCTCGACGCCCAGCAGGCCGAATGGCAGCGCGCCACCGCCATCGTCGAACGCTTCCTGCGAATCTCCGAGGACCTGCCGTGAGACGCCTGCGGGCCGCCGCGCGCCGGCTGCTGGCCACGTTCCGGCGGGGCCGGATGGACGACGAGCTGCGCGAGGAGATCGCGAGCCATCTCGCCGAGGCGACCGACGAGTACCTGCGGCGGGGGATGTCGCCCGACGACGCCCGGCGCGCTGCGCTCCGGAGCTTCGGCGGCGTGACGCAGGTCGAACAGATCCATCGCGAGGTGCGCGCGCTCGCGTGGCTCGGCGATCTGCGCCAGGATCTGCGTCTCGCGGGACGCACGCTCGCCGCCAATCCGGCCTTCGCGATCGTCGCCGTGCTCACGCTCGCGCTCGGCATCGGCGCGACGACCGCCGTGTTCACTCTGCTCGATGCGGTCGTCTTCAAGCCGCTGCCCGTGCCGGCCGCCCGAGAGCTGTTCGCGTTCTATGAAAACGGTCCCGAGGGAGCCGCGGATCCGCTCGGCGGCACCGGACGGTTCCTGAGATTCAGCTACGCGCGGTTCGAGCAGCTTCAGCGCGCGCTGGGATCGCGGGGCTCGATGGCCGCCGTCACGCGGAGCTCGCGCCTGATCGTGCGCTTTCCCGGCGATGCCGATCGGCACTTCATCAACGCCCAGTTCGTGTCGGCCGGATACTTCGCGACGCTCGGCGTCCAGGTGGCGCGCGGCCGCACGCTGACGGCGGACGACGTCGACATCGATCGGATTGCGCCCGTGGCGATCGTCAGCGACGGATTCTGGCGGCGGTCGCTCGGCGCATCCGAGGCCGCGCTCGGCACGACGATCGCCATAAACGACGTCGCCGTCACCGTGATCGGCATCGCGCCGCGCGGCTTCGTCGGGATGTGGACCGATTCGGAAGCCGACGTCTGGCTGCCGCTGACGCTGCAGCAGCCGATGCACTACCACAACAACTCCAGCAGCTACGGCGCAATCGACAACGACAGGCCGTGGATGCTGCAGGGCATCGCCTGGCTGAATCTGGTGGCGCGCGTGCCTGGCGGCGACGTGCGGGACGTCCTGCCGCAGCTCCAAGCCGCGAATCGCGATGGCGTGGTGGAGCTCGCCGGCACGATTCGCAATCCGAAAGATCGAACGGCGATGCTCACGCACACGTTTGCCGCCGAGTCGTTGTCGAGCGGTTTCTCCGGGCTGCGCGCGCGGTTCTCCGATGCCCTGTTCGTGCTGACCGGAATGGTGACGCTCGTGCTGCTCGTCACCTGCGCCAACATCGCCAACCTGCTGCTCGCCCGCGCGGCCGTGCGGGCGCACGACATCCGCATCCGCATCTCCCTTGGCGCCACGACCGGGCGGCTGCTTCGGCAGTGCCTCACCGAGAGCCTGGCGCTCGCGGCGCTCGGCGGCGCGTGCGGCGTGCTGCTCGGCAACTGGGGAAGCCGCTTCCTCGCGCGGCAGGTCCTCGACACGTCCGGACAGCTGCCGATGGTCTTCGCGCCGGACGCGCGCATGCTGTGGTTCGCCGGAGGCCTTTCGGTCGCCGCCGCGATCGTCTTCGGCCTGGTTCCGGCCATGCGCGCGATTGCCGCGGGCCGCCGTGCCGCGGCCGGCGCCCATCTGCGCCAGGCAATCGGGCGGACGACGCTCCCCGGGATGCGGTGGATCGTCATCGGCCAGCTCGCGCTCTCCGTCTTCCTCGTGTCGGCGGCGCTGCTGCTCGGCCGTACCCTGATCAACTTCATGCGCATCGACCCGGGATTTGCAGCCGACGGACTCGTCACCGTGTCGTTCGATCCGATCACCAGCCGCTACCCTGGCGACAGCCTGCCGGCGCTCGCCCGGCGTCTCGTCGCGACGGCGACCGCCGTGCCCGGCGTGGCCGCCTCGGCCGCGTCGACGTGTGGGCTGATCGCGGGCTGCTCTTCGTCGGGAGGGTTCCGCGTCGAAGGCGCGGGAGACGAGAGCGTGTCGCTGTACCGCAACTGGGTCAGTCCTGGCTACTTCGCGACGGCAGGCATTCCTCTCGTCGCCGGCAGAGAGTTCAGCGATCGCGACGGCGCGCAGAGTCCCCGCGTGGCCATCGTCAACGAGTCCCTCGCGCGACGCTATTTTCCGGCAGGGAATGCGATCGGCCGACGTCTCGGCGCCTCCGGGCTCGACACCGAGATCGTCGGCGTCGCGCACGACGCGCGCACGCAGACGCTGCACGACCCGGCCGTCCCGATGGTCTACATCCCGATCGATCAGAAGCCTCCGAACGCGCAGCCCACGCTGACGAACCTCGACGTTCGCATCGCCGGCGCGGCCGCGACGATCGAGCCGGCGCTTCGACGGGCGATTCACGAGGCCGAACCCAATCTGCTCGTCGGCGACGTCGGCGCGATGTCGCGGCGGTTGTCGCGCGATCTGACGCGCGAGCGGGTCGTGGCGTACCTGGCGTTCGGCTTCGGGATCCTCACGCTGCTGCTGGCGGCGCTCGGCCTCTACGGAGTCTTGTCCTACGGTGTCGCGCGCCGCACGCAGGAAATCGGCGTGCGGATGGCGCTCGGCGCCCGACCCGTGCAGGTGCTGAGACTGGTCGGGAGCCAGAGCGCAGGGCTGACGATCACGGGCATGGCGCTCGGCCTGCTCGCCACGTGGGGCGGCTCGCGCTACCTCTCCGGCATGCTCTTCGGCGTCACCCCCCTGGACCCGACCACCCTCGTCCTGGTGACGCTCGCGTTCGTCGTCGTCACCGCGCTCGCGTCGTACCTCCCGGCGCGCCGCGCGACCAACGTCGATCCACTCGTTGCCCTGCGGTGCGAGTAGGTATCTATTTCTCTCTTAAACAGAAATACCTCCTGTCTCTTGATCGCTGCCCGACTTACATTCCTAACTTCGCAACGACAATCCTGTCGCTCAGCGTGTTACACGATAGGACAGGAGCGACAGGGGCGAGGAAGCCAGAAGTGACTCGAAGTGCTTGATTGGCTGCGGCTTATCGTCTGAAACACCGGCTGGTGCTCCCTTTGCTAAAGCCGCACACGCCATGGATCGGCGTGTCGACATCATCACGGCCGCCCCCTGAATGCCAACTCCTTCGCGATCCACCGCCGCGGCTCTCGCGTCCGTCTTCATCGGCGCGGTCCTCCTCCCACGTCTCGCGGGCCTGGCGGAGCCGGATCGCGTCTATGGACTCGCCGCGCTCGTTCTCGCGGCGATGGCGAGCTCGTGTCTCAGGGTGCACGAGCCGGCCGCGGCAGACCGGGCGATCATGCCGCCCCCCTTCGTCATCGTCTTCATGGCGCTGATGCTCTTCGGTCCGCACGTGGCGATGTTCGCGGCCGCGGCTTCGGCGCTGACGCCGGCTTTCGTGTTCGCGCGCGTGTCGCACGCCCAGATGGCGGTCGACGCCGTGATTCTCGCTGTGGCCACCCAGGCCGCGGGCGTGGCCTATCAATTGACCGGCGGCGTGCCGGGTGTCTTCGAGTGGCCGTGGCTGGCGGTGCCGATTGCGTCCGCGGTCGTGGCCTATCACGTCGCGCAGGGCGCACTGGCCGAGATCGTGGTGCCCTTCCTCTCGCGGCTGCCCGTCAATCGATCGTGGGTGGCGCGCGCGCTGGCGGGATCTCCCGTCTACCTGCTCGGAGCCGGCGTCGCGGCGGCGATCGTCGCGGTGATCGACAACGGTCTGTGGGACTTCGCGCCCGTGGTCGCGGGCGCGCTCTTCTTCGCCTACCGGATCTACGCCGACTACGTTCACCGGCTCGAAGAGGAGCATCGGCGCCGCGAGGTCATCGACTATCTGGAACAGGGCATGTCGGTGCTGGACCGCGACGGCCGTGTCACGCTGTGGAACGACGCGCTCGAGCGGATGCTGCATTGTTCGAGCGAACGCGCGCTGGGTCATCCGCTGACCGACGCGCTGCCGCCCCTGGCTCGCACCGATCTGCCGCGCGCCATCAAGGAGACCGTCGAAGATGGCAAGCCGCGGATCCTGAATCACCTCAGGCTCGTCGCGGGCTCCGACACGCGCATCGTGCAGGTGAAGGTCCTGCCGGTCGCCGGCGGTGTCGCGCTGCTGTGGCACGACGTCACCGAGCGCACGCGCGCGGAGCACGAGCTCCGGCGAAGCGGCGAGCGGCTGGCGCTTGCGGCCGAAGGCGCGAACGACGGCCTGTGGCAGTGGAATCTCGAGACGCAGGAATTCTACGTCTCCGGACGGTGGCGCGCGATGATCGGCCTGCCGGCGCACGCGGCGATCGGCGGACCGGGCGAATGGCTCGAGCGCGTCTACCCGGAAGACCGCCCGCATCTCCAATCCGCGCTCGACGCGCATCTCGCGGGCTCGACCCAGGTCTTCGAGCACGAGCACCGGATTCGCCACGAAGACGGGACCTACCGCCGGTTCCTGTGCCGCGGCGTCGCGGTGAGAGGCGAGGGACGCAAGCCCGATCGGATCGCGGGATCGCTCACCGACACGACCGAACAGGCGATCGCCCAGGAGCGGCTGCGGAACGTCGGGTTCCAGGATTCGCTGACCGGGCTCTACAACCGCGCCGTGTTCGTCGAGGGTCTCGGGCGCATTCTCGACGCGTGCAGGCGCCGCGGCCAGAGCACGGGCTTCGCGGTCCTCTATCTCGATCTGGATCGCTTCAAGATCGTCAACGACAGTCTCGGCCACATGGTCGGCGACGAACTGCTGGTCGCGGCGTCGCGCCGCCTGGAGTCGTGCCTGCGGCACGGGGACGCGCTCGCGCGGCTCGGCGGCGACGAGTTCGCGATCCTGCTGAACAACCTGACCGACGAGGGGCAGGCCAACGCCATCGCGGGGCGGATTCAGGACGCGCTGAGCGCGCCGTTCTCGATCGCGGGCCGCGAGGTGTTCACCTCCGCGAGCATCGGGATCGCTTTCGGTCCCGCCCGCTACAAGAATCCGGACGAGATCATGCGCGATGCCGACACCGCGATGTATCACGCGAAGTCGCGCGGGAAATCCCGCCACGAGGTGTTCGACGACGACATGCACGCGCGCGTGCGAGATCGCCTGAGCCTCGAGAACGACCTCCGCCGCGCCATCGCCAACAACGACTTCGAGGTGCACTACCAGCCGATCGTGACGCTGACCTCGGGGATGTGCGTCGGGTTCGAATCGCTGGTGCGGTGGAAGCGCAACGGCGAACCGGTCTCGCCCGTCACGTTCGTGCCGATCGCCGAGGAGCTCGGGCTGATCGAGCCGCTCGGCACGTGGGTGCTCAAGGAAGCGTGCCGGACGTTCGCGCAGTGGCAGCGGCAGTATCCCGCCGCCGGCCTCGACTGCATCACCGTGAACGTGTCGAGCCGGCAGCTCGTGAAGCAGAACTTCCCGCGCGTGGTCCAGCAGGTCGTGCGGGAGACCGGCCTGCGCCCGGCGGACCTGCGCGTGGAGATCACCGAGACCGCGCTGATGGACAGCCCCGGCGAGGCCGCCGGCGTGCTCCGAGAGCTGCGCGACTTCGGCGTGAAGGTCTATCTGGACGACTTCGGGACCGGGTACTCGTCGCTGAGCCACCTGCACAAGCTGCCCGTGGACGCCCTGAAGATCGATCGCTCGTTCGTCAACAGTCTCCTGCTCCCGGGCCGTCCCGCCATCGTCGAGAGCATCCTGGCGCTGGCCCGCACGCTGAACACGAGCGTGGTGGCCGAAGGCATCGAAAGCGACGTGCAGGCACGCGAGCTCGAGCGGCTCGGCTGCACGCACGCGCAGGGGTTCCTGTTCTCCCGTCCGCTGTGCACGCAGTCGGCCGAGGCCGTCGTCATGGCCAGCCGTCCGCTCGGCCCGAAGGGGGCTGTCGCCGACGCTCCGAAGCCCCGCACCACAAGCGTCGCGATCGTTCACTGACAGAGACGGTCTAGGTGACGCTCCGCCGACGGGTGGAGAATGATGGGGTGGTGCAGATCCGTCCCGCGCGCGACGACGACCGCGATGCCATCTGGACGATCCTGGAGCCGGTCCTTCGCGCGGGAGAGACCTACACGCTGCCTCGAGACATCAGCCGCGACGAGGCGCTGGCCTACTGGCACCACGACGGCCACGAAGTGTTCGTCGCCGAAGAAGACCGGCGCATCCTCGGCACGTACTTCCTCCGCGCGAATCAGGCCGGCGGCGGCAGCCACGTCGCCAACTGCGGCTACATGACGTCACCAGCGGCGCAGGGGCGCGGGATCGCGCGCGCGATGCTGGAGCACTCGCTGTCATGGGCGCGGACGCGAGGCTTTCGCGCGATGCAGTTCAATTTCGTGGTGAGCAGCAACGTCCGCGCGGTGCGGATCTGGCAGGGCTACGGCTTCGAGATCGTCGGCCGCCTGCCGGCGGCGTTCGAGCACCCGGAGCTCGGCTTCGTGGACGCGTTCGTCATGTACAAGTCGCTGTGAACCCGCGTCATTCCATCCGCCGCGACGGCGGTGCCTGGAACCAGTAGAGCAGGATGCCGTAGCCCACGCCGGCCGGATCCGTCGTCTTTGCGGTCTGGAACGCCATGAAGCGGCCGTCGGTCGAGACCACCGGGTTCGACGCCTTCCCGCCCTCGTAGTCGTTGAACCGCGTGAGCCGGACGAAGTCCTTTCCGGTGCCGTCGAGCGCGAGCTTCCAGATGTCGATGTTGCCGGACCCGTGCGCGCCGCCGAGCGTCTCGACCTGCCGATCCGATTCCACGCACGTGTAGCGGCCGCCGGGAAAGATCCCCTCGACTTCGTTGTAGGTGCCGGGCGCCTTCGAGTCATTCGTGACCTGCTTCGTCTTCAGGTCGATGCCCATCACCGAGGCAAGGCCCTTCGGCTCGTAACAGGTGAAGGTCATCTTCGTGTCGTTGTCGTAGAAGTCCTGCGCCTCGATGGTGCAGCCCGCGTCCGGGCTTTCGTAGACGACCGTCTTGTTGCGGAGCGCGGGCGTGCCGTTCTCCACGACGACGTCGGCGACGACGAGCCGGGACGCGCCGGCGGGAACCTCCGGCACCTGCGCGTGCACCTGCGAGTAGGCGACCTTCATGCTCGTCTTGGAAATCGCCATGCCCTCGCTCATGTGTTCGTTGAACTTGACCGGCTTCGATCCGCGCGCCTTGTTCAGGTACCACAGCTCGTTGTCGCGCGTCCGGCTGACGCGGATGTCCTCGAAATGATCCGGCCCGATCAGGATGTAGTCGCCGGTCATGAGGTGCATGACGCGCAGGAACGCGGCGGCCGGCACGTTGCAGGTGAGGCAGCGGATCGCGCGCGTCTTCAGGTCGATCGTCATCGCGTCGCCGAAGCTCTTCGCCATGAACGCGACCGTCTGGTTGTCGGGGGAGATGTCGGCGCGTTCGCCGAACTGGGTGAGCACTTCGATGTTCGACGGGAGGCGATCGAGCTGGCTTCCAGGCAGCCGCTTCGTCGCGCCGGGCTGGGCGCCGGCCTGCAGGAGGAGGACGAGCGCGATCGCGGTGGCTGTCCTCCAGGCGTGCGCCGTCAGCATCTCGGCCCTCCCTCCATCTATCGAATCATACCCTTGCAGTCGTTCACCGCCCGCGCACCGTCATGACCGGGCACGCCGCCCGCCGGACGACCTGGTTCGTCGTCGATCCGAACAGTGTCAGGTCGACGGGGCCCCGGCCGCGCACACCCATCACGACCAGATCTGCCTGACGTTCAGTGGCGACGCGAAGAATCTCTCGATGTGGACGACCGCGAACGACGAGCTCACTGATGCGACACCCGGTGACGGTGTGAGCTGTGGTGAAGTCGCGCAGCGCGTCGCGCTCGGTCTCGCCGTGCGGCTCCTGTTCGCCATCGGGCGCTTCGATGACATGCAACGCCGTGACGTCAGCATCCGCCCTGACGGCGAGCGTGACCGCGAAGTCCAGTGCGTCCGCAGAGCACTCCGAGAAATCGGTCGGGCAAAGCATGTGTCGATAGGCAACGTCCACGACCGAACGCGCCGCTCCAGGAGGAAGTGTCAGCACGGGGCACGAGGCCTTGCGGAGCACCTTTTCGGCAACCGATCCCAGGGCGAACCGATCGAATCCGCTACGACCGTGTGTGCCAATGACGACGAGATCAGCGCCCCAGTCGTCCGCGTATCGCACGATCTCCCTTGCGGCGTCACCTTCGGTCGTGTGTAGCGGTACGGGCCTTCCGCCCAGTACGAATGGCTCCACGAGCGTTCGCAACCCTTTCGTGATCTCCTCGCGCATGTCGGGCACGTGCATCGTCCACCCTGGAGAGAGCTCGATGCCTGGAGGCGGCGCCCACGTGGCGAAGACGTGCACGGCGGCGACCTCGGCACGGTAGTCGCGCGCCAGAGCCACGGCATGCGCCAGGATCGGCGCCGCAAAGTCCGAGAGATCGACGGCGCACAGGATCTTTCGTGGCAGCGGCCACCGGACGTTGTCTGAATGTGTCGTGTGGTCCGTCATGAATTCTCCGAACCATCGATTGGCGTTCCATCCACTTTACCGCTTCGAGCGCCAGTACCCTCGAGCCGTCTCCGGAATTCGGAGATCCTCCGGAATGTCGGAGGACGCGAGGATTCCGAAACTCGTCTCCCGCATCGACGCCGTTGCTGTTTCAACGAGTTAAGCGCGGAAGGACTGTCAATTTCTGCAGTTGGTACTCGGTGTGCTCTGCACGGCACTGCATGACGATGTTGTGGGACGAGTACGTCCACCTGCGTGTGACGCGACACCTGCCGCGGGTATTCGTGGCCGTGATCCTTGGTCTTCTCTTTCACGCGGGCTCCAGCATCGCGCAAGACGGATCGTCGCAGCAGGCGAGCACGCCGCCGGCGGCCGCGGCGCAGACCCCGCGTACTCCGCAGGTCTCCTGCGCCTCGAAGCCGGGCGAACGCATCCAGTGTCCCGCCGACACGTCGGCGGGTGTCGTCCTCGTCAAATCGACGGGAGAAGCCGCCTGCCTCCTGGGCAAGACGTGGGGCTACGACCAGGCCGGCATCTGGGTCTCGGACGGCTGCAGCGCGGTGTTCGCAACCACCCAGACCGTCGATGCGGCAGCGACCAAGATTGGCGCCCCACGGCACATTCCGAACGTCGGGTTCCTGCTGTTCGACGGCGAGAAAGGTCAGATCTATTTCCGGCTCTTCAGCTACGCGCGGTATCTGAACCAGCGGAACCTGGACGAGAGCTACGTCGACGCGTTCGGGGTGTCGCACACGGTGCAGCGGAGGCAGGACATCCAGCTGCAGAAATTCTTCTCGCCGTTCTCGGGATGGTTCCTCACACCCAAGTTCCGCTACTACCTGTATGTCTGGTCGGCGAACACGTCGCAAGGCGATCCAGCGCAGGTCGTCGGCGCCGGGAACATCAGTTGGGCCTTCAACAGATACGTCACCGTTGGCGCCGGCATCACGTCGCTGCCGAGCGTGCGCAGCACCGAGGGGCAGTTTCCCTACTGGCTCGGGGTCGACGACCGGCTGATTGCCGACGAGTTCTTCCGCGGCTCGTACACGTCGGGCGTGTGGATGAAGGGCGAAATCAAGACCAAGTTCAAGTACATGGCGATGATCGCCAACAACCTGAGCACGCTTGGCGTGAGCGCGGCGCAGCTCGATAACAAGCTGAACACGCAGTCGTTCATGCTGCAGTGGCTGCCGACGACCGGCGAGTTCGGCCCCTGGGCCGGATTCGGCGACTACGAGAGTCACGAGAAGCTCGCGACGCGCATTGCCGTCCACTACACCCACAGCCTCGAGGACAAACAGAGTCAGCCCGGGACGGAGGGGATCGAGAACACGCAGGTGCGGCTGACCGACGGCAGCGTCATCTTCACCCCCGACCTCTTCGGCCCCGGCATCACCGTGAACGCGGTGGACTACAACATGTCGAGCGTCGACGCCGGCGTCAAGTACAAGGGGATGGCGCTCGAGGGCGAGTACTACTGGCGCTGGCTGCGCAACTTCACCGGCATCAATACGAGCGGAATCGCCGACATCGACGATCACGGCTATCAGCTGCAGGCCTCGGCGATGGCGGTTCCCAAGATCCTGCAGACGTATTTCGGCGCCTCACAGGTCTTCGGCCGCTTCGGGGACCAGTGGGAGATCCGCGGCGGCGGGAACTGGTTCCTGATGAAGGAGCGCGGCCTGCGCCTCAACGGCGAGTGGATGTACGTCGACAGGTCGCCGGTCGGCTACACGGCCTATCCCTATCCCGTTGGCGCCAAGGGCCAGGTGTTCCACATCAACCTGGAGATGAACTTCTAGCGGTATGACTGCCATGACTCGACTCACTGGCGCGCTGCTCGTTGCCGCGCTGACGCTCGCGCCGCAGGCGCCGCGCGGCGCCGACGCCGAGTTCTACGACTCGCACTTCCACCTGACCAACTACATCCAGGAAGGCATCACCGTACAGGACTTCCTGAAGATCATGGGCACGCGCGTCGGCCGGTCGACGCTCTTCGGCATCCCGCTGCAGCAGACCTGGTCGTACGCCAATTCTGGCGACTACGCGCCGACCTACTACCTGCACAGCGACGCCCCGCTCTATTACTACTCGTTCACGGACGCCTACATCGCGTCGGTCTACCGCGCGCTCCCGAAAGAGGATCAGGCGCGGTTCGACCCGATGATCACCGGCTTCGACCCGGCCGACATGTACGGCGTCGATCACATCACGCGCGTGCTGCGGACGTTCCCCGGCGTCTTCACCGGCATCGGCGAGTTCAGCATTCACAAGGAGTTCGTCTCGCCGAAGGTGGCGGGCGAGACCGCGAGCCTCACCAATCCGGCGCTCGATCGCATCCTCGAGTTCGCGGCGGAAGCCGGCCTCGTCGTCATCCTGCACAGCGACATCGACGTCCCGTTCGCGAAGACCGACGCCGAGCCCGTGTACCTGACGCAGATGAAGGCGCTGCTGAAGCGGCATCCGCGGACCGTGATCATCTGGGCGCACACCGGCCTCGGCCGCGTGGTCCATCCGGCGCAGGTGTCGGCCAGCGCGGCGGAGCGCAGCCCGAACCACATCGAGATCGTCGAAGCGATGCTGGCGGATCCGTCGCTCGCGCACGTGAACTTCGACATCTCGTGGGACGAGGTGGCGAAGTACGCCGTCGCGACGCCCGACAGCACCGCCCGCACCGCGCGAATGCTGAACAAGTACCCGGATCGTTTCCTCTTCGGCACCGACACCGTCGCGCCGTCGGGTCCCTCGCCCTATTACGCCGTCTTCGACATGTGGGCTCCGGTCTGGCGCCTGCTGACGCCGGAGGCGAGCCTCAAGGTTCGAAAGGGCAACTACGAGCGGCTCTTCGACGAAGGGAGGCGGAGAGTCCGGGCGTGGGAGAAGGCGAACGTTCACTGACTGGGTCATGCACAAGGAGAATTGACATGCGACTTCTGCAGACGAGCCGGCGCGCCGGTTCGATCTGGTTACTCATGACGGCGCTCGTGTTGGGAGCGTTCCAGTCCGCACAGGCGCAGGACGCCAATGGCGGCAATGGAAACGCGGGCGCCGCGAACGCGCAGAGCGCGCCAGACGCCAAGCCGACCTTCGAGATCTACGGCTTCGCCATGCTCGACATCGGCCACGACTTCAAGCAGATCGATCCCAACTGGTTCGACACCATGCGCGTCACCAAGCTGCCGTCCTTCGAGGACCAGTTCGGCCGCGACAACAACACGTTCGCCGGCGTCCGGCAGAGCCGTCTCGGCGTCAGGTCGTCCACGCCGACGGCGCTCGGCGATCTCAAGACGACGTTCGAGTTCGAGCTGTTCGGCACGGGCGTCGATCAGGGGCAGACCACCTTCCGCCTGCGCCATGCGTACGGCGAGCTGGGTGAGTTCGGCGCGGGGCAGACGTGGAGCCCGTTCATGGATCCGGACGTGTTCCCGAACTCGCTCGAGTACTGGGGGCCGACCGGGATGGTGTTCTTCCGCAACGTGCAGCTCCGGTGGATGCCGATGAAGGGCGACCGCGCCCTCACGATCGCGCTCGAACGCCCCGGCGCGAGCGGCGACGCCGGCGTCTACGCCGACCGCGTCGAGCTGCAGAACATCAAGCCGCGCTTTCCGATCCCCGACGTGTCCGCCTCCTACAAGTACACGCAGAAATGGGGCTACGTCAGGGCCGCCGGCATGCTGCGTCTCATCAAGTGGGACGACGTCCTCGCGGACCAGTTCGATCTCTCCGGCGACGCGACCGGATGGGGCCTCAATCTCAGCTCCAATCTCAACGCCGGCAAGATGGACGTCATCCGGCTGCAGCTCGTGTTCGGCGAGGGCATCCAGAACTACATGAACGACTCGCCGGTCGACATCGGACTCAAGAACAACCTCTCGAACCCGGTGACGCCGGTGCTCGGCAAGCCGATCCCCATCGTCGGCATCGTAGCGTTCGTCGATCACAAGTGGAACGACGAGTTCACCAGCTCGTTCGGCTATTCGCGGCAGGACAACGACAACACCGACGCCCAGGCGCCGAATGCGTTCAAGACCGGGCAGTACGCGCTCGGCAACGTCCTCTACAACCCGGCTCCCAACGTCATGGTCGGCGGCGAGCTCCAGTGGGGCCGCCGGCAGAACAACTCGGACGGTTTTCACAGCGACGGACTGAAGGTTCAGTTCTCGTTCAAATACAACTTCTCGGTGAAGCTCGGAGGCTAGAGATGACTCGACGTGCATGGATCGGTTCTGTCGGAGCCGTGGCGCTCGCCGCGGCGACGCTCACGCGGGGCGTCCCGTCCCTCCAGGCGCAGGCTGCTGGAGACGCGCAGAAAGCCGTGGACGCGGCGTACGCGAAGTTCAAGACGCTCCAGGAAGGCAAGAACGCCGACTACATTCCGGCGCTGGCGAAGGTCGATCCGAACCTGTTCGGGATCGCTCTCGTCACGGTGGACGGCAAGGTCTATACGGCGGGCGACGTGAAGACGGAGGTCTCGATTCAATCGATCTCGAAGGTCTTCACGATGGCGCAGGTGATCCAGGAACAGGGGCTCGACTCGATCGAGAAGCGGATCGGCGTCGACGCGACTGGGGCGAGGTTCAACTCGATCATCGCCGTCGAAGCGGTGAAGACCGTCGTGGGCACGGGCGCGCCCGAGATGAACGCTCTCGTGAACCCCGGCGCGATCTCGGCGACCAGCATGGTGAGAGGGGCGAATGGCGACGAAGTGTGGAAGAAGATCATCGGCTTCCACAACGACGCGGCGGGACGCCAGCTCAGCGTGCTCCAGGACGTCTACAAATCGGAGTCCGACACGAACCAGCGCAACCAGGCGATCGGCGCGCTGATGCTCGCCTACGGCTACATCAAGGACAACTGGCAGCAGGCGGTCGATCTCTACACGCGCCAGTGCTCGATCGGCGTGAACGCGCGCGACCTCGGCATGATGGCCGCCACGCTGGCCGCGGCCGGGAAGAACCCGGTGACCAACAAGCAGGTCATGGACCCGGACAAGGTGCCTGGCGTCCTCGCCGTGATGGCGACGGCCGGCCTCTACGACGACTCCGGCAAGTGGCTCTATCACACGGGGCTGCCCGCCAAGAGCGGCGTCGGCGGCGGCATCATCGCGGTGTCGCCCGGCAAGTTCGGCATCGCCGTCGTGTCGCCGCCGCTCGACGACGCGGGTAACAGCATTCGCGCGCAGCGCGCGATCACGGACATCTCGAACGCGCTTGGCGGGAATCCCTTGGCCGCGCGGCCGAAGCCGAAGAGCTGACGATTCGGACCCGGCCGCGAGCCGGGTGGTAACATGCGCGCCCATGCGTCGTGCGCGTTTCGTGGCGGTGGGTCTTGCGGTCGCGGTCCTCGGTCTGTTCTGGCCGGTGACGGTGCCCGCGCGATCCGCCGTCGCCGGCCGCGAACGCCTGCTCATCGATCGCGGCTGGCGATTCACCAGGGACGATCCGCCGTCTGCGGCGTTGTCGCGTGACGCGCTGCTGCCTCGACTGCTGCCGACCGGCAATGCCTTCATCAAGGATCCCGCGCGGCGGCGGCCTGCTCCGACCGACCGCCTGACGCCCGATCCGCCGTACGCGCGGCCCGACTTCGACGATCGATCGTGGCGGCAGCTCGATCTGCCGCACGACTGGGGGATCGAAGGCGCGTTCTCGACGACCGGCAGCGGCGCGCGAGGGCGCCTGCCGTTCTACGGCGTCGCGTGGTACCGGAAGACGCTCGACATACCGTCGTCGGATGCGGGGCGATCGGTCTTTCTCGACGTGGACGGCGCGATGTCGTACGCCGCCGTCTGGGTCAACGGCGAGCTCGCCGGCGGCTGGCCCTACGGCTATGCATCGTGGCGAATCGACCTCACGCCGTACATCAAGCCTGGCGGCCGCAACGTCGTCGCGATCCGCCTCGACAATCCCGAGGACGCGTCGAGGTGGTATCCCGGCGGAGGGATCTACCGGCACGTGTGGCTCGTCACGTCCGCTCCCGTTCACGTCGGCCACTGGGGCTCGTACGTGACGACGCCCGACGTCTCCGCTGAATCGGCGCTCGTGAAGGCCCGCATCACGATCGACAACGATTCCGAGGCGGACGCCGACGTCCTGGTCTCGTCCGAGATCGTCCCGCTCGACGCCGGCGGTGCGCACTCGGGACCTGCGGTCGCGAAGACCGCCTCGACGCTCGTGCACGTGGCGGGTCGATCCAGCGCACCGGTCGAGCAGGACGCCACCGTCGCGCACGCGCGTCTCTGGGGGCCGCCGCCGCTGCAGACGCCGAATCGCTACGCGCTGGTGACGACGGTCACTCGCGACGGCGCGGCGCTCGATCGCTACGAGACGCCGTTCGGCATCCGCACGCTGAAGTTCGACGCGAACGGCGGCTTCTCGATCAACGGCCGGCGCGTCGACTTCCAGGGCGTGTGCATGCACCACGACCTCGGCGCGCTCGGGGCCGCCGTCAACGACCGCGCGCTGAAGCGGCAGCTCGAGACGCTCGTCGACATGGGCGTCAACGCCATCCGCACGAGCCACAACCCGCCCGCGCCCGAGCTGCTGGAATTTGCGGACGCCATGGGCCTGCTGGTGATGGACGAGTCGTTCGACATCTGGCGCGCGCAGAAGCGGCCGCTCGACTACCACGTGCTCTTCGACGACTGGCACGAGCAGGATCTGCGGATGATGCTCCGGCGCGACCGCAATCATCCGTCCATCGTGATGTGGAGCATCGGCAACGAAGTGGGGGAGCAGACCCGCGGCGAGGAGGGGGCCGCGCTGGCGAAGTCCCTCAGCGCGATCGTGCACGAGGAAGATCCCACGCGTCCGACGACGACTGCGATGAACTCCGCGCGCGCAGCCAGTCCGTTTCCAGCCGCCGTGGATGTGATCGGGCTCAACTATCAGGGCACCGGCGTGCGCAGCGGACCGCCGCAGTATCCCGTGTTCCACGAACAGTACCCGAACACGTTCGTGTACGGGAGCGAGACCACGTCCACGATCAGCAGCCGCGGCGAGTACACGTTTCCGGTCGCCCCAGGCTTCGGAGCGGTGGCCAGCGCGACCGCCGGCGAAGACGTCGCCCGCCGTCAACTGAGCTCCTACGATCTGTATTACGCCCCGTGGTCCTACTCGCCCGATCGCGAGTTCCTCTCGCAGGACACGTACCGCTACGTCGGCGGCGAGTTCGTGTGGACGGGGTGGGACTACCTGGGCGAGCCCACGCCCTTCGATGCGTCACGCAGCTCCTACTTCGGCATCGTGGATCTCGCCGGTTTCAAGAAGGACCGCTTCTATCTGTATCAGGCGCGCTGGCGACCCGACCTGAAGACGGCGCACATCCTGCCGCACTGGAACTGGCCGGAACGTGCGGGGCAGGTGACGCCGGTCCACGTCTACACCTCCGGCGACGAGGGGGAACTGTTCCTGAACGGCCGATCGCTCGGCCGGAAGAAGCGCAGCGCCGGCGAGTACCGGCTGCGATGGGACGACGTGATCTACGAACCCGGCACGTTGAAGGTCGTCACGTACAAGGACGGCCAACCCTGGGCAACCGACGAGATGAAGACGACGGCAGCGGCTGCACGTGTCGGCCTGACGGCCGATCGCACCGAGATTCGCGCCGATGGCGCCGATCTCGTGTTCATCACCGCCGCCATCCAGGACGGCAGCGGACTCACCGTGCCGCGTTCGCACAACCGCGTCACCTTCACCGTCAGCGGTCCCGGACGAATCGTGGCCACCGACAACGGCGATCCGACGAGCTTCGAATCGTTCGTATCGCCATCGCGCGAGGCGTTCAACGGTCTTGCGCTCGCGATCGTCCGCGCGACGCCCGGTGAGACGGGCACGATTCGCGTCGCCGCGACCGCCGACGGCATCCGCGCCGGCGCCGTCAGCGTGCGCGTCGTGCGGTGATCGACGCGGACAACCGCGCGCCATCTCGTCCATCCTGCATCGCTGAGCTCTCCGTCGCTTCCCTTCGACCTATGATCGTCGGAGGAGGATCGTGATGCGCAACGGATCACAGATGGGCTTCGCGGCCGCGATCGCGTGCGTGATGGGAACGTTGCTCGTCGCGCAGGAGGCCGGCGTGCTCAGAGGCGCGGCTGCGTTCGGCGACTGGCGCAAGGACAAACCTGGTGTGAGACGGATTTTGACGGCGCAGGATCTGCCTGCGGCGAGCCTGCTCCACTCTGCCAACAATCACGCGGAGGTCACGAAGATGCCCGAAGGCGCGCATCCGCTGGTTCCCGAGGGCTTCTCGGCTGAACTGATCGTCTCGGGCATCAGGAATCCGCGCAACGCACGCATCGCTCCGAACGGCGATCTCTTCGTCGCCGACAGCGCGGCCAACGCGATTCGCGTCTTTCGGCTCACGGCTGGCGCCTCGAAGCCGGCCGAGACCGGCACGTTCGCGACGACGGGGCTGAATCGTCCGTACGGCATCGCGTTCTATCCCCCTGGAGCGAATCCTCAGTGGGTCTACATCGCCAACACCGACAGCCTGGTCCGGTTCCCGTACAAGACCGGCGATCTGACGGCGACGGGTCCGGCGCAGACGCTCGTCGACAAGGTGCCGTCGGTGCACCACTGGACGCGCGACGTCATCGTTTCGGCCGACGGCAAGCGTCTGTACTTCTCGGTGGGATCGGGATCGAACGTCGCCGAGAACGTGTCGGAGCCGGCGCCGGCAAACTGGGTCGCGTCACATCCGCTCGGCGCGACGTGGGGCGCGGAAGCGGGCCGCGCGGAGGTGCGCTCCTACGATCCGGACGGCAAGGACGAAAAAGTGATCGCGACCGGCCTGCGCAACTGCACCGGCATGGCGATTCAGCCGGGCACCGGCGCGCTGTGGTGCACCGTGCAGGAGCGCGACGAGATTGGCGACGACGTGCCGTTCGAGTACGCGACGACGGTGCAGGAAGGGACGTTCTATGGCTGGCCGTGGTACTACATCGGTTCGCACGAAGATCCGCGCCGCCGCAACGAGCGGCCCGACCTGAAGGACAAGGTGACCGTGCCGGACGTCCTCATGCAGGCGCACTCGGCGGTGATGAACATCGCGTTCTACGACTCCGACGCGTTCGGTCCGGACTACAAGGGCAGCGCCTTCGTCACCATGCACGGCTCGTGGAATCGCGGGGAGCGCACCGGCTACAAGGTGGTGCGCCTGCCGTTCGTCAACGGCAAGCCGACCGGCGAGTACGAGGACTTCATGACCGGCTTCGTGGTGTCGGCGAGACAGGTGTGGGGACGCCCCGTCGGCGTCGCTGTCGCGAAGGATGGATCGCTCATCGTGACCGAAGACGGCTCGGGCACGATCTGGCGCGTGACACGCGCGGCTCACTGAAGCGTCGGGATGAAGCGGTCACGGTCGAAGGTGCGCGGTGAAGAATGCAATCGCTTCGGCACATCCCGCGTCGAAGCTCCTGCCGTAGGCGTCGAAGTGATTGCCTTGAAGCGTGACAATCGAGACGTTCGCCGGTAGTGGACCGGCCTGCGCGAGGGCCGGGCCCGACGGGGTCAGCGTGTCGTCCGCGGCGGGCAGCACCAGGAGCGGAATGCGCACGCGCGCAAGATAGTCGACGGGCTGGTAGGCGGCGCAGGCGACGAGCCCACCCACGCAGATCTCGTTGCGCCAGGCGGGCGCCCGCTCGGCGGCAACCTTCGTGAACCAGGCGGCCGCCGCGTCCGCGTACATCACCCCGAAGCCGCCGGGCGCCTCGCAGACGGCCGGCACGCGCCGATCGAGGTCGCCGGAGAGAAATGCGCCGACGATCGCCTCCAGCACGGCAGGAGAGAGATCCGCGAAGCCAAGCCCGAGAAACGGCACTTGCGCGACTGCGGCGGCAAGGCCGAGATCTTCGTCGGCAGCCAGCACGATGACCTCGCCGCCCGAAAAGCTCGATCCCCACACGCCAACTCGTCCCGGATCGACGCTCGGCGCGGTCCGCATCCACGCCACTGCGTCGCGGTAGCCGTGGATCTGGAGGTAGGGATTTGGCGACTGGCGAGTCACGCCGTCGCTCGCGCCGAAACCCGCGTGGTCGTAGACCAGCGTCGCGAAGCCGGCGGCGCAGAACCGGGCCGCATACTCGTCGAGGAACATCTCCTTGACCGCCGTCAGGCCTGGCGCCATGACGATCGCCGGGTGCGCCCCGCCGCCGTCCGGCTCATAGCGCCAGCCTCGCAGCGTCGTTCCCTGCGAGTCGAACTCGACGTCGGTTCGT
>Ga0066903_100000445_pt1 | contig 25722 bp, 37 predicted proteins | sample PanSoiMetaGPlot1_FD_67491 | JGI IMG/M metagenome (GOLD analysis project Ga0066903, IMG submission 67491) | Tropical forest soil microbial communities from Panama analyzed to predict greenhouse gas emissions - Panama Soil - Plot 1 (version 2) | ecosystem: Environmental > Terrestrial > Soil >... | reverse complement strand
ACCTCGTGGTCTCCGGCAGTGCGAAGCAGTGGGCCGAGAACGGCGACAACCCGTTTGCGAACCTGGGCGGCTGACGGCCGGATAACAAGATGCCCCGGAAGGGTAGACTGCGGTCTGTCTTCCGGGGTATACTTGTTGTGTTTGGGATGAGGCTCGAACCGACCGGGACGAATGGGCCCGGACAGGGTAGCGGGAAGCCCCGGAGCAATCCCCAGCGGAGACTAGGCCCGGAGCGGCCGAACCGGCAAGGACCGGATCAACGGCAAGGCTCCGGGCTAGCCTCCGGCAAAGGCAAGGCGACGAAAGGCGAAGCAATGATCGAGTACGTCTGGGACTTCATTCTTCAGGCTCTCGCGCTCGCGTTCCACTGCGATGGCGATGCGCCCCATCTCTTCCAGCACCTACTCCGGATCTTCCTCCGGTTCCAGGCCCTGGCCTTGGTGTAGAGAGACTTCCGGCTGGGCCAAGGTCCATCGCCGGAGGCTGTAGAGCCCGGTAGGCTTGTCCTACCGGGCTCACGGTCATCCGGACTCTCCCCACTCGAAACGGGCCATACGGGCTCTCTCAAGGCCGTCTATGGCCCAGTCTGGGATTCCGAACGGGAAGCCGGCCACGAGGTGGTCTGCCATCTCAAATGTCGCGTCTACCGCTACGCGCGGCCTCCCCATCGGGCATCCGGGCTCCGGCCGCCATGGCAGGCCCCAGAGCCGCTCGTGGTAGTGGAGCTGGACTGGCCATAGGATACTCCGTGGCCTAGGTATGCCGCCGAGTATGACGATATCGCTACCGGAGCCGCAGACCGTCATACCGCAGGCGAGGGCATGGAGGCGGCGCATCCCGTCCAGGTCAAGGAATCCCTTGACCTCAGCCCACTGGCCGGTGCCTAGCCAGAAGTCCGGGAGGTACCGGATACGGCCTCGTGGAGAATCGACTTCAATGCCCTGTGGCTCGTAATTCCATTCAATTCCCTCATTATCAAGGAACACAGCCCATCGGGCTTCCAGCCGCGAGCGGAACCGGTAGCCTCCATATTTCGTCTCTATCGCTTTAATCGTCATGAGGGTATCCTACCGGAAACGAAAGTTTCTGGAGGGAACAATGGACCGGATAGCGGAAATCAGGAAGCATGAGGCGATAGCGGAGCGGAATGACTCGACCACGAGCCACCATCGCTGGATAGCTGCGCAGCTTATCTGGGAGGAAGTCAATGAGGGAAAGTCGAGGCGTCAGCTGGGGCAGGAGATCGGCAAGAGTCATACTCATGTCCGGTACATGTACAACTGCTGGGACCTGGTAGGCCGGAAGCTTGGCGGGATTGATGCGGACGGAGGCCTGCCCAACTTCAATGAGATATACAACTCCGTCGAGGTCCGGGGAGATCCGGAGAGCGGAGGCGACGGGCCTACAGGGAAGCACCGGAGGCGGGAGCCGGAGGACCATTCTGCGCATGGTCTTGTTATGGCGGCCTCTGTAGCCCTGGGCGAGCTAGCCGCCAATCCGGCATTCTGGCCGCTGCTCACGAATGAGGACTGGGCTCTGGTATTCGAGCTGCCGGCCGTGATTGACGGCTTCCTCCGGGATGCAGGGAAGTTGTAGAAATTTCCGCGAGAATTTCCGCGAAAATTTCCATAGAAGTTTCCGCGAAAATTTCCTTTTCAGGCCACAATCGGTGACTACCTGCGCGAAAGCGCTAGGTGGCCGCGATAGCGCGGAAGATGATAGCGCTATCGCTATCGATGTCTTATCCTCGATAGAGTGGGCCGATATGAGCGAAAGGAAGTGATATGCTCGATACGGTAAGGCGAGCCCTCGCGGCTATCGTGGGAGGTTTTCTATGGCTCGTGGTGCTAGTGCCGATTCTAGGCGTCTCGGCATACTCTCTTTACTACATCGGCCGGTATCTTGGCGCGCCATGGTTCATCGCTATCGCGTTCAGTACATGTTTCGATGGCGTGGCGCTATTCGCTGCGCGTAAGTCCGTCGATTACGCTCAGGCCGGGCTATCGGGCAGCTTCCCGAAATTCGTTGTCCGGCTATTCGCGTTCACCGCAGCTTTTCTTCAGACGTTCCATGCCCGTATCGATCACGAGCTACCGGGCTCCTGGGTGATGTGGGCAGCTCTCCCAATCGGCGCGATGGTCGTGTACGAGATCCACATTCGCTGGGAGAAGCGGAAGGCCCTTGCTCGTGCTGGCTCCGTCTATCCCTCGCCACTGCCCAGCTTTGGCATGATGGCCTGGCTCCTGTTCCCGCTCTCGACTCTGGGGAGGCTCCGGGATATTGTCGTGGCGCGGAGGGATGCCCTTATGGCTGCTGCGCATACTGTGGTCGGTGACTTCCGGCGCGAGGCCGACCGGGTCAGGAACACCCGCGAGCGGATAGTCCCGGAGCCCGTTCAGGAGCCAGCCGCAGATCCGGCCGTAGTGGAGCCTGAGAGCGTCCTCAGGGAGCACCGTGAGCGGCGTACGGCCTCCGGTTCCGGAGGCACGGCATGGGCCCAGACACACTCTCCAAAGGCCCGTATGCGGGCATGGGCCAGAGCCCGTCCGGAGTACGCCCACCGGGTAGGGCTCCATGGCAGGATTCACCAGGACATCCAGGACGCATACTATGATGTCTTCCCGGAGGAACGGGAGGCCTGATGACCGATATCGTCTTGCGGCATCTCCACGTCGAATGGTGGGTGCCGTTCGCGTTCTGGTTCGGGCTCTACGTCTTCCTGGCGATGGGGTACCTTATCAACGGCTATGCGCAGGAGTACCTAGGCTGGCGCCATCCCGGACGGCCCGGCAAGATCCACAAGGTACTTCTGCGCTTCCATACCGGCGCGCATATCCATCCTGAGAAGAGCTTTGGGGATGAGAAGAGCATCCGGCGTACGGCCGGAGGGAGTAGCCGCGCGACGGCAGAGGGCACGATTGTCTACTTCACGCCCCGCTCGCGGGGTTACCGGGCCGTCCGGAATAACCTGATCGTGTTCGTGATCCTGGTCCTGCTTAGCTGTATGGCTATTGATCCGGCCGCCACCGTCAGGGCCGTTACAATATTTATCGTGCTCCTGATCCTGGCGCGGATTTCGCTCGCGGTCTACCGGAAGCGGGAGAAGATCCGGAAGCTCAGCCCGGTCCATAGGCCGGCCATGGCTATGACCGCGCGGGCAAAAACGGTATTCAGCGCGGATGAGCTTACTGCTGGCGCGACTCCAGTCCTGACTCAGGAGAAGACTCCGCAGCTGGAAGGCGTACCGCATGACGTCCTGGCCGGCCTGCTAGCCTCGCGGATGAGCTGCTCCAAGGCTGAGATTTCCTCGCGGCTCCGGCTCTCGCCGGAGAAAGGCTCGCTTATCCTCCCGGATTCATTCGCTGCCCTTGCTAAAGAGCGGGAACCGGTCCAGGAGCTAATCGAGGCCCATACAATCGGCAAGGTCCGGTTCTCCTGGGCCACTACTGTAACGCCACGGACGTTGACATGGGTCCCCATAGTCGAGCATTCCCTGCCGGATAGGGTACGGTTCCGCGATTATGTACCGGCTATGCGGGCTCTCGCTCCGCGCGAGTTTGGCGTTGGTGTGGTAGCCGACCGGACGATGTACGTGAGTAATCACAACGGTGACGCTCCGTGGCACTGCCGGTTCGCGAATTCCGGTACTGGGAAGTCAATGGGCTTCCTCGTTAAGGCTGCGCAGATCTGCCATAACGATCCGGAGGCTGAGCTGTACTGCGTCGATACCAAGCAGGTTTCCTTTACCCATCTAAAGGGGATTCCGCGAGTCTATGTATTCGATAACCCGCAGTCGGATATGGAGGCAATCTGGAGGGTGCCTCATACGCTTGCCGGCATTATGCGGGACCGGTATGCGGCTATCCGGGAGGGCCGTATGTCAGAACGTGACTTTCACGATATCTGGCTTCTGGTCGATGAGGGAAACGATCTCGGTGCGTGCTATAAGAGCTACTGGAAGAATGTCCTGGGCGAGACATCGGCCTCTCCCTCCATATGGGGTGAATGCGTTGGCCCGCTACTCCGGCAGGGTAGGCAGGCGCGGATCTTCGGGGAATGGATGTTCCAGGACCTCCGGGATCAGGCAATGGGAGGCGAGAGCCTAAAGATGGCTTTTGCGGTATTCGGGGCAGCCGGGTTCCTTCCGGGGCAGTTTGCCCGGACGGTCGGTAATCCTGCGGCTGAATGTATAGAGGGACCGGGTAAGATCCTTATGTGCCGTGGAAATAAGCGGACCTGGGTCCAGGGTTTCTATGACGATGAAGACTGGCTCCGCGAGTACGCTCTTGAGAACAGGAGATAAGCATGAGGAAGTATGATAGGATTCAGATGTCACCGGCGCTATCGGTGCTAATCCTCGTTGTTGGTATCTGCGCCATTGTCTATGTTTACCGGCGCATTATCATCGACACTCTCCTGACGATGCTGCTCGCAATCGGGCTCCTGGCGGCCGTGATCTTCTCCCTCGCGTTCATCGCTAGCTCTATTCGCTGGTACCGGAGGCGACGGAAGCTTGCGGCCGGAACGCAGCCGATGCCCGTGCTTGGGGAGTCCGACCGGGATGAGATGGCGAAGGATGCTGACTGGCTTGCGGGCTCCGGGGTAGAGCTAGCGTTCAGCCCGGACGGCTCCAGCCTCGTGGTCCGGAAGCCTCCGGAGCCATCGCCGGAGACGGAGCCGGAGACTCCAGCCTGAGAAAGATTTTGCGATCCTGCCATCCTGGAGTAGACTTGCCGTAGGCAATCGAAAAAGGCGAGGCGGACATGAAACTGGTAGCGTTCAACACGAGCGATGGCGAAGTCGAGATCCACAAGTGGGGATGCGCGGATGCCGGGCGTGAGCGGCTCCGGAAGGGCTACAAGGGCACGACGGTACGCCGGCATGACCAGGTTGAGTTCGGGCAGACGGATTGGCCGACTCGGTATGCGTTCGCGTACGACTACTGGGACAACGGAATCCTGGAAGAGTACGAGGCAGAGCACGGCGAGGGCTCGATGGACGTGATGGCTGAGATGAACTTCCAGCCGTGCTGCGATGCTCTCCCGGACGGAGGCCCGGAGACGGCTCCGGAGCCCGCTCCGAAGATGAGCCGTGGGAAGAGTTACGCTCTCCGCGCGAGGGCTCGTGCCGCCCTGTGGGCCGGTATCGAGAATCAGCTCAATGACTCGATGTACGCGGAGCCGGAGCTTCACGCGATGATGGTTCAGCAGTCGGAGCGGGTAGCGGTCATGTTCGGGATGCGCGACTAGTAGGCGCGAGGCGTCCGGAGGCCCTGGGGAAACCTGGGGCCTCCGGCTTTCGGTAGGATAGCTAGCGGAGCGGGAAGGGGGTGGGGCCTAGACGGTAGCACAACCATGGCAGGGCGGGTGTGCTTCCCAAGGGCAAGCCCGTCCTAAGTCTCGGAGGAAGGCTCCCTGTCACATCCAGGGAGCCTTCCATTTTGTTTTCTGGGTGGCATGGCGTAGACTTGCCCTAGGCGAACGAAAGGCGAGACGATGGCGATGAGCAAGGCGGTACTCCGCGAGGAACTGATCACGATTATCGTGAATGCAGCCGCTCGTGGGACCGGTAACGGTACGGTCGGCCCGGTCGAGGCGGCGCAGATTCTTGACTTCCTGGTGTCGGACGATTCCGCTCCGGAGTGGGAAGCGTGCCGGGAGCCCGGACGCTCCATCCTCCGGAAGGTCATCCGGATCTACCGGAGCCTTCCGTGACTATCGAGGCATGGGAGGCCGGAGAGCAGTGCAAGGCGCATTACCTCGCGTACTGCGGCGACTGCCTAGCTTCCTCTAAGCTCCGGCGCGATGAGGCCGGAGCTGTCTGGTACAAGAGCGATTGCGCCGTGCAGACGTTCATGGAGATCACCGGCGCGACGTACGAGGAAGCCTCTACGGCCTTCCTCGCGGCCGGGTTCCGGCCCGGTCATGGCACGAGGCGCGACATTACCAAGGCCGTATTCGAGTCGTACGGCTACGCGGTTACCCGGATGAGCTACCGGTTTAAGCTTGAGGATGCGCTCCGGGCCTCCCGTTCCTCCGGCCGCGTGTTTTATGTCGGAGGGCAGAAGAGCCGGAAGGCCCACCTATGGTCGGTTATGAACGGCCGGCAGTTCCGGCCGATGTTCCCTCCGTTCCGGTACGAGATTTTTGAAGTTACTGCCTAAAACGTTTTGCGGTTGGGCAGGCGTGGAGTAGACTTGCCGTAGGCAAGGCGACGGAGGCGACAATGGGACGTAAGCGCGACGATGAGAAGCCGCTCGCGATCGTGCGTGCGGAGGCGTACGCGCGAGAGGCGCGGAAGTACGGCCTGATGGCTGAGATTCGTATCGAGCGGCTACCGGCCGATCTCTACAGCGACGGCAGCGTAATGCTCCCGGAGCGGCTGATGGCTTATGTCTCAGTCCGTGACGGATGGCTTGGGGCTTTCGGAGATTCGCTGTGGGCCGGATGGACTTCCGTACGGCCGCAGGCAGGCTTCAGCGCGACTACGCGGTTTCTTGGAGGCTCCGTCTCCCGGACGCTCCTGAAGACCAGAAAGCTTACGGAGCGGAAGCTTGCGTACGAGCTTGCTAACTACCGGTACCGTCTCGCGGAGCCGGGCAAGTACGGGATTACCGAAGACACGACTCCGGCTATCGAATGGGCCGGTTGGTAGCAGTTAGGCGAGGCCGGAGGCGAATGGGCCTCCGGCCTCCGCATGGGGGCAAAGAGGAAGGCTAGGCCTGCGGGCAAGCGATCTGTACAGTTGATGAAGACGGATAAGTACAAAGTAGAGGTTCAGGGGTTCGCGGATAGGCCGCGAGAGGTCGTGGTGTGGGTTCACGGTGGTGGTGGTTTCGGCTGGATTTTCCAGGCGTCGATGGCCATCCCGGAGGATGTGGATGCGGCCGTAGTCGAGCGGGAAGTCATGTCGCGGCTCCGGTAGACCGGAGACGCACAGAGCGGGTATACTTGGGGTAGGAAGGCGAGGCAATGATTGACCTTATGCATTACGATCTAGGCCCTGATGACAGGGAGCCGGATGATGCCGATACCGTTACTGTCCGGGCTATTCGGAAGTATATTGCCCTGACGATTGACGGGCTCGACAACCCGGCTCATATCATAGTGGATGATGAGTCCGGGGAGAACCGGTGGTACAGCCCGGATTCTGGGTATCACGGTTACTGGTACGTTGATGGCCCAGTACTAGACATAGTTATCGAGCGGAAGTAAGGCGGAAGGCGACATGGAACTGGCAGGCGTACTCGATAAGGTCCGTGGGCTTATCGCGAAAGCGGAGAGCCTGGAGTCTGCGGGCGATGAGAACAGCATGCACGAGGCGGACGTGTGCCGCGCTGCGGCTGACCGGATGATGCAGAAGTATGCCGTTGAGGAATGGCAGATCCTCCGGCAGGCTCCGGCGACGCAGAAGCCCACGCGGATCAAGATCGACATCGGAGAGGAAGGCGACCCGTTCCTCTCGGAGGCCGCGACTCTCGTGAACGTCGTGGCTACATTCTGTAAGTGCAAGTCAATCTGGATTCTGGGCTCCGGCTACCGGCCGACCGGGAGGCAGGAATACTGCTGGGTGTACGGGTATGATTCGGATCTCCGGTATTTCGAGCTTCTGTATACTTCGCTCTACCTTCACATGAGTGGCGCGATCTTCCCGTCACCGGACCCACTCAAGACCCTAGGCCAGAACGCTTACGAGCTTCACAACGCGGGCCTGAACTGGTTCGATATCGCGAAAGCCTACGGATGGCGCGAGGTCAAGAGCCAACCAGGCGAGGCGCGGTACATGTACGTAAACAGGAGCAACCCGGATGAGCGGGTCTCCTGGGCCAAGAGCATCGGCCGGATCAAGTCAGCTTACGCCGCAGAGATCAAGGCGCGCGGAGAGAAGCCGTTCAGGATTCCGCCATCGGGCTCCGGGACCTTCCGGCGTAACGCGGCGCAGGGATACCTCACTCGTATCGACATCCGCCTGCGCAGGCTCGCGGGAGAGCGCGGAGCCGGTACGGAGCTAGTCCTAGCCGACAAGACCCAGAACATTGCGGCCATGGTCGCTTCGGAGCATCCGGACCTTAGCCGGAGTAGCGCAAAGCGCGTGACCTATAACCAGGCCGCGTACGAGCGCGGAATCAACCACGCGAACACCGCTAGCCTTCAGCCGGAGGCCGGCCAGTCTCCCCGGCAGGCCCTGTCATGAGGCTGCGGACGCTTGCGCGGGTATGGGTGGTCCTGGTAGGGCTGGTCATACTCACGCTAACCGTACTGCTCCCGTTCCAGCCTCATGCCTGGGAATGGCATACGCTTGGGCTCTACGGGAAGGCCGTCTGTTCTGCGGCCTCTCTCGGAGCCCTGGGGTACCGGTACTGCCAGAGGCGCGAGCGGGAAGCGGAGCAGATGCGGCGACTGCGCAAAAGTCGCAGGGAAATTTCCGGGCCGGAGTAGCGCGCAAGGGCTTGCATGGGGTAAGCTTGTACCAAGCGGCCGGAGAGAAGATCCGGCGGAAGGCGAAAGGCGAGAAAATGGCGATCCGATGTGGGAAGGGCCACGAGCACGAGACTGTTGCGGAAGTCCGCGAGTGCTACGCGGTGGAGCAGCTGCTCCCGAGCACGATGGTCCTGAACCCTCCGGCGACGATGGTGACCGTCCGGTCGAACAAGTTCGGCGGGAACTGCGTGAAGTGCGGGCACTACGTGGGTGAGCAGGAAGGCCGTATCGAGCGGAACGCGAGCGGGAAGTGGGACGTGTTCCACCTCGATGGTCAGTGCTCTGAGGTTCCGGCTACTCCGGCTCCGGCCGTGAGCTTCCGGGAAGACTTCAAGGGAATCCCGGCCGGCCACTACGCGACGGCGAGCCTTACCGGCAACGACGACTACGATTTCTGGCGGGTGGACGCTCCCACGGAGGGCAAGTGGGCCGGGCGGATATTCGTCAAGCGGGTCATCGGCGGGAAGCCGGAGGCTCCGGTGCGCGGTGCCACGCGGCACGCGGCTCTCTCCGCGATCCTGTTCGAGGGTATCGAGGTCTGTGGGATGCGGTACGCGGATGAGCTTGGGGCCTGCCGGAACTGTAACCGGCACCTCACCGATGAGCTTAGCCGCTCGCGCGGTTATGGCCCGGATTGCTGGGGCGCGCGTGCCTAGGGACTCGCGGACGAAGGTCGTCTATCTGCTCCATTTTGCGGAGCCGATAGGCGACCTTTCGCGTCCCAGGATGTATGCGCAGCACTACGTGGGATCGTACTGGAGCGAGAGCCGTCTCACGGACCACGCGAACGGCCGGAGCGGTGTACCGATCGTAGCAGAGTTTCACCGGCGCGGTATCGCGTTCACGGTCGCAAGGACCACTCCCGGAGGGAAGGCCCTAGAACGGCGTCTCAAGAGGCGCGGTCATTTCCGCGAGTACTGCCCGGAATGTACCCCGGTTCCGCGTAACGGCATATGGGGCAAATTCGATGGAGTAGAATCGGTTACGACGAAAGGCGGAAGCAATGGAACGCATTAGCGATGACACAGTCAAGCTCACGGATGACGAGCAGATCCTGGGGGACTTCTATCAGTATCTCCGGACGACACGCGGGATGACGGATGAGCAGGCCATGGCCTTTCTCGATACTGTCTCCGCAAAGGCCGTGAGGGTACTCACCGGAGACTTCCTTGCCTACCTGACAGATGGGGAGCCGCTCGCGGCCGACCGTATGGTCCGGTGCCTTTACCAGGTCTGGCCCTATTCGGTCAATAACATGTGCGTGCTCGCTAAGGGCCACGAGGTTAAGCTCCATGAGGATCTCAGAGGCCGGAAGTTCGATAACACCCACTACGTGGACCGGGAGCCGGCCACAATCGGGCATTCCGGGTATAAGCCGCCATCAAATGGCGATAGGGCTCCGCATTCCCTGGATGAGGTATCTTGCGATGATCCGGAGTGCCAGTGTAGCCTCCCGCCTTCCCGGAAGGTGATTCAGTTCCGGCGAGGCAAGGCCGTGTTTACGCTCGTGGAAGGCCGTGAGTACCGGATCACGACCATGGTTCCTGGCGTGGAGCGGAAGCCGCGCTATTCGCGCATGGCCTTCATGGGGCTTCAGTATCGGGAGGCAGTACATCCTAGTAGCGTCCTTCAGTTCAGCGGCCGTGGTCCGGATCGTACGCACTCCGGCCGGTACTGCGGGACGGCTGGCGTGACCGTCCAGTCCATTCTGTTCGTGGAGGAAGTCGAGCGGGATGATGTCCTCCGGTACGCATTCCAGCGTATGCGACTTGACTAGGGAGGTGACATGAACCGGAAAGGCAACCCGAACGGTGCAGGCCCGACTAGCGCGGATAGCTGGGAGGCAAAGATGCTCCGGGATTCACAGGCCGATTCCTGGCGCGACGGGCAGTAAGCAGAACGGGACCGGGCTCCGGTAGAGCCCGGTCCACTACACAGGAGGAACAATGAAAGGCAAAATCGTAAACGATGGCACGCGCGAGGTCGCTCTCACGGCCGCAGGAGGCGACGCCAAGCGGCTTATCGTCCTTCCGACATCGATCATGGTCGTGAACTATCCGGGCTTCCCGGTAGAGCGCTGGACTAAGAAAGCCTGGCGGAAGCCGTGACCGTCTACATTCCGACTATGGGCCGATACGACAATCTGAAGCGGATCGTACCGGCCTGGCTCGCGCAGGGCATTCAGGTACGTCTCGTGGTAGACCGGTCGGAATTCCCGCAGCACCGGGACCTCCGGGAGGAAATGGGCTGGAGGGATCGTGTCCAGGTCCTTGCGGCGCGTGGAAGCGGGATCGGAGCCGCGAGGCGTTTCTGCGTATCCCATGCAAGCCAGTCCCAGCTTCCATCCATCATCATGAGTGATGATGATATGCGGCCGACAACGGAAGCCTGGCCCCTGCTTACGGAGGCCGCGAGGCCCGGTGTCCTTGGAATCGGAGCCGTACGGCCGATTCACGACTTCTTCACCGGTGGAGCCGTCTCGCGGAACCACGGCGTAATCCTCTGCCCCGGAGGCTGGGGATTCCAGCTATTTGGCCTTAACGTCCGGGCGGCCATCGAGGTAGGCAATTTCGATAGCAAGCTCCATACGGCCGGAGAGGATGCGGAGCTTGCCCGGAACGGGATAGCTCGCGGCTATCCGTGGCTGGTCCATTGCGACGTCGAGTGCGCTACGATCGGAGCCCGCTATGCTCCCGGAGGGATCAACACGCGGTTCCGGGAGCCGGAGGATCGTACCCAGGCGGAATGGGAGTGCCTGGAGCTGATCCACAAGCGCTGGCCCATCTACACGAATCCTCCGGATAAGCGGCTCCGGATGGCATGGCAGAAGATGCTCGATGACTACATCCCGGACTGGCGCGAGCGTTCTGCGATCCACGGAGGCCGATGGGCCGGAACCGGCCCAGGAACGGCGCAGAGCGGCTCCAGGAGCGCATTACGGGCCTAGGCCGGTAGCTCCGGAGCCCGGAGCCGGAGAATCGCTCTCTGGGCCTTGCATCTCGATTAGACTTCCGGCGCAGGCTGGGGTAGGATTGGGGCCGTAAGGCGACGATGGGGAAGGCGACGATGAAGGCAGCGATTACGACGGACGGCCGGAAGATCCTGGCGCGTATCGACTATGCGAACGGCTCCGGCCCGAAGTGGGCGCGGAGGGTGCCCGGAGCCCGCGCGGACTGGGACAAGACGGTCACGCCGAATGTGTTCAAGGGCTGGGTCTACCCGCTCTCGATGGATACGTGCCGGGCCTTCCGGAGCGTGTTTGGCGATGGCCTGACCGTAATGCCCGCCCTCGCGCACTGGGCCCAGACGGAGGTCAGCCGTGAGCGGAGCCTAGAAACGCTCCGCGAGGAAGCGATCACCGGCGTTGACTTGTCTCGCGTGGAGCTTGAGGCTCCGGCTCTCTATGCCGCTCTTCAGAATCGCCGGTACCAGATTAGTGGTACCGGCTTCATCCTTGCCGGCCGGAACGTCATCTTGGGCGATGACCCAGGCCTGGGCAAGACGCTTCAGGGCCTAGCTGCTCTTATCCAATCCGGCTCGCAGCGAATCCTCGTGGCCTGCCGGCGTACCGCTACCCGTGCGGTGTGGGAGCGGGAGACGGCCCGGTGGGCTCCTGGCATTAAGACGTTCGTGGCCCAGGGCTCGCGGACGGAGCGGCTAGCCGTTATGTATGACTACATGGTGTGCGACGGCCCGAAGATGCTTATTATCAACATCGAGATGGTCCGGGCAAAGCGGGTCGAGACGGTAGGCGCGAACGGGAAGGCCGTTATTCATGCGGAGCCGCAGTGGCCGTTCCTTACCGAGCAGGAGTGGGACGCGATCATTTTCGACGAGTCGCATAACCTACTCGCCTCTACCGCGAACGTTCAGAGCAAGCGGATCACGCAGCAGCGTTTCGGCGCGATGCAGCTCCGGAAGCGGCTTGTAGATGGCGGGCTCGCTATCGCGATGAGTGGGACTCCGTTCCGGTCTAAGGTCGAGAAAGGCTGGGGCACTCTGAACTGGCTCCGGCCCGACCGGTTCAGCTCGTACTGGCGCTGGGCGGAAACCCACTTCGGAGTCGAGGATGGCAAGTACGGCAAGATTGTCGGCGGTGGGGCAAAGGTCCTTGAGCCGCTCGATGCCGGTATCTGGGACCTGATGCTGCGGCCGTATTACCTGAAGCGGACCAAGGCTGATGCAGCTCCGGACCTCCCGCCCATCGCCTACGCCGGAACGCCTATCGATCCGGATGACCCTGAGAGCCCTTGCTATGTCCAGCTCGAAATGGATCCGGAGCAGGCCAAGCTCTACTGGGAGATGGAGGCCGATGCGGAGGCCCACCTTGAGGGCGGGAAGATAACGGCTACCGGGGTACTCGCGGAGATCACCCGCCTCCGGCAGTTCGCCAACGCCTCCGGCCGTCTCGGAGAGGGACGTTCAGTCATCCCGGCTCTCCCGTCCAACAAGATCGAATGGATCACCGAATTCATTCAGGAGCGCGAGGACACCGGGGCCAAGGTTGTGATCGCGAGCGAGTTCAGCGAGATTGTTGAGCTAGTTGCGGATGTCCTCCGGAAGGAATGCGACGTGGAGGTCCTGACCCTGACCGGCGCGACTTCCGACCGGAAGCGGCTTGAGCTTGTCGAGCGGTTCCAGGACCCAAATGACTCGCTTCGGGTAGTCATTATCAACCGGAAGGCCGGAGGCGAGTCGATTACCCTCGATGCGGCCGATGAGATGGTTGAGATCGATCTACCATGGATCAGCGACTGGGATGAGCAGCTGATCTCCCGGATTCACCGGGTATCCCGGATTCACCAGGTTACGGTCTACCGGCTTGTTTCGGTCGGTACTGTCGATGAGTGGATGGCCTCCCTAACAGACGAGCAGCGCGCGGTAGTCGCCAAGTCGAGTCCGCGTAAGCTCTCGGAGCTAGCAATAGCAGGAAAGGAAGCGGCATGACTATGAACCATTACGATTCCGGCCCGTTCGAGCCGTTCGGGATTCGCGGTCATATCGATCCAGGCGATACGCGGGTCTGCGCGCATGGCTTTGCGTACGATCCTACGGGGCTATCTGTATGCCATCAATGCGCTAAGGATAACCTCTGGTATGAGGCTATCGCGGACGCGGCGGGAAGCCGGCGATCTAAGGAAGGAGGAGCGTATGAGGCGCATATTGAACTGGCTGCACCTCGGCGGGCGCTGCCCGTATTGCGAGTGCCGGTGCCCGTGCCCGTGCGATGATTGCGCATACTGCGGCAGCGCGTGCGGGTGAGCCTGCTCCCGGAAAGCGGGCAGCGGCGCGCAAAACGGCCCCCGTCCCGGGCGAGTTTAACATTAACGCGCAGAACCTGCCCGGAATGCGCCAGCTGCTCCGTCAGTACAAGAGCCGTACCGGATGGCAGGGGTGCTGGCGGATGGATGGGTGCCTCGCTTTCGAGGATATGATGCGCCGGATGCGTAACCGGACGCTTCCTAAAGGGGATGCCCTTGCCTATCTTGCCGGGAGAGCGCCATGGCTGATGTAGCCGTTCCCCGGAGGTCGAATGTACCGGAGATCATCGCGGCTCTCCGTGAGTGGTTCGCGGAGTCCGCTATCCGTGAGACCATCCTGCCCATTACGGCGCGGGATAGGAAACGTCCGTCAAAGGAATGGAAAACTGATGACGGATACGTAACAGTCCGGTATCATGGGCTGTCCCGGTTTAGCCTGGAGGATCATACCGGAAATACGCATAGGAATAGGGTAGCGAAAGCAGCCCCAGCGCGGTATATTCCTAGTAAGGCTAATGTTACACACGAAAGGATGGGGAGGAAAATGCCTCCAGCACGAGGCCGCAGGCAGGCCGCTCCGGCTCCGGAGCCGCAGAATGGTGAGGTCGATTACCAGCTCTATCTCACCAAGGACATCTCCGACACGATGACCGACTACATCACCTGGTTCGAGGACAACGTGGCCAAGCTGGAAGACGTTCCCATCGACCGGCTCCTGGTGCTCGGCTCCAGCCTCTACCCGCACTTCCAGAAGTCCGACTTCAACATCGCCCAGCGCACGGCACGGCGCGCGGCGCGGACTCCGGCCCCGGAGCCGGAGCCTGCCGCTCCCGCTCCCGCTCGCGGCCGTGGGCGTGGCAAGCCCGCTGCCAAGGCCGGTACCGCTCCGGCTGGCCGGCGTGGCGGGCGAGGCCGCCAGGCGGCTTCTGCCGGTGCCGGTGGAGCCGATCCCTACTAGGACCCAGGCCCGGTTGCTGTCCCGTCAGTGGCCGGGCCTGGCCCCATTATGGGGTATCCTGAGCGTTCCGTCCGGTGGCTTAAATGGCCCCGGCTCCCGGACGGAGCCCTGAGGGTAAAGGCAAGGTAAGCGGAAGGCGAGGCGATGGCTGAGGTCCCTATTCTCCGGACGTCAGAGCGCGCGACGTTCAAGCGATGTGCGTGGCGCTGGCTCCAGGAGTACCGCTATGGCTACCGGCCGCGCCACGTCCAGGCGGATGCGCTCTGGTTCGGTATCGGGATTCACGAGGCCCTAGCGAAGTGGTATCTACGCGGGAAGCGGAGAGGTCCCCATCCGGCCGATACCTGGCATAAGTGGGTAGGCGATGAGGTTGCCTATGCGAAGACGTACCTTGATGAGACGTACGACTCCGGCGTATGGGAGGATGCGAGTGAGCTAGGCGAGGCGATGCTTGAGGAGTACGTCGATTTCTATGGCCGTGATCCTCAATGGCATATCATATCAGTCGAGCAGCCTTTCAGCGTCCGGATTAACCGGAACGGGAAGGCTGTTGCTGTATTCCGTTCGCGGTGGGATGGTGTCCTGCGGAATCTCGCGGATGGCCGGATATACCTAGTCGAGCATAAGACAGCCGCCCAGATCGTAACGGCTTATCTTGAGCTTGACGATCAAGGCGGCTCATACTGGGCCGTTGCCTCTCAGGTACTCCGCGCCAAGGGAGTCCTAAAGGAAGGCGAGGAAATCGCTGGCATCATTTACAACTTCCTCCGGAAGGCGATGCCTGACGAGAGGCCGCGTAACGAGCAGGGCCTGTGCCTTAACAAGGACGGCTCCGTATCAAAGAAACAGCCACCGCCAATGTTCGTGCGCCCAGATCCGGTCTACCGTACGCGAGGCGAGCAGAAGACTCAGCTGGAGCGGATCTCGGATGAGGTAGCGGTCATGAATGCCGTCCGTGACGGTACCATCCCGGCAACCAAGACGCCTACAAAGGACTGCCCGCGCTGCCCGTTCTGGGGGCCATGCGTCCTTCACGAGCACGGTTCCGATTCCTATAAGTCGGTGCTAAAGGGCAATTACGTCCAGATCGATCCATACGAGGATATGAGGAAGTCAGCATAATGCCACCAGCAGCGAGACCACTCAGGGGAACAAAAGCGCGTGCCGCGCGCCAGACTGCTAAGCAGATCAAGGAAGCTCCGGCCGCGATGGTCGAGGAAGATGTTGAGATCGTGATCGAGGATCTCGCGACTTCTCACACTAATGCCCCGATCAACATCATTCTTCACGGGCCGTCCGGGCACGGCAAGACAATGCTCGCTGGCGGAGCCGCGAACGGCGACCGTAGGGTTGTCTTCCTTTCGACGGAGGTCGAGGGAATTGCGAGCCCTCGCTCAGTCGGCTCTCAGGCAGAGCTTATCCGCTGCGAGAGCTGGCCGCATGCCGTAAAGGTCGTTACGTGGGCTGAAATGAACCTGGTTCACGGGGACTGGCTCGTTATCGATTCCGGCACGGTTATGCAGGAAATGTACATGCGCTGGATCCTGGCGACGGAGAACCGGATCAATCCGGCTCGTGACCTAGACATTCCGGCCGTCCAGAACCACCAGAAGTATCAGAACGGTTTCAAGCGGTGGGCTAGCCGGATTATCGCCATGCCGGCTAACACGATATTCATTACAACATCAATGACCGCCGATGACGCGGAAGGCGAGGAACGGATCATCCCGCTGCTACTCGGTAAGAAAGGCGAGATATCAGACGCCATTTCCTCTCAATTCTCCGTAGGTATATACTACGCGGTAGCGCGGGAATCGCGGGATATGACTGGCGATGTAATAAGGCGAGCCCTTTGCCAGCCACGTCCACCATGGTGGGCTAAAGACCGCTATTCCGCGCTAGGCAAGACGTGGGATGTAGAGGAAGGCGATTATTTCGCCATGGCGCGGATGATCGAGGCAATCGAGAATTCCCTCAAGAAAGGCGAGGCGGGTGTCACGGAAAATACCGGAGCCGGAAGGCGTATGGCTAGCCGATCCGTTCGGTCAGACGGCCGAGTGGCTACGCAAGCACGTCGCCAAGCGTCACGCTCTACTCCGGTACGTCAACAAGGGAGAGCACGAGGCCGATCATAGACTCCACCAGACATACCTAGACCACTATCACGAAAGGGACTAGCAAATGGTAAGGCTACGTGAGGAAGATGTCGCCAGCCTGAACGTCAGGGAACTGGAGGCCCAGGAATACTCCACCGAGCAGTACGACCGGTACGACGGCGATATCCCACCGGCCGGTACGGAGCTGACCGGCTACGTCAAGCGGATGTACTGGACCCGCTCCGCTGAGAAGCAGGACGGCACCGGGAATGACCCGATGCTGAAGATTCTCTGGGTGGCCGCCGAGAATGAGGGCGACCTCGCGGAATTCGACGGCTGCCCGTTCTGGCTCAACGCGGCTCTCATCGCTGGGGCCAAATTCCGGTGGGCCCCGTTCCTTGACAACTTCGGCATCTCGCTCCGGGCGATCAAGGCCCGGAAGGTCGATGTGGAGGATAAGGAAGACCAGAACGGCGCGCCCATCATCAGCATCGACGGATTCCACCCAGGCGAGGATCATGATGAGGCCTGGTGCCGGATCATCTCGGATCAGGAGCCGTACAACGGCATCATGCAGGCTCGCGTCGGGACCTGGCTCCCGTGGGATGTCGAGGATGAGGAAGGCGAGCTGAACGGCGATGAGCCGTACGAGGAAGATGAGCCGTACGAGGATGAGCCGGAGCCGGAGCCGGAGCCGGAGCCGGAGCCTCCCGCTCGCGGCCGCAGGGGCACGGCCAGGAAGGCTCCTGAGGGGCCTGCACGGCCCACAGGAGCCCGCTCGCGTACGGCTACGGCCGGAAGGTCCCCGAAGCCCGCAGCGACCGGCACAGGAGCGCGCAAGGCCAGTTCCGCTCCGGCTCCGTCGAGGCGCGGACGGAGGGCAGCCGCATCGTCCGATGAGCCTCCCTTTTAAGGGAGGCCTGGACACCGAGAGCCTAGCTGCTGAGGTGGCTAGGCTCCGGGAGAACCTACGCCGTGAGATCTCTGAATCGCTCTGGAAGGGACCAGCATGAAGGTTATTGTCCTTGGATGCGGACCGGCAGGGCTGGCGGCCGCTCACGCGGCCTCCGGCCTTTCCGCAGACGTGAGGATTATCGCGCCGAAATCCCAGACGTCGCAGAATGGCCCGATCTTCCTTAACACTCCGATCCCTGGGATAAGTACCGATCATCCGCAGGGCTATATCCGCCAGTTTGTGATTGGCGGCTCGATAGTCGATTACGGCGTTAAGCTCTACGGCGACGTCAATATCTCGATTACGCGAGACGGGCATCTCAGGACCGGTATCCATACCTGGAGCATTCAGGAGGCGTACGACAAGATGTGGGGAATGTACGCCTCCCTTATCGAGGACCGGGAAGTCAAGCCAGATGAGGTTGATGACCTCGTGGCACAGGCCGACCTTGTCGTTAGTACGGCTCCGCTCAATAAGCTGTGCGAGGCCGGCCATGACTTCATCTACCAGCCGGTAGCGATGGTCTTCCATTCCTCGTATCCGGGCCAGCCGGAGAATACCGTCATCTTCAACGCCTACCCGGAGGTGCCCTGGGTGCGGAGTGCGCGGATGTTCGGGTATGAGACGACTGAGTTCATGGTCGAGAATATCCCGGCTGAGCCGTACCGGATCGTAAAGAAGCCCATACGCACGAACTGTACCTGCCATCCACGGGTCCTCCGGGTGGGCCGTTTCGGAACCTGGGACAATATGGCCTGGATCGATACGGCTTACATAGACACGCGTACTGCTCTCATGGAAATGCTCCATAAGGATGAATGGGACCAGATCATATGACGGAGAACAGGGTCCAGAAATGGGCCGACCCAGCAATGTACGCGGCTACTCCGCTAGGATGGGAGAAGCCGAAGGTCACGCTAATCTCGATGACGGCTAATCCGCTCCGGGTAATGGCGGCCGCAGCGCAGCAGTACCGGGGCATTCCGGTTCACGACCCATCCGAGATCAGCAAGTACACGGCCCTGGAGTGGCTCGCGTCTGCGAGCAAGAATAGGCTCCAGGCTCCGCTGGAGTTTATTGAACTCCATTTCTACTTTGAAGGCGTTACCCGCGCTTTCACCCATCAGCTAGTCCGGCAGCGGACAGCCGTGTACGTTCAGGAGTCGATGCGGTTCGCGGTAAAGGAAGATGCCGCGATGGAGGTAGTCCTCCCGCCCTCCCTAGAAGAGACGCACGGAGGCGAGACGCTAGGCGCGGAGTCGAGTACATCAGAGTGGCAGCGGAATGTCTGGGATGAGGCGGTGGGGCATATCGCCCAGGCATACCTCCATTTGGTCGATTCCGGGATGCCTGCTGAGGATGCGCGCGGGCTCCTGCCTACTAACATCGGGACGCGAGTCCACTACCACACGAACCTCCGGAACCTAGCCGAGCACGCCGGCAACCGGCTCTGCTCCCAGGCCCAGCACGAATGGAAGCGGGTCTGGCTCAAGATGATCCAGGCCATCCGTGCGTACGGGCCGGAGTCCGAACGGTGGCAGCAGATGGAGATCGCTAGGCTGTTTAAGCCTATCTGCTACCACACCGGGAAGTGCGAGTTCATGGCCCCAACCGACCGGTGGTGCGCTATCCGGGATAGGGTCCAGGTGCATCACGCGGCCGGAGATCCCCCAGAGGCCTGGACCGATATCGAGCCGCACGAGCCGCTCCACCGCCGCGCTGCTATGGACCCGCGATGATTGGTCCATTGCCCTCCGGCGAGCAGCCTTTCGTGCCGCGCATATACCCCTACAATTACGGCAAGTACGACTTCCGTGCGGCTATCTCCCGGATATTCGGTGTGTCCGGCTCCGGGCTCGATGGCCTGGGATTCGAGGGCGAGTATGAGACGTTTAAGCGCGGAACCGATCAGTCATCCGGATACCACCGGAAGTTCTATGCGTCCTGGGAGCGGGAGGTCGAGCCGCTCTACCGGAGTTTTATTGCGGAGGCGATAGCCCCGGTAGTCCCGGAGCCGTTTATCTACCAGAAGGTTCCGACCTTCCGGGTTCACCTTCCGGGGAACGTAGCCGTAGGCGAATTCCATACCGATGCCGAGTATAACCATCCGGAAGGTGAAGTCAATTTCTGGCTCCCGGTCACAAGTGCGTTCCGCAGTAACTCAATCGCGATCCAGATGCCGGGTATTCGCGGCGTAGACTTCATGCCGGTCGAATATGGAGAAGTTCTTGTATTCGATGCGGTGCGGTACTATCACGGGAATGTTCGTAATCTTACCGGCCGTACGCGAGTCTCCATTGACTTCCGCATTCTTCTGAAGCGGCTGTATAAGCCTACCGGGCTCCGTACCGTTAACACTGGCTCTCTCCTGGAAATAGGTGACTACTATGCCGAATATCAGCCCTGAGGGATTCAATCCTGGCAAGCTCCATGCCCTCGCGGATGCCCTGAGCGCGGTTATCTGCGAGCTACGGGATGCGCAGGAGGCGTTTGCGCCTTTCCATTCAGCTCACGAGGGATGGGCCGTCATCCACGAGGAAGAGCAGGAGCTTTGGGATGAAGTCCGGCTCAAGACCGGCACTCCAGAAGGAAGGCGGATGGAAGCGGTTCAGGTGGCCGCTATGGCCCTCCGGTTCCTTATCGATATCAGCGCAGACGAATGTGGAGGGCTTAAGGATGTACGAGGATGAACTGGAGCGAGGCCCGTACGAGAGCCGTCGTGACGCCGCGTACGACTATATGCGGAAGATCGGCCTAGACCCTACCCCGGACGCCATAGGGCAGCTCTCCGGGCCGTTTACGGAGTGCCTACGGATCATGTGCGAGCGCGGATACGATCCGGAAGGTGGAACCTGGAAAAGCAAGGGATGGAAGGGCCTGGTCCATGACATCCTTAACAAGGCCGGTCGGCTCCGGTACCGTTCCTGGCGGAACAACGACTTCAACCCGGATGACCCGATCGACATGATTAATTTCTGCGGCTTCCTCTGGAGGCTGGGGATCAAAGGCCCTAAGTGGGGTGAATGGGGCGAGCCCGGATGAACGAGAAATATAATACTTGTCCGCGATGTATCGCTTCCGGCTGTGGTGCGTGCGATGACTTCCCGCGATGCCAGAAGATACCAGACCGTAATGAGGAATGGTGCGGAGTCGATGAATGCCCGGCGTCCGTCTGTGGAGGCCCGCACGTCGAGGTCACGGATGGGAACCTCACCTTCATTATCCTGGTAGTGGAGCCTTCCGATGAGCCATAGCAAGGGCCTACTCGCGGGAACCTGTCTCGGTAATTTCACCAACTACCGGAAGCCGGTAGATGGCGTCCAGACTCAGAAATGCGGCCGGTGCGGTAAACTCCGTACTAGGACGGTACGGCCGTGTTTCCTGTTCCATGACTATACCGCTCGCGGGAAGGCGAAGCACGGAGTACAAAAGGAAAAGTGCCGGCGATGCGGTAGGGAAAGGACCGGATTTGCCAGGACGTGCGGATGGCTCAAGCATTCCTGGCATACGTGTAGTGACGAGACCCGTCCGGGAATTCACTGCGCTATCTGCCTAAAACCAAGGAAGGGATACTCATGACTCAGCCAATGGGCCGTGCCGAGATTGACTTGCTTATCCGTGGATATAGCGATGAGATCCTCATCGAGAATTACCGCAGCGATACTGCGCTATTTGATGGCGGGCCGTCGCCATGGGGCCGGCAGCTGCTAGCCGAGATAGAGCGGCGCGGCATTACCGCGAGGATACAGGAGGAAACATGACACAGCCACTCGGAGCCGTAATGGCGGAGCGGGATGACCTGCAGCCCAAAGCCCGATCCTTTGATAGGTCGGCTAAGTCGCGGGCTCCGGTTCCCTCACACAAGCATGACCGGCTCTGTATCGAGGTCACGGAGGTTCCGGGACAGAGGAACTGCTGGTGCCGCTGCGCTAAGTGCTGGCAGAGTCACGGCTTTACCCGCGTAATCAAGAAAGGTACGAGTACGGCCGGAGGCGAGCCAAAGGGAAGGTGCGTCTGCCCGTACTGCCCGTGCGTTGAGCAGACCGCAGAATTTATCCGGGCCTGCTCTATGCCGGTACGGGCATGAGCGACCGTGCCTGGCGTATCGCGATATCGGCCGTTCTGGTATTCCTGATCGTGCTGAATGCCCTCCGGCATAATACCTACCTAGCCTGCTACGTACTCCGGTGGCTGCCATGCCGATGAGATACGTAAACCTACATGGACATAGCACCTTTAGTCACGGCGACGGCCATAAGCTACCGCGCTTCCATGTCGAGCGAGCGGCCTCGCTAGGCTACACGGCCCTGGCGCTCACGGAGCACGGAGGCGTTTCGTCACATTTCCAGCTTGAGAAGTATGCTATTGAAGCAGGCATCAAGCCTATCTTCGGGCTTGAGGGATATTGTGGGCCGGTAGGCCCGGAGGTAAGCTCCCAGTTTAAGTACCATTTGACGATCCTAGCGAGGCATGCCGGTGGATATCAGAATCTCAATCGACTCGTCACACAGTCCTGGCGTGATCATCATTATCATCCGACCATATCCGGAAGAAATCTCAGGGAGCACTCCGACGGCCTGGCGGTTCTGTCGGGTTGTAGCGGAAGCCTGCTCGCTTGCTCTCTCACTGGAGGGAAAGGGATCGCAGAACCTGACTCCGAGCGGACTGGATTCGAGAGGGCATTGGAGGTGGCATCCAGATTTAAGGCTCTATTTGGGCCGTACTATTTCCTTGAGGTCCAGCCGTTCTGGGAACTTGAGAAAACTAACCGGATCAATACGGCATACGAGCGGCTCTCCCGTGAGACCGGTATCCCGCTTGTAGCGACGTGCGATATCCATTACCCGTTCCCGGAGGATTCCGAGATGCAGGCTATCCTCCACGCGACGCATAGAGGGAAGCATACCGTTGAGGAAATGATGCGGGAATGGAATTACGAGGTGAAAATGACCTATCCTGAATCAGATAATGAATTGTTCTATAAGCTAGAAAAGACAGGATTGTCACGGAAGGCATCAATTGATGCTATCGAGAATTCGGCTATAATAGCTAATATGTGTAATGTTACTCTTCCAAAAGCAGAACGTTTGCGGTATCCCATTACCGATTCCGACCGGAAGCCATGGAGGTGATAAAATGCCGAAATGGGCCGGAGATAATATTAGCCGCAATGGTATGCATAAGCGTGTAAGGCGAGCCCGTGGTGATGCTTGTAAATACAATTGCGTTGGATGTGGACAACAAGCTGATGACTGGGCGCAGATTCATGATACGAATTTTCTTGATATCAATAGTTACCGGCCGATGTGTACGAAGTGTCATCTCCAATATGACCTTGGAGGCATAAAACGTTCTCGTGAATTCTGCGCCAAGATATCGGCTGCCAAAACTGGAGTACCTAATCCAGCAGCAAGGAAGATGATGACCGGCCGTAAGCTATCGCCGGAGACTAGAGCCCGGATGAGCGCAGCCCAGAGTAAGCGATGGGAGAGGTGGAGGCAGCAAAATGGTAACGCTAGCCGGGATTGATGTCTTTAGTCATTTCGGTGGAGTGGTATGGGCCGTCCGGGCTCGCCTTGATGTGAATGGCCGTCCGTTTGTATGTGCCTGGAAGTTCGCGACGGAAGGCGAGGCCCGTAGTTTTGCGGAGGATGAGGAAGTCGTCTTCCTGGCCGCTAAGATGACCCTGGAAGATTACGAGAGGCTTGGGAATGGCTACCACGGAGATCGTTAAGAGCGAGCGGAGCCGACCGGAGGCGGAAGCCCTCCTATGGGAGTGGCTCCGGTACGGCTGGGCCTACCGGGAGATATCCCGGCTCCCGCAGGCCGAACAGGACTGGTACGCGGATCGTGTCCGGTACGAGATGGACCTGATCCTCTCGCGCGGGCTCGCTGACTTCTTTCTCTTTACCTCCGATACGATCCGGTGGGGCAAGGACCATGGCATCGTATTCGGCCCAGGCCGGGGCTCTACGGCCGCATCTGTCGTTGCGTACCTTACCCGGATAACCGAAATACCGCCGCACAAGTACAAGGGCATGATATTTGAGCGGTTCCTGGATGTGTCCCGTTCCGACCCGCCTGATATTGACGTTGACTGTGAGGATGGCCGGCGTAGCGAAGTCTGGGGGTACCTCGCGGGAAAGTACGGGGCAGAATGTTTCGGGCACATTGCCAATTTCGTCCGGTACCGGGGTAAAAATTCCCTCCAGGATGTTACTAACGTTTTCAGCATTCCTCCGTACGCGAGGGAGACGGTAGCGAACCTGCTTATTGAGCGGAGCGGAGGCGATTCCCGGTTTGATGCTACGCTTGAGGATACATTCGAGTTGTTCCCGGCCGCGCAGGAGATAGCGGAGGAATACCCGGATATCATGAAGGCCTGCCGGCTTGAGGGCGACGTACGCGGGATGAGCGTTCACGCGGCTGGCCTGATAATCGCGAATAGCCCGCTCACCGATATCTGCGCCGTGTATGAGCGCGACGGTGCTAGGGTGATGAGTATTGATAAGTATGATGCCGAGTATGTCGATGCCCTGAAGCTCGACTTCCTAGGGCTTACGACTGCCGGTATGATCGGTCTCTGCCTAGGAATGGCTGGGATAACCCTGGAGGATCTTTATGCGATTCCCGACGATGACCCAGACACGATCGAGGTTTTCCGCAAAGGGGACGTCATCGGAGTATTTCAGTTTGAGGGTCGAGCTACACGCCTTGTCAACCGTGATGTCGCTCCGGATCATTTCATGCATATCACCGACGTCAATGCGCTATCGCGTCCTGGCCCGCTATTTTCCGGCCAGACAGCCGAGTACGTGGATGTCAGATGGGGCCGTAAATCTCCAGCATCCCTTCATCCAATGGTTGATGACATCACGAGGGACACCTACGGACAGATAATCTATCAGGAACAGATCCTCCGCATCCTCAAGGAAATGGGAGGATTTGACTGGTTCGCTGTCGGGCAGATCCGGCGCATTATCTCAAAGAAACTAGGCGAGGCCCAGTTCCAGATGTCGTATGAGAACTTTGCGGAAGGTGCAGAGCGGCTTCACGGCGTACCGCGCGAGACGGCTGACCTTATCTGGAAGCGGCTTGTTACCTCCGGTACGTATAGCTTCAATATCGCCCATGCTATCTCATACTCGATGCTCGCGTTCTGGACCGCGTGGCTGAAGGCGAGGTACCCGCTCGAATTCTATGCGGCCTCCCTCGCGAAAGCGGGAAGTGCAGAAACACGGTTCCGGCTAATGCGGGATGCCCTCGCCCACAGTATCGACGTACGGCCTCCGGACGTTAGGCGTTCCGGGCCTACCTGGACGCCGTGGCATAACGGGACCGGCCCGGAGCTACTGGCTGGCTGGCAGCAGATTCCCAAGGTAGGCGATAAGCTCGCTCTCCGGATCGATACCGCAGGAAGGGCCCAGGGAGGCTTCAGGCGGTGGCAGGACCTGACCGTGGTTCCGGGTATAGGCGAGCGGACTGTGGGCCGTATGGAGGCTTTCAGCAAGGCTAAGGACCCATTTGAGCTATACCGGACGGAGCGGAAGCTAGCGGCTGTCTCCCGCTGGCTCCGGAGGCAGAAGGCCGTCCCGCGCCCGACGCATAATGGAAATGCGCTCGCAGCTATGAAGGTGGAGCCGTTCCGCAAGGGCATGCCGTTCCGGAAGGGACCGGCCGTCACCTATATGGGGATGGTCCGGAGAGTCGAGTACAAGGACATCGTTGAAGACGAAAGATCCCGCACCGGCCGGGAGGTCGAGGAAATCCTGGCAGAGCTGAAGCACCCGGAGCTAGTCAAGCGCGCTACGCTCCATATGTACGATACCGGCGATGAGGAAGTGTATGCGCGGGTAAACCGCTGGAACTTCCCTAGGCTCCGGAGGCAGCTGGAGCTGATCCGGCCGAACCTTGATGTGGTGATTATCGCAGGAAGGCGTATCGGTGGGTTCGGTACTCCCATAATGGCAGA
>Ga0066903_100000444_pt1 | contig 25728 bp, 18 predicted proteins | sample PanSoiMetaGPlot1_FD_67491 | JGI IMG/M metagenome (GOLD analysis project Ga0066903, IMG submission 67491) | Tropical forest soil microbial communities from Panama analyzed to predict greenhouse gas emissions - Panama Soil - Plot 1 (version 2) | ecosystem: Environmental > Terrestrial > Soil >... | reverse complement strand
CGGCAACCACCACTTGAGCATCAGTAAGAACGTTCCACCGTAGGCCACAACAATCGCGAAACTTACCAGCCCTGCCATGACCAGAACGCGAACGCGGCCGCGCGCAAACAGAAGCCCGAGCACCCATCCCAGCGCGCAGAGGCCGTAATAGGGTCCCATCGTGCTAGGCGAGATGAGCACGATCGAAGCCAAGAAGGCTTGCGGCACATAAGCCAGGGCGTCGGAGAACCAGACGCGCGCCGAGTACTGCGTGAGCGTGTACACATACCCGATCGCCCCACTGACCAGGAGCAGCGTGAGACAGCAGCCCAGCGCCGCGCACCGGACGAGGATTGGCCGAATGCGAAGCGGACTGAGCGCGACGACCGCAAAGGCTCCAGCCAAGCCGATGCCGCTGATCATGGTCCAGAGCGGATCGCAACTCAGGCTGTAGAGAAGCAATGCGAATATACTGCAAACGGCGAGAATGAAATCTCTTATGTGACCGGGCTCCAGGCGGGCGATGATTCCAAGCGCGATCAGCTGAGGCGCGTAGACGACGGCAATCCCAGGGTTGATCCAAAAGACTTGATAGGTAAGCAAAAGGTACGCCAATGGTCCGAAAAGGATAATGCTCAATTGTGCGGCTATGATGCTTGGGAGGACCGGCACGTCGAAGCATCGCGCCATGATGTAGCAAGCGAGAGCGAGGCAGCCGAGGGCAATGAGTGCCGAAACGTCCAACGCCAATGGACTGTCGAAAACAACGAAGGGCCAATAAGTCGGGTTCGCCCACACGTTGTGCGGCGTCAACTGCGAACCAAAGCCTTCTAGAGGATTGATATTGTTAAGATGAAAAATGCCGCCGAAATTCAACGCCGTGTGAATGACCGCCTGCGCCATTTTCCCATCGATCTGGGAAAATTGGGTACCGGGGATGGCGGACGTCAAAAACCACTCGGCGGCGAGCAACGCAGTCAGCGCAAAGCCGGCGACGATGAATTCGAACCACTTTCTCGGCACTCTGGTTCGCACCATTTTCAGAACCTTACCAAGCTTCTTGGTTCGCAGTAGAGCTCCTGAGTTTCGCAGCGCGGACGCCCACCGGTCACAAAGCCCGCGATAACTAACGCGAACCCGTTTTCGTCAGATCCATCCGTGGCGGTTACGCAATGATCTATGAGATGCAAGCGTGAAAGCCCCCTCGCGTGATCGAGATCGGAGCCAGGTGCGGCCTCCCTTGTCATCTCAGTTAGAGCGCCGAACCTGGAACCAGGCGCTCACTTGCCAAATGTGGCATGCGCAGATCGATCTTCATCTGCAGACGTTGCAGGTCTGCTAGATCGATCCACCGACACCCAGGCATGAAGATGCCGTAATCGAACAAGATATCGGTGTCGATCTCGCCCGAGAAAATCACGCCAGCCATCATGAGATCGGCGCGCACGATGCGAACACGGCTATCGCGAGCTCGCAGGCAATTCGAGAATTGCTGCGGAAGCACGACCAGCGAGGTGCCCTCGCTCGTTCCCGACACGTGCAGTCCGCCGCGGATCAGTGACAACCGCATGTTGCGTGCGGCCACCAGTGGTTCGCCAACGGGCGTCGACAGCACCACCTGCTTCGTGAAGTCGAATTTTTCCTCGCGCATCCTCGCGGTGATCTCGGCGGCCGATTGAGCCATCACCACCTCGGTTGGGCTGTAATTGCCGATATTGGGACGGGGAAGTTCGTAGATCTGCCACAGGCCAGGCTCGCCGGTGGATGGGCGGCGCGGCATAGTGGTCAAGGAGTGGCCAGCCATGTGCGCCTGTGTAGCGATCTCAGGATGAGCAGGGTCTGCGAAATAGTAGCGCGCACCGAACAACTGCAGGGTTTTGAAGTAGGTGCTCCAAGACGGACCAGGAAAGGGCACGAACCCGTTCAGGTGACCCACCACTGGGTTTTGGAATACGGCGTAAAGCATGTAGAAAGCCTGAGGTGTTGCCAACTGACTGTATTCATGCACCGTTGCAACGCCCTTCGCCCAAAGAGTCATGATCGTTAAGCCGCTATAGTTGTCATACGGAAGAATATGGATCGTTCCACGAAACGGCTCGCCGACGTTGCGGCCGATACTGCCCGTGAGAAATTGAAGGAGTTCGGGATCGTTCGGCCAAGGTTCCTTCCACATTGCGACATATGGAGCTGAACGGTTGGCTGCGAAATTCACGGCTACCGTCGGAATAATTGCGACAATGACGAGGCCGAGGACCGTCGGTAAGAAATAGCGGCGCAATCGCACCCGCAATAACAGGAATCTCCAACGCGTCGTGGCGCGAAGCGCTCCCCAGTAACCGGCGACCCCGGCAGCCAAAAACAGCGGGAACAGGGAATGCTCCACGTAAACAGGAATTGGCGCCGTCCAAGGCGCCTTCAGCAGCATGAAACCCGTACTGAATGCGAGATACGCCACGAAGGTCGTTGCGGCGGCCAGCACGAGCACCCTGGGGCGATTGCGCAACGCCCAGATCCCAAGCAACCAACCCAACACACAAGCCGCATAATAAAACTTCGTTGCAGATGAGTTGAAAACGGTCGAGACGAATGGGGCCAGTCGCGGCCGATCAACAACCGCGGCAAACTGTATCCGCGCAGTATATTGCGAGAGTGTGTACACGTACTCCAGGGCACGGGTGAGGAAAAGCAGAACAAGGCAACAACCGAGTGCTGCGCCTCGCACGAGGATCGCCTTGAGATTCATAGGGCTCAACGTGACGACTGCGAACGCCACAGACCAACTGAAGCCATCGACCATCGTCCAGAGCGGATCGCAAAAAAGACTGTAGAACAGCAGCGCTGAAATAGCGGCCGTAAGCAGGACGAATATGCGCCACGATCCCGGCTCAACCCGAGCCAAGAGTCCGAGCGCCATCATATGGGGCGCATAGGCGACGGCATTTCCTGGCGTCAGGCAAAAGACTGTCGATAGCCCCAGGACCAGTACGCTCGGCGCAAACAGCACGATGCACAATTGCGCAGCGATTGCACTGGGCAAAACCGGCACGTCGAAGCAGCGCGCCATGACGTAGCAGGCAATCACGAAGCAGGCGAGCGCGATCAGCGCCGAGACGTCCGTAGCAAGTGCTAGGCTGAAGTTGTGAAATGGCCAATATGCCGGGTTGAGCCACACATTCATCGGAAGCATTTGCGAGCCGACGCCCTCTAGCGGGCTGATGTTGGTGACTTGAAACAGCCCGCCGAACTTCAGCGCGGCGAGGATTGTTGCTTGCGCCATCTTGCCGTCGCCGCCGCCGTAATTCGTTCCCGGAATGGCAGACGACAGCATCCATTGGGCTACCAGCAATGCAAGCAAGGCGAACCCCGCGACAATAATCTCAGAAAATACCGCCGTCCGGTGTCGCACCCTAGGATGTCCGTCCTTGAGTATGCCCACGTGACTTGTTTGCTTGACTGCGCGTTGCACTGTTACCTGACCACAGTCGCTGTCCTACGAGATCTCGCCACGGTGCCCTTCGCGCCAATGAGCGTCCCTGCCGACATCAGGACAAGTCCCATAGGAATGAAAACGTTGTTGTCCGCGAGTGACCCGACAAATGCCAGGGCAAACGCGGTCGGCCTGGCCCGAATGGGCCAGACAAGGTCGGCGATTGATTGGAACAGACCCAACAGCATCGATGCGAACCGGTAACGATCTAACGCCTGAGTAGCAATCCTGCAGTCTCTTGTCACGTTAACCCGGAGCCTTGTCGCTTGCGCGGGGCCTGCCGCTCGACCCATATGTCGGAACGCAGTACGTTGATTCGCTGGGTGCCGGCGCCGGACCGTATCAGGGAGCAAGGTGGTCCAGCTTGCCCATAGCGGTAGTCGGATTTATGCGATGCTGGTAACGAACTTCAAGTTGAAATTATGTCATCCCGGAGGTCGAAAGCGTTGCGCAGCCTAATGGCCCACTCACTGCTAAGCACATACTTTCTAGTAAAGTGCAACATTGCCTGACCGGTCTTCCGCCAATAGCCGAATGCCGAGTGTGGCTCCGTACGGCTCGGAAATGTTTCCAGTCAGTCTCGTGCTCTCGACCTTTCCGGGCGTTCCACACGACGCAATGGGCCCCCCACACGCCGGCGCAGATGCGTTCGGAAAGCTTTCCCAGAAGCGCCAATCTCCCGTTGTGCGCCAACGGTAGATCGAAGTACGGCTGATGCTCGGCCCGACAAAAGATCCAGGTTCCCCGCCGCTGGTACTCCCGATCCGCAATGGCGGTCCATTTTTACCAATTGAAATTTCGATCCGCACATCCGATCCGCTCAGCAGCCGCGGATCAAACTGAATTTTCCACCATTGCGGCCAGCTATACAATGGTCGCTGATAACCCTTTGCATAAGTCTCGTGAAGAAATCTGAACATCGACTGCGAATTTGGATTCGTCGGATAAAGAGGACGGACGTTTTCCATCGTTTCCCCGATAAGGGTTCCATTGAGCCGCACAACCAAATTGGCAGCCCTATCCATAGCCTCCAGGTCGAGCAGAACAGCAGCTTTGACGATGCTCCTAGCGTCCAAATGCCGTAACGTAATGTGTTGAGCCAGACTCGTTCCATCCCGTGGTATATCTGTGTAGTGGTGTTTCCAGCGCGGCGTCGGCTCCGTCGATAGCCAGCACATATAGGCAAACAGAAATATGAAGATAGGCGTGAGTGCCGCTAACCGCGGCACAGAGCTGAGAGAGGAACAATCGCTCCACAGCATGAAAGCCCCACCTACGAGGACAAGCGGGACTGACGCGTCACTCAGCGGCGTCCAAGCAATCAAGGGAACCGACAAGGCATCGAGCGCGGCGGAGATCACACCGACCACGAGAAACATCGCACCGATAAGGAATGGCAGCGAATAAAAATAGCTCCTTCGAACGAAAAATGACATCACCGGCCATGTGGCGCCGAGCCCCGCAAGCAAGCAGACTGCCGGCATAAACGGCATGTTATGGCGTTGCTCAATCCATTTGAGCCCGACGATCAGTCCCCCGGCCCAGAATGCGAGGATGGGCGCCCAAGCACCGAATTGTGCGCAAGCTCGCGCGGCACCGATTGCTGCTAACACAAGGAGGGCGTGTTGAAACCCCTGAATCAGGTCATTCGGAAATTGTTCAGAGCTCCCAACAACGTTGCCAAATTCTTCAGCATACCAAAAGTTCATAAAACTATTTGTAACGATCTTTGGAATAGTGCCAAGGAACGGCAAGGCACTGGCGTACAAGGAAGGAAGCACCAACTCGACCTTTGTTACGTCAGCTATTCGATCCGTATCTTTTAATTCTACGAAGTGGTGATTGCCAAGCACGGTCAGCGGGACGGATACTTCAAGCGACCTTTCCGGCCGAATTTGCTGCCACGGCGAAGAAGACTGATAAGGTGCAATGTAGCGGAGCTCAGCCGGGGCTCCAGAACGCAAAGATGTGCTAGTGACATTCACCTGAACGTGATTACCTTGAATAAATTTGGTAATGTCAGGGGGAACGCGCCACCGCTGGATTCCCTCCCGGTCTGAAAACTCTTCGCGATCTCGTTCAAGGGTCCAACTCTTGGCAGTAATACGATCCACTTCCCAAGGGAGGACGCGATCGTCGCTCCAACCGAGGTGCGACGGGTCGGCTGCATTCACCGCCGCGGCTATTCGATTTGAAATCGCGCCCGGGCCGACAAAGGGTGTACCCCCCGCCATTATGATGAGGGAGCGGAAAGCCAAAACGATAGCGACGACAATCGTAACGCCACAGCCTGCTGCTGCTATTCGGCGCATCAAATTGGGTCGACACCATCCGAAAATCATAAAAAGAGGGACCAGCACGGCGGCGTAAGCGAGGCTCATACGGGCTGTTGTTGCAATTCCCAGTATCAGGCCCACTCCAACCTGGCGCCAAAACTGAGGGGGACCAATGGCAAGCGCCAGAGCGGCAGCCGCAATGGCAGTGGCAGCGGCCTCGGTGTTGGTATAGCTTACGTAGAGGATGTGGCTGGGGAGGATTGCAAAGAAAGCTCCTCCGACAAGTCCTGCGGTCCGACCGAGCCGCGAGCCTGTGCGTCTCCCCGCCGCCGCAATCGCGACACAGGTCAACGCGCCCAAAACCGCCTGAACCATTTGGATGGGCATGACCAAGTTTAGATCGGGGAGTTGGCGGGTCCGCGGAAGGGCCTCGATCGCCTCCGCTCTTCGCCCAGATAGCAAAAGAAGAAGAGCAATGATCACGGGGTAAACTGGTCCCCCATACGCCGCAACCTCCGAGGCGAAAAACTGTCGCCAGTCGCCCTGAAGTAAATGGGTGGCGGCAAGGAGATAGCTACCTCCATCGCCGAATGAGACCGGCCAAGCAGGTGCGCCCCTAAGGTACAGCAGCCTAATTCCGACCGCGAAAAGGAATAACGAGGCATCTGTAACAAGCGAGCTTCGCCAAGAATGCCGAAGACTGTTTCCGGGGATCACAATTGAGTCTCTATGAGCCTATCGAGAGGTAATTGCCATCCGCCTCGACCGAGAAGCCGTACGCTAGCAAGACCAGCTCGGTAGGCATCAGCCGAGGGAGTGGGCACTCGAGGCTCATGGGCGGTCAGGCCTGAACCGCGATGGCGACGACGACACTGGATCGAGTCGGAGGCGCGCGATCTAGGACGCGTCCGGCCATGCCGCGTTGGTCCGGGGTTGAGGTATCCTGAACAACACTCTTTCAATGTCCGTCCGCATCGAGCCCTCTGTGTCCGCCGCGAGCGACTAATTGCAAGAATAGATTATGCCGGCACCGACCGCAAGCGTGGGGCATCCATCACGCAAGTAGGCAACGACAGCTGCGCCAACGTCTGAGAAACAACGGCAACTATGGCCGCTGCCAACTCTTGGTGTGTGGACGAGGATCTCGTTGAATTGTCCATGGATGTCATATCCGCGCGATGTGTTTATTCGGTTCATCGCGCGCCATGCGATGGAGTGAGCAGACAACGGTTAGGGTCGCTTGAGGCGGGCGCGCAAGAATTTCTTGCACCGTGGCCGAGTTTTGTCAGCGCAATCCGAGTGCTCGGGAAGGATCGGGGCGCAAGTTTGGCCGGAGGTCGAAAGCGTTGCGCAACCTGATAGCACGCATATCGGCCGCGTCTTCGGATCGGCAGCTGGATGCGCCGAAGGGTCCCGTGCGAAACGTGATATCAGCATCGAGCTCGCGTTCGAATACCACCATCGTCAGCAATAGGTTAGCACGAATCAGGCGCGGCGGCGCAGCCGGTATCCTGCTCGCGATCCGCAGACATCGGCTGAATTCCACGGGAAGCAGCAACGCCGAGCTGCCCTGGCTTTTCGCACGAACTCTGTAACCGTCTCGCTCTACTCGAAACATGTCCAAGTGAGCTTTGGTAAAGGAGCCTTCTGGCAACTCCACCACGATAACACTACTGGCTGGGTCAACGCGGTCGTCGGCAAGGAATGCCAGCATGGAGCTTGCGTCCGTACCTCTACGAAATTCGGTCGGGCTGTACTGTCCGAGATTGACGTTATCAAGCTCATATAGATACAGCTGGAAGCGCTCGAAGGCCGGCTTTAAAGCCCAAAGTGCATGCGCCGAAGGGGGTGTGTCGACTTCGACTTCGGCGCGAAGTGGCAGCCCTTCGATTGGAAGGTCGGTGATGATGAAGCGAACACCGAGCGCTCGCAGGAGGCGAAGCTCGGGCTTCCAGCCGCCGGACGTCTCATCAAAGAAGAAATACCTGGAGAACACGAAACGCGCCGGCGAGAGGAGTCTGTGGTATTCCACGAATGTGGGGATATTGTCCTGCCAGAGGCCAGGTCCGTCGTGGAAATTGCCGGTCGCCATCTCCGCAAACCAAGAGATCATGTCCGCAGAGATGCGGTTTTCGCGTGCCTGGGGGAAGCGCCCGAGGAAATTGGCAACGCGGCCTCTGAATGGCTCGCCCGCCGCAAGTCTGGTCTCGGATTTCAGGACACGGGTGATCGCCGTTTCAGGCTGCGGGGCGGGTCTTGCCATCGCATATCCCGGATAGCTTTCTGCCTCCTCCCTCACGGCGGGACCGACGACGAACGCATGCGCAGCAATCGCCAACGGCATAACCACTGCGACGGCAGTGCCGACAAGGCGGGCGACACGATCCCATGGCACCTGTGGGAAAGCGAAACCAGCGAACCGAAGGGGTGATGTTGCCAATAGCACCGCTGCAAAGCACATCGCGAGTGAAAAGTACGGGAAGAGCATAAGCTCGAAGTACCACATTGCCGGACCGGACCAGAATGCAAACGCATAATTTGAGAAGCCCAGCGCGAGGAACAATGTCTGCGCAACCAGAACACACTCCGCGAGCCGACGCTGTGCTGGGGCGCCGAACAGCCAAACGCAACAACACGCCACAATACCTCCGCCTACGAAGATCCTCTCGGGCGTTAGAATGTGCACGAGCGAGAAATGCGTCACTGGGGTCCACAGCAACAGGGTGGTTTCGCCTCCGAACAGTGTTTGAGGTCGTTGTGAGAGCTCTGGGAAGACGTTCCCCGAAGTGTACGAAAGAAGACCGTATAAGAACTGTGCGTGGCCGGCGAAGATGTATAGCGCGAGGATCACAACCCAGCCGGTGATCACTGTCACCCGCTGAGTGCGATCTGCAGCATGGACGAAGGACACCACAGCAGCGACAGCGATCGTCGGTGCTATCAGAATAGAGCTCGTGGGATGGCCCAGCACGATGTGCGTGGTACCCAGGAACACCAGAAGGAATAGCAGGGCAGATCGCCGCATTCCGGTGAGACCGGCAAAGAGGCTCGTTACCACGAGAAGCACCGACACGCTCAGCACCTCGGCATGGGTCGGAGTGAACAACCATAACGTGACTATTTTCGGCGCTACATAGAGTGGCCACGTCCAAAGTGTAAGAAACCACCCAGCTGCCACGCAGACCGGCAAAGCGAATCCGAGCAATCGACCCGCAAGTGCGGTGGCAACAAAGAGCTCAGTTGCCCCTATGGCGTAGGATAAGGGGTCATTGATGCCTTTCACCTTGGACCAAGTCAGCAGAAGAGAAGGAAACCAGCGTGGGTTCGGAGGCGCGAAGACATTTCCTAACCCATTCACGAAATCGCTGCCCAGGCCCAGGAGAACGTTGGATAAGTCAAATCGCACGCCCGCGAGCGTCCGAAAGGACTGGCCATCATATCCATAGAAGAGACCCTTTTTGTTCATCTCGAAGAGGTAGTGAGTCGCAAGAAAAACGCAGGCAATGTTCGTCAGCCAGATGACGACTTCCGGTCCGACTCGCGTGCATTGAGAGCTGACGCCGCGCACGTCACGGGGGAAGGCACGCTTGACGCTTAAGACCCAAGACAAGGCGGATCCATCCGCGATGAGCGGGCGCGAAAAGTTGGCCATCAGAGGGTCCTTACAGAAAAGGTGCGCGGCACGGCAGTGATAGTCGCTAAAGAGATGGATAAAGCACGGGCCGCTCCTGATGCAAGCTTTATGGTTACGCCCAGACGGCTGTCCCCGGCCCCGCTTGTCCGGCAACCGCTCAGCCGGAAACACTTCAGAATATGCCACTGAACCTCGATCCGCGCCGTCCTGCTCAAGACCGAGAAGTGCGGTTTCCGAAGGTCAGCACAGCGGGCGTCATTTTCCCGAATTGCTTCGTTGGCTGGACGTGGACGACGGATTCCGCAAAGATGATGGGCTATAGGGGAGCGACCCAAGAAGGTGGGCCAGCACCCTTCGATGCCCCCGCCGTAGCGACCGAGCGGGCTGCAGGCGCGGCTCCACCATCGGCCCTACTGGATGGCCCGACAGGTTTTGCGCAATCCCCTCGACTGCCTGGATCCGTACATCGTGCTGTCAACCGAAGATGCCGCGGCGACGATCAATCGGCTGTGCCAGGAGCGCACACCGCTCGGCTTGGGAATGTCCGCGCTCGCCCTCGACAAAGGAACGCGTAGCTTGAAGCTGGAACGGGATGCAGTCGGTCCCCTCGCCCTCTCGCAGCGCAATCAGCGCCGGCCCAGGCCGACAATCGCGTAATCTGGAAATGCCTTGAACGCGTTGCGCATATCAAGTCTATTTGCATCGGCAAGATCGTCAAGGCGACATCGTGAATCACTGAACGGACCGGAATGAAAGGAAATGTCCGCATCCAGTTCATTCTCAAAAAGTATACCGGTAAGAAGAAGATCGGCTCGAAACAATTCGGGCAGGATACCAGCTGGTCTCTTGGACACTTTAAGGCACCGGCTAAACTCGATGGGGAGCAGGAGCGCGGCCGGACCTTCACTGACGGCACGAACCCGATAATGGTCGCGATCTACAATAAATTCCTTGAGCGTAGCTCGGGTCAATCCATCACGCAGCGGGTGGTCGGCGATAACCGTTTCCTCCAATCTTAAGGACGAGTCGGACAACTCAGCGAGTATTGTCCCCGCATCAGGAATCACCTTGACTCGAGTCGGGCTGAACTGGCCCACGTTTACGTTCGTAAGCTCATACAAGTAGATGTAAAACTGCTCGACCTCAAGCTCGCTCAGACCGAGTCTGACGCGATCCTCGCGCGGAGCGGGTACTAGCATCCGCATCCTAAGCTGTGCACTGTCGATCGGTGCATCGGTGAGAAGGAATCGAACTCCGAGCACCTTGAGCATGCGAACATCGATACGGCGCATGACAACCATGTTGCGGCCAACCTTGTCGCTCGCCTCCGTGAAGAAGCGGCGCATCATCACAAAATATGCTGGTGTCATCAGTGGATTGTATTCCATCAGTGTCGGTATGTCGTCTTGCCATAGGCCGGGGCCGTCGTGCAGATTGCCGGTTGCAAATAGAGAGAAGTAGTACAATTGGCTGATCCTTTCCGCACTTCGTTCCTTCGGAAGGATGAACCCCAGCATTGTCGCCGAACGGCCGCGAAACGGCTGCCCCGGAACAAGCCCTATCTCGGATTTCAGGAAGCGCGTAATCTCGGTTTGGGATTCCGGGTAGGATGCGCCCCATTTTAATAGCGAGCTTTCCTGGTTGGCCTGCTTAATCGCGGGGCCCTTGGTAAATGCAAAGGCCAAGACGATGCCCGGTAGTACCGCTAACAGTAATATATTCAGGAGTGAGGGCACTCTTTGCCAACCGAGAGACAGTCGGCTTGATCGAACAACGCGCCAAAGCTGTGAAAACAGTGTAACAGGAATATAGCACCACCCCATCGCAAAAAAAGGAAACAGAAATATCTCAAAATACCAAATGCTAGATCCAATCCAGAAGTCTGTGAACAAATTGACGACCCAGATCGAAATTAACATGAACTCCGTGATGATCACAGCCCAACCGACACGACGCTGTCGTGAGGAGCCGCGCCAAGCCATCATGGCATTGCCGGCCAGCCCGCCCAACAGAAAAGTGCGCTCAGGTGTGAAGATTGTCTTGAGAGACCAGGCACTAACACTAATCGGAGGCGGCCAAAACAACATGCTGCCAGAGCCGCTGAACAGATCGGCTATTGCACGCTTGTTCACATCCGGGAAAAAGCCAATTGCCGTGTAAGTCAGAAGGCCTGCCAAGTAATAAACATATCCAGCCGCCAAGACCGCGAGTCCAACTGCAACCCACCAAAGGAGAATAGTGAGACGTCCACGCGCATTCGTTTCGAACAAAAATTGTGTCACAGCAAAGATCATCATGATGGGCAGGCAAAGTGTGAGCGATGTTGGGAGGGCAAGCATGATATACGTAGTTCCGAGAAAAAAGCCCGTCGTGAACAATGCGGAGAGCCACACGGGCTTGCGACCGACCTCAAGCGCCGCAAGCGCGGTCAGCATCGAGATCGCCACTAGTTCGGCATGGTGCGGGAAGAGAAACCACAATGTGAGGATAATCGGCATCCCGAACAGGGGCCAAGTAATCAGTGTTATCAGCCATCCGCTGGCGAAAGCAGGACCACCCGCAAAGCCGATAGCGCGCGCACAGAGCGCAGTTGCTGCAAACAACTCCGTCGCCCCGATCGCGAAAGCAAGTGGGGCATCCTGCAGATCTCCTGCGGTCGTTGCCGTGAGCAGATAGGACAGGAACCAATCCGGGTTTAGCGGAAATGAGATATTTCCAAGCCCAATCACCGGATCGCTGCTGATCCCAATGAGTGTCGAGGAAAAACGCCGCCTCTCACCAATGAACGCAAGGAGCGAGTGCGGGTCCCGGTTGAAGAAGATGAAAAGACGATTCATTTCGAACAAATAGCGGGTGATACAGAAAGCGGCGCCGATGTTGACGATCCATAGCCCAACCTCAAGCAAGAGCGCCGTGTGGGAATCCGCTTGACGGATATGCTTGGTCGCACTGCTGAACAAGGAGGGCATCCTAATTCGACCAATTTCGTTCATCACATTTACCCCATCTATATGTGGCAGCCCTTCCACATCCAGTCAAAACCCACCCGCTGCTGGAGCCTTGACCCCTCACCGAACGCTCACGCCAGATGCTTACGTCGATCTGGCACAGGTCGATCTGGCCATCATGTGGCTCTGGGGCGGCGAACGCCCGACAGCAAACGACGCCGGCCGGGTGGGTCGGGGGTGCTACTATCAGTGGTTGCTGGGACAGAATTTGAACCTCTGACCCCTCACGCCTGACGAGCTACCGGGCTACACACGGCCCTTGGGGATAAATCTGCCCGCACCTCTATGTTATCCCCCTCCCATTCCACGCTAGGCTCCTGATCTCACCGACCTAGAACTGCTTTGCAGAAAGTGCTACCGCAAGTAGTTGGATCCAGCGATTACGGCATTCGTCGCCTAAGATTGACTGTAGAGGACTATGCATGCCGGTTGGATCTGATGTGAAGCTTGGGAGTGGCGTCATCATTTTTCATCCCGGGCTTGTCAACCTCTACGGTTGTCAGATCGGCGATGGCACCCGGATTGGTGCCTTCGTTGAAATTCAGAAAAATGCCCTGATCGGCAAGAACTGCAAGATTTCATCGCACAGCTTCATTTGTGAGGGGGTAGAGATCGAAGACGAGGTCTTTATTGGCCACGGCGTGAAATTCATCAACGACCTTTACCCGCACGCCACAACCGCAGAAGGCACCCTCCAAGGCGAAGCCGATTGGAAGGTCTTGCGAACGCTCGTACGGGCGCGCGCCTCGATTGGCACGAACGCGACAATCCTTCCTAATCTCAGCATCGGCCGCGGCGCGATGATCGGCGCAGCAGCGTTGGTCGCGGCCGACGTACCCGATTATGCCATCGCCGCTGGCGCGCCGGCTCGCGTCATCGGCGATATGCGCGAGAAGGAAAAGCCGCGATGACACTGAGCCGGACTTCTCTCTTATCTCCGGGCAGTGAGGCCGACCTACACATTCCGTTCATGGATCTGTCCATTCAGTGGCGGCAAATCGAAGATAAGGCCCTGCCCGATATCCATCGTTTGTTCAAAAGCGGTGCATTCTCCCTCGGCCCTTTCGTCGCACAATTTGAGCAGGCAGCCGCCGAGTATCTCGCCATCGCACACGCGATCGGCGTCAATTCCGGTACATCTGCTCTGCATCTTGCCCTGATCGCCGCCGGCATCGGCCCAGGCGACAAGGTGTTGGTCCCATCCCATACCTTTATCGCCACAGCCTGGGGGGTGCTTTATGTCGGAGCAATGCCCGTCCTCTGCGACGTAGACGAGGAGAGTGCAAATATCGACCTTGCCGACGCCGAAGGCCGACTTGATCCTGCGGTGAAGGCGATCATCCCCGTCCATCTTTATGGACAGCCGGCCGACATGGCGGGCGTCATGGCATTTGCTGCGCGGCATCGGTTGATTGTCATCGAGGATGCGGCGCAGGCCATCGGCGCGCGTTTCGATGGGCGTTGCGTTGGTACGTTCGGCCTATGCGGCTGTTACAGCTTCTACCCGGCAAAGAACCTCGGCGCCGCCGGCGAGGCGGGTCTCGTCGTCACCGCTGATGATGTCATCGCACAGCGCCTGCGTGCCCTTCGTCACCATGCCCAATCCGAGCGCTATGTCCACACCGAGCTCGGATTCAACTACCGCATGGAAGGAATACAGGGGCTGATACTTGGCCATAAGTTGCCGCTACTCGAGAGTTGGACGGATAGTCGGCGCAAGCTCGCGCAGGCTTATCACGAACGGCTTGCCGGCCTGCCGCTCACCCTACCGCAAGTTGTCCACTACGATCATGTATTCCATCTCTACGTCGTGCGCAGCAAGGACCGCGACCGGCTGCGCGACTATATGCGGCGAGCGGGAGTTGAAACCGGCCTGCATTATCCGGTGCCGTTGCACGCCCAGCCGGCGCTGGCCCGCTTCGTAGCTGATCCCCGAAGCTTCCCAGTCGCAGACCGATATGCGCGGGAGTGCCTGTCGCTGCCGCTGTTCGTCGGCATGACCGAGGCGCAAGTCGACCAAGTCTGCGAGACAATAAGACGCTTCTACCGCTAGAGGCGATTGATGACCGCACCGGGCCGCTCCTTGCCATGCTGGGCGTACGAAATTCTCGTGAGCCCGCAAACGCGGTCACTCCTGAGCGAGCAGCAGTGTCGACTCATTGCACCAGACGGCAAGGTGGCCGGAACCATCGTCGAGGGGATCGCCTGCTTCCCGATTCCGAGATCGGACCGCAGCATCGAATTCTATCGTGATGTCGGCGGCGCCCGTTTCCATGAGCGCGCGGCGGTGCCCTATTCCATGACCGCACTCGACACCGAGGTCTATCATGGGTATCTCGCAGAACTACGCTGCGACGATCCGAATGCACTCATTGTTGATGTCGGCGGTGGCGACGGGCGCAATGCGGTCCCTTGGCTGCGCTGGGGATTTCGGCGCGTAGTGGTGGTCGATCCAGTTCGCGCCGCACTTGCGCGCCTGCGCGCACGGCTCGCGGCCGAAAACCCCCCCTGGCTCGATCGCCTCCTTCTGATCGAGGCTGACGCGAGACAGTTGCCGCTGCGCGAGCGCTGCGCCGAGCGAGTGCAGGCGATTGAGGCGCTCGCCTATCTCAACGAGGACTATTCGTCGGGTCTCAGCGAGTGCATCCGCCTGCTGGCGGATGGAGGCCGACTGCTAGTGGCAGATCGCGACTACGAAGGCGGGCTGTTGACCCGCCTGTTTTACGGCGAAGGAATCCGCGGCCTGCTCGACCAGGCCGCGAGCCGTGACATCTGGGATGGGAACCAGACCCGGATTGTTCGCAGTCGCTGCTTTACCGCCGAAGAGTTCACGACAATGATCCGGGACCACGGTTTGCGGATTCTGTCGCACGGGGGGGTATCGGTCCTGTCACTGGTCCTCGGATATGAACGCGCGGGCGGCCGACTGTTACCACAGGACGAAGCCTATCTCGGCGAGGTGCGGGCGCTGCTCGGACAACTCGGCCGAGCCGGTAGCATGCGCCGTAGTCACGTTATAGTAGCCGAGAGGGCCACCTGACCGCCGACTTCAGCGGGCCTCCCACCGCCAGCGATCGCGGCACTGACCTAACGCGCCAAGACCTTCCTTGAAAAACGAGATGCCCTTGTTGAATTTCTGATCGGAGGCGCTGGGGCCGAGATCAAGATAGCGGAAGCCTGTCTGTGACAGACGGTCCATCAAATCCGCGATGACAAATGCCGCCCCATGCTCCTTGGGGTGCTTCGTACTGGAGCAAATGTAGAACGCATTGGCAACGGACCCGCTGAGCCGGAATACTAGCAGACCGGCGACCGGCACGTCGCCGAGCACCGCCAGATGGATTCGCACCCGATCTGGCAGGCGCTGCAACAGATCGCGAATTTCTTCGGGAGTGTGAGTCGCAGCGACGCCGTGACGTTGGTAGGTGTCGCGAAAGACCTTGAGGAAATCTTCGAGCCGTTCTACCCCCCCTTCAATTGCAACCATACCCTTGCGGCGCGCGGCGCGGACAAACGTGGCCTGCCGGCTACTATAGGTTCGTTCGAAGCCGTCGCGGCTGCCTGCGATCAGCGGAAGCACGGGACAGAGCCAGCGATGCACTAGGCGAAATCCGCGGCAAAATAGCGCGAATTCGATCAGACCGGCGGTTTCGAAGCTGTAGCAGGCTGGCGGCAGCGTGATCTCCACGCCGGTCCACCCTCGCGCGCTAGCATAATCCTGCACGGCCTCGACCAAACTCATGGCTAATTCAGCGCGCAGATCTGCGGTCACTGCTAAGCCGCCAATCGAGGCCCCAAGCGGAGAGCAGAACCTCAGACGGTCGGCACTTCCACAAAGTCCTCCCGGGAACAGCGCGACCGGCTTGCCATCGCGTTTGAGCAATAGGTGATAAAACTTAAACCGGTCCGCTGGATGATAGCCAAGAAAGCGTAGATCGTGGAACAAAGTCCCATTCGCAGAGCGGGCAAGGAGCTCATTCCATGCCGCTTCGTTGGCACCGAGCGGCTCGACGATAATCGGACCGGAAGTCTTTACGTCCATTTGGCAACAGCACGCCAATGCGCATTAACCTCGTCTACCGTGGCCGTAGGCAGTCCGCGTGTACAAACCGCCGCGAGCAAATCGAGCAGTAGGGTGCGAGCGCCCTTCCCCTGTCGTCTTACTGCCAACAGGCGCTCGGGATCGTGATAGAAGGTTTTGGTGGCCATATATTCCGCGTCGGTACTGGCGTTAACGAAGATTATATTCGGGTGAAAATCGAAAACCTTCAAACCCGGACGATCGAGTGCAAGGCCAGTCAGATCGAATCCTGTTGCCCCAGTAATGACGTCGAAATGGTCGGCATAATAGGTCGGGATCTCCACGATTTCATGCGGCTTCCAGAATGGACGCAAGCCGGCAACCAAAGGCAACTGGTAGCTGCAATCATACTCGAGGCCAAGGGCATGGTAGAGCGGAAGCAACGTGGAGTCGTAATAGAGACTGTGGGTACGCAACCCTTTAGCCTCCGGTGCGAAAGCGAGCGTGGTCGAAACGATATGGGTGTTGATTTGCTCGTCGGTGATCGTCGGCTCGCCACCGTGGATCATGCACGCCTGCTTGTAGCTATCGCCATTTCGCCGGAAGTTGGGGTGCAGGCCGCGCTCGTGGCCGGGTGTTTCCACGCCGGCGTGTGTCACGAAGAAAGTGGCTCGAACCCCGTGCTGATCAAATAGCCGGCGTAGATCGGCCAATACCTCCTCGGCCGCCCATTCGACGTCAACGGTAAAGCAGATCGTGTCGGGATGAAGGCCGTATGGCCATTGGAAATCAGCTCTCATCAACGAGGCGTGCCGTCATCGCTATGGGCTGGTCGAAACCAACAGTGCCGTTAGTTTAACCTAATTATCTGCTTCGCGCCCGGAGATCAACCGCGCATCTGGCCGATGATATTCCAGATAGATTTTGTCTAGTTTTAGGAGCTATGTTATCGGGATTCCGTACGCGTGAATTGGACTTTATCAAGCAGTCAGCAGGGCCAATCCGAATTCTTCGGTCCTGTGCCCATGCTGAGATACGGTGGCGACGACCAGCATATGATTTGTTCGGTTATCATTCCGGTCTTCAATGAACGTGACAATGTGCGCGCGATGCATCAGGCCCTCGCCGCGGTGGCCGAGGCGGAACGGTCGCTCGATTGGGAGTTTCTTTTCGTTGAGGATGGCAGCACGGACGACACGTTCGCCATTCTGGCCGATATCAATCGCACTGATTCGCGCGTGAAGGTGGTACGGCTAAGCCGCAACTATGGAAGCCATACCGCCGCCGCCGCCGGCTTGCAGTTTGCCTCCGGGCATGCCGCCGTAATCATGGCCGGGGATATGCAGGATCACCCGCGCGAGATCCCGCGCTTCCTTGCTAAGTGGCGGGAGGGGTTCCATGTGGTATGGGGCGTGCGAGCCACGCGCCAGGACAGCTGGCTCGACCGCCTGCTCGCCGATGCATTCTCCGCGCTGATCCGGCACGTCGCTCTGACGGCCTATCCGCGTCAGGGCACCGGCAGCTTCTGCCTGCTCGATCGCAAAGTCGTCGACGCCCTCAACGGATTTCCCGAGCACAACCGGATGACGTTCGGCCTGATCCTACTTGCGGGATTTCGCCAGACTCACATTGAATACGATCGTCTCGAGCGGCACGCCGGCGTGTCCAAGTGGTCGATGCGGCGCAAGATCAAGCATACCCTCGATACGGTGGTGTCGTTTTCCTCGCTGCCCATCCGGCTAACATCTGTGGTCGGTATTGCGATCGCGGCGCTGAGCTTCATCTACGCGATCTATCTTGCGGTCGACAAACTATTCAACGAGCGCTCGCTCGAGGGATGGACGTCAATCATCGTTCTCGTACTGCTGCTCGGTGGGTTACAACTGTTCGTGCTCGGCATGCTGGGAGAATATCTCTGGCGCGTATGCGACGAAGTGCGGCGGCGTCCCTTATTCCTGGTGCAGGAGTTGACTGGTACGTTTCCGCGGCTCGATCGAACGCTCAAGAGCGAGGCTGAGAACATATCGCTTGGTGCGGACCGATGACGACCATCCTAGCACTCGGCGCTGAGAAGCAGGCGGCCACATCGCTCGCTGCCGCCTATCCCGATTGCACGGTAATCTTTGTGTCTGATCGCGACATCCTCGACGGGTCGGATCTCATCAACGTCCGCATGGTCCATGCTAGACCGGCTGACGCGGCGAAACTTGCTGCCTCGGCTGACCACGTTGTCCCGCTCTGCGCGCGATGGCTTCCAGGCAACTATGCACTCAGCACAGTGTTCGATCGCCTGGAGCGCGCTCTTCCGGGCCTATGTTTGCCCATCCGAATGCATCCTCCATCATCAGGGCAATGGATCGTAAAGGGTGACCGCTGGAGCCGGCCTGACGCTCCGCTGTCCGGCGATGCACGGCAATTGGCGGATGTGACCGATCCCCACGGCTGCGGACTCGTTTTTCAAGTCTATAGCGAAACAACGGCTACGATTATGTCTGTCGGACGTCGCGAGCACGTGGGCGGCGTCCACATCGGCATACTCAAGATCTTCCAGGAAAGGTTCTTTCGCGACGCGATCTTGCAGGCTGGCGAGACCATCGATGCGCCTGAGCTGCTGCATGCTTCAATCGACATTCTTGATGCGCTCGATCATCGCGGTTATTTCACGCTCAACTGGGTGCAGACGGATGAAGGCTTAAGGCTGTCTTCGTTTCGTCCGATCCCTCGAGCGGTATTCCAGTCGTTCTTGCGCGGCGGTGTCGACATCCTGGGCTCGGTATCGGCCGTAAAGATCGTGGCAGCGGGCATGCGGCTGATTGCCTCCCCCACCTATGTGTCATTCGAAAGGCTTTCCACGTGAAGAACGTACTGGTGCTTTCGGGCACCGCTTCGGCGATCAATTACATCAAGTCATTCGCCAATGATCCCGACATCCGGCTGCATATCACCGATGCCGATCCATATTGTCCTGGCCTGTACGCACCAGGCGTGACACCCCATGTTGTACCGCGCGCGCGTGACACCATGCGCTATCGCGCTAGCCTCGATCGGTTGCTTGTTGAACACGCGATCGACGTCCTCATCCCGACATCGGATTACGACATCGAAGGCGTCGTTCACTATCTCAAGGACGGATGGGTGCCCAATGTTGCGATGTTCCGTCCACCTTTCAATGCGTTTGCCGTGCTCGGCAACAAGGGTCGGCTCATGGCATATCTCGCCCAGCGTCTGCCCTCGGTCGTGCCGCAAACTTGGATTGGCGTCGAGCGAGTCCGGCAGTTGGCTTTTCCCGTTGTAATAAAGCCGGCAGGGGAAAGCGGAGGAAAGGACGTGACTATTGTCCGCTATCACGACGATTTTGCGGCCGCGGTCGAGCGCATTCGCGCGCTCTACGGCGACGAGTTTCTGGTGCAGCAATTCATTCCTGGAAATACATACATCGTCAGCATGATCTACGACCACGATGGTCGGTTGGTCATCGGCGTCCCTATGCGCTCGCATCTGACCTTTTTCACCTGGGGAGGTGGCGGTTGCGCGGGAGAAGTCGTGGACGAGCCAGGACTGGTTCGTCTCTGCGCGGAAGTCGCGGAGGCGGCCGGCGGCTGGAGTGGCCCGATTAATTTCGAGTGGCGAAAGCACGCCGAAACCGGCGCATTCTACCTGATGGAGGCCAATTGTCGGCTCAATGGATACAGCTATCTAACGACTATGAATGGAGTTTGCCTGCCGCACATTGTGCTGGCGCTGCTGACTGGCGCACCATTGCCGGCCGTCGCTCCACCGGCAAGGCGCAATCGCAATTTCGTGCTTGGCTTTCGCGAGACGCCCGTCGACCGATGGGTTGACCACGCTGAACGAATTGTTGCGTAGCGGCGTCAGCGCCGAATGCTCGTCATGAAGCGGGTCTTAATCTGGATGGGACCGAGGGGAATGACTGCGATTCCGTCTGGCATTCCGATATCCGTGCGCACGATGATCACCGAGGGCCCTTGCTCCGACTTAAGAGACGCTGTGATAACTGGCGCGACCTCCTCCGTCTTCGTAACGATGCTGACCTGTGCAATGCCGCTGGCGCGCGCAACCTGGTCCAGCTGGAGGCACCCGGCCGTAAAGGATCGCTGGAATCCGGTGGAACCGTTCGCGCCGTTGTCGATGATGATCTGAATGAGGTTCTTGGGCCGGGTGTGACCAATGGTCGCAAATCCGCCTAAGTTCATAGTGACGGAAGCGTCCCCATCAATGACGACGACCTTCTTGTCCTGGCACAACGCAAGACCATGGGCGATGCTGGTGGCCAGGCCCATGGAGCCAAGCATGTAGAAGTTCTGCGGCCGATCACCCAATGAAAATAATTCCTGCGCTGGATGACCCAGATTGCAGATCACGGGTTCATCGGTGATGGCTTTCGTAATTTCGCGGAGGGCTTCGTAGCGGCGCATGTATATCCTCAATTTCGGTCCATCCAGAAGCTGAACGGCAATAAGATGGCGAGTGAGCGATTTGCCGAGTACGCCTGTTCAACAGCAGGGGGTATGAGCGCGAGCATCTTTGGCTCGACAATATTCAGACGTTCCACACCAATCACTTTCAAAAGATCCAAAACAACGGCACCCATCATGCGTTGGGCCTCTATTGATTCCCCATCGCTGCCGCGATGACTTACGACGAATACGACTGGAACGCGATAGTAGTTGAGCAGCGACAGGATCGCATTCACACTGTTGCCGAAACCGGAGTTCTGCATCACGATGGCCGGGCGCCGGCCCGCCAAATAGGCGCCGCACGCCATGCCCACACCTTCTTCTTCGCGGGCGACAGGCGTGTAGACTACAGTAGGACCGAACTGCGACTTCAAATAGTACGGCCCGGTAGGAAGCCAATCGACAAATTTGAATATTCCCGGCAAATTAGTGCGAACATTGATCTGCCGCCTCTCATACTGCGCTCTCAGCAGCGCCGGTCCGTGTTCTCCGCTCAATTCGCGATCGCATCTCAGCCTGACGCCTGCGGTGCCCTCATATTCGCGGCCACATTGGACGCAGCGGAGAAGAAAGTCGGCCATGGCTAAGCTCCGCTCAAAACACGCAACCGGACCGCCCCAAGACAAACGCCGCTGGCGCAATCGCGGAGTTGGGTCGCGCCACCAACATAGCCATCCGAAGGTACGTACTGATTCTCTCGATTTTCAATAGATGCGAGCATGGGAGTTTCCAGTGCTGGGCGAGACGCGAAATATTGGCGGCTGGATAGCTGCAGGGGTCTCACATTAGCGAAGATGGTGATTATGCTGGACAAGTCACGGTGTCGGCCTCGCCCCCCCGTTGGTGCGGGGAAATTATAGCGGGCTTTTGAGGGACATATTCGATCTTTGGGCGACATGATGAAGGGGCCGGAGTCTGGCAGGCGCGGAGTTCCTCAAAGTCCGTCACGCTTGTGCGCGCGAAAGCTGAGGACGCCGAGGTAACGGGCCAACTGCGTTGGCGCGAGAATCATCTCTGCCGCCGAAAGGAGAGTGATTAGAACGGAGTTCTGCATACCGGGTGGCGCGGCCCCCCAGTAGGTGATTTTCGGTGGCGTGAAGCCTGCACGGCGCAAAGCGTGCTCAAGGCTTACCGCGTCGGCAAGTTGTCCGGTGCGGCCATGGCGCTCGCCGCCCTGGAGCTTCCGGCGAACCCTGTACCAAGGGCAATCCCCATTGGAGGTGATCCCTGCTACGAGTCCTCCCCTCCGCAGCACGCGGCAGCTTTCCTTAAATAGCCGGTCGAAATCGCGGACCGTCTCCAGCAGACCGACCGAATAGACCACGTCGACGCTTTCCGTTGCAATTTCTCGCAGATCGCACGCGTCCTGCCGGAGCAGCGTGACATTTGTCGCGCCAAGCTGCGCCACGCGACGGGCGCACACGGCAAGCATTCCGTCACTCAGATCCGTCGCGATCAAGCGTGCGAACAATGGAGCGGCGGTATCGAGATAAGGACCGGTTCCGGCGCCCAATTCCAGCGCGGTGGCAGATCTTTCGGCAAATGACAACAGGCATTCGAGACTATTGCGGATCTGCTGGGCAAACCGCGGATTGTGCCGAGCAGCGCCATGGGTCCGGTCCCAGGTTTCAGCGGCGCGGTCGTAATAATCGGCGATCGACGCGGGTGAGCGATCAGAGTTCATGCGGCATCCTTCGGGGGGAATTCGCGCATCCGCACGAGCGGAGTCGCGAGCTCGGTGACCACCCCGACCAGCGGTCCGGTCAGTCCAAATAGGACCGAGGTGGCAACGCCGGCCTCACTTGTAGCACCGACCAGGACAAATCCGGCAGCCAGCGCGCCTTCGCGCACGCCCCAGCCTCCGAGTGAGATCGGGACCGAAGAGATGAGCAAGGTCGGCGGCACAATCAGCAAACACTCGAGGAGCGAGATCGACGTCTCCACCGCACGCGCGAGCTCGTAGATAAGCAGGATGCCAAAGAGGTGCGTCGCGACCGCCAGAAGCAGCGCGATATGGCCGCGTGTTCCGCTGGTAAAGGCGCGCCGAAGATCCCCGGCCAGGGTCGCCCAATGCTCGCCGAGCCAGGGCAACGCAAACAGCCAAGTCGGTTGCGCCAGGACCGCGATGAACGCGGCCAGACCGGCGACCGAGACCGCAGCAATTGCGGCAAAGGCTCCGCCCGAGTCGACGAGCCAGGCGAAGAGCGGCAGCGTGATGGCCACCAATGCCACCAATACCGCTAGCGCGAGGAGGCGGTCGCAGACAACCGATCGCGCGGCGATCATCAAACCGACGTGGCGCGAGAGTACCACCGTTCGTACCACGTCGCCTCCCACTGTCGACGGCAATGGCTGCCCAATGAGCATGCTGCGGCCGAGCGCGACCGCCAGCGGCACTACCGCGATCGCCGGCCCACCGATGAGCTCGATTACGATTTGCCAGCGCCAGACCATAATCACGAACTGCGCGAACAGCACGAGACCGGCTCGCGCCAATCTGACCGCATCGGCGCGGGCAAGAAGCCCGAGTAGGACCACCCAGTCGACATGGCTGAAGATCAACCAGGCCGCCCCCAGCGTGACAGCGAGACGGATGGAGACCGTCAGCGCGCGAGCGGCTCTTGCGCCCATTCGCTAGCTCTCTGCGACGGCCGCATCGAGCGCCGTCAGCACACGGTCCTGCTGGACAGGGCTCAGCGCCGGATGCATCGGAAGCTGCAGGGTCGTGGCCGCGACGGTTTCGGTATTCGGTAATACCGCGTCCATATCGCGATAGGGGGGCTCGAGGTGGGACGCCATGACGCCACGCCGGGTTGGAATATCCATGGCATAGAGCCGCTCCATAACCGCGTTGCGCGTCAGCGGGGCGTCAGGTCGTAGCGCGATCTGATAGCTCTGCCAATTGGGCACGAATTGAGCTGGGATATGTGGCGGAATGAATACTGGATGGCCGGAAAGCGCCCGCTGATAGCGTTCGGCAACCGCACGGCGGCGTTCGAGAATCCCGTCAAGGCGATCGAGTTGCGCGAGTCCGATCGCGGCCTGGATGTCGGTGATGCGGAAGTTGTACCCGATCTCCGGGTAGCTCTCGAACAAAGTCGGCGCGGCACCGTGGCGCGCGAAATCGGACAAAGACATGCCCTGATGGCGCAGGCGCCGCAGCCGCTTGGCGAGTGCGGAGTGGTTGGTGACGATCATGCCGCCTTCGCCAGTGGTCACCACCTTGCGCGCGTGCAGGCTGAAGATCGTGACCTCAGCGACCGAACCCACCGGTCGATTGCGGTTGCGGCTGCCGAAGGCGCACGCGGCGTCGTCGATGACAGTGATGCCGTGTCGTGCGGCAATCTTGTTGATGGCATCGATGTCACAAGGCAGGCCGATCTGGTCGACCGGCATAATTGCCCGGGTGCGGTCCGTTATCTTGCGGGTGACGTCAACTGGGTCGATATTGTAGGTCGCAGGGTCTACATCAGCGAAGACCGGCGTCGCGCCGACGTGCCGGATGACGTTAACGCTGGCGATGAAGGTGAGCGAAGGGACGATCACTTCGTCGCCCTGCCCGATTCCCAAACTGTGCAGTACGAGGAAGCCACCGGTTGTCCAGCTCGATACCCCGACCGCCTCAGCCGCGCCGCAGAGGTCGGCAAAGCGACGCTCGAACATGGCAAGGCGCGAGCCTCCCACGATCCAGCCGCTTCTCAGCACGGCGGCCACGGCCTGCGCCTCCTCTTCGCCCAAATAAGGACGGCTAAACGCGATGGGACCCCCTTCCCTGGCGGAAGGGGCCGTTCTGGCCGCTTGGATGGCCTCGCTCATACGTCCCCGCTAGGAGACTGCCGCGCGCACAGCATCTGCGTCCCCCTCAGGCATTTCCCAATTCCGGGTCTCCGCTTCAAGCAGCAATGAAGACTTGGGATGTTGCGCGCAGAACCAGTCGACATAGCGTTTGAGCCCGGCTTGCACGTCGATTTCGGCCGAAAACCCGAGTAATTCACGTGCCAGCTTGGTCTCAGCCTGCAGAACGTGAATGTCGCCCGGACGAGCTTCGACGTAAAGGGGCTTGAGATCAGGGCGCCCACACAGGGAGCAAATGATTTCCGCCATACGTTCGACGGTGACCATGGTGCCGAAGGCGATATTCACGCTGCGGCCCAAGGCGCCTTCATTTTCGGCGGCAAGGGCGATCCCGCGGACGGATTCGGTAACGAAGGTGAAGTCGCGGCCGTTACTGCCATTGCCGAAGATCACCGGCGGCTTTCCGTTAAGCGCGCGAATGACGAAGCGCGGAATTACTTCGGCCAGATCGCCTTGGTGATGCGCACGCGGCCCGTAGGAGTTGAACGGGCGCACGATTGTGATTGGCAGCCCGTAGGTGCGCTGGTACGCCTGCGTGTAGTATTCGCCTGCGAGTTTGGCCGCGCCATACACGGTGGTCGGTGCGCACAAGGTCGTCTCCTCAGTGAGCCGCTCGCCACCACAATTGCCGTAAACCTCCGAGGACGAGCAATAAAGGAACCGTCCAATCCGCTGCCGTCGTGCCTGTTCCAACACAACCAGGGTACCGGTCGCGTTGATCTCGTGGTTCTCGATCGGCCGGCTGAGCGAACGGCGGACACACTGGACCGCGAGATGGAACACCCGGTCACAGCCGCGCATCGCCAGTTCGACTGTGGCGGGGTCGAGAATAGAGCCCTCAATAATGCGTAACTGCGGTAAGCGCGCGACCTCGGCGAGATTCTCGCGCCGCCCCGTAGAGAAATCATCGAGCACGGTGACCGCGTCGCCATCCGCAATCAGCCGGTCGACGAGATGCGAGCCGAGGAAACCGGCGCCTCCGGTGACCAA
>Ga0066903_100000442_pt1 | contig 25778 bp, 15 predicted proteins | sample PanSoiMetaGPlot1_FD_67491 | JGI IMG/M metagenome (GOLD analysis project Ga0066903, IMG submission 67491) | Tropical forest soil microbial communities from Panama analyzed to predict greenhouse gas emissions - Panama Soil - Plot 1 (version 2) | ecosystem: Environmental > Terrestrial > Soil >... | reverse complement strand
TAGGCCGCCGCCGCGAGCTCGCCGGTCAGGCGGAACAGGTTGTAGAGACGCTTGCTCGCCTTGCAGAAGTTGGGCTGGGCGTGCAGGTAGTGATGCGCCTGCGTCCGCATCGCGTCGGCGTAGGCGTGCGTCGCCGCCCGATCGACGCGGGCGACAAGCTTCTGGAACAGCGGGATGGCGTCCGGCTCGAGATAGACCTCCTGCAGGCACGGATCGATCGATCCGTCGAGGGCGATCAGATCGCCGGACGGTGACTCCCACGTCACCTCCATCATGTTGCTCGCCAGGGCGATCCGTCCGCCGTCCGGTTCGACCACGATCCAGCCGATGTAGGTCCATCCGGGACCGCCTGCCACGTCGTCCCACTCGACGACGAGCGGCTGACCGTCGGCGCCACTCACTGCGATCGATCCGCGTACGACGTCGGCCGGCAGCCACGTGATCGGGTCACCGGCCGAGCGCGGTGTGCCGCGCTCGACGACCGCGCGCGGGTACACCCCGAAGTTGACCTCCACGAGCACGATGTCCGGTTCGCGCTCGGCTCGACGCGCGGTTTCGCGGACGACGTCCCGCAGCGTCGCGCGCGCGGCGTCGAGCGTGTCGGCCTTGACGTTGACGCGCTCGTAGAAGTCGTAATCGCCGGGGAACACCTGCGCCTTGCCCTGCGCGGCGCTGCCGGCAATCGCGATGGCCGATTCGACGCCAGGACGCGCGGCGGCGCGGACATGACGCGCCAGGTAGCGGAAGTACTCGAGATCGGCCGGATCGAAATCGATCAGCGAGACGCCATGCCCGAAGACGCCCGTCGCAGCATCCTGCGCGAACGCGTCGCGCTCAGCGGCCGAGGCCGCGACGATCCACGTCCGGGCCTCGCCCGGATCGAGCTCGACCCCCGCACGCGCCGCGGCCCCGACGACGTTGTCGAAGTCGTCCGCCTCGCGCCGGCGGAGCAGCTGCCGCTCGAACAGCCTGGACTGCGCGATGGCATCCTCCAGCGCGTTGTGCGTGCGCGGCAGGCCGGCCGACAGCCGATGCTCGAGCTCGTCCACGGTCCATGGCGGGCTTGCCGCCGCGCCGGCCGTGCCCGCATGCATCGACGTCAGGTCGAGGCCGGTCACGCCGAAGGGATTGCGCGCGAGAAACCGATGGAAGTAGTACGCGACGAACATCCAGTCGAACGTCGCGGGATAGGCGACGAAGATCGGCCGGTATCCGTCGGGGGTGACGCGGTGGATCCAGGACTCGAAGGCGAGCATCGCCTCGATCGGATCGGTTCCGCGCTGCTGAAGCGCGTCGTGATCGAGTCCGTTGACGCGCATCGCGCCGGGCTCCTGCCTGTCGGTGATCGGCTTGAGCTCGACGTAGAACTGCTCCTCGATCTGCCCGACGACGCACGCGCCGAGCGAGAGCATGCTGAACTCACCTGGAACCGGGCCCGAGGCTTCCACATCCACCGAGATGAACCGGTCCAGGATCACGCGACGCATTCCCGCATAACGTGCGCATTATGTCAGCGGCGATGTCGGGTTGGTCCCCGGGTCTAGAAATTTCTTCCGTGCGGCAGCACCTGACCGTTGTATCGCAGCAGGTTGCTCAGGGTTTCGTGCGTCGCGTCAGCAGGGCACGGCCCCACCAACGGGTCGGTCTCCGGGTGGTCGATGAGCGCGCCGGCGAAGGCGTTATCAGGGTCGGTGATCGTGAACGTCGCGCCGTGCAGGTACTGCCACAGCGGCAGCGTGGACGGATCGAGAGCGCCCGTGCTCCGCGTAAAGGTGATCAGCGCCGGCGTCACGTGGCTGCCGGCGACCGTGTTGAGGGAGAGCGACAGATCGATCGAGCCCGAGTAGACGCGCGCGTCGCACACCGGACCACGCGGCGTCTGGACCTTCCGGTAGGGGAAGCCCGCATCGAGGGAAAAGCCCATCTCGTTGCCGACGATCCGATTGCCCGTGAACGACGCATGGACGTGACCTGCCGACTGCGTGTCGCCGGGCAGGCCGAGGTCGCGCCGGAGAATGAAGATACGGACCCCGAAGCTGAAACCGGGAATCCCGACGTTGCCGCTCAGATCGTTGCTCTGGACGTTCGCCACCAGCTGGTCGCCAAGCTCCGGGATCCCGAGGCTTGCGCCGTTCAACAGCATGCCGCCCAGTATGTTTTTCACGGCACGGTTTCCCTGAAACACGACGCTGGACGGTGACGCCTCGTAACCGCCGGAGAAGATCGCGCCGGTGGAAATGCCGGAGAAGAAGTTCCCTGTCACGACGCCTGACGAAGCGATCGAGTGCATGCCGAAGTTGCCGGGCGGCAGGAAGACGTTGTTGCGAATCGAGTAGTTCTGCACGCGCGTCAGCAGCACCTCGTTGCTGGCGGTCGTGGCGGACAGGATGAAGCCGCTGATCGTCACGTCTGAGATGACGACGCCGTCGGTCCGTCCGACGGAGATCAGGGGATCGCTGCCCAGTGTATCGGTGCCGGTCGAGCCACTGGCGACAAGTCGCGTCTCGGTGCCTGGGACGACGTCGCCTGTCGGCAGTCCATCCGGACCGAACATCGGGACGCTCGATCCGCGCAATTCCAGCGGGCGCGCGATGACGAGTGAATGGTCGAACCGATAGACGCCCGGCGCCACGTCGATCACCACCGGGCCCGGGATTCCGTTCGCAACCGACAACGCGTCGACGAGGTTGTTGAACGGCAAGGACTCCGACCCGTCACCGCCGGCAGCGGCGTCGGCGGCGACGTGAACGACGGACGGCGTGGACGCGGCGTACGCTGAAGTGGCGAGCGCGGCCGTCGCGACCGCGAGTACGATGGTTCTGCTGACGCTGATGACACCGATGCGTAATGTCGACATCATGACTTCCTCCGCTCCAATAGGGCGGCGAGCCACTTTTTACTTCTCGCAGAATCACCACTCGTCCCTGGACCGATCACATTTCTTCTCCTCTTGACAAACTAGATGAGTGAGCTACGATGGCGCCCTCATCTAGTTTGCCTGGAGGAGTGAATGGCGCCGGAAGCGAGCGGACTCGTCCAGGGCACGCTCCGGGCGTTGAGGCGGCTGGAGCGTGACGGCCTGATAGGTGCGCTGTGATGACAGGCCTGCGCCGTCTCGTTGAGGGGTTGAAGGGACTGTTCCGCGGCGCACGCCTCGAGCGGGAGCTCGACGAGGAGCTGCAGTCATTCCTGGATTCCTCCGTCGATACGAAGATCCGCTCAGGGATGCGCCCGGAGGATGCGCGCCGCGCCGCACGCGCGGAGCTTGGCAGCATCGACGCGGTGAAGGACCGGACACGCGACGTCGCCTGGGAAACGACCGTCGAGCAGGTGTGGCGCGACCTCAGCTACGCAGCGCGAACGCTGCGCAAGTCGCCGGCGTTCGCCGCGGTGACCGTGCTCACGTTGACACTCGGCATCGGCGCCAACACGGCCATCTTCAGCGCCGTCAACGCCATCATGCTTCGCGCGCTTCCGGCCGAACGTCCCGACGAGCTCGTGTCGGTGACGGCGCTCTACCCGGACGGCGCAGAGCCGTTCTCCTACGCAGCGTACCGCAGGATCGCGGCCGATGGCGCAGACGTCATTGACGCGCTCGCGGCCTCGACGGCCCGTCGTGACGCGCTGGCGATCGACGGTCCGCCGGAGGCCGTCGACGTGAAGTGGGTCTCCGGCAACTACTTCACGACGCTTGGCGTGTCGACGGCGGTGGGCCGTCCCCTGCTCGTCTCCGACGATCCGGAGCCGCCGGGTGCGCCGGTCGCCGTGATCAGCGACGCGTTCTGGGCGCGACGGTTCGGCCGCGACCCGGCCGTCATCGGCCGCAGTGTTCGCCTGAGTGGCGCCGCGTTCGTCATCGTGGGCGTCGCGGGTCGCGGCTTTGCCAGCGAGACGCCTGGAGAGACCGTCGACCTCTGGATGCCGCTCTCCGCACAGCCGAATGCGCCCTCGTGGATCTGGAAGGGACACAGCACGACGTGGCTCAGCGTTCTCGCGCGGCGGCGTCAGGGTGTCAGCCTCGCGCAAGCGCGCGCGGGGCTCGAACCGGTGTACGAACGCGTTCGCGACGAGGTGGCGGCGGACACCGACAGCGCGGATTTCCGGCGAAGCATCCTTGCGAGCCATCTACGTGTCTCGGAGGCGGGCGCGGGCGTCTCGAGGGTACGCGACAATCTCGCCACGCCGTTGATGCTCCTGATGGGCATCGTGGGGCTCGTCCTGCTCGTCACGTGCGCGAACGTCGCCAATCTCATGCTGACCAGGGCGGTGACGCGGCGCCGCGAGATGGCGATGTGTCTCGCGCTTGGTGCAGGCCGTTCGCGGCTGATTCGCCAGGGTACGTTCGAGGCGCTGTTGCTGGCGGCGATCGGGGGCGCCGGCGGATTCCTGCTGGCCATCTGGGGAACTGCAGCGCTGTCGTCGCTCCTGTCCGGTGTGTTGCCGGTGATCCTCGACATCGCCCCTGACGGGCGTGTCCTCGCGTTCGCAGGGGCGATCTCGTGCGCGACGGCCGTGCTCTTCGGATTCCTGCCGAGCGTGTCCGCCACTGCGCTCGACCCGCTGGACGCCCTCAAGAGTGGAGGCGCTGGCCGTGGAGCGTCCCGTATCCCACTCGGCCGAACGCTGGTCGCGGCGCAGATCGCGGTGTCGCTCGTGCTTCTCGTAGCCTCCGGCATGTTCATCCGCAGTCTGATGAGACTCAAAGATGTCGATCTGGGGTTCGACCCGAACCAGGTGATGCTCTTCCGCATGACGCCTCCCACTGGCCAGCCCATGCCTGCCGAGGCAAGGCGGCAGCTGTACGGCCGGATCCTCGATCGCGCGATGAGCGTGCCCGGCGTGGAACGCGCCAGCGCATCGTTCTCGGGAGTGCTGTCGTCCGACACGTGGCGAAACGTCATTGCCATCGAAGGCAACTCAGCTGACGGCCGGACGTTGCGGACGTTCGTCAACGTCATTACGCCGGCGTACTTCGATGTCATGCGGGTCGTCGTCCTGCACGGTCGACGCTTCACCAACGACGATCGGGCGACTGCCGCCGACGTCGCGATCGTCAACCGCGCGTTCGCCCGCCAGTTCTTCGGTGGCGTGGTTCCGGTTGGCAGGCGTATCGCCCTCTGCAGCAGCGAGTCGTGTGGACCGTCGACGACGAGGGCGATGGACATCGTCGGAGTTGTCGAAGACGCGAAGTACTCCGACCTGCGTCAACCGGCGCCCCCGATGCTGTACTTGCCTTTTGCCCAGGGCGAACAGCGTCTTGGCGAGATCCAGGTTCGAACCGCCGGAGACGTCTCTGCGGTAGCCGGAACCCTCTATCGCGCGCTGTCCGACGTCGATCGCAGGTTGACGATCGTTGGGATGATGAGCGCGCGCGACCGCGTTGACGCGTCACTCGCGACGCCGAACATGGTCGCCCGGGTCTCGTCCGTCTTTGGATTGCTGGCGCTCCTGCTCGCGGCTGTCGGCCTGAGCGGGTTGGTCGCGTACATGACGACGCAGCGTACGCAGGAGATTGGGATTCGGATGGCGCTGGGGGCGGGACGGCGGGACGTACGGCGTCTGGTCCTCGCGCACACGCTCCGACCGGTCGTTGCCGGTATCGCACTTGGGCTCCCAGCCGCATTGGTACTGGCCAGGGTGCTGTCCGGCGTGTTGTATCGGGTCGAGCCTTTCGATCCTGTCGTGCTGTCGCTGAGCCTCGCGATGCTTGCCGCCGCGGCACTGCTCGCGGGATATCTGCCCACTCGCCGAGCTGTACGAGTCGATCCGATCGAGGCGCTGCGGGTCGAATAGCCGGCTCGGCAGTGACGTTTCAGCTTTCCAAAGCCTCATTCGTGCGTTAGATTCCTCGCGCTGAGAGCGGCCTAACTCGGAACCCTCAGGGGAAGCAACGATGAGGATCGAGCACGCACTCCTATGCGCGGGTGTACTCGCGTCTGTCCCGGGCGCGGCGTTCGCGCAAGTTCCCGTGATCGTCGAGGCTGAGAACGGAACGCTGGGCAGCAGCCTCACGACCGCGACCGACGCCGGCGGCGTCACCTACATCACCACCACGGAGAATTCAGCCGCAACACCGACGCCGGCGCGGACCGCGACTTACGCCGTCACGTTTCCGTCGCCGGGCAGCTATGCGCTCTACGTGCGTATTCTCGTCGGGCCGAGCACCGGCAACGACGACAGCTTCTACGTACCCACGGGCTTCAACACGACGACGACCTGGTCGGCCCCCTACAACACGAGTGTCGGTGGAGCGACCGCGCCCGGCGCCGGTGTGCCCACCGGAGGTACGGCGGGTCAGAACGTCTGGAAGTGGGTTCGCATGACGGCGCTGCCCGGAGCCGGCGGCGGCACCGGGCCCGGCGCGTGGATCGTTCCCAGCGGTGCGCTGACACAGACCTTCGCCTGGGGATCGCGCGAGGACGGTCTCTTGTTCGACAAGTTCGCCTTCGGTCCGGTCGGCTCGTGTTACACCGTGGGGGATCTGGATGCGGAACGTCCGCCCACCATCAGCTGTCCGCCGCCCGCGGCTCCGGATCCGCCGGCATTCACACGCACCGGCTCGCCGCTGGCCACCGGCCTGTCCAAGTTCCTGGGCAGTGCGCACAGCCCCGGCACCGCCTCGTTGAACTTCGCCGCGTACTGGAACCAGGTCACGCCGGAAAACGGCGGCAAGTGGGGCACCGCTGAACCGCAATCGCCGTTCGGCCCTGCCGACCAGGGATATCCGGCATTGCCGACGCCCGCGTTCAATTTCACCCCGGCACACCAGGCGTACGACCTGGCGCGCGCCAATGGCGACGTCTTCAAGTGGCACAACCTGTTCTGGGGCAGCCAGCAGCCAGGCTGGATCGAGAGTCTGCCGGTCGCGAAGCAGCAAGAAGCCATTCGCATCTGGCTGGCGGCCGTCGCGCGCGAGTTCCCGAATCTCGATCAGATCGACGTCGTGAACGAGCCGCTGCACAATGCGCCGCGTGGTACCGCGCACGGCAACTATATCGATGCACTCGGTGGTGACAACGGCCTGTACGGCACCGGCTGGGACTGGATCATCCGCGCGTTCGAGCTGGCCCGGGAGTTCTTCCCCAATGCCAAGCTGATGCTGAACGACTTCAGCATCACCAACGACGGGAACGCGACGACGCGATATCTCGAGATCATCGGGCTGCTCCAGGCGCGGGGCCTCATCGATCTCGTCGGCATCCAGGGCCACGCCTTCGAGTACAACTACAACAACCTCGCCGGCTCCGTCGCGACCCACACCGCGAACCTGGCGCGTCTGGCGGCCACCGAGCTCCCGATCTATGTCACCGAGTTCGACATCGACGGTATCGATCCAACATGGGGTCTGCAGGACGATGCGGCGCAGCTCGCGCGCTACCAGGCGCTCTTTCCGGTGTTCTGGGAGAACGAACACGTCAATGGTGTGACACTGTGGGGCTACGTGCGGGGCGCGCACTGGCGGACGAACCAGGGTGACTGGCTGATGTACCCCAACGGCGCCGAACGTCCGGCACTGCAGTGGCTGGTTCGCTACGTCGAGAACAAGCCGGCCGTCGTCACGCCAGGGCAGTCGTTCGACGTGGACGAGAATCTCGCCGCGGGTTCGACGATCGGGACAGTGGGTGCGACCGATCCCGACCCGGATACGACGTTCTCGCAGTGGCAGCTCACGGATCCGAGCGGCAACTTCACGATCGATTCCAGCACGGGCACGATCCGCGTCGCGGCAGGCGCCACGCTCGACTTCGAACTGGCCGTGCGCTATACGGTCGCCGTCTCCGTGTATGACGGCTTCCGCCGCAGCGCTCCCGAGAACGTCGTGATCAACCTCCACAACCTGAACGACAACGCGCCGGTGATTACCGCCGGCCAGTCGTACCGGATCGACGGCGGATCGAACGACACGGTGGCCCGTGTGCTTGCGACGGACCGCGACGATACGAACCAGCCGGGCTTCACCACGTTCGGACCGTGGGCGATCACCAGTGGCGACCCGAACGGCGCGTTCGGGTACGACGCCGCGGGTAACTTGATCGTCGTGCATCCGTTGCTGGTCGACTGGCGCCGCACCTCGTACATCCTGGGAAGCACCGTCGGCGACGGGACGAATACCAGCGCCGTCGAGGCGGTGCAGGTGATCATCCCGAATCGAGTGAACGTCTGCCTGCTGAATCGCATCGACCTGTCAGTGCCGAAGCAGGCTGCGCCGGGACTGATTCTGGCCGGCGCCCGTCTGGGGGCCTGCCAGGCGTTCTAGGCGGCCGTTAAAGACGCTTCGTCAGTAGCCACGCGTATGGCGCGTCGTCCCTGTACGCCTCTTGCGCCGTCCGAACGTGATCCAGACCCCTATCGACGTACACGACGTCGCTCGACGCTGGCCCAAATTGCGCTTCAAAAGTGTTCCGATCTCCTCTGGAGTAGGGACCAAATGCGATCTGAACCGGTGCACCCGAACGCTGCGTCGGCCTTGCTCCGGGAGGATCGACCGCCCACAGTGCAGCCCAGAAAGGCGGCTGGACTCCCGCCAGTCTCAGCACGCCGTTGCCACCATAACTGAAGCCAATCAGGTAGCGCCGATTCGGGTCCGCATTGGGAACCGCCTGAACGGCCTCTCGCGCCAGTGCGGCATAGTCGCCCCAAACGTCGCCACCTGGTGCTGGAAGCTGGGGCGCTACGATGATGAAGTCTTTGACGCGCTGAGAACTGCCAGGTCGCAGCGGCCCATGCCGGGTGAGCGCGACGTCGATCGGCACAGGCGCTGCCTCGTCGCGCCCATGTAGAAAACAAAGCAACGGCCATGGCGCCGATCCGGTCGTCGGTTCGGAGACAAAACATTGGAACGCGCCGTAACGGAGTTCCCTGGTTGCCATTGGTAGACCTTAGTCTCAGAGCTGAATCTCCGCAAAACGCGGTGACCGGCACTGCGGCGTGATGCGTCAGCTATTTCTCGACGACTCGAGACCAATTGAGCACGACGTCAATTACATTCGGTGCGGTGGGCGAGGCGGGTGAAACCGCGGCCAGGAAACGCTGACCGTCGCGACTCGGCGCGTATTGCCAGTGGTCGAATTCGAGGAGCGCGTGCGGAGTGCCGACCTTCACGGGATCGGTGCTTTTGATTTCGACGGCCATCAGGCGGTGGATCGCCTTGTCGATGTAGTAGAGTTCGCGCCCGTCGGCTCGCCATCGCGGCTCCCAGATCTGGCTGCCGATCGCGACCTGTACGCGTGTGCCGCCGCGCCGGATCGGCTGCACGTACAACGATCTGGCCGTCTTTCCTCCGACAATGCTGGCGACCAGATCGCCCGCCGTCGTGACCGCGGCCTCTTCGAAGCTCGTGTCCGGATTGTCCGCGGGAAGGAGCACACGTGCGTCTCCGGATGTTGGCCGTTCCCACAGATCGAGTCGCCGATCCTTGTTAGGGGCGTTATACAGAAGCGAGCCGGTAACGGACCACCCGAGCGCAGCTTTATTCGAGCCACTCGGCATATCCGCTTCAACCCGGTCGTCGCCACCACCATCCACGAGCACTGAATGGACATCGTTCTGATGTTCGCCCGGCTTGGTGAACAGCACACGCAGACCATCACGTGACAGGACTGGACGCCCTCCCTCTGTCAACGGTCGCAACTCATTTGGTCGAGCGAGATCGATCACCGAAACGGTCCTTTTCGATCCGTCGTACCACGTCACGATCGCGCGCGTGTCATCGCGCGTGAGTTGCACCTGACTGAACATCCCCGGTTCTCCGAACGGCGTCCCCTTCTTTCCGCTTCTCGGAAGCCACGTCAGCCGCTGAACGGGGGGCAGGACTCCTGAACGGTAGACGACGATGCTGTTTGAGACAGCGAATGCCCGATGTACGCCGTCCTCATCGGCGACGTTCGGCGCCACGACCACGGGGTCGCCTGACAGCCCCCACGCCTTTTCGTCCAGCGCCTGGGCCTGCAGAGACCCGGCACGCCAGAACACGAGCATGCCGCCGGCGACCCACGACTGCGTCAAATCTTGTCCGGTCAGTCGCCGGTTCCCTGAGGAGGGGCCGTGGTAGAGATCAGTGGTCCCGGCATCGCCAAGCGAGCCGACCGCGAACTTCGTAGCACCGTCCTTCTCGGACGCCGTGAAGACGAAGTGATTGCCGTCGGGAAGAAACGCCGGAAGCACATGCCTGGCCTCCGACGGCTGCAACACGGTCACCGTCACCGGCGAACGCTGCAGGCCGTCGTCAGAGACTCGAGACAGCGGTGTGCCGTCGCGCTGGGGGGCAAACACGATCGTGTGGCCCGTCCACGACCCGCCGGCGCCATCCGGCGCAGCACAGAGCTCACGGATCACGCCGGTGACCACGTCAATCGTTCTCAGTTTTCCTTCGGCGAAGAATCCCAACGCGCGGCCGTCAGGCGACCAGAACGGATACAGCGCCTCCGCGGTTCCCGGAAGCATCTTCGCCTCGGATTTTTCTAAAGAACTTATCCAGATGTACGACGCGGTGCCCTGGCGCGGATGACCGACGTATGCGAGCTGTTGTCCGTCGCTCGACAACGCCATATAGAGAGGCCGGTCGATGCCATCGGGCAAGGGAATCGACAAGCGCATCAGGGGCGGCGTTGGAACGCGACGTGGTCTCCAGATAGCGATTGACACCACGGCTATTGCAACGGCAGCCGCCAACGCGGCGGCGGCCCACGCAATCCACTCGCGCTGGGATGTCGTGCGCCGTGGCGCCCTGCCGTTGTCTTTGCCGCCCGACGTCGCGATCTCGTTCAGGTCGTGCCCGACATCGTCGAGATCGAGCCGCGCGTCGGCGATGTCGCGCAAGCGGCGCGCGGGGTCCTTCTCCAGACACCGGCGCAGGACTCGTCGAACGCCTGGCGGCGCCGCCGAAGGAACGGCAGACCAGTCCGGCTCCCGTTCCAGAATCGCGGCGACGTGATCCGAGGTCGTCGCGCCGGGGAACGCCTGACGACCGGTGAGCATCTCGAACAGCACGCACCCGAACGCCCAGACGTCCGTACGCGCGTCGACACTCTGGCCGCGCGCCTGCTCGGGACTCATGTAGGCGGCGGTTCCGACCAGCAGGCCGTCGTGCGGCGCGGAGAGCGTCATCGTCGGCGATCCTGACGCCTGCGGCGCGATCGCCGCCGCGGGCTTTGCCAGACCGAAGTCGAGCAGCTTGACCACGCCGGCGGCTGTCAATGCGACGTTCGACGGCTTCAAGTCGCGATGCACGATCCCGCGATCGTGCGCGGCCTCGAGCGCTTCGGTGATCCGTCGTGCGATCGGCAGAGCGTCGGCGAGTGGAATGGGGCCGCGCGCGATACGGTCCGCGAGCGTTTCGCCGTCCACCAACTCCATCACAATCGCGTGAACACCATCCGAGTCCTCGAACCCGTGGACATGCGCGATGTTCGGATGGCTCAGAGCGGCGAGCAGCCGTGCCTCGCGCTGGAATCGGGCCAGACGATCGGGGTCCGCGGCGAACATCGGTGGCAGGACCTTGATCGCCACGTCGCGACCGAGCTTCGAATCGCGCGCACGATAGACCTCGCCCATTCCCCCGGCGCCGATCGATGCGGCGATCTGATACCCGCCGAGGCGTTGCCCGACGACGAGCGCCGGCGCAGGGGAGATCACGTCGCTGAGAAACCCGCCGGTTGCGGCGTGTTCGGCGAGCAGCGACGAGACTTCGCGGCGGAGATCCTCGTCGCCGCCGCATGCCTCAGCGAGGAACGCACTGCGCTCACGCGGCGGCAGCATTCGCGCCGCGTGGTATAGCGATTCAATCCGCGCGAAGGGATCGGTCATCTGTGATGGGGTGGGAGGATTCTATATTGGGTCAGTGATCCTGCTCGCGCAGATAGGCCAGGCGGCTGCGGATCTCGTCCGCCTGTGCGTCCGAGAAAAATTCCAGCAGTCCCGAACGAAGATCCCACGTCGCCCGCATCAGGCCTCGCTCGGAGTGGCCGGCAGCGAGGAACAGATGGCCGATCTCGTGGGCCATCACGAGTCCGCATAGCCGGCTCGCTTGCAGGTGCCCAGTTCCTGCGTGCGTTTCGACCTGATCGTAGAAGACCCACGCGAGTCGGCCGCGTACGCCTTGACCTGTCGGGTCCACCGCCGCAAACCCCAGACTCAGATCTCCAACAGTGGTGTGAGGCAGCATGGACGGTTTCATGCCGGTGGCGATCTTGATCGTGATGTCGAATGGTTGGTGGCCGCCGGCGGGATCCAGCCACGCCAGCTGCACTCCGGTCTCTGCGAAGATGGCTGCGGCATCGTCTTCCGCCGCGCGAAGCGCTTCGGGGCGAACGCCAGCCTGATTCAGGACGAGCACCCGAAGCGTGTTCGGTTCCGCCTGTGGTGGTTCGCCTCCCCACGACGTTCCCGCGAGCCCAATGGCCCAAAGCCCGAACACGATTCCCGCTGTCGTCTGACCCATGGCGCCCTCCTGCCCTGGGTCCAGTGGCGGGAAGGCGCCGCGAAAAGTCGCACGCCGGTTTGCGGAGCTAGAATCGACGTCCGGTGGCGAATCCAGCCGATGTCACGGGCCTGCTGCTCGCGTGGGGCGGGGGCGATCGCGAAGCGCTCGACCGCCTCGTGCCGCTGGTGCAGCACGAATTGCGAACGATCGCCCGGAAGCACATGGCGCGCGAGCGGGCCGGCCACAGCCTGCAGCCGACGGCGCTCGTGAACGAGGCGTACCTGCGGCTGATCGATCTGAAGCGCGTCAAGTGGCAGAGCCGCGCGCATTTCTTTGCGATGGCGTCGCGGATGATGCGGCGCATCCTCGTCGACGCCGCCCGTGCGAAGGGATATCTGAAGCGGGGCGGGGGCGCCTGCCGCGTCACGTTGATCGAGAGCCGCGCGCGCGCGAAGCAGCCCGACTACGATCTGGTTGCGCTCGACGATGCTCTCCAGGCGCTGGAGGTGCTGGACGCCCGGAAAGTGCAGGTCGTGGAGATGCGGTTTTTCGGCGGACTAACGGTCGAAGAAACCGCGGCAGCGCTCGGCGTATCGCGGGACACCGTGATGCGCGACTGGCAGTTTTCGAAGGACTGGCTCGGACGCGAGATCAAGCGAGGCGCTCACCGGCACGCCTGACCCGCTACAACCAGCGCTCGCGGGATGTGCTCCCCTGGACAATCGAAAGGAGGATCGGGTATCCTTCTTTCGACGATCGAAGGGAGCGCCATGACGAAGGACCGCGGCGATCTGCTCCAGGGCACGCTCGACATGCTGGTGCTCAAGGCGCTGCAGCTCGAGCCGATGCATGGCTGGGGCATCACCGAGCGCATCGAGCAATGGTCCGAGCAGGTGCTGCAGCTCGGCCAGGGGACGCTCTACCCCGCTCTGTACCGGCTCGAACGCCAGGGTTTCATCACGTCCGGCTGGGACGTCACCGAGAACAGCCGCCGCGCCCGCTACTACTCGTTGACGCGCCAGGGCCGGCGCCAGCTCGAGACGGAGCTGGCGCAATGGCGGCGTGCCTCGCGCGCGATCAACAAGGTGCTCGACGCCTCGGCGCCGTAGGGACATGATCATGCGCTGGATGGCAGAGACCTGGCGGCGGCTGCGATCGCTCGCACGACGCGACAATCTCGAGCTCGGCCTCGACGAGGAGATTCGCTTCCACATCGAACGGCAGACGGACAAGAACCTGCGCGCCGGCATGACGCCCGCCGAGGCGCGCCGGCAGGCCCACCTCACGTTCGGCGGCGTGGAACGCGTCAAGGAGCGCACGCGTGACGAGTTTCGTCCGGTGCTCCTGCAGGATTCGCTGCTCGATCTCCGATACGGCGTTCGCGCGCTGCGGCGAGCGCCGGTCTTCACGCTGGCCGCGACGTTGACGCTGGCGCTCGGCATCGGCGCCACGACCGCCGTCTTCACCGTCGTCAACGGCGTGTTGATCAAGCCGTTGCCGTTTCGCGACGCCGACGCGCTCGTGAGCCTGAAGCACACCGCCGCCGACGTCAACGGCGGGCCGCCCGTCGGCATGTGCCTCTCGATGCTCGTCACCTACGCGCGCGAGAACCGCTCGTTCGAGCAGATCGGCGTGTGGTCTCGCGGCAGCGGCACCGTCACCGACGGCGGCGTTCCGGAAGAAGTCACGACGCTCAACGTCTCCGCCGGCACGCTTCGCGCCGTCGGCGTGCAGCCGGCGATCGGGCGCTGGTTCTCGGAGCCGGACCAGGCTCCCGGGTCGCCCGAGACCGTCATCCTGGCGGATGGCTACTGGCGGCGCCGCTTCGGCGGCGATCAGGCGATCGTCGGCCGGCAGATCGCGATCGACTCGCGTCCTCGCCTCGTGATCGGCGTCATGCCCGCCAGCTTTCGTTTTCTCGACGAGACACCGGATCTCGTGCTGCCCGTGCGCATCGACCCTGCCAGACTGACTCTGGGCGGTTTCAATTACGACGGCATCGCGCGGCTGGCGGCAGGGGTCACACGCGAACAGGCAGACGCCGACCTCCGCCGCATGGTGCCGCTGTGGATGGCGGCATGGCCGTCGTTTCCGGGCATCGATCGCGCGGCCTTCGCGGGAACCATCCCGCTGGTGCGGCCGCTCAAGCAGGAGCTGATTGGCGGCGCCGGCGACATGCTGTGGGTGCTGATGGGCACGATCGGCATCGTGCTGGCGATCGCGTGCGCGAACGTGGCGAACCTCGTGCTCGTCCGCGCTCAGGCACGACAGCATGCACTCGTCCTTCAGGCGGCGCTCGGCGCCGGCCGCGGACGTCTCGCGCGTCAGGTGCTGGTGGAGAATCTCGTGCTCGGCCTGCTGGGCGGTACGGCGGGACTCGCTCTCGCAGCGGCCGGCCTCGGCGTCCTGCCGGCGATTGGATCGGCCGGCATTCCCCGCGTGCGGGAGATCACCATCGATCCGATCGTGCTGATCTTCACGCTGGTCGTGTCGCTGTCGACCGCGCTCGTCTTCGGCAGCATTCCCGTCTTCACGCTCGCCCCCAGGCGGCTCGCCATGACGCTGCGGAGCGGCGGGCGCGGTTCGAGCGACAGCCGCGAGCGCAACCGCGTGCGGAACCTTCTCGCCGCGGGTCAGCTCGCGCTTGCGATGATCCTCCTGGTGGCCGCCGGGCTGATGATGCGAACGTTTCTCGCGTTGCGACACGTGCCGCCCGGCTTCACCGAACCCGCGCACGTGCAGCTCGTGCGCATCACGATCCCGGAAACGGACGTGAGCGAACCCGAGCGCGTCCTGCCGGTGCAGCGCGCCATGCTCGATCGGCTGGCGGCGATGCCCGGCGTGACCGGCGTCTCCTTCACCGGCAACGTGCCGATGGCAGGGGAACGAAGCCGCTCCAGCATCGTTCGCGAGGATGTGCCGATCGCGGACCAGCGCGGGTCGCCGATTCGCTGGTTCAGGTACGTCGCGCCCGGCTACTTCCAGACAATTGGCACGCGCCTCGTCGCCGGACGCGACTTCACGTGGACCGATCTCGAGGCGCGCCGGGACGTGGCGGTCGTCTCGGAGAACCTGGCGCGCGAGTTCTGGCGGGAGCCGCAGGCCGCGATCGGCAAACGGATCCGGGAGGGGGACACCAGCCCCTGGCGCGAGGTCGTCGGCGTGGTCGGCGACGTCTACGACGAGGGTGTTCACCGGGCCGCGCCGCCGATCGTGTATTGGCCGGCGGTGATGGAGTCCTTCCAGGGCCAGCCGATCAACGTCCGTCGAGCCGTCACCTTTGCGATCAGGAGCAGCCGGGCAGGAAGCGAGAGCTTCGTGTCCCAGGTACGCGAGGCCATCTCCAGCGTGCGTCCCGAGATTGCGCTGACGCGTGTGCGGACGCTGGCCGACGTCTACGGTCGATCGCTGGCGGCGACCTCGTTCGCGCTGGTGATGCTCACGATTGCCGCGTCGATGGCGCTCGTGCTCGGCATCATCGGCATCTACGGCGTGGTCGCCTACTCGGTGGCGCAGCGCACGCGCGAGATCGGCATTCGCGCGGCGCTCGGCGCGTCGCGCGGCGAACTGGCGGGCACATTTGTCCGCCGCGGTGTGACCCTCGCGTGTGCCGGCGTGGCCTGCGGCCTGGCCGGCGCCGCCGTGGTCACGCGGCTGATGGCGTCGTTGCTCTTCGGGACGCGGCCGCTCGACGCCGGCGTCTATGCGGTCGTCGCCCTTGGACTCATCGGTGTCGCGGCGCTCGCGAGTTACGTCCCGGCGCGTGCCGCGGCGCGGGTGGACCCGCTGTGCGTCCTGCGCGGCGAATAGTTTATTCCGGCGACGCACCGTCGAACGTATTCCGTGCAACACCATGCGTCGCGTCCTGCTCGCCGTGTCCCTGCTGGCCACGTGTACCTCCGCGGTGCTCGTCGGGCAATATCGCTACCTTCCGAGCGCTCCCGGCACGTGGAAGCCATGGACGTTCAATGCGGACGCCGACCCGCGGCGCGTGTTCGGGGCCCGGCCGGCCGATATAAAGGACCTCGAAGCTTGGACGGCGGTGACATTCGGCGAAACGCTGGAGCTTGCCACGCGCGTCATCGATCAACGGCTGGCCCGCGAACGCGACACCGTTGCCCGCCTCCAGGCGACGTATGACGACATCATGGATCCGAAGAAGCGCGAGCAGCGCATCGCACAGTACAAGGCGGACGCGCCGAAGGTGAAGGACCCGGCCTACCTGGAGAAGATGACGAAGGCCGAGGACACGAAGGAAACGATCGCCGGCACACAGCTGTTGCCGCAAATCACCGGCGCCAGGGCGGTCGTGACGAAAAGCGAGCAGGAGCTTGCCGGCGTCAAGGCGATGGCCTCGGGGCTGTCCGCTGCAGACAAGACAGCGCCCGCCTGCTACGCCGGCAGCGGTGCGTCGCTCTCTCGTTTCCGTCGCGCGCCGGCCGCCGGCTGCGACCCGCTCGTGCGCCCGAACTGGGCGCTCTTCAATCCGGCGCTGCCGCGATCAGCGCCGCAGTTGCTGACCGTGACGCACTTCGAGGGATGCCTGGTCGCGGACCGGCAGGTTCTTCACGTCGGTGGATGCACGGCCAACAAGCGGTTGCCGGAGTCGATCGACAGGGCCGCACTCTTCGCGTGGTTGCAGTAGGAGCTGATGAATGCCGACCTGTCCAAGAGCCACTTCGCGCGTCGTCCGAGCGGCGACGCTCGCCGTCATCGCACTCGGCGGTGCGCTTGCTGCAGCGCAGACCGCGTCGATCGCGCCGCTGCGGACGGCGCCGGTCGAGAAGTTCACCGTCAATCCCGGCCATCGTGACTGGGCGCCCACGGTGCTCGCCGGGACCACGATCATCGGCGGGAACTCGTCGAATCGCGGGGGCCTGTTCGCCGTCGATACCGTGACGGGGAAACTGAAGTGGGCCTTCCGTCCCACTGGCACCGCCAGCGGCAATCCCTTCGTGGCGACGGCACCCGCTGTGTCGAACGGGCTCGTGATCGCGCCGATGGGCAACACGCTGGTGGCGGCGACGATCGCCACGGGCCGCGAAGCGTGGCGCGCGCGAGCGACGGCGCAGTCGGCATCGGTCGCGGCTGATGCCGGCATGGCCTTCGTGCTCGGCGAAGACGCGAACTTCCATGGGCTCGACGCCGCGACAGGGCGCGAGAAGTGGGCGGTGCCGTTTCCCGCCAGGGGATCGTGCCCATCCGTCCCTGTCGCAAAAGGCGGGCGCGTCTACGTCACGCGCAACGTGCTCGTGAAGGCGGCGGACGCGATTCAACCCGCGAGCTACGCTCGTCACCTCGTCGCGCTCGATGCGAACACCGGCGAGGAACGATGGCGGTATCCGGCCTCGTCGGCCGGCAACGTGAACATCTGCATCAGCGAAGGCGTCGTCTCGGGCGACAACTACTTCGCCGTCGACGGGATCACGCTGCACGCCGTCGATCTCACGACGGGCCGCAGCCTCTGGCAGGCGGTCGAAGTGCGCGCCCCGTATGACGGCCGCGAGAAAGCGTTCCGGATCGCGGGCCTGGTCGATGCGGGGGATGTGCTGATTGGTGTGACACAGGTTGCGCTGGTGGCGTTCGACAAGGCGACGGGGCGGCGCGCGTGGTACATCGCCGGCCAGTACAATCTGGATTCACCATCGACTGCGGTCGCCGGAGGCGTGCTGTACGTGCAGGGCCACCCGGGCGCGAAGCCCACCACCGAACCCCAGGGACGAATCGTCTACCAGGGGGGCAAGCCTGTCGAGCAGACGCCGGTGCTTCCCGGCGGACACCTGAACGCCGTCGATCTCGCGACACGCACCGTGCTGTGGTCGTTCTCGCGTCCGACGGCGGAACCCAACTGGCGGTTCGGGTACGTCACGGCGGTCGACGGCGGACTCTGGGTGGATTCGTACCAGGCGTTGATCAAGCTCCAGTGAACGAGGCGCGGCGCCACGCATGCGGCGCTCACCGGGATGTCTTCAAATGCGCCGACAAGAATCGCAAGGCCTGCTGGTTGGCGTCGATGTCATCCTTTCCTGAGAACCCATGACCGGCGAACCGATAGGAGATGAACTCATAGTCCTTGTGCGCGCGCGCCAGAGCCTTGGCCAACCCGGCAGACTGGCTGTACGGGGCCGCCGAATCCCGTGTGCCGTGCAGGATCAACAGCGGGCTCTTGATACGGTCGACGAAGTTGATCGGGGACGCCGCCCGGTAGGCTGATGCGCGCTGATCGGGTGTACCGCCCAGCAATTCCGTCAACGTCGGGCGGATCGAGACGTTCTCCTCATACAGCGTCACCAGTTCAGAAAGGCCATAGAAATCGACCGCTGCAGCGAACACTTCGGGATCTTGAACGAGGCTGCGCAATGCCAGGTATCCCCCAAAGCTGAACCCGACCACGCCGACGTGCGCCGGATCGACCTGCGTCAGGCCCTTCAGGTAATCGACACCCGCCCGGATGTCCGGCAGCATGTCGTCACCGTAGCGGAATCTCGCCAGCTCGTCCCCGAATCCCGTGCTGCCTCGGTAGTTGGGCGCGAGCACCACAAAGCCCTGATCCACGAAATACTGGATGCGCCGATCACATTGGTTCCCCATCGACGACGAACCCGGGCTTCCGCCATGCAGCCAGACGAGAGCGGGATGCTTCGTGACGTCCGAGTCGCGCGGCAGATAGAGCCAACCGGGAATCTCGAGGTTCCCGGCGCTTTTGTAGCGGATGAGCTGAGCGGCGGTGTAGCGTGAACCCTGGGTGAGCGAGGTTCGCTGTCCGTTGGCCAGAGCCAGCACCTCGATCCTCGGCGGATGAGCGGTGTCCGTCAACCCGTACACGATGCGCGTCCCGTCATGGGACCAGCGCGGGTGGATCGCCGACCCGATCGTCGGAAGCGTACGCTCGATTCGGTCTTCATTGACGTTGATGACGACCGGCTGCCACTGGCCGTCCTCGAGCTGGACGGTGAGGAGTCTCTCACCGTCGGGAGACCAATCCAGACTCGGACGGAAAAAAAATGACGATTTCAGATCGTAACCGGCGAGGTGTTTCACGGCGCCGCCCATCGCGGGTTGAACGGCGATGCTGAACCGCGCGCCCGAACCGCCGGAGGTGTCGGACAAGAACGCCACGGTCTTGCCGTCCGGTGACCACGCTGGGGACATCCCTGGTGCGACGAGGCTCGCCTCCCCGCCCTGGGCGGGGACGCTCATGGCGCGCGGGCCGGGGAAGGTCGTGAACGCGATCTGCGTTCCGTCCCGCGACCACGAGGGGTCCAACGCATTGGTGCGCGAATCGGTGACCTGGCGGAGGTCCTCACCGTCGGCGTTGACTGTCCATATGTTGATCGGGCGGGCGAGTCCGAGGGCTCGCATCAGTTGGAAGTGACCGCTGCGGTCCGAGCTGAACGCGACCCGCGCTCCGTCAGGCGACCAAGCCGGCGTACAGCCGCCCGACGCGCCGACGGGAAAAGGGTTGGTCGGGCCGCCAGCCGCAGGGACCTCGTAGAGCATCGCGCCGTTGGTCGAGGCCCTGCAGTAGACAATCCGGCTGTCGTCCAGCGACCAACTCGGTGCGATATCGTCCCGGTCGTCCGTGTAGGGCGCGAAGGGTGCCACCGTTGACGTATCGGGATGCCTGTCCGTGCCGACGACGATCCAGAGAAGGACACCCGACAGAAGAGAACCCGCCAGGAGCCAGCGCTTCTTCATGAGGTGATCGCGTTGATGATGTTACGCCCGTCCACTCGTCACGCCGCATCATTCTGCAGCGCTCTGATCCTGCTCGCTGCCGGGTGTCATCACTCGTCGACGAGTCCGTCGGGCTCGTCGGGCGGAACGGATCCGCCCGCATCCTCCGCAAACGTGCAACTCGGCGACGATTTTGGCGGGAGACGGCTCTTCCCGGACGACAACTGGTGGAACCTCGACATCTCAAATGCGCCGGTCGATGCGCAATCGAGCGCCTACCTCGATTTCATCGGCCGCACGCGCGCGTCCCACCCGGATTTCGGCCCGCCGCCGTACGGGATTCCGTATGTTGGCGTCGGCAGCGGCCAGGCGCGCGTCCCGGTGACCTTCGTCGCGTACGGCAGCGAAAGCGACAGCGGCTTCGGCGGCCAGGCGGGATATCCGATCCCGCCGATCGCCGCGACGCAACCGGGCTACGTCGAAGGCGGAGTGGCCGGCGGCGGGACGACCGGCGATCGCCACCTGCTCATCGTCGATCGCGATCGCTGGCAGTTGTTCGAGCTGTTCGCCGCGCGGTGGAACGGCGGCGCCGCGCGGTGGGAGGCCGACTCGGGCGCGGTCTTCGATCTCTCCACCGACGCCCGCCGTCCCGATGGATGGACCTCGGCCGACGCGGCGGGCCTCGCGATTCTCCCTGGTCTGGTTCGTTACGACGAGGCGGCGCGTGGCCCGATCGCGCATGCCCTGCGAGTCACGCTCCGCGCGACCAACGGCTACGTCTGGCCCGCGTCGCATCGCGCCGGGTCCTCGCCGGGGGCTCTGCCGATGGGCGCACGCCTCCGCCTCAAACCGTCGATCGATCTGTCCGGCTATCCTGCCTACATCCGCAACATCTTCGCTGGCATGCAGACGCACGGCCTCATCGTCGCGGACAACGGCAGCGACCTCTACGTGACCGGTGCGACGGACGCGCGGTGGAACAACGATGAACTCAACCCGGCCTTCGGCCGTCTGCGCGCCGGCGATTTCGACGTCATTCAGCTCGGGTGGCGCTGATGCCCGTCATCGCACCATCGTCAGTGAGGTCCCGGGTGAAGTCCGGGCTTTTTCGGTGCGGGCCGGCGTTGAGCTGGCGCGGAGCCAGTGGCCGGGTTGTACTGCGGATGCGTCTGCAGAATCGGGTTGTCGGCGGGCGTCAGGATCGGACGTTCTCCGCTGCGCACCCAGGCGGTCTGCGTCAGATCGCGCAGCAGCGCCGCGGCCCGCGTGATCTGACGGCGGACGAGCGCGCGCGCGTCCTGGTTCGCCGCATCGGCCAGCGCGCCCGACTGGTCCAGCTGATACACCCGTTCGACGAACGTCCCCGCATCGTCGAGATGCGCAAGGATCGCGTCGAACGGATCGTCGAGGACGCGCGCCTCGGGTACGTCCTTCTGAATGTCGGCGGCGGAGAGCTGCATCAGGTCCACGAACTGCGACTCGAAGCGGCCGTGGACGCGCGGATCCGTCGTATAGCCCTTCGGGTTCGGTCCCTGCCAGCCGTCATGGTGGATCGAATCGTGGAGCGGCTGCGCGCCGTCGGCGACGTAGTGACCGAGACGGCCCATGTAAGAGGCTATCTCGAGCTCGACCAGGTGCGTATCGGCGTTCTTGTCGCGTGCGGCGCGATACCGCCGCATGCCCGCGATCATCTGCTCGTAGGTCTCGACGGCGGCATACGGCAGCGTTCCGGTCCACCGCACGTTGGTGAGGGCCGCCGCCTTCTGATCGCCGGCCGCCACGAGACGCCGATGTTCCTTGTCGAGCGCCAGGACGAACTCGTACCGCGATCGCGGCACGTCCGGGTTCTTCATGAACGCGAACTGTTCGCGGAACCATCCGTGATTCGGGTCCTCGATGATCTTCTGGAACGGCTCGGACGGCGAACGCCAGGAGTCCGGAATCGTCGACAGGTAGACGATCCAGTCTTCGTGCGCCCGGAGGAACACCGGACCATCGTCTGGGATCGCCCGGACGGCGGCCTGATTGACAGTGTGATGCCCGCGCTCACCCCAGGCGGCAAGCCTGAGGGTGCAGGCCAGGGCGGCGAACAACGCGATCAGCAGAGGACGGCGCATGCGGCTGGCGTCAGAACGTGAAGCGCGCACCGAACTGTATGTAGCGGCCCGGCCGCGTCGCCGTGATGCGCCCGAAGTCCGCGGCGCGCTGCTGCGTGACGACGCTGGTGGCGTTGAGATGGTTGAACGCGTTCTCGGACTCGATCATCAGGTCGACGGCCTTGCCGCCGCCGAGACCGACGCGCCGCGAGACACGCAGATCCGTCTGGACGAAGTCCGGCAATTGCGCGCTGTTGCGGCCCGTCCCCGGCAGACGATCGTTGAGGACGAGATCGTTGTTCAGATCGGCGCCGGCACCGGGACTGAACGGAAAACCGCTGCTGTAGAAGGTCGTCCCAGACAGCTGCAGGCCGTTCAGAAAGCGCAGGGCGGATGAAAAGTTCGGCGCGTACAACCACTGGGCCGAGACCGCGTGCGGCTGATCGAGATTGCTCGGGCCCCAGTCCCGATCGAGACTGCTCGGGTCCATGACGGTGCCGCCGGTCAGGTCGCCGTTGTTGCGGGCGCGCGAGTAGCCGTAGTTGAAGGTGAACTGGAAGCCGTGGTCGAATCGGCGCCGCACCGACAGATCGATGCCGTGATACGAGCCGTGCGCGCCGCTCGACACCAGATTGATGGCGCGGAACTGCGGGTTCGGCCGCCCGGCCGATCCTGCGTAGACGGGACGGCCGTCCTCCAATTGCGAGACCGGCGCCGAGAGATTGATGTCGTGCGTGTACGGTGCGTTCCGGTGGCCCCAGTAGCTGTAACCGGCGGTCACCGAGAGATTACGCGTCAGCTCGTGCGAGACCTGGACGCCGGCGTTGTGCGCGTAGGTGATCTGGAAGTTCTCGTCGAAGGCCGTGATGCTCGGGACGATCGAGAAGGACGGATCCGCGGTCGCCAGTAGGTGCGGAAACACCGGCGCGCGGGGATCCGTGCCCTGCACCTGATAGCTGAGCAGACGCGTGCTGCGCTGCGCCGCATTCGTGGCGAGGTTGAGGCCCGGAGAATCGTAGTAGATACCGTAGCCGCCGCGCACCACGGTCTTCTGGCTGTTGCCGGGAAGCCAGGCGATGCCGACGCGCGGCGCAATATTGTTCGCGTCGGTGTCGATCGAGCGCGACAGCGGGTACGGCGCGTTGGGGTCGAGTGTCGGAAACACGAGGAGCTCGTAGCGCACACCGGCATTCAGGGTCAGGCCCGACGCGACGCGCCAATCGTCCTGCACGAACGCATTGAAGAAGTTGAACCGCAGCGACACCGACGGGTCGCCGAGATCCTGCGCCAGCTGCGTGTAGGTGTAGGGCCGGCCGGTGGCCGCGTCGATGTCGCCGTTGACCGTGCGCAGGTATTGATCGAGCGATGACACCGCCGGGCGGCCGTTGCTGGCGGCGAGCCCGCCGAAGGTGAAGACACGCGCGAAGCCACTCGTGGGCTCGTTGACCGTCGTCTGGTAGTTGACGCCGGTCTTCACGTTGTGGGCGCCGCGCGTCGCGGTCATGTTGTCGATGAACTCCAGGCTCGCCTCACGCGACGCGCTGGCCGCCGCCGGATTGCAGCCGAAGTTGGCGACGCCGCTGATGTTGATCTGGGATCCCTCGGGGCCGGCCTCGCACGGCGGCGTGTTGTGCTGGTTCCTGACGTTGAAGCCGCCACGCAGCTCGTTCAGGAGCGTCGGGCGCACGATCGTCGTCAGCTGACCCCCGATGCCGTTCATGCGGTCCTTGAAGATGTTGCCGCGGCTCAGCGTGCTGAGGCCGCTCCCGCCGCCTGGCTGGTGGTTGGTGAAGCGGTTGTAGCGGACGAAGCCGTTGTTGGCGTCGTTGAGCCGGTAGTTCACCTTCACGCTCGGCGTGTGGAAGGTCTCGCCGTTGGTGTCGTCGAGCTCGGACTCCGGCAGCTTCAGCGCGGCGATCGCCGCCGGCGTGATGGTGACGGGCGTGACGTTCTCGTACGGGTTGAACTCGTAATTGGCGAACACGAACACCCGGTCACGCACGATCGGACCGCCGACATTTCCCTGCACCATGTGCCACCACTGGTTGGTCTTGGTGGCGGCCAGCGGCGACCGGGCGATCAATGCGCTCGGCCGGATCATCGCCATGGCCGATCCACGCAGCTGATTGGTGCCCGAACGCGTGATGACGTTCACCACTCCGCCGGCGGCACGCCCGAACTCCGCCGAGTAGGCGCCGGTCAGGAGCTGCATCTGCTCGACGTTTTCCGGCGTGGTGATGACCAGCCGGATCTGCCGGCTGCCATTGCGCGAGGTGTTGTCGATGCCGTCCATGTACCACTGCATGCGGTCGGCGCCCCCGACGATGAACTGCGTCGTGCCGAAGCCGGTGCTTGGACGTCCCTTCACGCCCGGACCGATGAGATGGAAGTTGTAAACGTTGCGCGAGGTGATCGGCAGGGTTCGCACCGCCTCTTCGGGCAGCACTTCGCCCACCGCCGCCTGGCTCGACGCCACCATCGACGCGTCTCCCGTGACGCGCACGGTTTCTGCCGCTCCGCCGACAGTGAGGCTCATGTCCAGCCGGGCCGCCTGGCCAGCGCTGAGACGGATTCCCGTCTGGCGGTACTCGGCGAATCCCTGCGCCGTGACCAGGAGCTCGTACTCCCCGACCTGAAGCAGAGGAAAGCGATAGTGGCCCTCGGTGTTGGTTGAGGTCGACGTGACGAGGCCGGTCCTCAGGTTCGTCGCGACCAGCGTGGCCATCGGTACTGAGGCCGCGGTAGGGTCTTTGACGAATCCTTCGAGCGCGCCGTCGGCGGCGTTGCTCTGGGCGAAGAGGGACCGTGGACAGACGAGTACGACGAGTAGACACACGAAGAGTGATCGAAGACGGATCGGCAGTGGCGAATGCATGGCGTGGCCGACGATACCGGTCCGGTGTCTCAGGCTCGCTACCGGCGGACGACGGTGACGCAAACTCTCGATCGATGCGCTCGACGGATGGGAATGCTACTCCGCCATGCGCCGGCTCATGCGAGCGCGAGCGGCGCTAGGGCACCGGGCACGGTGCCGCTTGCCAGATCTCCGACGCGTATTCGCGGATCGCGCGATCGCTCGAGAATCGCGGCGATGCCGCCACGTTGCGGATCGCCATCGCCGCCCAGCGGCCGGCATCGGTGTACGCAGCGCCGGCGCGCGCCTGCGCCTCTTCATACGAACGAAGGTCGGCGAGATGCAGGTAGTAATCGCCTTCGGCGAGCAGGCGATCGCGAATCGGCACGAACGCCGACGGGTCGTCGGGGCTGAAGTGACCGCTCGCGATCAAATCGATCGCATTGCGGATCTCGACGTCGTGGTCGTAGAACCACTGGGAGTCGTACGACCCGCGAATCTCGGCCACCTGCGCGGCGCTCAAGCCGAACAGGAAGAAATTCTCTTCCCCGCCTGCCGCCGCCATTTCGATCGTCGCCCCGTCGCGCGTGCCAACCGTCAGCGCGCCGTTCATCATGAACTTCATGTTGCCGGTGCCGCTCGCTTCGTAGCCCGCGGTCGAAATCTGCTCGGAGATGTCGGACGCGGGAATGAGCCGTTCGGCGAGGCTGACGTTGTAGTCGGGCAGGAA
>Ga0066903_100000441_pt1 | contig 25792 bp, 17 predicted proteins | sample PanSoiMetaGPlot1_FD_67491 | JGI IMG/M metagenome (GOLD analysis project Ga0066903, IMG submission 67491) | Tropical forest soil microbial communities from Panama analyzed to predict greenhouse gas emissions - Panama Soil - Plot 1 (version 2) | ecosystem: Environmental > Terrestrial > Soil >... | reverse complement strand
GATCTGGCGATTCAATTTCGCGGTGAACAAATCGCTGGTCCGGTATCGCGAACCGATTCTGGACATGCAGCTCGTGCAGGAACGAATCGCCGGCGCGGCGATGGACTTGTTCGCCTCGGCGGCAACACTGAGCCGTTGGGATTCAGAACTGCAACTGGCGCAGAGTAATGGCCGGACACCCGCGCAGAAAAACGCCGCGGCTGAACTTTTCCTGCGTCAATCGTTCCGACGAATCCGGAACTTCCTGGATGGCCTCGGCGATAACGACGACAAATTTATTTTAAAAGCGGCTGACTTGGAGCTCGGAAACAGCGGCTCGGCAGCGGCGACGTCGCCTCTTTCAGGCGGGCTTTAGTTGGGCGGACACGCGCCTTCGTGTCCCACGATAAAGTCGCTGACAACGCGGTGCCCTCCGATTACTTCAAGATCGATAACGCCTGCAGCAGATGCTGTGTGATAAGTTCGTAAAGCGGATAGCGCACCGCAAGAACGATGTATTGATGAAACTCGATTGCGGCTAGAAGCGCAACTGCAATGGCTATGACGCCGGTCTGAAATCGTTTAGCGAACGCAGCGAGCCAGACGATCTGGCTCAAGGCGAGGAAACGCAGCGGTAGATCCCACATATTCGCGTAACGCAGGTTCATTCCGTACTTCACGTTGCACATGACGAGATAACTCGCGGCGATAAAGATCGACATAAAGAGCTCGGATTTCATCGCGCGGTTGAGTCGAAATACGGTTGCGATTGCAAAGATCAGCACGATCGGGCTAACCAGCATAAGATCGACAAGGTAACGGTACCACGGTCCGTCCCCGGTCAGAATTGCGTATGGTAGTTCGAAGTTCTTGCTGACCGATAACCGGTAGCACTCAAGAAGCGAGTCGACTCCGCCGGCCAGGAAAATGAGGACAACAATTCCGAGCAGTGGACCTAGACATGTTGCGATGACGAGTTCACGCGTGACGACCCCGAATTGGAGCCAGCGGTTTGTGATCAACAGCGCCACGAGCGCGACCCAGACGAAAAAGGAATTTTCCTTGGTCAGAACAAGCAACGCGAGGGCGATGATGTAACCGACTAGCCACGGCCAATTGGATTTGCGTTCATGTCTATCCTCTCCGTCAGGGAGAGGAAGTCGCGAAGCGGCAGGTGAGGGTGAAACTCCACGCGGTGTTTTTAGCGGCGCCTGTAGGTTTTCCCAAAACAACCAGAGGACCAACGTCGCCCAAAATGTGAAGAAGCCGTCGACCAGCGCGTGCTGTGACATGTGCAGCTGGGTTGGCGCGAAGCCCATCAGGGCTGCGATCCCAATGGCCCAACTCGGTCCTCGAATTCTCCAGGCGAAGAAAGTGGCGAGAACGAGCGTGAGCATGCTGAATACACTGGCGACTTGCTGCAAGCCCTCGAGTTCTTCGACGCCGAACAGCGAGTACCACATATAGCCGGTGAAGGTGAAGAGAAAGCGAACGGGCGGCAGAATTGAGCCCGTCCGTTCCCTTTGAGCTTCGATGTAAGCCTGGACAACCTCCGGATAGGAGCGAAGACCTTCTCCCGCCATCGCGTTGGCGTATCTTCGGTAAAGTTCCTCGTCGAATCCGACTTGCTTGTAAGCTGGCTGCGGATGAATCAGCGCGAACGCATTCAACGGCGCACCTGGCGAAAACGCGTGCTGCGGCAGGCGAAGAAAAATCGCCAGGACAAAGATGATTGCAACGAGAGCGACATCGATGTTATGCGCGCGTAATTTTAGATCGGGCATGGTGAAAAAATGCGTCTTGTCGAAGCGTACAACGCGTCAGTTGAATCAACCAATTGCGAACCGCGTACGAGTTCGGATTTCCGACATAAACGGTCGACCTACTTCAAGATGTTGAGCGCGCGCAACATCGATTCTGGTATTGGATCATAAATTCCATTTTCGGCGAAGAACAACAGGTATTGCCGGAGGTCGACTAAGCACAGTAACGCGACGCCGAACACGATGAAGAAGCGGCCGAATCGTTGCGGTATTGTACCTGCGATTGCCGTCAGCTGTCCGAGGGCGATCCAGCGCAGTGGCATGTCCCAAATCGATGCGTAGCGCAAATTCATCCCGTACCTGACGTTGGCCATCACGACATACGTCAGTACGAGAATGAACGCGAAGTAAGCAGTTGGCTTATCATATTGCTCAAAGTTGAGGAATCCTGCGATTGCCAATAATGTGACCACGGGACTCATGATTAAGAGATCAAGCGCATATCGGAACCACGGGCCGTCTCCAGTTTGGACCGCGTAACTGGTGAGGTACGATTTCTCGACATTGATCCGGTAAACCTCCGCTAGCGTGTTTATTCCGCCGGCAGCTAGAGTGAGAACAAAAAGGCCGAGCAGCAATCCGAGCAAGCTAGCGACCAGCAATGCGGCCGTGATTTTGCCGATCGAAATCCAGGCATTTAGCACAATGATTCCAATGATACTTACGAAAACGAAGGCGGCGTTTTCCTTGGTCATTACCATAAGCGCCATGCTAACTATATAACCAGCCAACCAACCGTAATGATTTGGCGCGCGAAGGTTTTCCCACAGCATCCAGAGTGTCAGCAGCGCACAACAAGCAAAGACGCCGTCGATATAAGCGCGTTGCGCCATTTGAATTTGTAACGGGGCACAACTCATTAGGGCGGTGATTCCAAGTGCCTTTGGTAATCCACCTAACCGCCAGGCGAATACGCCAGCAACCGCGAGTCCGAGCACCGTGAATAGACACGAGACGGCGTGCAGAGACGAAAGTGGGCTGGATCTCGAAACAAACTGCCATAGGTAGGCACTGGCAATGAAAGTAACTCTCGTCGGTGGAATGATCGCCCAATTGAGATCCCGCTGCGCGGCGACATACGTTCGGACCGTGGCTGGATATCCGCTGAGACCTTTAGCGTCGATCATGGTGAGGTACCGACGGTAGAAGTCTTCGTCGTGTCCGATAAACGCACCCGTTGGCGCGTGCGGAACAATCTTGGTCGTCGGGTTGAGACTCGCAATAGGAGTGATTCTAATGATTGCTCCGAAGGCGAAAATCGCTATGAGCGCGCCAACAAGCAGCTTATTCGGGTGAGCAGTAATGATGTCGATCTTTCGAAGGCGTTGGAACGGTTGTGAATCAGTCATCGGCAATGGAACGTGACACCGGAGCTTTAGCCGGTTTGGCCGCTTGGAGCAAAATTTAAACCCGCTCACGGCTTTTCGTCGAGAATTCCCCAGGAAACCAGCGGGCGAGGCCAGGAAGTTGCTTTCTAGGGCGGCAATGGACTCGTCCCCACAACAGTTCACAACGCCCGAGCTTGCCGTCGTCATGCCCATTTATAATGAGGCGGCGAACATCGCGGACGTCTTGCGCGAGTGGTTCGGCTGTCTCGGCCGCCTCACTCCGGACTTCGTCTTCTTCGCGATTAACGACGGCTCGAGAGATAATACGGCGGCCGTTTTGGATTCGTTAGCCGGCCAGTTCGACCGCAGACTGCGCGTGGTAAATAAGCCCAACTCAGGGCATGGGCGCAGTTGCCGCGAAGGTTATGAATTAGCCCTGACCACGGGAGCGCAATGGGTCTTCCAAATCGATTCGGACGGGCAGTGCGATCCAATATTTTTCGAAGGACTTTATCAGGAGCGGACGGGGCACGATTGTGTTTTCGGTTATCGGCGGAAGCGCGACGACGGCTTCGGGAGGATGGTGATCACGCGTTCTTATCGGCTGTTGTTATGGGGCTTGACAGGGGCATTCATGCGCGACGCCAACGTTCCCTACCGTCTCATCCGCGCGAGTGCGTTGCGGTCGGCGCTGCGTCGCGTCCCGGCAGATGTCGATCTTCAGAACATCGCGCTGACAATTTCGCTTAAGCGGCAGCCAGAACTCCGATGGAAAGATATGCCGATCCATTTTCGGGCGAGGCAAGGCGGCAAGAACAGCATTAACTACCACAAGATCGCGAAGATGGGCGCCAGGTTTCTTCGCGACTTTCAACGAATCGGTCATGAAGATTCTCATACTGGGTGGCGGCCCCGCTGGGCTCGGCGCCGCTTGGCGTCTTAACGAACTCGGCCACGCCGACTGGCAGTTGCTGGAAGCGAACGACTACGCCGGCGGTCTGGCGTCGTCATTTCGGGACGACAACGGATTCTTCTGGGACATTGGCGGGCACGTCCAATTTTCGCATTACGAATATTTCGACGCGCTCATGTATAAGCTCATTCCGAAGGAGGAATGGCTGTCCCACGAGCGTGAATCGTGGGTCTGGATCCGCAATCGTTTTGTTCCTTATCCGTTCCAAAACAATCTCCACCGGCTCCCGCGGAAAGAAATTGTGCGTTGTTTGAACGGTCTGGTTGAGATCCAAAAGAATGGCCATCATAAACCGGAAAATTTCAAAGACTGGATCCTGTCCACGTTCGGGAGCGGCATCGCGGAAGTTTTTCTGTTGCCTTACAATTTCAAAGTTTGGGCCTATCCGGCCGAGCAGATGCAGCATAGCTGGGTGGGCGAGCGCGTTGCGGTGACAGACCTCACGCGCGTGCTCCAAAATTTGGTCTATCAAAAGGACGATGTGTCGTGGGGACCGAACAGCGTCTTCCATTTTCCGAAACACGGCGGGACCGGAGCAATTTGGAGCGCTTGCGCCGTGCGATTGCCGGAAGAGCGGATGCATTTCCGAAGGCCCGTGCAGAAGATCGATTCAAAACGGAAGCAGGTCACCACAAGTGATGGGCGCACCTGGGTTTACGATGCGCTGATCAGCACGCTGCCTCTCACTGAACTGCTCCGGCTCAGTGGCCGCACGGAGTTTGTCGATCTTGGCGACTCCGGATTGAAGTACTCGAGCGCGAACATTGTCGGCGTCGGCCTGAGCGGAAGACCACCCGAACATTTGCGGACGAAATGCTGGATGTATTTTCCCGAGAGCGATTGCCCATTTTATCGCGTGACGGTCTTCAGCAATTATTCGCCGTATAATGTGCCGGATAGCGAAAACAACTGGTCGCTTATGACTGAAACATCAGAGTCCGGGGAAAAGCCGGTCGACCATAAGGCGCTCGTGCAACAGACGATCGATGGTTTGCGCAACACACAACTGTTGAACGGCGAGAAGATTCTTTCGACCTGGAGCTATCGCGCGAAGTACGGTTACCCGACACCGGGATTGAATCGGGACAAGGCACTCGGACAAATTTTGCCCGCGCTCGAAGCCGACGATATTTATTCACGTGGCCGGTTCGGGGCCTGGAAGTACGAGGTCAGTAATCAAGACCACTCGTTTATGCAGGGTCTCGAAATTGTTGAACGACTCGTCCATGGCAAACCCGAGATCACATTTGCCGATCCAAACTATGCCAACAGTCAGAAGCACCCGTTTCCATTTGAGCGATGGGTAAGCTAAAAAAATTCCTGCCAATCATCGCCTTGATCGGCCTTTGTGCAGTGGTCTTCTCGCTCCGCTTGCATACCTACGACGAACCGCTCGAGCGCGATCTGACGACTTATGCGGTGATTGCGCATGAAATGTTGAACGGCAAAAATCTCTACAGCGATCTGTGGGACCACAAGCCGCCGGCCATTCATGTCACCTACGCGGCCGCAGAATGGATCGCTGGTTACGGGCGCAGTTCGATTTTTCTGATGAATGCCGTCGCGGCGATCGCGACTTTGATCGCCTGTTATTTTGCCGGTGCGAGTGGCGGTCGGGGTCCGCTGGCCGGACTGGTCGCGGCCACGCTTTGGACGCTCGCTTCGGGTGACCCAGCTATCGACGGAAACCAGCCCAACACTGAAGTGTTCCTCAACGCGTTGCTCACGACGGCATTCGTGATTTTTGCCCGTGCCGTGACGAACCGGATCGGTTATCGCGGAGCGATGTTAGTCGGCGTGCTCTTCGCGATAGCATCGTTTTACAAACAAATCGTCATTCTTCAGGCTGCGTTTCTTTGCGTCGCGTATTTTGTTTGCCTCGAACGACAGTTTCGAAAGAAAGCGCTCGCTGAGATTGCGATCGTCGGTGCGATCGGCTTAGCAGCTTGGGCTTTGTTGTTCGCCTATTTCTTTGTGCAAGGACGTGGCAACGCATTTGTCGAAGCAGTGTTCACTTACAATCGCTGGTACTCGGCGCACCCGCCACGGAACGTGAGCGAACTCTGGAGCTGGCCGAGACTTTCATCCGATGCGCTCATGGTCGCGTTCTCCATTGCCGCGCTCGCCCTGGTCGGCTTGGTGTTGGGATTGAAGGTTTGTCCGCGTCGCGGCTGGCTCTTGCTTCTCGCATTCGCGATCGCGACTTACATTACTGTCCAGCTCCCTGGCTGGTTCTTTCCGCATTACTATCAGCTCTGGCTGCCGGTGCTAGTGATCGGAGCGGGTTGGTCGGTTGAATTGCTTCGACGAACTCTGCCCGCGCGATTTTCTTGGGGTGCCTACGCGATCGCGGCAGTTTCGTGCTCTGTGCTCGTGATGATGGAGATCCCGTGTTACCTCTCGCCGGCCAGGACGTGGTCAATGCAAAAGTATGGCGACATTTTTATTGAGAGCGACCAACTCGCGGCGAAGATCGACAATCTACTTCCGAGGGACGCAGTTCTTTTCGAGTGGGGCAATGAAACTGGATTTTATTTCAATACGCGCCGAGATCCACCATCGGGAGTCTTGTTAGCTTATCAAATGCAAATGGGTCCGCTGGCCCCGAAGCTTTCCTGGCGATTGTTGCGCGACCTCAAAAAAAAGGAGCCCGAGCTGGTCGTGACCGCTAACCGGACGATGTCACTCACGCCGGGCCACCCGGTAGCTACCTGGATTGAAGAAAATTATCGCCTGCTTTGGCGAACGAACAGTTTCGCGGTGATGGTGAAAAAAGGCGGCGAACTGGATCGCAATCATCCGGTCGCTGCAAACTAGTCTTGTCGATCTGTGCCAGCTTCGACGTTGAGAATCGTTATCCACTTGGCCGGGCCACGGCAACAACGGTTAAGCGGAATTCCAAATGGCCACTGGAATAACCCCGACGGGATCGTTCGCATTGGCGCTCTCGGTCATTCATTATGGGCTTTCGCCGCGCAGTTTTACGAACGGAAATATATGCAGGTCGAATTTGCGAGCACGCGTTTTTGCTAGAAGCGTGGCCGAGCCAGTGAGGATGACGAGCCAGGGTAAGAGCGACCACGCGGTCCAATGCTGTTGTAAATCGTCCATTGCAAGCGCGACCGTCCATGGTAAACCACCGGACGTGATGTTGTAGAACGCGAACAGAAATGCGGAACTGGCAATGGTTATGGCGGTGTAAAACGCCGGCGAAGAAATCAGAATGAAAGGCGCAAGCCAGATCAGGTATTGCGGACAAACTCCGGGGGCGAACACGAAAAAGACCAGCCAGGCGTAAGTGAGCGATTCGACGAAAGCTCGACCCCCGTCACGTCGATGCTGCCACGCGATCCAGAGCGCGCTCGCCACGATGATGACTTTAAGCACGGTAACGATGGCGTTCTGTGCCGGTTCGAGATCGAAAAACGAGAGCCGGCTGAATTGTGGCAGACCGGTGATACGAAACAGATATGGAAACCCCCAAACTCCCCAATAGCTTCCGTAAAATAGAACGTTTTTGGTAAATAGGATCGGAAACTTGAGCAGCGGTTCCGACCACAAAACGAAAGTCGTGAGCGCGCCGGTAATCAAAAAAGGCCGGCTTCGATCCTGCGACGACCAAAAGAAAACGAAGGCCGGCAGAAGAAAGATCGGCACGATTTTGATCTGAAAACTGAGCGCAAAAAACAATCCGGCGAGTGCGGCCTGTTTTCGCAGAGAGATCCAAACGGCGCAGACCAATAGCAAAACCATGACTGGATCGGTGTTGCCATGAAATCCGGAAACCATCAACGAAACTGGGCTCAGCGCGAAAAGGGCGAGCGCCCAAGTCGGAATGCGAATCTCGATCTTACGGAATTGCAACAAAACAAGCACGACCACGAAGTCCGCGACAACTCCGGGTAATCGCAAGAGAAACGGGAAATGGATGCCGAGATCCTGACACCAACGTTGTTCGGTGAGGGCGAAGATTCCGCGCAAAAAGTAGGCCGTAAGCGGCGGGTGATTGAAATACCGACTGTGGGCGTAAGTCCATTCCAAGCCGTGCTCGTGCAAGGCCTTGGCGAAAGTATAAAAGAACACGGCGTCGTTGGTGCCGATGGTGTTGTAGGCGATGGCCAGCTTTAGCCCCGTGGCGACGAGCGCGAGCACGACAATGAAAATCCTTCGCAGATCGCCAGCGGGGCTCATGTCTGCGGTTCGAGCAGCTTCAGTGCCGGGAGAATTGCCGACCACTGCCAGCAGCAACGGCACATCGTCAAATGGGTTATTGCGTTGCTTCGATGGAAGCGACAGATTCCGGTCATGTTCGCTGTGCACGCGAACAAACGCGCCGAGTTGTTGCATCCACGAATCGCTATAAGGTGACACTGTCCGCTCGCGCTAAAGTTGTCCTGGCGGTTGTTGAGCGCTCTCCGGAAGAAAGAATCGGAACTAATCTGACCGTGAATTTCACCATGTCGCCTACACGGCAACCAACAATCGCGATACGGATCGAACAGAATTATCGTTTGTTTGGGCGAACAAACAGTTTCGCAGTGTGGTGAAAAACGCCGGCCAACTAGATCGCGACCGCCCGGATCGCCGCGAACTAACTCAGCATTGGCATTCAGTGCCAACCTTGGGCGACGGCGAGCAAAGTTTGCTCCGCCTCGTTGATGCGAACTGATGTCGGCTGCGGCAGTGGAATCGAATCGACCCTGTCCGTGTGTATGACGACAAAGACGCTGAGTTGCTGCCACCAGGCAGCCGTGTAAGCACGATTGTCCCATTTGAATCGTGACCCGGGTGCAGGCGGCAATATCATTGGGCCTTCCTCTGGTCGCGGGAGATTCAAGCCACCGACGAACCAAACGCGATTACCCGAGATCAGGGTCGCTCGAATCGCTTCGGTCAGATCATCAATCGGATTTTCGGTAGTCATTTTCGCTTTAAACAAGTCATAACGATGCACCCGATGATCTTCGATGTTCGGAATTGTCATCCAGCGCGCGGGGCCATGATAGTAGCGATTGAACGGGATGCCGAACTGCCAGGGAACTACCACAACCAGATCGTTTGAGTTTGCCCGTTCGTTGACCGTTTCCGCCGCAAGATCGACATTTGTGTGTCTTTCAGTGATAGCGGACCAATCGGCAAAGGGCGCGGCAATTAATGTAGCAGTCGCCACACCGATCCGAAGCCAACGCAGCCAGGCGTGTGTGCAAAGGACACTCGCAATTAAATCGAGCGCCGCCGCCGCTACACAAATGAATGCCAGATAATACCAATTGCTGGTTGTGTAGCTGAGCACGCGAAGGAATGCGTAGCAGCCGATGAGCGCGGACGCGCAAGCGAGAATTGCAAAGCCAATCAGATGCGCCGGCTCGTCTGTTCGGCGTTGGCGATTTTGGTAGAGCCGGAGAGCGAAAAGTCCGATCAATCCGAACGCAAGGCAGTACCAAAGCGCCGGAATGCTGTAGCCAGGATTGCCGAGCGCGACTTCGAAATGTTTCCAAAGCGAATACGAAGTCGGCCAGCCGCGCACCAAAATATTCCAGTTTCGCGCGCGCAAATACGAGGGCACGTAAGGCAGTAGCAAAAACAGAGTGACCACACAGCTCGCGACGACGAGGAATGCTTGTTTGAATCGGCGTTGAAAAAGCAGGACCAACGCTGCTGCGCCGCAGATCGCGATTAACAAGACACTGTTGTAGAGAAGGACCTGGACCGCGAACAGGGAGACAATCGCCGCAGTGATGACGCGGTTCCAATTTGTGCTGACCAGCAGACCGGCGACACAACCAAAGCTCAGCACAATGAGCGCACTGCCCAAACCATAGCCACGAATCGTTGTTCCCCAGAGGAAAAAGGTGGTGTTCAAGACCGTTAAAGCGAGCGCGACTAACGGAAGATCGCGGCGAAGGACTCGCGAGTTGATCCAGAAAGCAGCGACCAAAGAACAACCGATCGCGAAACCGAAAACGCGCAGCGCGGTGTCAGTCGATGAAAAGATGAGGTAGCCTCGAACGATGAGCGGAAACAACGGCGGAAAGGCTTCGTGCTGAAAATTGCGAAGGATGTCAGAGACAGAAGGCATCTGCGCCAACTGGACGACGGCGCATTCGTCTCGCCAAAGTGCGCCGGCATGCGCTGCCGCAATCGCGAGGAGAGCTATTACCATGGCGGAGAGGAGAATCGCCACCACCCATTCCGCGCCTCTCAGCAAATCTCTTCGACTCACGGTGAGGGTTGTTCGATTTCGTTTTTCAAGGCGCTGAATTCAGGCTGATCGGGCCTGAGCTGAATAGCGATCTCGATTTCCGTGCGAGCGGCCGCTCGCTCATTTTTTGCCAACAACGTTTTTGCGAGTAGGAAATGTGTCTTCGCGTTGCGAAGGTCGGCCGTCGCCGCGAGTCGAAACCATTTCTCGGCGTCATCATATTGCTTCTCGTTCAAAGCGATCACACCCAAATTGTTGAATGCGCCCTTGTGGTTGGGATCGAGGTTCAGAGCGGCGCGATAGAAGGACCGCGCCGCGGCCGAATTGTTTTGCGCAAATCGCAGATTGCCCAACGCAAATAATGTTTCCGAGTTGTCCGGAACATACACGTAGGCGACCGCCAGTTTGTGTTCGGCAAGCGGGAGGTCGTTCGATTCAAGCGCTTGCCACCCGGAATTGTAGGAATCGAGCGCCCAAAGCGACGGATCCTTTTGGGGCCATGCCACCGCTACCGTCGATCCGGCGAGAAACACCAGATACGCGATTGCGACACGAACTTCGTTCACAAGCAACGCCTGCCAAAAGAATAACAATCCGAACGCGGCGAAAATGATCAGTCCGGGCACGGCCACAAGTCGATAGCGTTCAGTGATAAACACCGAAAGTAAGGCGATCATCGACAACAGAATGCCGGCGAGGACCCATCGCGCGCGCGTTGCCCGTCGCCACGCGAAAAGCATTCCTGGAATCGCCAAGGCCGCGACGATGCCGAACGAGATTCCAGGAAGAATCACGCTTTGTTCGCGCAGATTCGTGATGATGCTGAGATCGTCATATTGAAATGCGCTCCAAATATTCCGGACTTTCTGGGCGAGCAATTTCAGCCAACTTCCAAAATGTTCGGTCACAAATTCGTTGGCTTTATGGGACCAGTATGCGGAAACCTCAGCATGTTTGAGTGAACGACCCGAGACCGCTTCGACCTGGGTGATCGAATCCTGCAACATGGCTGCCTGGCCGGCACGAAGCCCCGGGGGGAATCGCGGGTAACCGTTCGCCTCTGGATTGTTTCCAATCCAAAAATTGATGCCGCTGTGTGCAGAAAGAAGAACTGGATCCTTTGCGATAAAATAATTGTGGACCCAGCAAGGCGAAGTGCCGATCGCAAGACCAAGTATCAACGTGCCCACGCGCCTAACGAAACTCGGCCACCGGCGCGGGCCATTCGCCGGTCTGAATAGCAATGCGGCCAAGACCAGGGGAACAACCGCCAGAATTGTGGCCACCGCCGTAGCCGTTAGACCAATTAACAAAGCGAGGACGAAGCATTCTAAAGCGCCCGGCGCCGCCTCGGATCGAACAACGTGCCAAACGACCAACCAAAACACGAAGACGAACCATGCGGTCGGCATGAGAACGGCCGAATAGGCCTGGGCCGGAATGAAAAAGGCCCAGCCCAATGCCGCAATCACGCCAATGGCGCGGGAGTTGGGAATTGTTGCGGGTTTAGCAGGCGTGAACACGTGCCGGCAGATTTCATAAATTAGCAGGGCGGTTCCAGCGTCGAGGGCGGCCTGAAGCAATCCCGGAATAAACGGATTTTCGCCAAAAAGCCGGTAGAGAAAGGCCAGTAAGTAGGCGTATCCGGGCAGGCCATAAAAGGCGAGAGGCTGAGTAAAGTGGCCGCTCAGGATTTGCCGTGCCCAGTCGTTGTAGAAGTGCATGTCGCCGCGGCTGGGGAGGAGGAGCGGGGAACGGGTAAGCCTTAGGAGGACCCAGCATCGAAGAGCGAAGACTGCGGTAAAAACAAGGTGGCCGGGCCCGAGGGAGAAGCGTCCGGCGGAGGGGTCAGATTTCACCAGGGTTGGCATTAACGGTGCTCATAAAACGCCACTTCGCGATCGTATCGCGGAGCGCAGTCAAACAAACAAGAGATAAAGAAAGCAATAGCATGTTAAAAGCCATCAACAAACGCCGCGGGGGCTTCACCCTCGTGGAAATCATGATCGTGGTTGCGATCATCGCGTTGCTCGCGGCGATCGCGGTCCCGGGATTCCTCCGGGCGCGCAAACGCTCGCAAGCCAGCCGTATTCTGAACGATCTCCGAATGATCGATTCAGCGGTTGATCAGTACGCAATCGAAACAAACCGGAAGACCGGCGACGTCGTCGCCGTTACCGACTGGACGAACTATTTGAAGAAGGGTTCGCTCCTTTACAACAACGGAAAGAGTCTTCTAGGGTCGTCCTACGGTGCGCAGACCGTCGACACCATTCCGCAGGTTCCTTCGGGAGACCTCGCAGTGTTGTCCGATGTGGCGGGCACCGGGTTCTGGTCGCCTTACGGTCCGTAACGAATCTAACGATTCATTCTCCTGTCATTCGCGGAGAGACCGGAGTGACAGGGAATGAGTCGTGAGAATCGAAGATCACGCCTTAACTGCAACAATTCAGAACAGGCAAACATGTTCAAGAAACTCCAAAGCAGAAACGCCGGCTTCACGCTGGTGGAAATCATGATCGTAGTCGCAATCATCGCATTGCTGGCCGCTATCGCCGTCCCGGGCTTCCTCCGAGCCCGGAAACGCTCGCAAGCATCCAAGACTCTCAACGATCTTCGCTTGATAGACGGAGCAGTCGATCAGTACGCAATTGAGACTGGCCGCAAGACCGGCGATACCGTCGGAGTTACCGATTGGACGAATTATTTGAAGAAAAACACCCGGTTGTACCTAACCGGCCAGGATCTCTTCGGCGACGATTATGGCGCGCAAACGGTCGATACGTTGCCTATCGTGCCGACTGGTGCCTGGAACACCTTATCGGATGTAGCGGACACCGGTTTCTGGTCGCCCTACGGTCCGTAACAACGACTTTGCTTTCGATGACGGGAGCGTCCTTTCAAATTGGGAGGGACGCTCCCGCGTTTTCCGGGAGTAGCTGATGTGTGATTCAACCCCACTCGTTAGACCAGTTGAAAACAAGACGTCGCAGCAGAGAACTTTTGCGCGACTGATTCAGGCGGATTGGTTTCGCTGCTTCGTGCTAGGCGCGACTGCAATTCTCGTCCATTCACCCGCGTTGCAGGGACAACGGATCTGGGACGATGCTTATCTCGCACATGACAATCCGTTCATTAAAAGCCCGGTCCTGATCCCGGAGTCTTTCCGACACTATCTGTTTTTGGACTCTTTGTCGGCCCACTACCGTCCTGTCCAAGACATCTCCTACATCTTCGATTACTTCTTCTGGAACACCGACGAATTCGGTTTTCATCTGACGAATGTGTTACTGCACGCGGGCAGTGCGACCCTGCTTTACTTCCTGCTTCGACAGTTGTTCGCGTCGTTTTTCGACAAGGGTCTTCCCGAGACAGCTGCGCGATCGGTGAACTGGATTTCTACCGGCGCGTTTCTTTCGGCGTTATCGTGGGCTGTTCACCCCGTTCATAGCGCTGCTGTTGATTACATTTCCGGGCGCGCGGACAGTCTCGCATTCTTGTTCGCGGCGGCCGCATGGCTGTTGTTTCTGAAGGCGCAAACGTCGACGCGCGTCAGTTGGCGTGTGGTCGTGTTCAGTTTGGCGATTATCTGCGGTCTCCTCGCATTGCTCTCGCGTGAAATCGCGTGCGTTTGGATAGCCCTCTTCATCGGCCATCTGTTGTTTGTCGAAAGACGGGTTCTATTGCGACGTCGGATCTGTGCGATCGCGTGTTGTGTCTTTCTTCTCGCGACTTACGCTGCAATGCGACAGCTGCCGAATGAACGTGCAACCGTGGCGCCTCAACCCGGCTGGACCGGGCCTGTCCGCGCTGTCTTGATGGCTCGCTCTTTCGGCGACTACGCACGCCTGATGATATTCCCCGACAACCTTCATATGGAGAGAACCGTAGTCGATCCACACAGTTGGCGAGCGAATGTCGATTGGCGCCGGACAATCAACACCGAGTATTTGTCGATCCTTGGATTGGCCCTTTTTGTCGCTTTTGTCTATGGCGGTTGGAAAGCAAGTCGGGGCCGACGTTTGCGCGTCTTTGGCGCGAGCTGGTTTATTGTGGCCTATCTCCCAATTTCGAATCTCTTCCAACTCAACGCGACCGTCGCGGAGCATTGGTTATATCTTCCTCTGGTCGGATTTCTCATTTTCGTCTTTGGTTGGGCAATTGAGATTCCATCGCGTTATCGATGGGCAACGGCCGTGGTCGTGCTCCTCTCTGTCACTGGTCTGAGCGCGCGCAGTTTTATTCGCAGCGGCGATTGGGCGAATGAAGAGACGTTCTACAAACGCACGCTTGAAGCGGGAGGCGAAAGCGCGCGCGTTTCCGTCAATCTCGCTCAGGTATATGTCCGGCGTGGTGATCACGTTGCCGCCGAAAAAATATTGCGCGAGGTCTTGGCGAAGACTCCGGATTATCCGACGGCTCGAATAAACCTCGGGAATGTCTTGCTACATGAGGGGAAAGCGGCTGAGTCGGAAGCTCTTTTTCGCTCTCTGTTCAATGCGGACGATCGTATCAGCAAGGATTTTCCAAGAACATGGATCTCGGCGGTGAATCTGGCGTGCGTTCGACACAAGGCGGGTGACGATGCGGCCGCGTTTGCAGTTTTGGAACAGGCGCGTACTGCTCATGCCGGCGTTTGGGAAATAGTCAGCTACGAGTCCGCGTTGCGTCGCGAGACAGGCGAAAAACAAGAGGCTCTTAAGCTTGTTGAAGATTTTGCACGCACGCATTGGTGGCATTACGGCTCGGCCGTCGCACATGGCCGGCTCTATGCGGAAGCGAACGACGTGCGCGAGGCCGAAGCGGCTCTGACACATGCAAGCTGGCTGGATGTGTACGACTCCGAGGCTTTGCATCTGCTGGCGATGATCAAGTTGCGCCAAAACGATCTGAAGGAAGCTTTCCGAGCTCAGCGCCGCGCCATCAGCCGCCAACCGGATCAACCAAGTCAATACATCTTGCTTTCCAACATTCTCGAAAGAATGGGCCGCAGCGACGAGGCCCGTGCGGCTCTCGCTCAGGTTTCACGACTTCGCGCCCTCGCCCAAACGTCCCCCGATCGTTCGCTCTAATTGGCCGCGCGCGCTCTGCTCGCCGCTGTGATTCCGGCGTGTTAGCGTTGGCCGATATGCAAATAGTTGTGCTCGGCGCCGGTGCTATTGGCAGCCTTTACGGCGCCAAGCTAGCGCAGAGTAACGACGTAACTGTTGTCGGCCGCGCTGATCATGTTCGCTCGATTCGAAAGAGTGGTCTGCGGATAGAGGGACTCCAAGCGCGAACTGTTCAGATTAACGCGACAACGCGACTCGAGCACCTCGATGCCGACGCATTGATTTTATTGACCACCAAAGTTCCGGCCACAGCCAATGCACTTGAGCCGATTATCCAATTGATTCGCGACGATACTACGCTCGTTGTTCTTCAGAACGGTTTGAACAGCGAGCAAATCGCACGCGACATGTTAGGCGGACGGGGAGTTGTTCTTCGAGGAATTAGTCAGTTTGGCGCGATCTTTGAGCGCCCCGGAGTAATTCGATACATGGCGAGCGGGTACACGATTCTGGAGAATCATGACCGCAGTTCTCGCATTGCCACGGTCCTGAATGAGGCGGGGCTCGACTGCCGAATTTCCCAAAACATCCGCACTGAAATTTGGCGGAAACTTGCTTTTAATTGCGTCGTCAATCCGATCACAACAATCATTCGAGGTAATGTCGGGGTTATTGCCGATCCTCAATTGGATAGGCTGAAGCAACTCGTGATTGATGAATGTATCGCTGTTGCTAACGCGGAGGGCGTTCGACTTGAAGAAGACTTGCTGAAGCAAGTGAACGCGGCCTACGCCGGCTCAAACAATATTGTTTCCATGCAACAGGATCTGTTGCGGCACCGCGTGACTGAAATTGATTACCTCAACGGCGCGGTCGTGACTGTTGGAGCCAGGCATGGTTTGCCCTGCCCGATAAATGATGGGTTGACCAAAATTATCAAAGGCATGGAAGCGTGTGCGCGGGGCCAAGGCCCTCAGACCAATCAGTAATACTTCAAGCGGCCGATAGCAGGCTCGTTGTGACAGAAAAAAATAACTCCCCGCGCCGGCGTGAGGGCGCCGGAAAATTAATTCCAGCGAAATCAATTCGCTAAAATCAATCGTTCACCGCCGAGTGGCCGCCGATCCGATCCAGCTGGTAGGCTGTGCTCGGAATTACGCTGAGCCGCGAGCAGTCCTGCCGCACGGCAGAACCGGTGATCATCACAGTGCACTTCTTGGCCGTGGCTTTTGGCGCCGGCTTAGAGGTTGCGACTGTTTTGTTCGGCTGAGCGAACGTCGATGCGCAAATTGCGATCGACAGGGCGACCGTGGCTAGCTTAGTCACAGTTGTCATGGCTCAAGAGTCAGCCTCTTTAATGCCAAAAGCAAGAATAAAGGGTAGCGGGGCGGGCCTAATCCTGGCGCAAAAAGTGTTCCAGGCGTAGCCGGTCCAAACGCTCCCGCGCTTCGCTGGCCCGGCTCCCTCCGGCTGCGGCGAGCTTTTCATAAATGGCCGCCGCCGAGTCCCATTTCGCGTCGGACTCAAGAAGCTGGCCGGCGTTAAATCCGGCTTTGTAAAACCAGAAGAATTCGCGCGTCTTATCCGTGCGCGCTTCTTCGTCAAGCACTGAATAGAATGTTGCGAGCGCCCCTGCCCGATCCGTTTTCTTTTCCAGACATAGCCCTTTCTTGAAAAGCGCCTGGTTTCGCCAGTAGGCGGGTGCTTCGCGATCGGCCGCCAGCCGGTCATACGCGTCGATCGCCCGTTGATAATTTTGAGGGTCGTTCGTCGCGAGCTCGAAGAAAGTGTCCCCCTTGCCGCAGAGAGCTTCTCGTTTTTCCGTCGGGCGGGATGCACCGTTCAGGACTTCGTCATACAACGCGAGGGCGTCCTGCGGTTTACCCAGTTTTCTTTCAATGACCGCCTGTTCGTTGCGCGCGGCAAATTTCAATTCGCCATTTGATTGCACAACCCGATCGAACAAGACCAGCGCCCGGTCGAGTGATTGTGCCGCCATGCTTGCCATTGCCGCTTCACCGGCAAAAAAAAGTGCGCGTTCGGTGAATGGACCTTTCGGATTTTGTTCAGCCAACAATTCAAATTGCGTTTCGGCATTCGCGAAATCCTCGGCGCGATAGTACATCTCTCCGAGTTTCATGCGCACCGACGGCACCAAACCCGACGGCTCATGTTCTTGAAGAAACCGTTTGGCAAGCTCGATCACCTTGGCTTCGCTACCCGAGGTCGCATCTTCCAGCCAAATTGTCAGGTAATCAGAGCGTTCCAGAGCAGCAGAAGTGGGTTTTGATTCCGCCGCGCGCGCAAGATTCTTCCGCGCATCGTCGAGCCGTGGCGGGGTCGCATGAAAGGCAAGTTCCGCAAGTGCCACCCATGCTTCCGAGACGCGATAGGCCGTCGGAAACTCTCGCAGGAAATTCCGCAGTGAATCGGCGGCGTGCGGATCGTCCTTGGAGGCCTCCGTCAAACACGCTTCCAACCGCAAATTCGCGCGCGAGCTTTCGTCCTTCGTTTGGTTTCCGAATTGTTCGGCCGTTGCGAGAAAGCGTGTTTCGTCCCCTTTCTCGAGCCAGCTTAGCGCCGCATTAAATGTTGCCATCGAGGCCAAAGTCGAACCGGAGTGCGCGATCTGCTCATACTGAGCAATCGCGGCGTCGAAGTGTTTCGCGTAATATTGGATCTGCGCCGCGAGCAAATTAACCCGGTCCATCACTGCGCCGGTGGGCCGCAAATTTCGAGCTTCGTCTAGAATCGCAAGTGCTTCGTCAAAGTGGTGTTCTTCGACTTCGAGCTGGGAAGCCTCTAAGAACGCAGGCGCGAGCGCCGGCGTTGCCGGATGGGTCCGGCGCAGCGCGGCGAATGATTCAAGCGCGCGATCACGGCGCCCGAGTCGGAGATCAAATCGCGCGAGATACCATTGGGCAAACGCGCGGCGCGGCTGCGCCAGGTCTCGGGCCCAGCGATCCAGCTCGCTTCGGGATGGTTTTTTCTCGGCCCGATATAATTCATCCAGTTTCGCAAAGACACGCGCGAGATCGACATCAGATGGACGATGTTCGATAAAATTCTCAAGCGCGTCATCGCCCGCTTCGGGCGTTCTCAATTGCAGATGCGCATCCGCCAGGGCAAAGAGCGTTGCGGTCAATGTTTCATGCGTCGCGCCTTCAGGATTCTTCAGAATCGACTGAAACATTGAGATCGCGCGATCTGGTCGATGAAAGACGACTTCGAGTCGTGCCCGCAGAAAATGACGCGCTTTTTTCTCGGCATCCGTGACCGGTTGGGCTTTTTCAAGAGCCCGACGCGCGTTCACCGCGTCCGATTTATCCAAATAAATCTCGGCAGTCCGCAGTTGGGCGCGCGTGTTCCAATTTGGATCGCGAAACAATTCTGAAAATATCTGCAACGCCTGTTCAGACTTGCCCAGAGAGCGGGACATTTCCGCGGCACCGAACAGCGCCTCCATCCGAAAGCTCGAATCCTTGTCCCCCGCAATCTGCCGATATAGATCCAGCGCTTCGTCCTGGCGATTCGAGCGGGCCAGCAATTGCGCACGCCAAAAATTGGCGGAAGGACTTTGGCGAAGGCGCGGGTCCGCCAGCAGTTTCATCGCTTCCACGGGCTGGTTCGCCGCGGTCATAGCTTCGAGCAGACGTTCCGCGACCGCGCGCCAATCCGCCTCGGAGAGGTTCTGCTTCAAGAGTGCCTCCAAGCGCACGACGGCCACTTCTGGCACGCCTTCACTTAAAGGTTTCGCTGCTTCCGCGAGCTGCGCCGAAATCTGAGCGCCTGTTCGCGAAGAGAGCGCGGTCAGGATGACGAGCGTTATCGCGCAAACTTTTTTCATTTCTTGTCCAACAGAGGCCGCAGATATCTGCCGGTGTAGCTTTTCGGAAGGGCTACGATCTCTTCCGGTGGTCCGGCACCGACCAGCTCGCCGCCGCGTTCCCCTCCTTCGGGCCCGAGATCAATGATCCAGTCCGCGCATTTGATCATTTCCAAGTTGTGCTCGATCACGACGAGAGTATTCCCAGCGTCGCGGAGTTTCATTAGTACCTGGAGTAACTTTTCGATGTCCGCAAAATGGAGGCCCGTGGTCGGCTCATCAAGAATGTAAACCGTTCGCCCGGTTGCTTTTTTTGCCAATTCGGTGGCCAATTTTACCCGTTGCGCTTCGCCACCAGAGAGAGTCGTGCCCGCCTGCCCGAGTTGAAGGTAGCCGAGTCCAACATCCAGCAGCGCGTTCAATTTGTCCGAAATGCTCGGGACGTTCCGGAAAAAGCGTGCCGCTTCGTCTACCGTAAGGCCGAGAACATCCGCGATATTCTTTCCTTTGTAGGTGATCTCGAGCGTTTCGCGATTGTAGCGCTGCCCGTGACAAACTTCGCATTGCACGTAGACGTCCGGCAGAAAGTGCATCTCGATCTTGATTAGCCCGCCGCCTTCACAGTTTTCGCAGCGGCCGCCTTTTACGTTGAAACTGAAACGTCCGGCGTCGTAGCCACGCACACGCGCGGCCGGCAATTGTGCAAACAATTCGCGAATCGGCCCGAACGCACCGGTGTAAGTCACCGGGTTCGATCGCGGCGTGCGCCCAATCGCGCTTTGATCGATCACGATAGCTTTATCGATTTGCTCGAGTCCGCGGAGCGCCTGAAATGCTCCGGGTTTTTCTTTGGAATTGTAAAAGCGCCGGAAGAGCGCGCGACGCAAAATGTCGTCCACCAAAGTGGACTTGCCGCTCCCCGAAACGCCGGTCACGCACGTAAAGAGCCCAAGCGGGAATGCCACCTCGATGTTTTTCAGATTGTTCTCGCTCGCGTCTTTTAAAATGAGCCAGCCTTCCTCATTTTTTGTCTGTCGATCTCGAGTTGAGCGTGGAGCGGTTCGAGTTTTGGGCACCGGAATCCGTAATCGACCTGAAAGATAATCAGCCGTCAGCGAATTGTTCGTGTTGAGGACGTCCTTGAGGTTTCCCTGTGCGACAATTTCGCCGCCGCGCGGGCCTGCGCCCGGGCCAAGGTCGACGATGTGATCAGCCGCGCGGATCGTCTCTTCGTCATGCTCGACCACGATGACGGAGTTTCCGAGGTCGCGCAGGCGGCGCAGCGTTCCGAGCAGCCGCGCATTATCGCGTTGGTGTAATCCGATACTCGGCTCATCCAAAACGTAGAGCACGCCGGCCAATCCCGAGCCGATTTGGGTGGCCAACCGGATCCGTTGCGCTTCGCCGCCGCTCAAGGTGCCACTCTCGCGATCGAGGGTGAGATAACCGAGGCCGACTTCGACCAGGAATTGCAAACGTGATTGAATTTCGCGGACGACATCAGCCACTACTTTCTTTTTCGCCGCGCTAAGCTCGAGATTGTCGATGTAACGCGCGGCCGCTTCGGTCGTGAGCTCGCTGAATTGATGAATGTTCAGCTCCCGTCCCTGCTGATCTTTAATCGTGACCGCGAGAATCTCCGGCTTCAGACGCGCCCCTTCGCAAACTCGACATCTCTCGCGCGCCATGAATGCGCGAATTCGATTCCGCGTGAATTCACTTTGAGTCTCGATGTAAAGCCGCTGCATTTGCGGAACGAGGCCCTCAAACGGCCGGCTCGCTACCTTGCTTTCGCCGTTGCCGCCGTAGCGCATTTCGATCGGCTGTCCTCCGGTGCCGAAGTAGAGCGCGTTTTTAAAATTGTCCGGTAAGTCGGCAAAGGGAACGTCTTCATTGACGTTGAAATGCTTTACGAGCGCGTCCTGAAGGTAGCGGTAGTAGGATTGCAACCGCTTGGTGCCACGTCGCCAGGGCGTGATTGCACCCTCGGCCAGCGACTTCGTTTGGTCCGAAATCATTAACTCGGGATCGACCACCAGTTGCGTTCCGAGTCCGTGGCAGGCCGGACAGGCGCCGAAATGACTGTTGAACGAAAAATGTTTGGGCGTGAGCTCTCCCATCGTGAACCCGGTCTCAGCATTCCCGTAGTCGGTCGAGAACCGCTCTTCGATCCATTCTTCTGTCTTCGATCGGGTCGCTTTCCCTTCGCGCAGGATCGACAATCTGTTGCCGCCCCACTTGAGCGCGGTCTCAACCGAATCGGTCAGACGAACGCGGATGCCTTCGCGCACGACCAACCGATCAACGACCGCCTGAATAGTGTGCCGCTCGTTCTTCTTCAATCGCACGGGATGGGCTTGATCGAGCTCGATGATTTCGCCGTCGACTCGGGCGCGCACAAAACCCTCGCGTTTCAATCGCTCGATCACATCGCGAAATTCGCCGGCCTGGTTTTGAACAAGAGGCGCCAAAACCATGATCTTGCTGTTCGGTTCGTAGGCGAGGATTTGATCGACAATCTGCTGAGGCGTTTGGCGATGGACCGGTTTGCCCGTTTTTGGATCGTGCGGCTGACCGACCGCTGAAAAGAAGACGCGGAGGTAATCGTAAATCTCGGTCGTGGTGGCGATCGTCGATCGTGGATTGGCGCCGGCGCTCCGCTGCTCAATTGCAATCGCTGGAGACAGCCCCTCGATAAAATCAACGTCCGGTTTTTCCATTTGATCGAGGAATTGTCGGGCGTAGGCAGAGAGACTTTCGACGTACCGTCGCTGGCCTTCGGCATACAGGGTGTCAAAAGCGAGCGACGATTTTCCGGACCCGCTCAGGCCGGTGATGACCACCAGCTTTTCCCGCGGCAATTCGACGTGGAGATTCTTCAAATTGTGCTGGCGCGCACCACTGATCTTAATAACTTGCGCAGGCATCAGGACGACAAATCTCGAACCTATTAGTCAAGCACAGCCCCAAGTTTTCTCCAGCGAAAATCCCGATTTATGAGCGACGCGAACCGCACGATTACCCACGAAGAGCTGGTCGAGCTGCAAAAGAAATTCAGCGAGATCAAACACGGAATTAATAACGCGCTCGCCGTGATGATGGCGCTCTCTGAAATGTCCCAGCGCCGACCCGATTACGCCGAAAAACTCGCGACCACAGTTTTGACAAAAGCGCCGCAGATCGTCTCCAGTTTGCAGGAATTTACCGCGCTTCTAAACGAAAAGGCCGGCGTCACGCCCGCCGCGGAAGCGAAGTAGGGATTACCGAATTCTCGCGGCCATGGACGCGGTGTCGAGCAAACGCATCCTGGTGGTCGAAGATGAAAAAGATGTGGTCGACCTTTTGACCCTCAATTTGCGCAAAGCGGGTGGATTTAGCATTTCGACCGCGAGTGATGGGGCCAGCGGCCTGAATAAAGCGCGCGCGGAGAAGCCTGACTTCATCGTTCTCGACCTGATGTTGCCAAAAATGGCAGGCCTCGAAGTTTGTAAGTTGCTGAAAACCGATGCCGCGACGCGTCATATTCCAATTCTCATGCTGACCGCGCGCGCGGAAGAAATTGACCGGATAATCGGGTTGGAGTTTGGCGCGGACGACTACGTGACAAAGCCGTTTAGTCCGCGCGAAGTGATTCTCCGGATTAGAGCGATCCTGCGCCGCGGTGCTGCGGAGAAGACGGAGGACCAATTGTCCGCCGGACCAATCACAATCGATCCCGCGCGTCATGAAGTTCTCGTCAACGGGAAGGCGGTCGAACTGACCAGCCTCGAGTTCAAGCTTCTGCGCACCTTGATGCAACGGCGCGGCCGGGTCCAGGAGCGGGATCGCTTGCTCAACGAAGTCTGGGGATACGAAAGCGTAATCGATACTCGCACGGTCGACACCCACGTGCGCCGGCTGCGCGAAAAGCTTGGAAAGGCCGGCGATATTGTTGAAACCGTGCGCGGATTTGGTTATCGCGTACGGGAGAAATGATGCTTTGGACCGTTCTTGGCGCAATCATTGCCTCGATTATTGCAATCGGCTACGTCGTCTGGCGAACGTGGATTGCGCCGTGGTCGCAAGTCGAACGGTTAATCACGCAAATTGGGCGCGGCGAACAACCAATGACGTTTTTAATCGAAGGTGCCAAAGAAGCGCGACGCGTCAGCGTAGGGCTCGAAAATATTCTCACCCGGCAACGTGAGCTCAATCGCGAAATCGGTCAGCGTGAAACCGGTCAAAAAGCGATTCTCTCTGCAATGCAGGATGGCTTGCTCGCGGTTGACGCTCAGCGGCGGATCGCCTTGGTGAACCGCGCCTTTTGCGATCTGTTTCAAGCCAGCGAGAATTCGTTAGGCGCACCGCTCTTGGAAACCGTGCGCGACCCGGCAATTGAGCAGATTGTCAGCCAGACCCTTCAACATCGACTACCAAGTGAGGGCGAGTTGATTATTGGTCGACGGGAGTTCCAGATGACTTCCGTTCCGATGGGAAGCGTCAATGGTTACGTCTCGGGAGCGGTCGTTTTGTTTCACGACATTACCGACCTCAAACGCGCGGATGAAATCCGGAAGGACTTTGTCGCCAACGTCTCCCACGAGCTGCGCACGCCTTTGTCCATTCTGCGTGGCTACATCGAAACGATGCTGGACGATCCGAAAATGCCGCGGAACGAAAGGTCACGTATTTTGGAAGTGATGGATCAGCATTCGAAGCGACTCGGGCTGCTCGCGAACGATTTGCTGACACTTGCTCAACTCGAGTCGGGACAATCGGCCCTGGAAACGAGCGATGTTGATCTGCTCCGGTTCTTCAACGATCTCGTGCGAGATTGGGAAAAGAAATTCAGCGCGAAGAAATTGCGGGTGGTTGTGGATGTAGCGGACGACTGCCCAAGTATTCGTGCAGATGAGGCGCGCTTGCGTGAAGTGTTCGATAATTTGCTCGATAACGCGGTGAAATATTCAAACGAGCGCGGCAAGGTCCGGCTCGCCGCGGAAAGGCGCTCTAATGAGATCGCGTTAAGCGTGAGCGACTACGGAATCGGAATCAGCAGCGAAGACTTACCTCGAATTTTCGAGCGCTTTTATCGTGTCGACAAAGCGCGTAGTCGTGATCTGGGCGGGACTGGCCTCGGATTATCGATCGTGAAACACATTGCGCATCTTCACGGCGGCGGCGTAGAAGCGCAAAGCCAGCTGGGACATGGTACCACAATCCGGGTTCTCATTCCGGAGACCAGTCCCGCTCAAGCTGTCACAGAATCGTAACATTTAAGCAATTGCCGCGGCTGACTGCGTTCCCCATCGTGAAAATGTGGAAGCTCTCGCCCGTTCCGGCGCGCCGGGATCAATCCTGTTAGCCAACGCAGCCGCGCGCCGGCGCCGACTGACGAGCGAGTCGGCGATTAAAGCCTTTTTTGGCAGCAATGCGCTGGTCGCGATTGTCGTGCTCGCGCTCATCACGATTTTCCTTTTTCGGGAGGGGTTCGGATTTTTTGGGCAGAATTTGGCGAACTTGCGGCTCTATCGCCGTGCCGGCTTGGAGTATGTCGATATCATCCGCGATCAGGCGCAACAACATGCCGCTCTTTCACGAAAACTGGGGGAGATTCGTCAACTCGAAATGCGGAATGCGCCGGAGACCAACCTCGAAGCGTTCGATCAATTCGCATCCGGGTTTAGCGACACCGGCGAGATTTTGAACGCGCTCCTCTCGGATGCGAACGATCAGGCGCTCGCTTTGCGTGAAGCACTCATTGCCTTGGGAATGCCGGCGGCGATCTCTTCCACCACGGAATCTGAATCGCCCAAGGCTTCAGCCACGATCGATCCGAGAACGGCGATGCCAACGTTGCGCGGCGCAGACGAAAAATTCCCGTCCATCGCGCAGACGATGACATCCAAGATTGGCGATTTGCTAGCAGCACCGCCCGCTCTGAGCAGTCCGAAGGCGAGGGAGGCATTCGCGAAATGGAAACAAGCAACGCAGAACTACGTCACGAACTTTCCTGCGGTCGAAAAAAAGCTGCGGGCGTGGGATCCGGCTGAGCCGGTCTCGGTTTCTAGTGCCATCACATCCTTTCTTTTCGGAAGAAACTGGATCACCGCGAGCTTCTGGCAGGATTGGTACGGAATTATTCCGCTTCTTGTCGGCTCCCTCATGGTCTCGGCAGTCGCCTTGATTATCGCGGTGCCACTTGGCGTTTGCTCGGCCATTTATGTAAGCGAAGTGGCTGCGAAAGGTGAGAAAGCGCTGATCAAACCGTATGTCGAATTCATCTCAGCGATTCCTTCAGTCGTGCTCGGCTTTTTCGGAATAGCGGTGGTGGGGCAGGCGGTTCGGACGTTGTCGCAAATGCCGTTCATGAAGTGGGTCCCCTTTTTCCCGATCAGCGAACGGCTGAACGTTTTTACCGCAGGCGCTCTTCTCGCATTAATGGCCGTGCCCACAATTTTCACTCTCGCAGAAGATGCACTCCGCAATGTGCCGCGCGGATTCAAAGAAGCCTCGTATGCGCTTGGTGCCAATCGCCTCCAGACAATCGCGCGTGTGCTGGTCCCGGCATCATTGTCGGGAATTATTTCGGCTGTGTTACTCGGACTCGGGCGCGTGATCGGCGAAACGA
>Ga0066903_100000440_pt1 | contig 25803 bp, 25 predicted proteins | sample PanSoiMetaGPlot1_FD_67491 | JGI IMG/M metagenome (GOLD analysis project Ga0066903, IMG submission 67491) | Tropical forest soil microbial communities from Panama analyzed to predict greenhouse gas emissions - Panama Soil - Plot 1 (version 2) | ecosystem: Environmental > Terrestrial > Soil >... | reverse complement strand
GAACCGCTTCGCGCCGACGTACAACGCGGGCGCGATGAACCGCCAGACCTGATACATGATGAACGGCGACGCGAACACCACGCCGGCGATCAGCGCGATCTGGACGTAGATGGAGAACGCCTCGCCCGGCTGCGTGTAGATGAACTTGCTGCCCTGGGGCAGCACCGACCGCATCGGACGGAAGATGAAATCGACGATCTGCTGAATGTAGGTGAACGACGCCAGGGTGCCGACGCCGACGGCGATACAGCTGTACGTGATCCGTCGCCGAAGTTCATCGAGCTTGGTCAGAATCGACTGACCACCGCTCAGGCGATCGTAGAGGTTCGTGAAATCAGGTTCTGGCAGGGATGCCCGCACAGCGTTGCCTTTGGTCATTCTAGCCGGTCCCCTCCGGAAGGCCGGCTACAGCGCGAATCCCGGCGAGCGAGAACGCCGCGATGTGCTCGACGACCTGGTCGATATTGCGCGAATCAACATGAAAGCCGCTCTGCAGCCGCGTTGAAATCGGGTTGGGCAGGTAGAAGATCCACTGAGCGTGGATGCTGGCGACGCACCGGATCACGCGTGTGTCCGATGGCGTGCTGCCCAGAATCTCCGCGACGATTGCCAGCAGCACCTCGACGCGAGGGCGGATGCCCCGGTTCACCAGCGCGGCGATGTCGAACGCCGGCGTCGGGTCGGCCAGTTCCCGCTGAAGAAGCCCGTGAATCCAGCCGGACGCGCTCGGTTCGGCCACCCTGCGCATCCAGACGTCGATGTAACGGCGCAGGCGTTCCTCGGGCGCCAGGCCGTGACCGGCCGCCTGCGCAGTGCGGCTGGTCTCCACCATCGTGTCGATCGCGAGCCGGAGCACTTCCCGATAGAGGCCGGTCTTGTCGCCGAAGTGATAGTTGACCGACGCCACGTTGGCGCGCGCCGCACGGCAAATCTGGCGGACGGTGACCTTCTTGAACCCGTGGCGCCCGAACAGCTGCGACGCGGCTCGTACCAGGCGCGCGCGGGTTTCGCAGTCCGTGGCCTTCACAGCGTTCGCTTGAAGAGGATCGTCCCGGCCGTCATGCCAACCACCGCGAATACCATCAGGTACAGCAGATCGCCCGCGATGGCCTCGAAGCCCGTGTTCTTGAGGAGCAGGCTCTTGAACGCGTGAACGGAGTACGTGAGCGGATCGATGGCCGCAATCCCCTGCAGCCAGCCGGGGAAGCCCTGCTGCGGATAGACCGCGCCGCTCGGGAAGTACAAGAGGGTATTCAACACGCCGAAGGTCGCTCTGGGCAGCAGCGGATCAGTCACGCGCACCATCAGCAGGAACATCAGGCTGATGACGGCGAACGACGTGACCACGACCACCACCATCAACCGGACCAGCCGCATCGCGTCGAACGGGTTCGGCACGCCCGCCATGAGGCTGCCGAGAATCGCCAGCACACCGCCCGCAATGACGGCCTTGATCGTTCCCGAGATGTTGAAGCCCGCCACGAGCTCGAGCTTGGTGATCGGCGTGACGAGATATCCCTCGTGCAGGCCGCGCGCCTTGTCGTCGATGAAGATGATGCCGCCGCCGATCATCACCATCATGAAGATCGACATGACGATCGATCCCGGCAGCAGGTACTGCACGTACGGCACGTACGGGTAGACCTCGACAACGTCGAGCGTCGCCAGCTCGGGAATCCTGGGCGCGGTGCCCGGCTGGTTGTACGCCGTCATCATCGAGTTGATCGTCCCGACGAGCGTGGCGGAGGAGAAGTTGTCGGTGTTGTCCTCGATGAGCGCCACGTGCGGACCGTTCTTCTGCAGGACGCGCCGCGAGAATTCCGGAGGAATCGTCAGCACACCGTTCACCCGGCCATTGCGCAGATCCTCGATGGCATGCCCCTGGTCGGCATAGGTGATCGTGTCGAAGGTCCGCGCGCCGCTGCCCACCGCTCCGGCAAGCTCGCGGATCTTCACGGCCGGCACGCCCCCATCCTGGTCGACGACGGCCACCTTCAGATGCTTGACGTTGCCGCCGAAGGCGTTGCCCAGGATGAGGAGCTGGAAGAACGGCATCACCAGCGACATGACGATGAGCATCGGGCTGCGGCGGAACCGGCGCAGCTCGCGTTCGACGATGGCCATTGCGCGGTGCATGTCACTGCCTCCGAATCATGAAGCTGCTGTCCATCGGGTTCGCATCCTGGAGCGCGTCGCGGAGAGCGCGTCCCGTGTAGTGCACGAACACATCGTCGAGTGTCGTGCTCTGCACGGCGAGCGACAGCACCGGCACACCGGCCGACTCGGCGGCTTCCATGAGTGCCAGCGTCGTCGCGGGACCGTTGCGCGTGGTGATTCGGAACAGATCGTCCTCCCCCATGACATGTTCCACGCCAGGGAGCGCCTGGAGCCGCTCCTCCCACCCCTTGGGCGCCGACTTGAAGCTCACCTCCAGCACATTGTTACTCGGCACGGAGGCCTTGAGGCGCATGGGGGAATCGAGGGCTTTGAGCTCGCCGTGGTCGACGATGGCGATGCGATCGCAGAGCTTGTCCGCCTCGTCCATGTAGTGGGTCGTCACCAGAATCGTCAGCTCGCGCTCGTTCTTGATGCGCTGCAGCATTTCCCAGACGTTGACGCGCGAGACCGGGTCGAGGCCCGTCGTGGGTTCATCGAGAAAGAAGATCCGCGGTTCGTGCACCAGCCCGCGCGCAATTTCCACGCGGCGACGCATACCACCCGAGAGGTTCTTGACCTGCTTGTCCGCCCACTGTGTGAGCTCGACAAACTCGAGGAGCTCCCGGATGAGGCGTTCGCGCTTCTCGCGCGGCACGCCGTACAGCTTGGCGAAAATGAGGAGGTTTTCCCGGACGCTGAGCTCCAGGTCGCTGGTCAGCGCCTGGGGGATGACGCCGATCGACAGCCGCACGCCGTCGGGCTGCTTCACGATGTCGTAACCGTTGATGGTGGCCGATCCGGACGTCGGCGGCATCAGCGTCGTGAGCATGCGGATCAGCGTCGACTTGCCGGCGCCGTTCGGCCCGAGGAGGCCGAAGATCTCCCCATCGTCGACCGTGAAGCTGATGCCCTTGACGGCCGTGAAGTCGCCGAACTTCTTGACGATGTCCCTGACGTCGATGGCCGCCATCGGTTTCCTGTTATGTCAGCGGCAGCAGCACATACGCCGTCATGCCCACGGCAAGACGACGGTCGCGGTTGTCGACGCGGAGCCGCACTTCGAAGGTCTTGATGTCGCGCTTGGTACGGCTCACGTCCCGCTGCGTCGCGAAGCCCGCGTCGACGCCGCGATAGAACACCGTCCCTTCGCGCGTCTCGCCCGACGGGAAGCGCACGCTCATCCGATCCCCGATGCGAACGCGGTCGATGTAGGTTTCCTCCACATCGATTCGCACCCAGAGGTCGTCGAGGTTGATGAGCGACACAATTGCCTGCCCGGGGTTCACCACTTCGCCAACGCGCGCAGCGCGGACGTCGACGATGCCGTCGAGGGGCGCACGGATTTCCGTGTAGGCCAGCCGGACATCGGCCTTGGTTCGCTGCGCGTTGGCGGCGGCTTGCTGCTGCTGGTTGGCGGTCACCTGGCTGCGCCGCACGGCAATCTGCTCGGCATTCGACCGCGCAAGGCCCACAGTCGCACGCTGCGCATCCACCTGCATCTGCAGTGCGTCGACGCGGGCACGCGCGGCATCGTAGGCCGTCCGCGCCTGGTCGAGCTGCTGCTGAGGCTCGACGCCGTGCTCCGACAGGTTCTTCGAACGCTCGAAGACGAGCTTCGCGTTTTCGAGGTCGGCCACCGCGGCAGTCTGCTGCGCCTCGGTGGAGGCGAGCGTGGCCTCCGCCTGTTTGATCTGATCCGTCGTCTGGCGCTCCTGGAACCGAAGGGCGGCCTCGCTTTCCTTGACCTGCGAGCCGAGCCCTTCGGCGCTGTGCTGGTAGTAGGCACTCTCGGCGCGGAGTTCGTCGGGGGCGATCACCGCGAGCACCTGCCCCTTCTTGACGACATCGCCCTCGACGGCCCCCAATTCGCGAATCTGTCCCGCGATTTGGGGACTGACGACCACGTCGTTAGTGGTCACGACGCCGGTCAGCGTGAGCGACGTGGGAGGCCGGAACCAGTACACGTAACCGGCGTAGACGGCGGCGACGAGGACGAGGAGCAGGAAAATGCGTCGCACTGCCTTCATAGGTCAAACATCTGTATAAAACACTTGTTTGAATCTGGTCAACAACAAACCGCTGCGCGCCCGGGCGGCTCCCCGTTCATTCGTACCGCAGCCGCACCTGCTTGCGCCCGTTGTCCACGTCGATGGTCATCTCGCCGAGCTCGCTGAGCATCGCGTCCAGCTGCTTGAAATCGAGGGTCTCGAAGTCGACATCGACGCCTCGCTCGCGCAGACGGCGCTTCATGCGCTCGCTGGCGAACCCCGGAATAACGGCGCCCAATCGCAGCCCGCTGCGCATGAAGGGAATGGGCACGCGGATATTGACCTCTTTGCCTGGCCACTCGGGAGTCCCCGCCTTGCGGACCTCGATGCGCAGGAACCGCGGCTTCGCTTCGGCATCGCCGACCGCAACGGGGCCGGTCGTCGTGCCCGCCTTCTCGCTTCGAGGCTCGACGAGGGCGGCCAGCAGCTGTTCGGCCTCGTCCACGGTGATTCGGGCCTGGGCCAGCAAGTCCAGCACACGGCGGCGGTCTTCACTCATGGTTCTCCTTCAGGCGATCGATCGCTTCGCGAACGTTGAGTTCCCCGCGTTCGAGCTTGCCGATCACCTCGCTGGCGCTGGTCGACGCGGGCGGCTCGACCTCCACGAACGTGAGTTGACTGCCGATGCGGTTCAGACGGTTCTTGATCGTCGGGTAGCTCACGCCGAAGTACTTCTCCATCTGCTTGATGGATCCGTGCGAGCGGACGAACGCGGCCACGAAGACCTGATCCTCGAGCGCCAGGCTGGCCAGAGGCGGCAGATCGAACTGGCCCTCGACTGCGATGCCCGACTCCAGCCGCACACGTTCGACAACCAGCCGTGCGCCCGCTGTCAGCTTCGTCAGCGCATCCCAGTCCTGAGCCATGGACGCATGATGCAGTCGAGATTCAATAAAGTCAATATCGAGATTAATTAAGTTTACATACAGGCAATCATCTGCAGACAAGCCCATGCTTGCGGCTAGTCCGTGAACCAACTGATAATTCGTTCAATATCAGCGTATTAGCTAAATCATTCAGCAACGAAGACGCCGAGAGGCTGCTACCGAAGTGTCTTGACTGCGGTGAATATTCTAAATACTGACGGAAGGCGAAACACCGAGGACTAGGTGGATTCGGGCGCGCGCCCGGCTCGTGGCCGTCGCGTGCTCCACGAGTGCTCGCAGTTCGAACAGAAGAACGTCTCCTCGCCGTAGTGGTGAGAGACAAGCGTTGTCTTCATCGATTGGCACTGGGGGCAGGACGGGGCGGTTAACCGCAGTTTGCGATTCGCCGCAACCGGTCTAGCCTTGAAACCGAACCGCTCGCGTAGTCGCATCGTGGCGCCATTAGGCCACGATTACGGCCATTTGTCACTAGCATAAATTAGTCGAGTTAGGTCTGCAGCTTATTGATACGTAAGCACTTCTCAGTATTTCATAGGTGTGGATGAGCTTCGAACGGCGACTCGGTTGGGGACGGCGTTGTCATATGCGGACTGTTCAATTTTCCACAGGCGACGGAGTGACACCGTCCCGACCAACGCCGCCCGGGCGAACAGCCGATAACCTCCACACAGAGAACCTCTTGTTTCGTGATCTGCCTCGGCCTGCCCGCTGGTACATCGCCGCCGTGATCGCCGCCGGAGCCCTGACGTTCGCGCTGCTGGTCCCGCGCGCGACGCTCACGCCGCTCCTGCCGCTGGCTGCGCTCATCCTGCTCTCGTCGCTCACGTCGGCTTTCAAGGTCCAGTTCCCGATCGCCAGCGGGTCGAACATGTCGGTGTCGTACGTCGTCGACATCGCGTCCCTGATCCTGCGCGGCCCGCACGCGACGATGATCGTCGGGGCTGCCAGCGGCTGGAGTCAGACGACGTTCAAGTCGCAGACACGGAATCCGCTGTACCGCACGCTGTTCAACATGGCGATCCTGTTGCTCACAGTGCAGTCGGCGGGACAGATCTATTGGCGGCTTGGCGGAACCGCGTCGTTCACGAACGTGTCGGCCCTCACGGCGCCGCTCATCGCTGCTGCGACGACCTACTTTCTCGTGAATACGGTGCCGATCGCGCTGGCGATCGCGCTCAGCACGAACCAGAGCGCCTGGAAAATCTGGCGGACGGACTTCGCGCGCAGCTTTCCGAGCTACATCCTTGGCGCCGTGGCCGCCGCGGTGGTGATCGCGGTCACCGAAACCACGGGCTATTGGCTCGCGCTCCTGTTTGTCGCGGCTCCCCTCTACCTCACCTACAAGGTGTATCGATCGGGAGCGGAGACCGAAGCCAGGCAGGGCGCGATCCTCGAAGCCGCGCACGATGCGATCGTGACGATGGATCAGTACCTGCTCATTCGCGAGTTCAACCCGGCCGCCGAGCAGATGTTCGGCCATTCTCGGATGGACATCCTCGGCCGCAGCATCGACCTCCTGCTGCCAGAGCGCGATCGCTCCACACACCTGAAAGCCTTCAGCGAGTACCTGTCCAGCGGGCGCGGCCCGCTGGCGCGGCGGCGGATCGAGCTCACCTGTGTCCGCGCCGACGGCGTGGAGTTCCCGATCGAGTTGACGGTGGCCCGTCTGGGCGCCGAGAACCGGCGGCTGATCACCGGATTCGTCCGCGACATCACCGAGCGGCGCGCGCTCGAAGAACAGCTCCGGCAGTCGCAGAAGCTCGAAGCCATCGGGCGGCTGGCCAGCGGCGTCGCCCACGATTTCAACAACATCCTGATGAGCATCATGGGGTCGGCCGATCTGCTCCTGATGCAGCTGCGCGACGATCCGGCTGCCGGCGGAGAAGCGACCGAGATCAAGCAGTCTGTGCAGCGCGGCGCGGGCCTGACGCGCCAACTGCTCGCGTTCAGCCGCCGACAGGCTGCACAGCCGCGGCTCGTCGCGCTCGACGACGTGGTGGCCGGCATGGAAACGATGCTGCGCCGTTTGATTGGTCCCGAGATCGACTTCACCCTGATCCGACCCGCCAGTCCGGTTTCAGTCGTCGCCGATCCCGCACAGTTCGAGCAGGTCATCCTCAACCTGGTGATCAATGCCCGCGACGCGATGCCCGACGGCGGTCGTCTCCTCGTGAAGGTGGACGACGTGGAGCTGGACGAGACGGCGGCGGCGACTCACGTCGAAGGACGCGCCGGTTGCTACGCGCGGCTGAGCGTCGCCGACACAGGCACCGGGATGGACGAGGCGACGCGCGCGAAGCTGTTCGAGCCGTTCTTCACGACGAAAGCGCAGGGGAAAGGCACGGGCCTCGGCCTGTCGATCGTGTACGGCATCGTCAAGCAGAGCGGCGGCCACATCAGCGTCGTGAGTGATCCGGGAAGAGGTGCGACGTTCCTCATCCACCTGCCGCTCGCGAACAGCCCGCAGCCGGAGCCCGCGCTCGTCTAAACCGACTTCACTTCGATCGACGCCGCTGGCGCGAGCGGCTGACCAGTTCATTCACCATCCGCCGTTCGGGCTCGGGCTGATCGTGCAGGTAGCCCTCGATGGCGTCGGTGATGAGGCGCCACTGCGGGCGCGCCGTCACGATGCTGAGCGCGTGCAGCTTGGCTTTGATCTCGCCAGGCAGGCGAATACTCAGTTGCGGATAATCTTTGACGCGCTCACCTTCACGGGCGCCGGCGGGAGGGCGACCGATGCGTCGTCGGTTCTTGGGCTGCTTGGGCGACATCGGTGACATGGACGAAGGGGTTTTTGCCTATGGCTGTGTTTGTGCTACCAACAATGCGCAGCTATAATCCGCGCCGAAGGCGGCGGCTGACCTGACATGCCACGAAGACCCGACGGCCTCCCTCGCGCGCGCACGCGCGTCAAAGCGGGTCGGGGACGCCCTCCGGTGCATCAGGAGACGTGGTCGAAGGTCTCGGTCGTGTTGTTCGATCGGCAGATACTGCATTTGGATCGACTGTCGACCGACATCCGCGGACGCAGCGGCAAAGTGCTGAACCGCGCGGAGATCATCCGCGCCTTGATCGACGGACTGATCGACAGCGGAATGGACGTCACGGGCACGGCGTCGGAAGCCGATCTGCGCGCGCGCGTCGCGCGACATCTGGGCACGCCGTTCCGCTGACGGCGCATTGTAGAGCATTTCGGTAGGTAACGGCACCCTCATGTCCTCCGCGGACGGCCCCGCATCGCCCTCCCCGACCCGGCATTCCTGATAAAGAAACCGGAAGTCCAGCCGTTTGCGGCGCATTCGTGCGCAGCGTCATTCGGCTCCAGTGCCCCGCCGGGACTGCTGAGCGTGTACCATGATTGTATGGGTCACCATACGTCTCACCGAACGGCCGGGCGGCCGCTCGGCGATTTCACGATGTCGGCGCGGGTTCTGCCGATCGCCGCGCTGGCCGTGGGCATCGGCGCCGTCGCCGCCTGCGTGGCGGCGGCGCTCCTCGCGCTCATCGGTCTCTGCACGAATCTCTTCTTCTTTCAACGCTTCGACACGGCGCTGCGCTCGCCGGTTGATCACCATCTCGGCCCATTCGTCATCCTCGTCCCGGTCATCGGTGCGCTCATCGTCGGCGCGATGGCGCGGTACGGCTCCGAGCGCATCCGCGGGCACGGCATCCCGGAGGCGATCGAGGCCATCCTGATGAACGGGAGCCGCGTCCAGCCCAAGGTGGCGCTGCTCAAACCCCTGTCGGCCGCGATTTCGATCGGGTCCGGCGGACCGTTCGGCGCCGAAGGCCCGATCATCATGACGGGCGGCGCCTTTGGATCGCTCGCCGCACAGTTCTTCCATCTGACGGCCGCCGAACGCAAAACGCTGCTCGTCGCGGGCGCCGCGGCCGGCATGTCTGCCACGTTTGCCGCGCCCATCGCGTCGGTGGTCCTGGCCGTCGAACTGCTGTTGTTCGAATGGAAGCCGCGGAGTTTCATTCCCGTCGCGCTCGCCAGCGCCACCGCGGCGGCACTTCGACGTCACATCCTGGGTTTTGGGCCGATCTTCTCTGTGCCGCCGCACACGCTCGCCATCGGCTGGCCCGGGCTCGGCGCCTGCCTGATCGTCGGGCTGCTCGCCGGAGCCCTGTCGATGGGACTCACCGCCGCCGTCTACGCCTCTGAAGACGCGTTTCAGCGCCTGCCGATCCACTGGATGTGGTGGCCTGGCATCGGCGGACTCGTGATCGGGATCGGCGGGTACTTCTTCCCGCAGGCGCTCGGCGTGGGCTATGACGTCATCGGCGGCCTGCTCCGCGATGAGATGCCGATCACAATCATCGCCGGAGTGCTCTGCGTGAAATCGGCGATGTGGGCGATCTCGCTCGGCTCGGGCACCTCGGGAGGCGTGCTGGCGCCGCTGCTCATGATGGGTGCGGCGCTCGGCGGCGTCGAGGCGCGCTTCTTACCCTTCGAGGGCGCGGGATTCTGGCCGCTCATCAGCATGGGCGCGATTCTCGGCGGCACCATGCGGTCGCCGCTGACCGGCATCGTCTTCGCGCTCGAGCTCACGCAGGACGTCCACATCCTCCTGCCGCTGCTCATCGCCGTGACTGTGGCGCACGCGTTCACCGTACTCACGCTGCGGCGCTCGATTCTCACCGAGAAAGTGAGCCGCCGCGGATTCCATTTGAGCCGCGAGTACTCGATCGATCCGCTCGAAATCATCTTCGCGCGCGAGGTCGTCCGCACCAACGTCACGGCGCTGCCCGTCGATGCGACGCCGGTCGCCATTCGCGCGGCGTTCGAGGGCGAGCCGCCGCGCCGCCACGAACAGCGGCTCTTCCCGATCGTCGACGGCACGGGGCAATTGGTCGGGGCCGTGACCAGGAAGAAGCTGCGCGCCTGGCTCGATGCGCCCGAACAGGAGCCGGCCGCCGGCCTCATCGAGCGCGCCCCGGTCGTCGCACACACCGACGAGCCGCTCAGGACGGTCGTGTACCGGATGGCTGAATCGGGGCTGACCCGGTTGCCGGTCGTCGAACCGGACGGCAGGTTCGTCGGCATCGTCGCACTGGCCGATCTGCTGACGGCGCGGGCGCGGATTCTCGACGCCGAACGCCGGCGGGAGCGCGTGCTGGGCACCGGGTGGCGGCTGCCGCAGTTCCTCCACTTTTGATATTTTGTGGGGCGAGGAGCGTTCAGACGTGACCGACCAGGAACGGCAGAAGACCGAGGACCTCATCGCCCGGCTCGAGACGAGCGTCGGCCAGATTTTCCCGCGCGACGGCGCCAACGCGTCGTTGATCGCGGGGATGATTCAGGCGCTCAACGGCTTACGCAGCGTGCTGGGCCTCGTGCGCCCGCATTGATAGCTATCGCCCCACGAGCGAATCGTGGTCGCCGAAGTTCGAGCCGACGACCAGCGTCAGCGTGAGCGCGAGAAAGGCGGCGGCTGATACGTAGGGCATGCCCTCGCCGAAGTGCTGCAGCGAGGCGTTGCCCCACACCGGGCCGATGGTGCGGCCGAGGCTTTCGACGGCGCTCGCGGCGCCCTGAACCCTTCCCTGCTCTTCTCCGCTGCCGGCGCGGCTGACGATGCTCGTGACCGTGGGATGACCGAAGCCCATCCCAAGCGCCAGCGGCACGAGCGTCAGGGCGAACAACGCCACGGAATGCACGAGCGTGGCCGCAATCAAGCCCGCCGCCGCACACACCAGCCCGACGATCAACGTCGTCTTGTCGCCGAGTCGATGCACGATGGGCCTGATCAGGCCGCCCTGGACGACGGCGCCGAGGACGCCGAACGTGGCGAAGAAATAGCCGGTGCGGGTCGCATCGAATCCGAAGCGCGTCGCGGCAAAAAGGGCGAAGGTCGTCTGGAAGATCGCAAACGCGAACCAGTAGACAAAATCGATCGTCAGCACGCGGCGCACGACCGGCCGTCGGACGAGTTCCGGAAGATAGGTCAGTGGATTGCCGACGCCGGCCCGCGCCCGATGGACCGTCTCAGGCAGCCAGAACCACGCCATCACCATCGCCACCAACGTGAGCGTTGCGGCCGCCCAGATCGGGGCTGTGTAGCTGATGCGCGCCATGACGCCGCTCAGTGCGGGCCCCAGGATGAATCCGAGAGCGAAAGCGGCGCCGATCAACCCGTAGGCGCGCGCCCGGTCCTTGGGCTCGGTGACATCCGCCACGTACGCACGCGCCGTCGAAATGTTGCCGCCTGAAAGCCCGTCCACGATGCGCGCCAGAAAGAGCATCGTCACGCTGTGGGCCAAAGCCAGCATCACGAAGCTCACCACGGTGCCCGCGAGGCTGAACACGAGCACGGGACGCCGCCCGTACCGATCGGAGAGGTCTCCCAGCGCAGGCCCCGCCAGCAGCTGGCAGACGGAATACGCCGCGAACAGCAGCCCGATGACCAGCGGCGACGCGCCAAACGTCGTCGCGTAGAACGGCAGCAACGGGATGATGATGCCGAACCCGATCAGGTTGACGAAGATCGTGAGAAAGATGATGAGGAGCGGACGCGTCATCGCGTGGTGGCCAGCGCATCCTTGGCCGTCCGAGGGCCCCGGTTGTCGCGCGCCGGGGCGTGATCGAGGCTGCCGAGCCGCGCGGCGATTTCGTAGACCAGCCGTGAGACGTGCGTCAGCTTGTCAAACTCGATCCGCGACACCTCGTCGGTGTTGGCGTGGTAGTCGGCGTGCAACCCCGTCGTGAAGAAGATGACCGGGATCCCTTTCGACGCGTAGCTGTAATGATCGCTTCTGAAATACAGCTGCTCGGGATCGGCGGTCTCGTTGAACTCGTAATCGAGCCGCATCGGGTTCGGCAGCGCGTGATTGGCTTCGCGGCTGATCGCGTCGAGTTCGCTGCTGATGCGATCGGCGCCGACCAGATACACCGTGTTCGCCTCGCTGCTCTTGTTGTCACGGTTGCGGCCCACCATGTCGATGTTGAGCTGCGCGACGATGCGATCGATCGGCACCGTCGGATTCTCCACGAAGTACAGGGATCCCCACCGGCCGAACTCCTCGCCGGCATGCCACACGAACAGGACGGAGCGCTTGGGCCGCGGACCAGCCGCGAACGCGCGCGCCAGCGCCATCAGGGCGACCGTTCCAGAGCCGTCGTCGTCGGCGCCGTTCCAGATGCGATCGTTTTCGGCGCCGGGCGTGACGCGGCCTGGCGCGCTGGCGCGGCGGACGCCGTTCTCGCGCTTCACGAGCTCGCCTTCGCCGTAGCCCACGTGATCGTAGTGGGCTCCGAGCGCCACGTACGTCTGCCTCAACTGGGGATCGGAGCCTTCCACCATCGCGACCACGTTCTGCGTCAGTCGCGTCCGCACCACCTCGTACTCGACGTTGACGTCGAACGTGATGCGCACGCCGTCGAGGCGGAAGGGCGACAGCGGCTGCCGCGCGTCGGCGCGCCGCTTCAGCTCGTCGTACTTGACGGGGGCGCGGCTGAAGAGGAACGTGAAAAACGCCTCGTCGGCGGTAATCGCCGGCGGCACGATGCGGTCGAAGCGCTCGGTCGTCGTGAAGTCCGCTGGCGGCATGGCGCCGCGCCCGCGTCCCCGTCTCTGCGGTTCGGGCGCCGCCGCCTCGTCCTCGCGCGGCGTCTGCCCGCGCCCGGCGGCCTCGCCGCGCGCGCCGCCGCCGGCCCGCGCCACTCCGACGCTGGCCGCCGCATGTTTCTCCTCGGTCGCGAACCGCCCCCGCCCGTCGAGCAACAGCCTGTTGGCCGCCTGATCGAGCCCGTCGATACCGGCCGGACCGAGCCAGATGGCCGCCGCGCCGGTCATGTCCTTGCCGCGATAGTCGTCGTGGCGCTGCGCCGGCAGGTCGAGACCGTACCCGGCGAACTCCACGCGCCCGATTTCGAGATGCTGCTTGCCTCCAGCCTGACGGGGAAAGCGAACGCCCTCGCCGTCCGCGAACGTGCGCCGCTCGTCGCCCACCTGGACGGTCACGCTGGATCGGCTCGTCGTCCGGACACCGAGAACCTTCACCGTCTGCAGGTAGGAGCCGTTGTCACCCGCCGGCTTGACGTTCCACTCGCGCAGGTGCTGTTCGATGTAAGACGCCGCGAGCCCGAGCCCCGCGGAAAACACGGCGCGCCCCTGCAAATCGTCGGACGCGATGTAAGTGAGCCATTCCCGCAGGTCGTGGGCGTTGATCGAATCGCCGCCGTGAGACGCGGCAGTAAGCGGAAGGCTCGCGCAAACCAGAAGAACCGCCAGCAGGCGCCGGCGAGAGGCGAGCGACGTCACTTCGTCTCCAACATGCCTACTATAGCCCGGTCGCGCGGGGACTCCCGGGCCCCGAGTCGGCGCCACAGCTCGTCATCGGTCCGCAGCCGGGCGCGCCGCTTGCTTGACAGGGGGACTTCAGGTAAGGTTTTCAAACTGGATCGGCTGCCCGCGTGTTAGTTCCGATTTTTCGCGCTTTTCTGCCCGGTTCGTCCACTCACGGTATTCCACTGTCATTAGAGGAGTTTTGATTGGCTGTTCGTTTGTTCGTGGGCAACCTGTCGTATGCCACTACGGAAGCCGACTTGCGGTCGTATTTCGGCACAGTCGCCCCTCCCTCGCAGGTCGTGCTGCCCGTCGATCGTGAAACGGGACGTCCGCGTGGCTTTGCCTTCGTGGAGTTCGTCGAGCGCTCCCACGCCGAGCAGGCGATTCAGAAATTCAACGGCCAGGTGTTCAACGGACGCCCCCTCGCGGTCAGCGAGGCCCGCGCCCGCGAAGACAGAGGTCCCGGGGGCCCGCGTCCCGGGGGGTTTTCCGGTCCCCGTCCAGGAGGCGGTGGCTTTCCCCCGCGCCCCTCGTACGGCGGTCCGCGGTTCGATCCGACGACGGCGCCGGCGCCGCCGCGCAACCGCAACTTCGGTCCCGACGCCAAGCCACAGCGTGGGCCCGGCGCGAAGAAGAACAAGAAAGACAATGAGCGCCCGCGGGGTCCTATCCCGCTCAAGAGCACCGGCCGCTCGTTCACGCTCGACGACGCCGAACCGGACGATACGACGCTCGATATCGACGATTTCGCGACGAGCAAGCCGCAGGACGCCACCGACGACGACAAGGACGAATAAGGCGCGTCGCGTCGCTCAGTCCGTCACTGGGCCGCCTGAGGCTCGTACACGCGATTGAGCGTCACCGGTCGGTTCTGGCTCTCGATATGGATGCTGACGAGGAGCTGTCTGTGCTCGGGGTCGACGCGATAGGTTTCGGTAATCTTGCCGCGACCGAGGCCGCTGATCTCACTCACGAGCTTGTCGCCGTCCCAGTGGGTCTTGCGCTCGATCTTGGTCGACTCATCCTTAATCTTCTTGCCATCGGCTGACAATCGAGTCGTGCGGCCGTCGCCTCCGGTCATGACGACGGTCGTCCCTGACTCGGTGATGGTCAAGGTGCTGGGCGCGGTCATCTCGTCTCTCAGCGCATCACGAAGCCGCTGCGCCTGCTCGGGATCGAGGTTCTGATCGCCGCCGCCGCCGCGGCCGCCGCCACCAAACCCGCCACCCCCAAAGCCGCCGCCGCCCCGGCGACCACCGCCGCCGCGGCCAAAGCCACCGCCGCCGCCTCCTCCCCGTCCCGATTGCGGCCCTCGGCCCTGCCCCCCCTGATCGTCGGCGCCATTGCTTTCACGCACGTCCTGCGTGAGCGTCCATGCCCCGACAATCGAAGCGGCTGGAGACTGAGGTTTCGCAGGCGTGGCCTGGAGGAGCGCGAGGAGCGGCGTCAGGGTCAGGAGAAGCATGCTTCGATTATGCAAAGAGCGCATCGAAGCACGCTCGTAAAAAGTGCGTAGAACGTCAGGCCAGCTGGCGCTCGGGCACCCGGCCAGAGGCGGGCGCCGCCGGCTGCTGCACTTCATCCCGGATACGCGCGCGCAGCCACTCCACCGGCTCGGGCTGCCGGGCGACGAACTCCCGCCACTCCGACTCGGTCAGGCTGATCGAGATGACGCGTTCGCGATCGTTGCTCATCGGGTGACAGTATACAGGCGCGAACCCCTGACGAATATTGAATGATCGGATGCCATCCATCTCATCCGGTCATCGTTCGCGCGCTCACCGGCGGCCGGCGGGCTGCGGCGCGACGAGCGGCAGCGTGCGCGGCACTTTCTCGAAGGCGGCGAGCAGCTCGTCGATCATCCTCGGCGTGCGATTCGCCTTCGCGTACACCCAGCCCGTCTCCCGCACCAGCTCGTGGCCGTCGATGCGCGTACAGAAGAACTGGCGGGCGCGCACTTCGCGGGCGATCGCCATGTAGGGCACGATGCTGATGCCGAGCCCTGTCTTGACCATGGCCTTGATGATTTCCACGTTCTCCGTGTCCATCACCACGCTCGGTTCGATGTTCTCGCTCAGGAAGAAGCGGTCAATCACGCGACGCGTCGCCGATCCCTGCTCGAACAGCACGAACGGCTCGCCGGCCAGATCCTGCGCGGTGATGCGGCGCTGCTTCGCCAGCCGATGCGTGGGCATCGTGACGAGCACGAGCTCTTCGTGCAGCACGGGCTTGATGACGAGATCCGCCTGATCGACTGGCAGCGTCAGAAGGCCGGCGTCGATGTGCCCGGCGCGAATCTCCTGGACGGAACGATCGGCCGTCGCCACGGTCAGGCGCACATCCAGCTTGGGGTGGGCGCGGCGCAGCTGCTGGAGGAGCGGGGGAAAGACGTACAGGCACACGGTCATGCCGCCCGAGAGCCGCAGCGTGCCGCGCAGTTCGCGCGTCCGATCCGTAATCCGGCCCACCGTGTCGCGAACGTCCTGGAATACGCGCTGCCCGAGCTTGACGAGCGCCTCAGCGGCCGGCGTCATGCGCACTTGCCGTCCGACGCGGAGGAATAGCGGCTCCCCGAGCTCCTCTTCGAGCAGCAGGATCTGGCGGCTGATGGCCGACTGCGAGACGTGCAGCTTGCGGCCGCAGGCCGTGAACGATCCGGTCTCGGCAATCGCCTGGAGGATTTCGAGCTGGCGCAGATCCATCCCGCTATGATGTCCTTCTGCCGTATCCTGTCACGGATGGACGAACAGGAGCTCTTCGAATTATCCGACAAGGCGCACAAACGAGTGGAGCGCACCATCGGGCTGACGATGGCGATCATCGCAGCCTGTCTCGCGATGGTGACGCTGATGGGCCATCGGCTGCACACGGAGGAAACCGTGGCGCAGACGAAAGCCGCCGACGGGTGGGCCTACTACCAGGCCAAGAACAGCCGCTATCACCTGTACGCCACCGACGCACAGCTGGCGCAGCTCATTGGCGGCAAAGGCGAGCAGCTGGCTGAAAACTGGACGAAGAAGGCTGAAGAGGAGCAACACGACGCCGACGAGATTCGCAAGGAAAACGAGCATCGCGATCAGGAGACGGCTGCCATTGCGCGCCGCGCCGCGTTCTTCGACATCGCGGAAATCTGCCTCGAGGTGGCGATCGTGCTCTGCTCGGTTTCGCTGCTCACCGGCACGTTGACGTTCTGGAAGGCGTCGTTTTTCGGGGCGGCCGCAGGACTGGTCGTGGCGGGCCTGGGGCTGCTCAGATAGACGGACCGGTTCGTCTGAAGCTCACACCGTGCGCCTCCGGGCCGAGCGCGGTTACTGCCACGACTCCGACGATCACGGTGGCCGCCAGCACGCCCATCGACTGGGCGTACGTGAAATACTCGCCGAGCACCGACTCCACGTAAGGGATGCTCGACGCGATGGCCACGCCGAGCTGGTAGGCAAACCCCGGAAAGAACCCGCGCACCGAACCCGGCGACAGCTCGTTGATGTGCGCGGGAATCACACCCCAGGTGCCCTGCACGAAGAACTGCATCAGAAAGACACCCAGCGCGATCAGCGCGGTGCTCGGCGCCGCGATCCAGAGCGGCACGAGCACGAGCGCGCCGAACGCCGAGAAAACCATCGCGCGACGCCGGCCGGCGCGATCCGAGTAGTAGCCGAACGCCAGTCCACCGAGGACCGCGCCAACGTTGGCCAGCATCGTGAGGTTGGCGGTGTCGGCCGGCGAGTACTTCCGCTGCGTCTGCAGGAAGGTCGGATACATGTCCTGCGTGCCGTGCGACATGAAATTCATCATCGTCATCAGCAGGACCAGGTAGAGGAAGCGCGGCCAGTTCTGCAGAATCGCCCGCCGATAGCTGGCCCAGTCCGTCCGATGCTCATGCCAGGCGGCCGATTCCTTGACCTTTGCGCGGATGAACAGCGAAAGGAGCGCCGGAAGCCCACCGAGAAAGAACATGACGCGCCACGCGGTCTCGGGATGGCTCGCATGAAGGGGCACGTAGACAGTGCGGAAGGCGAGCGCCGCGAGGAAGTTGCCCATCGCGTAGCCTTCCTGCAGCAATCCCGACAGGAGGCCGCGCAGGCGCGGCGACGCCGATTCGAGCGCCAGCGACGCCCCGACGCCCCATTCGCCGCCCATGCCGACGCCGAAGAGCAGCCGCAGCACGACGAACACGACGTAGCTCGGCGCCAGGCCCGAGAGCACCGAGATGATCGCGTAGAAGATGACGTTCAGCATCAGCGGGATGCGCCGCCCGAAGCGATCCGCCAGGATGCCGAACACCAGCGCGCCGATCGGACGCGTGATGAGCGCGAGCGAGACGGTCAGCGCGATGTCTGGCCGTGTACGTCCGAAGGCCGTGGCGATGTCCTGAATGACGAAGGTGAGAACGAAGAAATCGAAGGCGTCGAGCGTCCAGCCGAGAAAACCGGCCAGAACCGCGTTGCGCTGGTTGGCGCGCTCCTCGGCCGTTAACGCGACGGCGGGCGCGGGCGCGGTGTGCATCGCGGGCGCAGAATACTACGATTCCGTCGGGTTCCTCTTGCCCTGCGACAACTTTTCGATGGTCTTGGCCAGACGTTGCGCTCGGGTGTCAGGGCGTTTCGCTTCGAGAATCCACTGGACGTACTCGCGCCGGTGCGTGAACGCGAGCGTCTCGAACAGCGAGAGCGCCTTGGGCGCCTTCCTGAACAGCTGCTGCAGATCCTTCGGCGGCGTGACGGTGCGAGCCACGCGGTCGATGCAGACCGTGCCGTCGGCGTCGCAGATGACCTCCTCCTGCCGCTCGGTACGGCGCTGAGCCAGTCCGGGCACGTGCTTGAATCGAACGGCGGACCACGTGTCGTCGATCGAGATCGAGGCCACCGGCTGCCACGGTGAGCCCTTCGTCAGCGCCCACTCGCTCATGCCGGCCAAATCCGACGCGATGCCCGAGCGCTTTTTGGGATACGCCACCCACAGGACGCCCTGCTCCTTCAGCGATCCGAGCGCCTTTGGCCAGACTCCGCCGAGCTGCGTTGAATCGCGCGCGAAAATGAGCACGAGATCGAGGGCGCCTCGCAGGGCCGTCGCGGCCGTCGCGCCTGCGGGCGGCTTGCCGAGCGCTCTCGAGAAGCCGTCTGGCGGGTTGACCGTGACGTAGCGCATGCCAGGTTTGAGCTGGAGCTTCTTCGAGAGCATGCGCCACTATAATCCGCCCCGAATGACCGACACCACAATCCCCGACGCGCCGCTCCGCGCGCTGCTCGATACGACAGCCGTCGCACCCGATCGCGCCGGCGCCGTTGAACGAAATCCGGTGGACGCCGCGGGACGGCAGCCGGTGCACACGGTGTACGGCGGCGCCCACCTGTTCCGACCCGATACGGTTTCAAAGCTCGGCACGATCGCGCTCGCGTCCCTGCGTGAGTACGCGCCCGATCCGCCTGCGCTCGCCGGAGCGCTCGACATCGACCCGCGCATCGCCGAGGCGATCTACCCGCGCGTCGTCGAAAAGCTCGAACGCGATCCCATCGAAGACTATCGAATCGATTTCGAGGACGGATTCGGACATCGACCCGACCCCGAGGAAGATCGAACCGCGCAGGCGGCGGCTGACGCGCTCGCGTCCGCGTGGTCGTCATCGCCGTTGCCGTCTGCGATCGGCATCCGCGTGAAGCCGGCTACCGAGGACCTGAAGGCGCGCTGCATCCGCACGTTCGATCTGTTTCTGACACGGCTGCTCACGCGCACCAATGGCGTCGTCCCACCTCGCTTTGTGATCACGCTTCCGAAGATCACCGCGCCCGAACAGGTCACGATGCTCGCGTCGGCCTGCGACGCCTTCGAATACTGGCGCGAGGTCGCCGGCCACACGCTCTCGATCGAACTGATGGTCGAGACAACGGAGGCCCTCGTGGCGCCGGACGGCCGTTTTGCCCTGCCGAGTCTGGTCGCCCACGGCCGGGGTCGTGTCGTCGGCGTGCACTTCGGGCCGTACGACTACACCGCCGCCTGCGGCATTACGGCCGCACACCAGGACATCCGGCATCCGGCGTGCGATTTCGCCCGGCACATCATGCAGGTGTCGGTCGGGGCAGCCGTTCGCTTGTCCGACGGTCCGACGACGCTGCTGCCCATTGCGCCCCATCGCGCGGCCGCTGGCGCCCCACTTGGAACTGTCGAACGGAACGAGAACACAGTGGTCGTACACCGTGCCTGGCTTCGACACGCCCGGAACATCCGGCACGCGCTCGTCCACGGTTTTTATCAGGGGTGGGATCTGCATCCCGCGCAGCTCCCCGTTCGGTACGCAACCGTCTTCGCGTTCTTTCTGGAAGGTCTGGAGGCGGCGTCGGAGCGGCTTCGGAACTTCATCACCGCGTCCGCCCAGGCGACGACCGTCCGCGATGTCTTCGACGACGCGGCGACGGGACAGGGCCTGCTGAACTACTTCCTGCGTGCCGTCAGCTGCGGCGCTCTGAGCGAAGCCGACGCCGCTCGTGCGAGCGGGCTGACGCTGGAGGAGCTGCGGACGCGCTCGTTTGCGACCATCATGACCGGCCGCCGCAGATAAGGCACTCGGGAATACGCTCGATCGAAAGGACGTCTGTCATGGCACCCGTGATGATCATCGTGCTCGTTGTGATTCTGCTCACAGGCCTGCGTATCGCCCAGGAGTATCAGCGCGGGGTCGTCTTTCGGCTTGGTCGCTACGCCGCGCTCCGTGGGCCTGGCTTGTACTGGATTATCCCGCTGGGCGTCGAGCGTGCGGTCACCATCGACATCCGCACGCGGACCGTGTCCGCAGAACAGCAGGAAACCATCACGCGCGACAGCGTAACCGTCAAGCTGAACGCCGTGCTCTGGTATCGGATTACCGACGCCGCCAAGTCGGTCATCGCGGTCGCCGATGTCGCCGCGGCGGTCTATCAATTGGCCTTGACTAGTCTGCGGAACTCCATCGGCCAGCACGATCTCGACGAGGTGCTGCAGGAGCGAGACAAGATCAACGGGCTGTTGCGTCAGAACATCGCGGAATCCGCCGGGGCATGGGGAGTCGAGGTCGAGCGTTTCGAGATGAAAGACGTGGAGTTGCCTGAAGCCATGCAGGAGGTGATGGCCATGCAGGCGCAGGCGATTCGCGAAAAGCGGGCGCGAATCATCAAGGCCGATGCCGAGCTCGAGGCCTCCAGGAAACTTGCGGAGGCGGCTCAACAGATCGCCAACAACCCGGTGGCCGTCGAGTTGCGGCGCATGCAGATGGTGACGGAAGTCGGGGCCGAGAACAACAGCACAACCGTCCTGATGATTCCTTCTGACTTCGTGACGCTCGCGAAGAGCGTGGGCGAGTACTTCCGTGACCGCGCGTCACATGATGCGCCGCAGAAATCGTAAGGAGTAGAGGGAGTGGGCCGAATACGTGAAGGCGGTACTACGTCACTGATTGCGCGTTCGGCAGGAGCACGGACAGCGCGTCGTGGTTCCAGCCCTCTTCCCACGTCGTCCGCGCCGACTTCCGCGCGCCGTTGCGCAGACGTTCGAACGGACGGTCGTCAGCCGGAAAGTTCTCGAACAGGTCGAACAGGATGCTCGCCAGCTGCGTCGAGGTCGAGAACAGCAGTCCGTTGACGCCGTGGCGCACGCGCTCGGCGAGCGACGCCCCGTAGTCGAGGGCGCACACGGGCACGCCGGCGCCGAACAGATCGGCCACCTTCATCGGGATGTCGAGGCCCGACGAGGAACGGTGCAGGCACAGGCCCAGATCCGCGCTGCCCACCACGCGCGGATAGTCTTCCGGCTCCAGCCACCGCGTCCGGAGCTGGATCCGGCGGGCCGGGAGGCCGGCGAACCGTCTCTCGAACTCGGCCCGTCGCGCGCCGTCTCCGGTAACCAGGATCATCAGATCGGGAAACCGGCGTGAAGGGCCGGCGGCTTCCCATCCGCGAATGCGATCCTCGAGACGCACGACCGCGTCGATCACCACATCGAAGTCCTCGTCTTCAGTCCAGCTCGTCGGACACACGATGAAGCCCGCGCCGGTCGTGCGCACGCCCAACCGGCTGAACAGCGCTTGCCGATAGCGATCGCGCTCGGGTCGATCGAGCGGCGCGAAGATCGACGCGGGTCTGTCGTACATGACGTGGGCGTCCTTCACCCCGAACTTCTCCGTGAGGAACTCGGCGAGGCCGCGCGACACGCAGAGGCTGGCGTCGGCTCGACGTGCGTCGCGCCGCTCGAACCAGCGCGCGAGCCTCACGGCCGGATGCCACTGGCCGAGCCTGAGCCGCAGAAGGGTGAACCCGAGGTTGTGCCAGTCGATAACGAACCGCACGCCCGGCCGGCGCGTCGCCAGCCAGGTCATGAAAAGGGTCGGAAACGCCGGCGGGTTCTGTACGACAACCAGGTCGGGACGCCTGAGCGCGCGCAGGGTGCGCCACAGCCGCAGCGCGATCCGCAGCGCGTCGACCACGGCCACCGGCGCATAGCTGAGCGTCGGCGCGCCGTGCCGCAGCATCGAGGCCGAAAGCCGGTGCACCGTGATCCGCGCGTCCGTCGTGATGGCCCGCGGCAGCGGCGTGCCCTCGAACCCCACAAGATCGACGTCCACGCCGTGGTGGGCAAGCGACTGGGCGTGGTAACGCATGCGCGCGCTGCGTCCCAGGTCTCCGAGGGATACGACGACGGCTCTCATGGGGAGAACGCGAAGGAGATGCGGTGGTATTTTACTATGCGCGCGCGGTCCGCCTGTGTCGAGGCGCGAGCCCCCTCTCGATCAGGCGGACCACGGCCCGTTCCTCCGGCGTCATGCCGCGGGCGAACTCTGCGGCTCGCGTCCTCACCGCCCGGATGGTGTCGCCGTTCATGTAGGCATCGAGAATCGCCGGATGGATGTAACACTTCCGGCAGACAGCCTTCGTATTGCCGAGGCGTTTCGCCACGGTTTCCACGGCGAGCAGGACATTCTGCTTCGCCTGCCGGTTCGACCTGAACCGGGCGAGCCCCGCCAGCGCCTTCGAGGCGAGGACCGTGCCCGCCCAGGTGCGGAAGTCCTTCGCGGTGAAGGCGTCGCCTGTCACATCACGCAGGTACTCATTGACGTCAGCCGAGTCGATCGTCTGGCGCGCACCCCTCGTGTCGAGGTACTGAAACAGCTCGTATCCGGGCAGGTCGCGGCACGACTTGACGATGCGCGCCAACTGCCGATCGTGCAGGTCGACGGCGTGAGCGATCCCGCTCTTGCCCTTGAATTCGAAGCGTACCCTCGGCCCGTCGATCCGGGCGTGCCGATCCTTCAGCGTCGTCAACCCGAAGGAGCGGTTGCTCCGCGCGTACTCCTCGTTGCCAACCCGGATCAGCGTCTTCTCCAACAGCTGAACGACGGCCGCCAGGACCTTTTCGCGCGGCAGGCCGCGGCGCTGCATGTCGCGCGACGTCCGCGTACGGATCCGGGGCAACGCACGGGCGAACGCGATCACGTGACCGTACTTCACCTCGTCGCGCACCTCACGCCATCTGCTGTGATACCGGTACTGTTTGCGGCCGCGCGCGTCCCGTCCGGTCGCCTGCAGGTGACCGTTCGCAAAGGGACAAATCCAGACGTCGCGCCACGCGGGTGGGATGGCGAGCGATCGAATCCGCTGCCGCTCGGATGCGCTGAGCGGCAGGCCACGCGGATCGATGTACGTGAAGCGGTTCCGCGCACCGACACGACGGATGCCCGGCGTCCTGAGGTCGTTGACATAGCGGAGTCCGGCGACGCGCGCCGATTCGACGCTGTCCGGCGTCAACGAGCGTCGTCGGGTCCCGGCCATAGCCGCTCACCTGTGATGAGCCTGACCCTGCGCTGCCGGGTCAGGTACGCCCACGCCCACTCGCTGAGCACGACCAGACGATTGCGAAAACCGATCAACCAGAACAGATGCAGGGACAGCCAGAAAATCCAGGCCGGCCAGCCCGACGCCTTGACCGGTCCGATGTCCACGACCGCCGATCCGCGCCCGATGGTGGCGGCATTGCCGTAATCGCGATAGCGAAACGGCTCGAGCGGCTCCTGGCGAATGGCCCTGAGGATGTTTCGCGCGGCGTGCGCGCCCTGCTGCATGGCCACCTGCGCGACGCCCGGAAGCGGCTTGCCGTCCTGCTGCAACGCGCACATGTCGCCTGCGACGAAGATGGCGGGATGGCCGGGTACGGCCAGGGTGGGTTCGGCCATCACACGTCCAGCGCGGTCCAGCGGGACGCCGAGTGAGACGGCCAGCGGCGATGCCGCCACGCCTGCGGCCCACAGAACGGTCTGCGCCGCGACGCGCTCGCCGCCGATGGCCACGCCTTCCTCGTCAACAGCGGTCACGACAGCGCCGGTACGCACCTCGACGCCGAGTTGCTCGAGCGATTGCCGCGCCGCGGCCTGGAGCTTCGCCGGAAACGACGCCAGAAGGCTGTGACCGCCCTCGACGAGGATGATCCGCGCCGACTCAGGACGGATACGCCGGAAATCGGTGCGAAGCGACTGCCGCGCGATCTCGGCGAGCGCACCGGCCAGCTCGACGCCGGTCGGGCCGCCGCCCACGATCACGAATGTGAGCAGACGACGCTGGCGGTCCTGATCCGCTTCGCGCTCGGCCGCTTCAAACGCCAGCAGGACCTGCCGTCTGATTTCAAGCGCATCGTCGAGCGTCTTGAGCCCGGGCGCGCGGGCCGCCCATTCGGGATGGCCGAAGTACGAATGCCGCGCGCCGGCTGCCAGGATCAGGTAGTCGTACGGGACGGGAGCCCGGTCCGTGACAACGGCGTGATGAACCTCGTCGATCGAGCGGACGTCGGCCAGCTGCACGTCCACATTGGCTTGTCGGCGCAAGACCCACCGGATTGGTGACGCGATGTCGGCCGGCGACAACGACGCCGTTGCCACCTGATAGAGCAGCGGCTGGAACAGGTGATAGTTGTGGCGATCGATCAGGGTGACGCGAACCGGCGCCCCGTTGAGGGCGCGAGCCGCGTCGAGGCCGGCAAACCCACCGCCGATGATCACCACGATCGGTTCAGTCATGAGGCTCGTTGGAGCACCGCGGGCGACAGGGCGGAAGCCCCGGTGCTATCGTAGCGGCATGTCTCCCGTGTCCCATCCGCCGTCTCGCACCGAACCCGAGCTGGGGGGACCGCACACGGTCGTCGAGAGCGCCTGTCCGCTCGATTGTCCCGACGCCTGCAGCCTGGCGGTCACCGTTCACCACGGGAAGGTCGTGGAAATCGACGGCGCGCACAGCAATCCCGTGACCGGCGGCTTTATCTGTGCCAAGGTCCGCAAGTTCGGCGAGCGCGTGTACGGTCCCGATCGTCTGCGATATCCGGCCGTGCGCCGCGGACCGAAGGGGGCGGGACAGTTCAAACGGGTGACGTGGGACGAAGCGCTCGAGCTGGTCGCGTCGAAAATGCGCGCCGCAAAGGCCGAATGGGGCGGCGGCTCGATTCTGCCGTACTCGTACGGCGGTTCGAACGGGCTGCTCACACAGGACAACCTCGATGCCACCTTGTGGCGCCGCTTTGGCACGGCGCGTCTGGCGCGCACGCTGTGCGCGGCGCCGACCGGCGCCGCCAACATGGCGCTGTACGGGAAAATGGCCTCGGTCACCTACCAGGATTATCCGTACGCCTCGCTGCTCGTGTTGTGGGGTGTCAATCCGTCGGCGTCGGGCATCCACCTCCTGCCGTACGTTCGCGAGGCACGGCAGCGCGGCGCGAAGCTCGTCGTGATCGATCCGAGGAGCACGCAGCTCGCCCGCGCCGCCGACGTCCACCTCGCCGTCAAGCCGGGCACCGACGTCGGCGTCGCGCTGGCGATGCACCGCTTTCTTTTCGAGAACGGGTTCGCGGACGAAGCATTCCTCCACGAGCATGCTCGTGGGGCGAACCGCCTGCGCGAGCGCGCGAGCGAATGGACGATCGAGCGGGCGGCGCAGCTCGCCGGCATCGACGCGACGGCGCTCGAGCAGGTCGCGCGGCTCTACGCGGAAAGCGCTCCGGCCCTCATCCGGTGCGGCTGGGGCCTCGAGCGGAACAGGAACGGCGGCAACGCCGCGCTGGCCATCCTCGCCCTGCCAGCGGTCGGCGGAAAATTCGGCGTGCGTGGCGGCGGCTATTCCATGTCCAACTCGGCCTCGTGGAACATCACGCGGCCCTGGATTGGCGCGGACGAACCGTCCACACCGATCGTCAACATGAACCTTCTGGGCCGCGTGCTGACAGAATCGACCGATAACCCACCCGTCAAGGTGTTGTTCGTCTACAACTGCAACCCCGCCGCCACAGTGCCGGATCAGCGACGCGTGCTCCGCGGCCTCCAGCGCGAGGATCTCTTTACGGTCGTGTTCGAACAGGTTGTCACGGACACCGCTCTGTATGCGGACGTCGTCCTGCCGAACACCACGTTCCTCG
>Ga0066903_100000439_pt1 | contig 25828 bp, 42 predicted proteins | sample PanSoiMetaGPlot1_FD_67491 | JGI IMG/M metagenome (GOLD analysis project Ga0066903, IMG submission 67491) | Tropical forest soil microbial communities from Panama analyzed to predict greenhouse gas emissions - Panama Soil - Plot 1 (version 2) | ecosystem: Environmental > Terrestrial > Soil >... | reverse complement strand
CCCGGTCCAGCACCTGCTGCAGCGTCGGAACCTCATGCACCGACGGCGCCTGGCGTTCCCGGCCGTCATCCCGCACCAGCGCCCACGCGCCCACGCACAGGCTGTCGAAAATCAGGCACGCGCCCAGCGCCGCCGGGCCGATCAGCGCGCCGCCGCCCAGCACGCCGAGCAGCGCGAGCAGCAACAGCACGATCGACAAGCGCATGTGAAACCTCACCTATCGCGGTAGTGTTACCGCTGTGACTGATGACAGCACCGTTGAAACCTGCCGCCGCCGCATAAAGGCCTTCCGGACCTCGCAAGGCCTTAGCCAGGCCGAACTCGGCCGCCAAGTCGGCCTCGGGCAGTCCAGGATCGCCGCGATTGAAGCGACCGGCTCAGTAACCATCGCCCAGGCAGCGGCCTTCGCCGAAGTATTCAACGTGCCGATCGACATGCTGATTTACGAACATCCATCGGCCGTCACCGATCCCCCGCAGCTACAGCGGCTGCGGCAGCTTCTCATCGATCTCGACAAGCTGCGGAACGACATCCGCAAGACCGTCAACATGCTCGGGCGTCCAGCACACCCGGCAGGGCGGCGATGAGCAGAACGACAGACAGGCGCATGAGTTACCCTTCGGAATGTCATGGACCACTACATGCAGGGCCCGAAAAGGGCTGGCCGCCCGGTCCGAACTTCGGTTTGGTCCGTCGGCTGCCCATGTGGCTGGAAAATGCTAAATAAGGGCAATCAGCGCGAGGCGAAGGAAGCATGGCAGGCGCATATGCGATCTGTTCAGCGCATCGTCCCGTTTAGGGAACCATCGCCGCCGGCGGAGCCCTAGATCACCCACGCGGACGGCGCGGCCAGTTCCTCCCAGCGGCGGAACGCCCACACAGCCCCCGTCGCCGCCACCAGCGGCCCCTGGTCAACCGGCATCTTCGGATCCCACGCCTGCGCACCCGCCAGAGGCCGCTGCTGCGCCGCCCGCACCGCATCCGTCAACGGCCGCTGGTCAAGATGCGCCAGGCCCCCGTCGTTGACGAGGTCGAGGAACTCGCCGTGCGCGACCACGACATCCTCCGCAGTCATCTCAACGACGATGATCCCGACATCCGCGAGAGCCTTCACCAGCGTCGCCGACTGCGATTTCGGGTTCACCACCACCGCAACCGGATCATGCCGCTCATACAAGGCTTCCATACGGGGCACCAGCAGCCGCGGATGATCATAAAACGGGTCCAGGTCCACCAGCACCCGCGACCCGCCCTGCTCCCGCCCCGCCGCCACGATCGACCCGTGCCGACGGTCCTCACTGATCGCGCAGCCGAACGCCACCTCACCGCTCACAGCCGGCCGCCCCGCGATGCGGCGGCATCCCACGCGCCGGCGCTGATCACGTTCCAGTTCCCGCCATCCGACGGGTACGACCCGATGCTCAGCCGCTCCCTGGCGAACGCATCCGGGCCGAGAGCGGCCTGCTCACGCTCGATGTAGTCCTCCGCGATCCGGATGCCCAGGCCCGGGTTCGCTTTCGCCCACACCTGCCGGTCCCCCGGGTCGTCACCGTCATCGGCGGACCATTCGAGGAACGCCAGCGACGGGTCACTGCCCGCCAGGCCCCGCTTCCGCACCCGCCCGAGCTGAATCGAATCCGGGTTCCCGGCCGTGGAGGTGTACCACACCTGCGGATCCGGCCGCGCCGACAGGGTAGGCAGCAAGGCGGCCATCTCCTGGTCACCCAGCTTGTACGCCTCATCAAGAATCACCAGGTCGGACGTGAAACCCCGGCCGCTCCCGGATGAGCGGGCGACGAACCGGAGCCGCTTCCCGTCCTTCAGCTCGATCGACTCGGCGCCGGCCGCCGTCCGGATCCGCTCCACCCGCCGCGCGAACTGCGGCGCATCCTCGATCAGGTGCCGGATCCGCAGGAACGCCTCCGCCGCCGTCTTGAACTCATGCGCCGAATGCAATATCAGCCGCACATCGTCGAACAGGAACAGCGCCGCCAGCTCCAGCGCCTCCAGAATCGCGCCCTTCCCGTTCTGCCGCGCCACGATCAGCGCGACCTCGAATGCCGCCCACCGCGGGCCGCGGCGGCCGAGGCCGTCCTCGAGCACCTGCGCCTGCCACGGGTCGAGTTCCAGCCCGGCGAGGGCCGCCAGGTCGGCCGCATTGCGGCCCTCCGACCCTCCCGAGGGAGGAACCGACCGCAATCGCGGCTGCTGGTCACCCAGCAGCGCGGACCCGGCGAGCGCGGAGCTCATCAATCCCGTCCAGCGCCGGCCTGGAAGCCGCCACGGCACGCAGATCAGCCAGCAGCAGCCGCAGCTGGGCCGCTGCGGCTGCTGCGGCGACCGCGCCGCGGGTTGAATCGATATGACGCGCCAGCGACACCGCCAGGGCCGCGGAGCCGTCGGCCTGCACTGAGCAGCGCATCCGGCGCAGCTCCGAGCGGACAGCGCGCTCCACGCTCCCAGGCCGCGGGGTGGTCACGGAGGGTCACCTTCCCTTGTCCGGAATGCCCGAATTTTGAGGCGCGAAAATATGCGAAGGCTGCGGAGTCGTCCGGTATGCCCGGTTTGCCGTTGCGATCCCTCTGACCTGCGGAAACGCGACCATCCTGGCACTCCCCCGGGGTGGGCAGCGGAGGGCCGGAGCCGGAGGGCCGGAGCCGAGGTCACTGAGAGTGATGACCGTCGGTTTCTGCTATAGCGAACCGTTCGCAATTGCTAACAGTTGCTGCTGCTAACCAGCGGCGTGCTCGTGCCCAGCTGCGCACCAGGCCGCGCATCTGGTTGCCGCGGATGGCTCCGTCCCTGGCGTTGTGGTACCAGCACGACAGGCCGGGCAGGTAGCCGCTGCGGTCAGCGGTGTGCGGCAGGACAAGATACTGGCGTGCGACATTAAGCGGCCACCAGGGCATGGGCTCGCCGCCGTGCGCGCATATGTCACCGGGCCGGTACAGCATTATGCGGCGCTCACGCTCGGCCTGGTGGCCGTGCCCGTAGCCGCGTTCCTTCGTGGTGCCTGTCCAGCGTTTGCGTGCCATCATGCCGCCTCGTGTACCTGGCGCAGCGCCTCGTCGAGGAATCTCAGCATTCCCGGCATGTCGAAGCCCGGGTTTTCTAGCACGCCGCGCGGGATAATTGCCGACGTCCAAGCTTCACCGTCGCTGATTTTGACGGTCACTTCGCTAGCGGGCATGGTCATCTCCGGGCATCCTTCCGGGAATGGCGAGAGCAGGTTGCGGCTCTGCTCACCAGGCATGGATGGATCCTAGGGATGGGGAAGTCCGGCCGCCTTCTGGGGACACGTCGGGCTACTGTATGCGCTGATGGTGGCAGAGTTGTCAAGTGCAAGTCAAGGACTGCCGTACCGCATGGTGAGGTGGTGTCTGGCGCGGTTGACGCGGAGCCGCTCGTAGGTGGCCTGCGCGTCGCCGAGGTGGTATCTGACGGGGCGGCCGCTGGTATGCCGCCAGCGGTCGTGTGAGGCCCATCCGCGGATGGTTCTGGGCTTGATGCCGTAGATCTTCGCGATGTCCGCGATGGTGAGGTACGGCGTTCGCGTCATGGGCGGGGCGTGGTGTCCCGGATGCGGGCGAGGATGCGGGCGAAGCTGTCGGGGTGCTCAGCGGCGAGCTGTTCCATCGCCTGGCCGCGGGTTTTCCTCAGCCAGTTGTCGCGGGCGCGGGCGCTGGTGCGGCCGGCGCGGTAGGCGGCCATGTACTGGCGGCCGGCTTCCCGGCACTGGCCGCACATGGGGGTGCCGTAGTAGTTGTGCTGGCTGACACCCTTGTAGGTGCCGCATTTGGCGGGGTCGAAGGGCATGATGCTAGGCGGCCTTCCCCCGTTGTGCCCATCGGAGGATGTGGTGGCCGAGGCGGAGCCACATGGCGGGGGTCCATTCGTAGCGGCAGGCGGCGCAGGTGACGAGGGAGGGGCGCTTGTCGTCGAGGGCCTGGAACACGATGGCGGACAGCCGGCCGGGTGTTTCGCATTGGGGGCACCAGTTGCGGTCAGCGGGGATGGTGAGCTGGGCGGCGGGGCGGGGGTCGAGGATCGCCATCGCGCGGGAGCGGTCGCTGTTGATGGTTTCGGCGAGGGGGATGGTGAACGGGCGGTACTGCGCCCATCCGGTCAGCTGCCGGCGCAGCCAGCCGCACCAGATGGTCAGCTCGCCGGGGCTGAGTACCTGCTCGGTGCGGCAGCTGGGGTGCTGCGTCATGGTGCCCCGGATGGTTGCGAGCTCGCGGAACCACCAGATGATGTCCCGCTCGATCTGGGAGCGGCATTCGGCGGCGGGCTCGTTGTAGTGCAGTCCGTCGCCGGGGCCGCCGCGGGTGGCGGCGGACAGCTCGAGGAGCTCGCCGAGCAGCCCGTGCAGGTGGGGGAGGATGCTGATGGTGCCGCGGAGCCGGGTGAGACACGAGGTACACAGGTGGGCGGATGGTGCGGCGGGGGGCGGGTCGTCCCCGTGGCGGGGCGCGGCGCAGCCGGTCATGGCATCACTTGCGGGGGCTGGGTGCGGCGGATGGCGGCGTGGAGGACGTCGGCGGCGGCCTGGTAGCTGGCGGGGGGGATGCCGTGGCGGTGGGCTTCGAGGGCGGTGTCGAGTAGGCGGGTGAAGTCGGTGTCGGCGGCGAGCTCGCCGGTGAAGTTGTAGAGCTGCGAGAGGGTAGCGCCGACCGCGCCGAGGTCGTGGTGCATGGCTGTGATCGCACCGTCGGGAGGGGTGTCACGGGGGCCGCGGAGGGCTTGCTCTGCGGCGAGTTCGATGGGCTGCGTCATGCTGTTTCCGCCTCCGTTTCGCTGCCAGCGGCGACGGTTTTGCGGAGCTGGTTGGCGTAGGTTACGAGCTGCGCGGCGGCGTCGAGGGCGAGGTCTGCCATCTGCTCGGCGGCGTTCCGGTCGGTCATGAATTGCTCCCTGTTATTTCCCGTATCCGCTCAATGGGAAGCCGTTTATCGGGTGCGGCTGGCGACAAATGCGAGCTGCAGGGTTCGTTATCCCACTGGTAGACGATCATGTGGCAGCCATTGCAGCGGCGGTGCTGGGCGAGCGGCTTGCGGGCCGACGGGTGGCACCTGGGGCAGCGCTGGATGCTGGTGAAGTCCCGGTTCAGGGCGATGAGGCGGGTCCTGGGGTCGCACTGGCCGCAGGGCGGCGGCTTGGCACCGGAAACGCCGCGAGAGCAATAGGGGCATTCGGATTCGATATATCCCTCAGTGCCGCAGCCGAAGCAATATGCTGGCATTCGCTTTTCACCGCCTTTCTGACAATTTCAAATTCTGTTTTCAGCAGTTCGCGCTATTACGGTTACTGTTAGATCAAACCGGTTTTATCTAACAGGTGACAGTAGCTTGCACCGTTCCTGTACCGGTGAGGGTTTTGATCTTGTTCTCTCTCTGCCATCGGGTTTGCCATGCGGTTTGCCATCGGGTTTGCCATGGCGTTTGCTATGGCTAGGGTGATGGCAAGTGCTATGGCGTTTGCTATGGCAAGTGCTATAGGTTCAGGCTGCCTCCCTGGCGTTGAGGCGGTCGATTAGCTGCCGGCCGATGTACTCGGTGAAGTACGGCGGGATTGATTCGGCGAGTTCGTCTCGGGTCGTCCAGCTGACCTCCATGACCTGGCGGGCAAGCGCGACGGGTGAGCAGTTGCCCTCAACAGAGATGACCGTTCCGGGTCGCCAGTGGCCGGCTCTTGACGCGGGCCGCAGATGCCGGGGATGGTTCGGCGCATGTAGCGGGAAGCTGCCCTGAAACCAGCGGTGCCGGTACAGGGCGCGGCCGAACATGGCCCCGCAGAGCATCACGCCATGAGCGCCGAACAGGTCGTCTTGCCCGGGAAGCCCGGCACCGTCGACGTTCTCAATAATCCATGGGCCGCCCCACGCGGTCAGGCGCTTGCATACCGGCTCGATCAAGTCGGGATATTCGCCCGCCAGTCCGGGGCGGCAGTTCGTCATCTTCGACTTGGCCTGGCATGGCGGGCTGGCGTGGATGGCGTCAACGGGCCAGATCCCAAGACACTGCCAGCACGAATCGTCCTTCAAGATTTCAACCGCGTCGGCCTGAATGAACGTGAACGGGTACCGTGGCTGGGGCTTGACGTCGACGCCGACCACCTCGAATCCGGCGCGGTGGTAGCCCATCGCGGCACCGCCTGCGCCGCAGAACAGGTCAAGCAGCCGGTATGTCATCTACGCCCCCCATCTCTGCTCGGCTCCGCGGCGCCCGGAGTCGGCGCGCTTGCGTGACAGCTCGTCTGTCTCGCCGGTGGATACCTGGTGCCCGTTCGGGTCGCCGGTGTAGTCGTGCATCATGTAGCCGCCGGGTACCTGCTCGGCGAACCCGTGCTCGCAGCCGTCCGGGGCGCGGAGCAGCTCGGCGCGGGCCCTGGGCGTCCCGAATGTGCGCCACTTGGCGTCGCGGACGTAGCCGTCGGTGCGGTTGAGCTTGCACCAGCACCACAGCTCGAGGAGGGTGCGGAATGCCTTGTCGGACAGCGCGATGGTCTTCGGGTGCTCGGGGAGGAGCACGTCGACCTTGATCCACTTCCAGCCGTTCCGTGCCAACGCAATGTCCTTGTCTCTCCTCTAGCTAGCGGACAGTTCCTCAGTGCTGAATAGCGCTTCCTGCCCGCTGGGGACGGGCGGCGGCTTCGGTACCTGCATGGCGCGGGCGCGCTCCCCGGGATCGCGGGTGCGCCAGCGGGCGAGGCGGCAGTAATCATGCGACAGGTCGATGGTGACGCCTACCCGGCCGTATGCGGCGGCGACGAGGGCTGCCGTCCCTGTTCCGCCGAACGGGTCAACCACCACCGCCGGGCGGGCGGGCGGCGGTGTCCAGCCGTCCAGGTGATATTGATCACCTGCATCACGCTCGCCGGTGCCGGGATGGTCGGTGTGCGGGGTGCAGGCGCAGGCATAACCGGTGATAGTGGCGTTTCTCCAGGCGCGGCCGCCAGCAGAGCCGATGATCGAGTTATGTGCAGACAAACCTGTGCCATCGGCGTACTCGTCTCCGCTCCACTTGTAAGCGTTATTGGTCCTCTGCCGCAATTCGTAAGAGACTTTGGTTACCGGCCGTCGTCCCTGCCCGCAGGCGGTGCACACGGCGGGGGGCGACCAGCCGAGGATGATGCGGCGCACGAGTTCGGGGGGGTAGGCGGCGAAGTGGTCGACGCCGAGATGCGGGGGGACGGTGAGCGGGGCGGAGGGTATCGCCCACACGGACCTCGGCAGCTTTCCGAGCGGGTTCGGGAGTGCGACCGGGAGGTTGGCGTCCTTTTCGCCGGGAGCCTTCATCATGCCGTAGGTGTGACCGCCGTTCGGGCTGCCGCCCCAGCTGCGGACATGCGCCTCGCGTATCTCATCGACGGCGGCGTAGTAGCGGGGCTGGCGGGTGAAGTGGAAGACCTGCTCGTGGGAGCGGCGTACCCGGTCGGTGACGGATTCGGGGAGGCCGTTGGGCTTGTCCCAGATGATCTCGGCGCGGAGGATCAGGCCCAGCCGGTCCATGCAGCCGAGGGCATACCGCCACGGCAGGCCGAGCAGCGACTTATCAGGGTGCTCGCGGAAGCTGAACTTGCCCGATGCGGCAGCAGACTGGCCGTTATCTCTGACAGTTTCCTGGCGTTCGGGTCTTGAGGCGTGCCACCGCGTCCGGGGCTGGTTGCCTGCATATTTGTCGCCGAGGTTGATGAAGAGGGACCCCTCCGGTTTCAGCACCCGCATCCACTCAGCGGTGCACGCCCACAGCGCCTCGAGGTAGGCGGCGGGGCTGGGTTCGCTGCCGATCTGCCCGTCATAGTGCTCGCCGCCGTCGGTGTAGGAGCGGAGCCCGAAGTACGGCGGTGATGTGACGATGAGGTCCGCGCTGCCGGCGGGGAGGGGGAGGCGGCCGGCGTCGCCGCGGATGATGATCGTCCGGCCGCTCATCCGGGCACCGTCCGGGAGCTGACGACATGGCTGGCGGTGCGGTGGTGGGAGGCGCAGCCGGGATGACGGCACGCAGCCGCGGCGGTCAGGGTAATCAGCGGCTTACCCACGGCTCACCCCCGAAAAGTGCTATCTGCCATGTTCCGGTGACTTTGCGGGGGGTCTGGCAGTGGGGTCGTCCTGCAGGCACCACCGACCAGCAGGACAGCCAGCTTCCGGTCCGCGGTTCGCTGTTGCAGGTGCCCTCATGGCCGCAGGCGAGGCGCACGCCCCACATGCCGGTCACGGGATGTCCTGGTCTTCGCGGGTGAGCTGCTCGGCGGCGAGGGCGGCGAGGCCGAGGAGCGTGTCGGCGGGGAGGGACCGGCCGTAGGCATTGCGGATTCGCTGGCTGGCGTTGTCCATGGCGTTGACGGCGGCGAGCATGATCCGCCCGGTGGGGATATCGGGGAACTGGAGGCGTATCTCCGCGGCCATCGCATCGGCGAGGAGCAAAGAGAGGCGCCCGGTCTCGGTGCGGGCGATCGCGGTGCGCTTGTCGCGGAGCCAGGCGAGGGCCTGGTCGGTGCCGGCGGCGTAGGCGAGTTCAGCGTCATGGTCATGCATCGCCGGCCTCCGGGGGATCGGTGCCGGCTTCGGCGGCTTCTTCGGCTGCCTCATGGATGATGTCGCGGAGTTCCTCAAGGGTGTCGGCGGCTGACAGGACGGTCATCAGCTTCACGAGCTGCGGGGCGGTCAGCTTCCGGGAGTCGGCGGGGATCTCGTCGAGGCGGAGGATCTCGGCGGCGAGGATGAGCCGGTCGGCCTGGTCGTCGATGCCGAGTTCGGTGAACCGGCGGCTGATGTAGGCGCCCGGCACGGCAGCCCCGGCGGCGGTTTCCGGGCCGGGTGGCACCGCCGGGGCTGGGGGGGCCCCGCCCGCGGGTGCCGCCGGAGAGGCGGCGGCACGGGCGCCGGGGGGCACGCCGTCCGCGGGCGAGGCGTCTGTGGGCTGGTCGAGGTCGGTGCCGAATATCCCGGATGCGCCGGTCGCGCCCTTGACGGCGCCGACAAGGGCGCGTTTCTGCGCCATCTTGACGAGGGTGTTCCACGGCGCCCGGTACTCCGTGACGTTCTCCCACCGCTCCGGTTTCGGCGCCCGGCGGTCCTTCCGGGCGAAGGCGCGCTCTTTGTCCTCCGCCCTGGCGCGGGCCTTCTCGGCGGGGATGTAGAACTTGTCCTCGTCGTAGCCGGCGTACCCGTCGCAGGTGCTGATGGTGATGCGCCGCCCGTCCGCGAAATCCTTATGCACCACGCACCGGTAGGTGACCCCGGCGGGCTGCCCGTCATCACCGCGCCGGGTCTTCCTGACATCATTGACGTACCCGAAGCCGAAGAACTGCAGCAGCTTCTCCGCGCCCGGCTGCCAGAGGCTGGGACCGCCGCCGGTGCCGGGGATGGTGCCGTAGTCGGTGCCCTCGATGAGGACGGCGCGGATCGCCTCGCGGAGCTGCCGGTCCAGCGCTTTCGCCTCCGCCGGGTTCATCACCAGCCGGGGACGGTACTCCTCCGGGACCGGAGGGGCGTAGGGTTCCAGCTCGGCGCTCATGATGCTCTCAGCTCCTGTCTTGCCCGCACAGGCGTGCAGGTGCAGGGGGGATGCGGAGTGGGGGTCAGTGACCAGCACCCGGCGCAGCAGCACGGGGCGAACAGCGCGCAGTCCCCGCACCAGCAGCGGCATCTTCCGCATTCGGGGCAGTAGTGAGCGGGGCCGTGCCGCGGCGGGGCAAGGATCGCCTGCAGCTGCAGGCGGCCGCGGTGCAGCCACCGGGCGGCGGGGACGGCGAGGATGATCATCGCGGTGAGGGTGGCGAGCCACACCGGCCACAGGGCGGTCATGATGCCTCCCGGTCCTGGCAGGCGCACAGGCAGCCGCCGCCCCAGCATGCGGCGCAGCAGTCATCGAGGCACGGGCCGCATAGCCGGATCTGCTCGCGGGTGATGTGGGTGCCGAGCTGCAGGCTGACCGCCGGGGGGGTGAACAGCTGCTCGCGGAGCCGGCGGGACATCCGCACCGAGTCCGCGAGCCGCGCGGCGTGCACGTTCGCGCTCATGATGCGCCGCCTAGCATCCGGTTGACGGCCTCGATCGCCGCGTCCATAGCCTCCATGTGCTCGGCGGAACCCGCGCCCGCACCCTCAGCCCAGGCGTTCCAGACGTCCGAGCGGAGCGGGGCGGGCACCATGTACCAGTGATTCCGGCACGTCAGCATGTGCGGCGGGACAGAACGCGCGCAGCCGCTGGCAGGGCATTCATGATTCATGGCGCCGCCTCCAGTGATCCGGTGAGGCCGAGGCTGGCGCGGCCGGCTTCGCCGATTTCCCTGATCCGCTCCAGTTCACCGCTGTCCGTCAGCTTCGGTTCCGGCACTTTCACGGGGGCGATGTCATCCGCGGTGACGACGGGAGGCGGGTCGGCGGTGCGGCGGGGGACCATGTACCGCAGGTGCGGGGCGGCCTGGTCCCAGAACGGGTCATCCGGGTACTGGCGGGGCGGCGGCGGGGGGGCGGTGCGGGCGCGCTCGCGGTCGTTGAGGTCGCGGAGGCTGCGGCGGGCGCTTTCCTGGGCGCGGCCGGCGGCGTGCCCGGCTTTGTAGCCGAGAACCTGCCCGGCGAGGTACCCGGCGGCGCCCGCTGCGGCGGCGGCGATGATGATCCACAGCCCGGTCATGACGCCTCCCCGCTGGGCGCAGCCGCTGTTTCGTCGTCAGGCTGGCCGGGGAGGCCGCCGCGCTCCGGGCCGGTCATGACGCGTCCCCCCTCATGAAGATCCTGCGGGCGGGAGTTGCGCCACCCGCTCATCGCGTCGTCGAACTCGTTGAGGAGGTACCCGGTGAGGAAGGTGAGGAACTTGTCGCGCTCGGCCGGAGACATGGCGTTGATGAGCGCGACGCGCTCGTCGACGGTGGTGCGGTCCTGCGGTTCGTTGCCTGTCATGGAGGACTCCTTTTGTTATCCTTGGTTGCGGCCCGGTGAGTCGTGAGGACTCCTTGCCGGGCGCGGCCCCCCGGCGCGACGGGGGGCCGCAGTGTTTTCATGATGCGGCTCGCATGGTGCGGCGCTTGATGTAGGCGGTGATCTCGTCTTCGCTGACTCGCCAGGGGCTGGTGCGGCCGTTGCCGATCTTGTGGGCCTGCAGTTCGCCGGTGCGGATGAGCTTGCGGAATGTTTCGCGGGAGATGTTCAGCTGCTTGCATGCCTCGGCTCTGGATAGGTACATGATTCACCCCCGCTCCCGGGTCCGGTCCCCTGACTTGCTTGTAGGCAACGTTAGGCATGTGGGGGGTGTGCGTCAAGGCATACCCGGAATCTTAGCGGAATGATTCCGCGGCGCGTTGCACAGAGTTTCATCGCTTTGCCTTGACTTGCCCATAATCGGACAGCATGCTAGGGGGATGCCACCCGTCAGCATCGGGATGCGGATCAGGCGCGCCCGGGAACGTCACCGGATGACGCAGCGGGAACTGGCTGCCGCCCTGCAGGTCAACATCAAGACGGTCGACAACTGGGAGAACGGGCGCACGTCGCCGCGCAGCTCGATCGGCGCGCTCGAGGAAGTGCTCGGGATCCGGTTTGATGAGCCGGAGCCGGGATCGTCGCTGTCGCCCCGGCTGGTCGACATGATCCGGCGCACCCTCCCGCCGGAGGACTGGGACCGGGTGATCCGGGCGATCGAGGAGATCGTCGACGGGCCTACTTCACCCGGCGCAGCGGCGCGGTCTCTGCTCGCCGGCTGAACTCCGCCACCGTCCGGATCAGCAGCCGCTCGTCATGTTCCATCCGGGCGCGGACCGCCCACCGCTGCCCCGCAAGAACCGCCATGGTGCTCGCGGCGGCGGCGACGACGATCTCGTCGGGGTCCGTGAATACCCAGATCCCGGCGACGGCGAGGCACGCGAGGATTACTGCGGCGGCTCTCAGGCAGGCGAAGATGCGGTCGGGGTCGCGGAAGGGTCGCATGACTGGTCCCCCATATGAGCATGCGGGCAAGGCTGGGATCGCACGGGATGCAAATGCAAATGCATGTGCAAGGGATGCTACTGAGGGTGACGCGTGGCCGGCAAGCGGAACCGGGGCACTCCCTAAGAAACGGTTAACCGCCGCTGTCTGTTACGCGTCCTGCTCGCATTGCGCCCGGTAGGCGCGGAGGGCCTCGTCGAGGATGACGGTCAGCTTCACGCCGCGGCGTTCCGCCTCGCCGCGTACCCATGCCGAAAGCTCGGCCGGCGGGTGCCAGCCGAGCAGCGGCGTCTTGTGCCGGCCGTGCATCAGCCGGCCAGGTATGTCGCGGGGTACATGGCGTAACGGTTGTGGTCGCGCGGGGCGTCCTTGCCGAGGTCGAAGCGGATCATCTTCGCGCCTGCGAAGGTGACGTGCTCGACTCCGGGAACTTCGACGGTGGCGCTGAAGTACATGACGCCCCTGGCGTCGGTGCCGTGCGCGACGGGCTCGTCCACGCTGCGGCGCCCTATCCACTTGATGTCGCTGGTGTTGACCTTGACCTTCATTTCTGGTGCTCCCTCTGCTCTGGTGGTTACCACCCTAGCATTGGTGGTTACCACCGTCAAGGGGAGCCGGGAGCATCCTGCTCGTGTTCCTTGCGGAGCAGGGCGAGGGCCTCATCCAGGAGCCGGCCGATGGCGCCGCGTCCCTGCCGGGCGGCGAGGGCGCGGAGCCAGGCGACGTCATCATCGGACTTGGGGCGCCAGCCGAGGACGGTGCGGGATGCCATGGATAGCAAGCGTAGCGGATGATGTTAACAAACGGGGGACGGCGCGTTATGGTAGTCAGATGGTGACAGGACCGTACCCGCTGCCGCCTCCCCGGGCGGACCCGGTGAAGCGGATGGATGACTGGCTGGAAGCCCACCCGGGGTGGTCGGTGCGGTATGACGGGCAGGCGGACCGGATCGTGTTCACCAGCCCCCGGGGCCGTGAGGTGAGCGGGTTCCGGATCCGCGACGTGCTCCGCAAGCTCGAGGATGGCCCGGCGCCGCTACCCGGGTCATCCGCGGAATAGCTGAAGAAACAGAAAGCGGGAACGGCAGCCGCGTATGGCCGGCCGCCGTTCCCTGGACCGCACAAGAGCCGCAACCCGTGTGAGGTCGTACATGCAAACTACAGTCAGCCCCGCCGGGCGCAACAGTGACCGGCTCACCCGGATCGCGGCGGTCGCCGCGGTGCTGGGCGTGGCCGCGGTCGCCGGGTGGATCTCCTACCTGCACGCGGTGCAGATCGTCAGCAGCCACGGGGAGCCGGGGGCGGTGGGCCGCGCGTACCCGGTGACGATCGACGGGCTTATCGTGGCGTCCTCGATGGTGCTGCTGGACGCCGCCCTGCATAAGGAGACGGCGCCGGTGCTGGCGCGGGTGCTGCTGGGCGCGGGGATCGGCGCGACCCTCGCGGTGAACATCCTCGCCGGGGTGTCGTACGGGCCCCTCGGCGCGGTGGTGTCGGCGTGGCCGGCGCTGGCTTTCGTCGGCACCTATGAGGTGCTGATGATGCTTGTCCGCGCCTCGTCCCGCAGAGCCTCCCCAGGGGACGCGGAGCCGCTGGCAGGCAAGCTATCGCCGCGGGTTCCGGGGACGGCGGAGGCTGCCGCGGAGGCGGCATCGCGGGCCACTCACGCGGCGGGCAACCCGCTGACCCCCAACGCGCTGCAGACGAGGTTCGGGCTGCCCCGGACGGTGGCGGCGGAGATCGACCGGCGGGTCCGCGCAGACATGAACGGGCACGGTCATGAGTGACCCGCTGAGCGTGGCCGGGGCGGTGATTCCAGCCCTATCAGCCGCCGCCCCGGCCGCTCCCGAACTATGGCTGCCGGTGCCGGATTGGCCCGGGTATGAGGTATCAGACCGGGGACGGGTGCGGTCGGTGGACCGGGTGCTGTCCGACGGCCGCCGGGCGGGCGGCCTGATGCTGACGCACGGCCGGGACGGGAAGGGACGCCGCCGGGTGCACCTGTCCGACGGTGACCGAGAGCGCACCGTGCACGTGCATGTGCTGGTCGCTGAGGCGCACATCAGCCGGCGTCCGGCGGGGATGCAGGTCCTGCACCGGGACGATGATCATGAGCGCAACGATGCGGCCTCGCTGTCCTACGGGACAGCGAGGGAAAACGTACGGGAACGGGTGAGGCGGGAGCGGAAGCAGAAACGGGAACAGGTGAGGAAAGAGAAGAGGAGGAAGAAAAAGGAGGGGAAGGAAGGGGAAACAGGTGGAATAGGGCAGAGGGGTTCCCGGGGGCTTCCTGTTGCACCACCCGTTGCGGCAGGTGGGGGATGACCGCACTGGCCGGGCTGGGCCTCATCCTCGCCGCGCTGCTGCTGACCGGCGCCGTCGCGTGGGCGCAGGTGTGGGGGCGGCGGCTGGACAAGGAGGGCGCCCTCATCGTGTACTGGCGGCTGCTGACCGGCCTGCCATGGCACGGCGGCACCCAGGACCGCGCGGATCACCGGAAACGGTGGAAGGTAACATTGCGGCGACTCGGCGGTTTCCTCTATATCATCTGCGCTGTCTACGGCATGATCATGGATCCGCAGGCCACCAGGCCGGCGGTGGCAGCCTCCGCGGTCGCGGCCGCCGGGTACGGCGGGTTCCGGGTGTGGCGGCGGTGGCGGATCCGCAGGCACCGCCGCACCTGGCTGACCCCGCTGCACGCCACCATCCACCGGCAGCTGGAACGCCCCGTGACCGAGCGGCCCGAATCCTACATCACGGTGGCGCTGGACCGCTCCACGGGGCAGATAGCACTGCCGCTGAACGTTTCCCCCGGTGACAAGTACCGGAAACAGCTCGAGGGGGATGTGCGGGCGCGGCTGGGGATCCCGGGCGCCGAGTTTGACTGGGCCGGCGTCGCCGGCCCGAAACCCGTGGTGAAATGGGCGCCGCCGCCGCAGCTGCCGGAGGTCGTCACCCTGGAGATGGTCCGGGACGCGATCGAGACCGCCAGGCCGGGGCAGCTGATCGCCGGGCTGGGCGCGCGGGAGACGGTGAAGATCCGGCTGGCCGGGGAATCACCGCATTTTCTCATCAACGGGCCGCCCGGAGCCGGCAAGTCCGTGGCGGTGCAGAATGCTGTCGCCCAGTTCCTGTTCCACGGCGGGTTCGGGATCATCCTCGACTTCAAGGAAATATCTCACGTATGGGCCGACAGCCTGGACGGCACGCTGCCGAACATCGCCTACTGCCGCAGCAACGAGGAAATCTATCAGATGCTGATGTGGCTGCAGGAGGAGCTGCGGCGCCGTAACAGGGTCGCGCGGGCGGCTTCCCGGCGGGACGGCAGCATCGAGGCGAATGTCGGGGACCGGCTGCTGATCGCCGCTGAGGAGCTGAACACCACCGCCGCCCGGCTCGCGGACTGGTGGAAAGATGAGGGCGACGGCGGCCGGTGCCCCGCTATCACGGCGATGAACGAGGTGCTGTTCATGGGGCGGCAGGCGAAGATGCATGTCCTGCAGGCCGCTCAGCGGGCCGAGGCGAACGCGGTCGGCGGCGGTGCCGCGCGGGAGAACCTGACTGCCCGGCTGCTGCTCGGCAAGATCCAGAAACCCACCTGGCAGATGCTCGCCGGGGAATTCGGGTACCCGGCGAGCATGAGCACCCGGACCGGCGCCGGGTTCCTCATCGGCTCAGATGTGACCGCGGTGCAGACCGTCTACCTGACCCCGCAGGAAGCATGGGACCTGGCCCTGGCCGGCGAGGTCGCCGACCCGCCGTACAACATCCCCAGGGTGATGCAGCAGGCCGCGATACCTCTTCCCGCCGCAGGTGAGGGACCTGATTCACCGGTTGCTGCATCACCCTCCCCGCCGCTGCTCGGGCTGCGGGAGGCGATCGAGGCGGGCACGTTCGGGGACCGCACCCTCGCCGCGGTCCGCACCTGGCGGAACCGGTACCGGAACCGGTGGGCGCCCGTCGCCGGGTGGAACGGCCCCGAGGAACTGTACCGGGAAGCCGACCTTGAGGCGGTCCGCGTCCTCATGGACTCCCAGTCATCCGGGCGGCGATCGTGATCATCGCGGCGCTGATCCTGATCGGGTTCGCCGCCCTCACGGCACCCCCCGCCGTGCTGTTCGTCGGGTGGGCGCTGTGGCGGGCGTGGCGGGACGGGTTCCCCGCCCCCCGCCCGCAGCCGCTGATCCGGCAAGCACAGGTGCGGGTCATCCGCGGCGCGCTTACGGGGGGCCGCCGTGACTGACCTGCTGATCGTGCTGCTCCTCCTCATCCCCCTGGGGGTGGTGCTGTGGCGGTCCCGGTACCGGCAGCTCGGCCCGTGCCCCAGGTGCCGGGAACGCCGCGGCCGCGCCTGGGGGTCGACGGAGGACGCGTTCGGCCCGTGCCGGGCGTGCGGCGGGTCAAGGGAGCGGATCCGGCCCCTAGCGCGGATCTGGCCGGAGCACCGCGCGGAGGCGCGGCGCCGGAGAACACGACTGGAAAGAAGGTGACCGATGCGAGGGAATAGTTTCGCGAACGGCCCGGCGGCGCCGTACGGCTGGCGGAACGGCTATCAGGCGCCGCGGCCGGAGAACCGGTTCACGCTCGCCGAGGGCGGCTGCTGCCGGTGAGCGCAGCAACGGCCCCCGCCCCGGGGAGTGACACCGGGGCGGGGGCCGTTCTGTTACGCGTCGGGGGGGAGGGCGGCGAGGATGACCGCCAGCCCGGCGGCGAGGATGCCGCCGGCTAGGAACTCGTCGTCAAGCGCGGCGATGTTGCGGGCGAGGACGAGGCCGCTGAGCACGATGGCGGCGCAGCCGAGCAGCAGCACCAGCAGCCGGGTTCTCACGTCACCGGCGCGGTCCACGTGGCGGCCCAGGTCTGGGGGCCGACTTTCCCGTCCACCGTGAGGTGCTTCTCTGCCTGGAACTGGCGGCACACCCCGTCGGACTGCGGCCCGAACCGCCCGTCGGCGCTGATCGTCCACCCGCGGGCGCTCATCTTCGATTGCCAGGTGGTGATGTTGGGCCGGTCGGCGGCGTGGTACCCGGAGTGGCAGTGCGGGTCCGCGGACTCAGTGCCGAGGTAATCCGCGGCGGGGTAGGGGAACGGGGGCGGCTTCACCACCGGGGGGACAGGCGGGGTGGTGCCGGGGCGCGGGTACTGCCCGAAGTCCGTGGCGCGGGATTCATCCCAGTCCGAGGGGGTGCCGCAGACGGTGACGTCGTTCTGCACCTGCCGCAATTGCGCCCTGGTGTCCCAGTTGCCGCCCGACCAGGCGTAGGTCTGCCACCCGAAGGTGATCTTCCCCGCGTCGAACGCCCGCTTCACGGGCCAGTAGCCGCCGTACATCCCGGTTCTTTCCCGGCTGATCACGCTCGCGGCGCCGTCAAGGTAAGCATGGATGACGGGCTGCTCGGTTTCCGCGGCGTCCCAGTCGCACGCGAAATAGACGGGGTTCCCGGTCATCCCGAGGGATTTGAGGCGCTTGTCGGATTCGGTGGCGTCGGTGACCCCGGCGGAGTGCCCGGCGAGCATCCGGTTCGCGGTGGTCTCCCACACCACCCCCACCGTCAGCCCGGCGGCGACCGCATCGGTGAGCTCCGCCAGGGTGAGGTCCTTGGCCGGGTCCCACGAGAAATAGCGCATGATGAAGCCCACCCCGTTGGTTTTGAGGCAGGACGGGAGAGGTTTCGGGTTAGCCCACGCGTAGTCGATTCCGCGCAATGAGTCCTCCGGGGGTGTAAGGCGCCGCCGTCGCAGTGCGCGGTGCGGGGCACCAGGAACCGTGTCACGGGCCGGCGCTGATCGTGTAGGAGCTGACCGTGAAGCTGAGGCTGGCGCCGGCGGTGGAGCAGATCTCCCACCCGGTGTTGAGCTGGGTGAGCACCTCCGGCCCGGTGACGTACCCGTTCGCGGTCAGCCAGTCCAGGCCGGCCTTGATGTCGATGATGCCGGCCGGCTGGCGGGCGCAGCTGCCCGGGCCGGCGGGCCCGTCGAGGGTGAAAATGATCTCCGCGCCCGCCCCGCCGTACCGGTGCGCCGTCCAGTCCTGCCCGCTGAGCATCACGCTGCCCAGCAGCGTGGAGCCGAACGCCCCCGCATTGCAGCGGTTAAGGGTGTCGGCCCAGAACATCACATCCGACGGGTAGTTCGCGGACCATATGTCAGGGGCGAACTCCCATATCCCCGCGGCGGGGGAGGTTTCGGCGTAGCTGACCGTCAGGTGCGACAGCGCATCCAGCGGGGTGTCCGAAGGGCTGGCGCAGCCGCCCCATCCGGTGCCGCACCAGTCGTTGGTGAGCTGCTGGATATCGGGGAATGCCTGCACGCCCTCATACCCGGCGGGGATATCGCTGGCGGTCAGCGACCAGTGACCCGGATCGGCGGCGGTGACGGTCTGCGCGGTGCCGGGCAGCGCCCCGACGTCCTGGTTCGCGACGTAAGTGTCGAACCCGTTCGACATGGGAACCGGCGGGTAAGTGTAGGGGCCGCAGTTCTGGCCGAGGGGCACCGTGCACGCCGCCCCGGTGACCGTGGGGCTGGGTGCCGGGGTCGTCGGCGCGGGCGTGGTGACGGTCGGGGTGGGCGCCGGGCTAGTCGGGGTAACCGTCGGGCTGGGGGTGACGGTGCGGCAGTGTCCCGGCGGCCAGCACGACGGGTGCGGGCGCGCCGCCCCCGCCGGATCGGCGCGGAACTGGAACCCGGCCACGGCCAGCACGGCGGCGGCGGCGAGCAGCACGGGGGCATACGGGCGGCCGCGCATCAGCCGATCCGCTGCGCGATCAGCGATGAGCCGCCGTGGATGATCGTGGCGGTCGCCGACGAGGTGCCCTGCGCCCACTGGAATTGCAGGGTGCCGGAGTTCGCGCCCATGTTCAGGAAGTAGACGGCGTGCACCGCGCAGGCGGTGCCGGCGCCGAGACCCCCGGCGATGGGGAGGCTGACCTCGCTGACGATCTGGTCATCGGTGGTGACCGCCGCCCCGCCGGTGTAGAACGACGCGTAGACCATCGTGATGACCGCGGCGGCGGGGACCGTGAACGCGAATTTGAAGTCCCCGGCAGTCGCCGCGTCATAGGCGGCTACCAGCTCCACCCGGTAGAAGCAGTTCGCCGCCACCGTGAAGAACAGCGCGTTGTCGTTGACGAGGGTGGTGCTCGAGGTGACCGACTGGGTGGTGGTGCGGTACGCGGCGAGCGGCACCGTCCACGCGTTCATGTCCGCGGCGGTCAGCACATCCCCCGCGTTCCACGTCTTGGTAGCCAAGAATGCTCCTTTACCAGGCGAGCATGTTCAGGTCGAGCTGCCCCAGCACGGGGGCGTCGAGGACGAGGTAAGAGCTGTACCGGGTGGCGTCCTGCAGCGTCCAGGTGGTCTGCCACGCCTGGCTGACGGAATCCCAGGCGTGGGTGATGCCGCTGATGAAGCAGTCCTTCGCGAACCCGGCCACCGACGCGGGGCGGTGCCACACCTGGATCCGGTCGCCGATCTCCCGGCCGAGGCACTGGGGCCAGAGGCTGTACGGGTCGGCCTGCGGGTCGATGGTGAGGGATTCGAAGCGGTCTTCGGCGGTCTTGCTGATCCCGAGGACCCACTGCGCCCACCCCAGCGCATCCGTGTCCGTTTGCAGGATGAGATCACTGCGGGCGTAGGAGCGGGGGAAGCGGAGTTTCGCGATCGACGCGGTGTCCTTCACCTCCTGCAGCGTCCCGCCGAGGCGGGTGGCCTGCACGTCGTTCGCGACGGTGGTGTCGTCGATCATCCGCCCCACCGCCGCATACGGCAGCTCCGTGAAGGCGGTCCCGGTTGCGGGGCCGTCATACCCGGTGCTGTTAACGTCGACGTCGTCGAAGAAGGCGGTGAAGTTGCTGGCGGCGCTGTTCGTCATCCCCCACCGCACGTCATTGCACCCGGCGACCGCGCCGAACGTCTCCCCGGTACTGGTGAGGGTGTAGTCGGCGGTCGCCCCGTCCGGGGTGAGGTAGGCGTGCAGGGTGAACGCGGCGGTGGAGTCGCCGGGGAACGTGAGGTTAGCCTCGACCCGCACCCACTGCGCCGCCGGCAGCGACCAGGAGGAGGTGGTGGCGCCGACGGTGATCTTCCCGGTGGTGCCGAGGCTGATCTTGGTCAGCAATGTGGAGCCGGCGCCGTTCCCGAACCGCATCAGCGAGTCCGCGGCCGCCGGGAGGGCGGACAGGTACAGGTAGAAGCGGGTCCACAGCTGCGGGTCCGCGGTGCCGAGGACCGCGGACGAGTAGCCGAACTGGGCGGCGGACGCGGACCCGGTGGTGACGCAGGAGCCGGACAGGGCACCGTGCGCGGCCTGCGTATTCGACCAGGTGACGGTGCCGCCGCCCGACGTGATGATGATGTCGAACGCCGCCCCGGACGCTCCCCCGGACCCGGCGGCGGTGATAGTGCTGCCCGCGGTGCCGCCCTCGAAGTTGTTCGCGGTGCTGGTCGGGCGGGTGCCGGCGGGGTGCACGGTGCCGGGCAGGTCCCCGAAAATCGCCTGGATGGTGTCCGAGCGGGTGGTGGTGAGCAGGTCCCGGCGGGCGCGGAACCGCACCGCCCCGGCCGAATCCTGGTAGAGCTGCCCGATCTCGCTGTCCGTGGCGATCTGCATCAGGCTCAGCGCATCCGCGCCCAGCGTGGTGCCCTGCACCGTGCTGTTCCCGGCGCTGATGACACGGCGGGTGGTGTACCAGCCGGCGAGGGTGAGGATCCGGTTCACCCGCGCCCCCGACGTGTCCCCCGTCCCCACGGCTGAGCTGGCGGCCAGCGTCGTGCCGGCGAGGATCTTGAACCCGTCGGTGCACGGGATCGTGACCGCCGCGTACCCGCCGAGATAGGTGACCTGCGCGGGCACCCACCCGTCCGCGAACCCCGAATACAGCGGGTACGCCGCGCCGGCGAATACGCCGCGGACCCGCACCGGCACCATCGGGAGAAGCTGCGTCGCCCCCCCGGTCACGTACGGGCCGGCGAGATTGTCCGGGTCCAGCGCGCCGTCGCTGTTGTCGCACAGGATGCTGGCGGTGGCCGCCTGGTAATTCCACAAGGGGCCCTGCAGCCGGGTCGAGGGGCGGCTGATGGTGAAGCCGAGCACGCGCTGCGGGAACCCGGATGACAGGTCCGTCCACGTGTCATCGGCGGCGAGGGTGCCGGTGTCCAGCAGCCCGAACGTGATGTCGTCGAGGATCAGCACCGTCCCGGGCTGCACCGGGTTCGTGGTGACCAGCCCCGCCTCCACGATCAGCTGCGGCACCACGATGTTCGGGGTCGTCACTTATGATCGCCACCCGGCGCCGGACCGCTGCTCGAACGCGCGGATCGCGTTCACCACCGCCCGCCCCGTATCCGCGGGGTGGGCGAGCGGCGACACGGCGACGTTGATGACATAGGTGGCGCCGGCGCCCACCGGTTCCGGGCGCCCCGTCCCGTTAAAGGCGAGGGACAGGCCGGGCGGGAGGTAGCCGCCCTGGTCGTACCCGTAGTAGGTGCCGCCGCCGGTCAGTCCCGCGATCCCCGCCGGGGACCCGTAGATGGCCCGGATATAGCGTTCGGAGGCGATCAGGTTGTCGACCGGGTTCCAGATGTTCCCGTGCCCCGCCGCCGCATACGCCTGGAACGTCGGCAAGAGCATCTGCGCGATGCCCTCCGCGTGGTAGCCCATCACCGAGACGGGGTTATACGCGAGGGGATTGCCGCCTGACTCTTTCTGCACGAGGATCCGCATCAGCGGCGCCCAGGAGCCGGGCAGCCGGTTGAAGCCCAGCGATGCGGCGATCCACGCGCCGACACTGCCGCCGCCGCCGGAGGCGGCGAGCCCGGCGTTCGCGCCGGCGGTCCATCCGGCGAACGCCTTCGACATGGCCTCCGCCATCGCCACGCTGATCATGGTCTTGCCGGCCGCCCAGTTCGCGGCGCCCCACGGCTGCAGCCCGCTAAGGTCCCCGCCGTAACCGCCGACGATCCCGCCCGCCGCGAATCCGGGGATGGTGCCGCGCAGGTGGTCGACGAGGCCGGCCTGCACCATCGGGGTGGGGACGACGAGCTCGCCGGGCATCGCCATGATCGGCACGCTGTCCCGGCCGGGGGTGCCGCCGGACACCAGCCACCCCTTCGCGGTGTGCCCGCCCATCGCCCGGATGGTGCCCGCGTCGGGACCGCCGGTGACCACCCACCGGCCCGCGCCGATCAGCTTGATGTTCTCGCTGATCGCCTTCTCCGCCCGCAGCTTGTCGAGCCACCCTTTCAGCGTGGCGACTTCCTGCCAGTACTGCCTGTTCTTCGTCTTCGCCGAGTCCAGGGTGGGCAGGCCGTTCTGTATCGCGGTGATCGCCGCGTCCACACCGTGACCCGACTTGTACGCGTTGGTCGCCACGCTGGCGAGGTCCCCGATGTAGGTGTTCGCGGCGGCGAAGCTGTCCCTTTGCGCCTGGGTCTGCAGCCCGATCTGCCCCGCGCTGTCATGCAGTTTCTGCTTCAGCGTCACCGCGTCGTCCGCGGCGGTCACCAGCGAGTTGCCGTAGGCGAGCTGCGCGCTCAGCGCGGTGTTCTGCTGGTCCATCAGCAGTTTCGTGGAGTACCGCACCTGGTCGAGCTGCTGCTGGTAGGTGATCGCCTTCAGTCCCGCGTCATGCATGACGGTGCCGGCGCTGCCGATCGCCGTGGAGGCCTGGCTGGTCAGCCCGATCAGGTCGGAGATCGACTTGTTCCCGGCGGGAAGATGATGCTCTCCCCAGCTGACGAACCGGCTGATCTCGTCGAACACCGAATTGCCGCGCGCCCCGGTGCGCTGCTGTATCGCGGCGGTCACCTTCTGTATCCCGGTGGGGAGGTTCAGTATCGCGTCGGTGACCTTCAGGAACCCGGTCGCCAGGGGCTGCAGTTCCTGCACCAGCAGCGGGATGTCGTTCATCAGGGCGATCAGGTTGTCGGCGACGAGCTTCATGTCGGGGCCGGCGTTCTGCGCCATCCAGGTGAAGAACTGCTGCCATTGCTTAGACTGGAACTCCGCGTCAACCCGGGACAGGACAGTATCCAGGGCTTTTCCCGTCGCGACCGCGACCGGCTGAATATCGTGCAGCAGGTCCCCGGCGATCTTCAGGCCGCCGCCGAACACGCTCAGCACCTCGGGTTTCAGCGCCTTCTGGAACGTGTCGAACTGCTTCCCGAGCGCCAGGACCCCCCGCGCGACCGTCTGCTGCTCCGGGTCCAGCTTCTTCATGTTCGCGGCGAGGCCGCCAGTTTTGGAGGCGGCGTCCATGATGGGCTTCGCGACCGCGAACGCGGCGGCCCCGAACCCCGCCAGCCCGGTGCCCAGCGTCACCAGGACCGGGGACAGCGCAACCCCCGCGCCGATCAGCGCGCCCATCCCGGACATGCCGGACAGGCCCCCGGCGCCGGAGCCGAGCGCGGCGGTGGCCTTCTCCGCCGTGCCGCCGGGGCTGCTGATCTTGTTCAGCTCATGCTCGACGGCGGCGATCTCCGCGGTCGCGCGGGCGGCGCCCTCCACCGTCAGCCGGCTTGAAGTGCGCCGGTCCAGCGACAGCAGCTTCACGTTAATCTTGTCGAGCTCGGCGATCGCCTTGTCATTGCCCTGCAGGTCGATCCGCGCCTGCGCGGTGGTGCCGGACAGTTTCTTCAGCCGCTCCTGCAGTCCCGCGACGTCGACGCCGGCTTTCCGCGCCGCTGTCCCCGCATGGGTCAGGCCTTCGGAGGCGTGGTCGCGGGCGATGATGTCGAATATCAGCTGCTGCAGGTTCCCGGGCATCAGGAGGTGATCTGCCGCTCAGTCTCGGTCAGCGCCCGCATCACCCGGGCGCGGATCTGCGGCCCGTGCCGGTCTGCGACGTCGCTGAAGAACCCGGCTTTCATCCCGCCCGTCTGGCTGTTCGACCAGCGCCATGTTCTCCGGGCACCGCGCGCCCAGACGGGATGGTTGATGATGCCCCGGTCCAGCAGCACCACTTTCCGTTTCCGTTCCCGGGCCTTCGCGACCAGCGACACCTGCGGGTCGGCGGTGAAGCTTTTCTTCGCGGCCACCGACAGGTCCCTGTGCAGAATCCCGGCGTACCGGTCGGGGAGGTAGGGGATGAGATGGTCGAGGCTGCTGATCTCCTTCGCGAGCGGCTCCGCGGCGGCGTTGACCGCCTTGACCAGCTCCCGCCGCAGCCCCTGCCCCTGCGTCCCGGCCTGGAAAAGCCGCTCAGCGACCCGTTCCAGCTGCACCGCGCCGTCCTCCGGCATCAGCATCCGCCTTCCGGGGTATGTTGTTAACTATGAGCACCGAACAGGAGCACCGGGGGTTCCGGGCGCTCGCCGACACATGGATGAACCAGGCAGAGGAACGCGCCGCAGGCCCGCGGCCGCGGCGGGTGCCGCTGACCGCAGGGCAGCACATCCTGCACCTGCTGCTCACGATCCTGACCGGCGGGCTGTGGGGAATCGTGTGGTTCATCCGCGCCTGGCACGGCAACCCCGCGCCGGACGGGCAGCGGCGCTAACCCCGCCTGCTGCTGCTGCCGGTCGAGCTGCGCATCGACGTACGCTTTGCACTGCCGGAAGTCATCCCAGCTGAGCCGGTCCCATTCCCACGGCCGGATCCCGAGCCGTTCAGCGAAGACCGGCTTGTAATGCTCGTATCCTCCGGGGGCGGCAGGGCGGGGGCGTCCCCGCCGCCGGTAGGGTCCGTCTCCGCCTTCTTCAGCCGCCGCTCCAGCTCCTCCGCCGCCTCTGCGGTGGTGTACTCCGTGCCGTCGTCATGCAGCGGCACCACATCCAGGGACGCGGCGTTGAACTGCATCAGCGCGAAATCGCTGGCCTGCCCGTCCCGCTTCCGCAGCACGTGGATCAGCGGGGCGATCGCGGTGATGCTGTACCGGGACAGCTCCCGTTCCCACTCCCCGAAGGACAGGCCGGACACCTTCTCGATCTCGGCGACCTCGGTGTACATGAGGCGCGACCGGTCGAACACGTGCCGCTCATCATCCCCCACCTTGATAAGCAGCCGGGACCACAAGTTGAAGATCATCAGATCGCCGACGATTCCTTCGACACAAGCTTCACCTGGATAACCGGGTTGGAGCCCGATCCGTCATCATATGCCTGGAACCCGATCGACTGCGGGATCACATCCGGGCCGCCCACGTTGACGCTTCCCGTCTTGAACTTTACGGCGGGGAGGATGAAGGACAGCCGGTAGGGGTTCGGGCCGGCGGCGACGCCGTTCGCGTCGTTCCCGTTCGCGTCCATCTTCGTGAAATCCAATTGCATCACAGTGGTCCCGGCGGTCTTGAACACGTCATACAGCTCAGTCCGGCTGTAGAACTCCGTCGAAAGAGTGCCGGTAATCGTGGGAATCGCATTCTCTATCGGCTCCCCCTTCAATCCCTGGTTCCCGAGACCGTACCTGTCGACTTTCATCGGGGTAGTGCCGGTGATGGTGATCCCGTTGACCCGGGAGGCGATCGACGTCCCCGACGCCACCGTCGTTTCCCCCGCCGACGTGGTGGCGGTGCCGCCCAGGGTCATGATGGAGGCGTCGGAGAACGCGAACAGCCCGTTCGGCGTCGGGTACGAGGCGGCGGCGAGGGCGACGCCGGTGGACTCGTTCTGCCCGTCACAGGTCAGCTTCAGCTGGGCGATCTGGTTGTCATTGCAGCTGAATTCCCAGTCGGTGCATTTCACGCCTGTGTACGTAAAGGGCTGCACGGTGACACCGGAGATCTGCGGGCGGCCCACCTGCAACGTCATGAACAGCCCGGCCTTGGAGCCGTTGGTGTGGTTCTGCTTGTACGCGGTGCCGAGCACCAGCGTCGGCGTCACGATCGAGCTGCCGAGCGCATGCTTCCACCAGAATCCCATGCTGTCAGCGACCGCGTTGGCGGCGGAGCCTATCGTGTGCTCCATCA
>Ga0066903_100000438_pt1 | contig 25850 bp, 20 predicted proteins | sample PanSoiMetaGPlot1_FD_67491 | JGI IMG/M metagenome (GOLD analysis project Ga0066903, IMG submission 67491) | Tropical forest soil microbial communities from Panama analyzed to predict greenhouse gas emissions - Panama Soil - Plot 1 (version 2) | ecosystem: Environmental > Terrestrial > Soil >... | reverse complement strand
CCCACTCACATTGTCCGAGGGCGAGTCCCAGACTACCGCCAGCCATGCAGCACCCGACCGTTCGGATGGTGTGGTGCCGCAAAAGGGATTCGAACCCCTGACCCCGTCATTACGAATGACGTGCTCTACCGGCTGAGCTATTGCGGCAAACCGACCTTGAGATATCGGCTTGCGGGAGTGTTGGCAAGGAACCCAAAGGGCACCCTCCCTCAGCACGCCCCTGCCGCGGTGTTCCTGCGCAGGCGCCCGCGCCCACGGCGTGACCAACCAATCATTGACCAGATCGAAAACTGGAGCTGCCCGCCGCCGCGCTACCTGAACATCCCGCGCAGCCGGCTCCAGCTGTCGGACGGTTTATCCGGACCCTCGGTCTCCGGCTCCGTTCGCGGCTCGGGCTCGGGGCCGGGATCGTCGGGCACGTGGACGAGCGGAATGACCGCTGGCGGCACCGAAACCTCCGGCGCGCGGCGGCTGGTGCGCGGCGTTTCGATCAGCGTCGCCGGCGTGGCCTCGGCCGGCTTGCGCTCGGGCGACCTCTCCGCCGGCGGCGCCGGCCGTGGCCGCGGCGCGTCAAGCACGGCGCTGTCCTTGCTGTCGTCCTCGACCAGCGGGCCGCCGCCGAGCGCGGCAAGCGGGTCCTTCCACTGGAACGCATCGAGCCGACCGGTGACCGGCGAGACCGGCATCCACCGGTCGGAGACGAGGCCGTCGGCGGTCCACGCCGGATCGCGGCGCGCATGCACGGCTCGCGCGGTCCATTCGCGCGCGCGGCCGAGGTCGCCGTGTTCGGTCTCCTCGAGCTCGGCCATCAGCATGGCGACTCGCTGCGTCGGGGTGATGAGCAGCGGCGCCAGCGCCTGCCGTGCGGTTGCGAATTCCTGCGCGTCGAGCGCGGCGCGGGCGACCGCCAGCGCGCCCTCGACATGGCCGGGCGCCATCTGCGCCAGCGCCTCGACCCGCTTGAGCCGGTCGCGCGCGGAATCGCCCGGCCGCAGATGCGCATAAGTGTCGGCGAGATCGGGATGCGGGTTCGCCTTCCAGGCAGCCTCGACCACCCGCGCGGCACGCCGCAGGTCGCCGGCTTCGCCGAGGAGCCGTCCGGCCAACGCCGCCGCCGGCACCAGCGTCGGCGTGAGCTTCACCGCATCGAGCGAAAACGCACGCGCCGCCCCTGGATCGCTCTCCTCGGCTGCGAGCGCGCGCGCCGTCAACAGCACAGCCCGCTGGCGCCGATAGGTCATGCGGTCGACGAGGCCGGCCCGCATGTTGCGGTCGAGTTGTTGGAGCGAACCAATCCAGTCGCCGGCCGCACAGCGCGCCTCGAACACCGCGCGGCCCGCCCAGGCCGGTGCTGGCGTTCCCTTGGCCGCCTGCTCGGCGTAAAGCCGCGCCGCCGCGGCATCCTCGCGCCGGCGCGCCTCGATGAACAGTCCATGCAGGCCGAGAAGCCGCGTATCTTCGCGCTCGGCCATCGCATGAAAGGTCCGCTCCGCGGCTTCGCGGTCGCCGGCAAGCTGCGAGGCCTGAGCGGTGAGGAGGAGCGTCAGCGGCTCGGCCGGCGCGACCCGATTGGCCTCGTCGGCATACCTGCGCGCCGCACGTGCGTCCCCGGAACCGACCGCGATCAGGCCCTGCGAGAGCGCAAGGTAGCCACGTACGCCGCGCCGCGTGCGCAGATAAAGCCACAGCACGTCGGGGGCCCGCAGGATCGCGCGCACGAACGTCCACAGCATCGCGCTCAGCGTCGCGACGATGAGGACACCGACCGCGAGCATCATGACCGAGGTGTCGATCCGCCAGCGCTGCCAGGTGATCGTCACGTCGCCCGGGCGGTCAGCGAGCCACGCCGCCGCCAGCGAAAGCAATCCCACGATCACCAGATAGATGACGACGCGGAGCATCGGACCTCAGGGCGCTTTCGCAAGCGCGGCCAGCGCGTCGGCGGCGAACCGACGGCTGGCAGTGAGCGCGGCGATCCGCGCTTGCGCCTTGGCGATCCATGCCTTGGTGGGCACCTGCGCCTCGGCCGGAAGCTTGGCAAGCTCGGCCAGCGCGCCGGCAATATCGCCCTCCTTGGCCCTGATCTCGATGCGGGTCAGGACCGCGGCGGGATCGTCGCCCGGCACCGCGTCGAGCGGCCGGATACGCACCAGCCGTTCGGCACCGGCCTGCAGCCGGTCCAGGAAATTGGCGTCGCGCGGCGCAAGTCCGGCAGCCTGCGTCAGGGCGGGGACGAGCGCCGTGAGTTCGCTCCCGAGCGAGGCCGCTGATGGCACGCCGGTCGCGGCAAACGGCTCGAGCGGCCCGAGCGCGTTGGCATCGCCGCCAAGGGCCTTGGCGGTGGCAAGCTCGGTCGCATAGGCGTCGCCGCGTTCCACCGCGGCGGTGAGAGCGGCGCTGATGAGGGCAAGCCTTCCCGCGCGGTCGGCAATTCCGTCGGCGCCACGTTTCGCCACCTCCTCGCCGAGCGCCTTGCTGCTGCGATCGAGCGCCGCAACCTGATTGGCTAGCGCATCGAGATCGTCGCGTTGCACACCGGGCGATCCGAGCCGCGCGACCTTCTGCGCGAGTTCCGCGAGCGCCGCCGCTGTCGCGTCGGCTTTTGCGCGGGCATCGCTGGCGATGACGGCGATCTCGTCGGTCCTCCGCGCCACAACCCCGATCTTCTCGTCGAGCGCCTTCACCGAGCCTTCGAGCGTCGAGATCCGGTCAAGCACGACCGAGTCGGCGCCCGGCCAGCGCGCTGCCGAGAGCGCCGCTTCGAGCTTGGCGACGCGGCTTGCGAGCTCATCGACGAGCTTCGGATCGACCGCGGGGGGCGTGCGCCCGGAAAGTTCGCGGATCTGCCGCTCGAGTCGCGCGATCCGCGCTTCGAGCCGACCGGTGCCGCCGCCATCGTCTTCGCCCCCGCCCCAGAATTGTGCCCCGGCCAGCACCACGGCGATCAGCAGCAGAAGCGCCCCCGCTCCGGCAGCGATCGGGCGCCATCGCGGCTCGGCGAGGAAACCCAGCCTGGCCCACCCGGTCGGCGGCTCCTGGGGCGGCGGTGCGGAGGCGCTCGCTGATTCGGTTGAGTCCTGATGGTTCATGGCGGCCTCCTCGGATGCCGATGCGGCCGCCTGCGTCGGCGCCGCCGGTTTGCTCTCAATCTCGGTTGCTTCGAGTTCGATCGTCGGGCCTGGCCGCTGCCGTCCGCGATTGCCCGGCGGCGCCGAGAAAGGATTGTCACTGGACATGTCGAATTCCTTGGCGATTCGCCCCGCCGGAACACTATTTTAGCAGCAAATGAGGGCTTCGCGCGGCGCAATTTCGCGCCGTCAGGGGGGGACGACAAGATCGATCAGCGCCGCCTCCTCGGGCTTCGGCGCGACCGCGATGCGCGTCGCGCCTGCGGCCGCCAGCGGCTCGGCTACCGCCCGGGATAGGCAATAATGAAGGGGCATGACCGCGCGTTCGCGTATCCCCGCGGTGTTGGCGCAGCCAATATAGACTTCGGCGCTGCGACGGGAGAAATGCAGAACCCCGTTCACATGCCCGACCGTGAGCGCAGTCTGGACGAGCGGCGGAAAGCGCGAAAGCGCCACCGCACGATAGATCACGACGGTCTCAACCTTGACGCCGTAGCGGGCGGCGTCGCCGGCGAGATCGCCGGCGCGCTCCTCGCCGGCAAGATAGAGGACAGCGCCCTCACCGCCGTGAAGGCCGCCAATGAGGCGTGCGAGGTCCTGCGCGTTGCCATCGGCGGAGGTCACGGCCGCAAAGCCTATCGCGCGCGCAGCCTCGGCGGTGTGCCGGCCGACAGTGAAGACCGGCAGCCGTAAGAGTTCGACAAGACGCGGATGCGTCTTCACGGCGCGAGCGGCATTGGCGCTGGTCATCGCCACCGCCTGCCAGGGGCCGCCGCCAAGCTCGGCGCTCTCGACGGGGGCGACGGCGAGGAGCGGCGCCAGCAGCACCTCGCATCCGCGCGCACGCAGCGCCGTCGCCGTCCGCTCGCCGTCGGGCTCAGGCCTGGTGAGGAGAACGCGCACGGGCGTCACGCCGGGGCGAAGAAGTCCGCGCCGGCACGACGCCTGAGCTCGCGCCCGGCGTCGCTGCCGAGCGCCGCCGCGTCCGCCGCGCTGCCTTCGCGCGCGGTCTCGAACGCGGCGCTGCCGTCGGGCTTCGCGATCAGGCCGCGCAAGCGCAAGCGGCCGGCCTCGAGCGTGGCGTTGCCGGCGATCGGGGTCCGGCAGGAGCCGTCGAGCACCGCGAGAAATGCGCGCTCGGCGGTGAGCGCGGTCAGGTCATCGGCGGCGTTGATGCGATCGAGCAGATCGCGCGTGCGCGCATCGTCGGCGCGGGCTTCGATCGCGATGATGCCCTGTCCGACCGCCGGCAGGAATTCATCGATGTCGAGGATTGCGGTCGCGGCATGCGCGCGGCCGAGCCGCTTCAGGCCGGCAAGCGCGAGGAGCGTGGCGTCGACGACGCCCTGGTCGAGCTTACGCAGGCGGGTGTCGACATTGCCGCGGAACGCGACCACGTCGAGGTCCGGGCGCAGGCGCTTGACCAGCGCCTGCCGGCGCAACGAGGCGGTTCCGACCGTTCCGCCGAATCGAAGCTCGCGCAGACTCTTCGCCTTGCGGCTGATGAACACGTCGCGCGGGTCCTCGCGCGGCAGCACCGCAGCGATCGTGAGACCTTGCGGCAGCGCGGTGGGCAGGTCCTTGGCGGAGTGCACCGCGAGATCGATGGTGCCGGCGAGCAGCGCCTCTTCGATCTCCTTCGTGAACAGGCCCTTGCCGCCGACCTCGGCGAGCGGTCGGTCCTGGATCGCATCGCCGGTCGTGCGGATGACGGTGAGCGCGATCGCTTCGGCGGCGAGCGCCGTTGCCGCCAAGAGGCGCGAGCGCACCATGCCGGCCTGCGTCAGCGCCAGCGGACTGCCGCGCGTCCCGATCCGAAGAAGTGCCCCGGATTGCACCACCTGACCTCGCAATGCTACGCCGGACCGACGGCCGGCCGTGGCCACCTAGCACGGATAAGGCGCTGGTGTGGCGGTTCAGAAGTCCCATCATTCCTGCCGCGAGTCCAACATGCGGACTTCTGAACCAAGGCCATACTAGCTTGCATAAGTGCTAGTGTCCTTCGATTCCGAAGTTCGCAAAGGAGGGTGGCGCAAGACGATACGAACTTCGGAATCGAGACACTAGCGAAATCCGGGGCATCGTGCCAAGGGCGGGACTGCCCCGCACTCCTGCGGTTACAGGTTCTCATATGGTGATACTCGGCATCGAGACGACCTGCGACGAGACCGCGGCGGCCGTGGTCGAACGGTCCGAGTCCGGGCGCGGCAGGATTTTGTCCAATATCGTGCTGTCGCAGGTCGACGAGCACGCCGCCTTCGGCGGTGTGGTGCCGGAGATCGCGGCCCGCGCCCACGTGGAAACGCTCGATCGCGTCATCGGCAAGGCGATGAAGGACGCCGGTCGTGCGTTCGCGAGCCTCGACGGGATCGCGGCCGCCGCCGGGCCTGGCCTGATCGGCGGGGTGATCGTCGGGCTGACCACCGCCAAGGCAATCGCCCTGGTCAACGAGAAGCCGCTGGTCGCGGTCAACCACCTCGAGGCGCATGCCCTGACCGCCCGTCTTACCAACGGTACGCTGTTCCCCTATTGCCTGTTCCTCGCCTCCGGCGGCCACACCCAGATCGTCGCGGTGCGCGGCGTCGGTGACTACATCCGGCTCGGTTCGACCATGGACGACGCCATCGGCGAAGCCTACGACAAGACCGCCAAGCTTCTCGGCCTCGGCTATCCGGGCGGGCCGCGGGTCGAGGTCGAGGCCGCGCGCGGCAAGCCGACCCGCTTCGCGCTGCCGCGGCCGATGGCCGGAAAGCCGAACGCCGACTTTTCTCTCTCGGGCCTCAAGACCGCGCTGCGCCTCGAAGCCGAAAAAATCGCTCCGATCAGCGAGCAGGACGTACGCGACCTGTGCGCGTCGTTCCAGCAGGCAGTGGTCGACGTCGTCGCCGACCGGCTGCGCGTCGGCCTCAAGCTGTTCCGCGATCGCTGCGGCAATCCGACCGCACTGGTGGCTGCCGGCGGAGTGGCCGCCAACGAGTCGATCCGCAAAGTGCTTCAGCGTCTTGCCTTCGAGGCCGGCACCGAACTGGTCGTGCCGCCGCCGGCGCTGTGCACCGACAACGGCGCCATGATCGCCTGGGCGGGTGCCGAACGCCTCGCGCTCGGCTTGACCGATACGCTCGACACGCCGCCGCATGCGCGTTGGCCGCTTACCGACGTCGCCGCACCGGGCGATCCATACGGCCCCAAGCCAGGCTGAGCGGATGGCGTTCAACCAGATCGGGGTGATCGGGGCCGGCGCCTGGGGCGTCGCGCTCGCCAACGTGATCGCGCGCGCCGGTCGCAGCGTCACGCTCGGCACCCGCGATCCGCTCAGCGCCGCCGCGATCATGCAGCGGCGCGAGAGCCCGCGGCTGCCGGGCGTGCGGCTCGACGACCGCGTGCGGGTGGTGGCAGCGAACGCGGACACCGCCCGCAACGATGCGATCCTGCTGGCCGTGCCCTCGCAGCACTTGCGCGCCGCCGCGGCGATGATCACGCCGGCGCTTGCGGCCGGTACGCCGGTCGTTGCCTGCGCCAAGGGGATCGAGCGCGGGACCCATAAGTTCATGACCGAGGTCATCGCCGAGTGCGCACCGTTGGCAATGCCGGCGATCCTGTCGGGCCCGAGCTTTGCCACCGACGTGGCGCGCGGACTGCCGACCGCGGTAACGCTCGCGGTCGCCAACGAGACGGTCGCGGCTGCGCTCGCGCGCGCGCTCGGATCGGCAACCTTCCGGCCCTACCATACGACCGACGTGCGCGGCGTCGAGATCGGCGGCGCCGCCAAGAACGTGCTCGCGATAGCGGTCGGCATCGTGTCGGGCCGCGGGCTCGGCGCCAGCGCCGCCGCCGCGCTAGCGACGCGCGGATTTGCCGAGCTGTTCCGCTTCGGCCATGCTTACGGCGCGCGACCAGAGACGCTCACCGGCCTCTCCGGACTCGGCGACCTGATCCTGACCTGCTCGAGCGCGCAGTCGCGTAACTTCTCGCTCGGGGTGGCGCTCGGGAAGGGTCAGAGCCGGACCGAGGCGCAGTCCGCGCGCAAGCTCGCGGAAGGTGCCGTCACCGCGCCGGTGCTGATAGAAATGGCGAGCCGCAGCGGCGTCGAGATGCCGATCGCGAGCGCCGTCGCCGCGATCCTCGATGGACGGATGGACATCGACACGGCCATTGAAAGCCTGATGACGCGGCCATTCAAGGCGGAGGGATGAGCATGGCCCATTGGCTATTGAAGACAGAACCCGAGACCTTCTCCTGGGACGATCAGGTCAAGCGCGGCGCCAAGGGCGAGCCGTGGACCGGTGTTCGCAATTTCAAGGCACGTGGCTACCTCAAGGAGATGAAGAAAGGCGATCTCGCTTTTTTCTACCACACCGGCGAGGAGAAGCAGATCGTCGGCATCGTCGAGGTGATCAACGAAGCCTACACGGACCCGACCGACGAGAAGGGCGTGTTCAAGGCCGTCGACGTGAAGGCGGTGAAGCCGGTGCCCAAGCCGGTGACGCTCGCCGCGGTCAAGGCCGAACCCAAGCTCAAGGACATGGCGCTGGTGAAGTACTCGCGTCTCTCGGTGCAGCCGGTGACCGCACAGGAATGGGCGCTGGTGTGCAAGATGGCTGGCGTCCCCGCGTCACGCTGAGCAGCCGCGTCACGCCCAAGTGACGGCGGCCCCCTCGCAGCCGCGCGCAAGGCAAGCTAAGCTTGACCGTGCTTTTGAGTGTCAAAGAAACGCCAGGACTTGAGGCCTGAATCACGCGTTCGACAATAAGGGAGAGGAATCGTCCATGCGAAAATACGTTGTATCGCTGACGGCTCTGGGCGGATTTGCCGCGATTGTCGCGATGGGCACGTTTCCGATGAGGACGGTCGCGCAGCCGCCGGAGACGGAGCAACGTCCCGCCGATGCCCAACCACAGCCTTTCAATCCACAGCTCAGCGCCCTCATGAGCATGCTCATTCAGCCGCGGCATGCGAAGCTCGGTCTCGCGGGCCAGGCCGAGAACTGGGCGCTCGCCGGCTACATGTTCAAGGAGCTCAAGGCTGGCTTTGGCGTGGTGGGGCGCGCGGTGCCGCGCTGGAAGGGTCTGCCGGTGCCCGATTTGATCGAGGCCTCGGTCGAGCCGACTTTTGCGGTGCTCGATTTCGCCATCAAGGCTGGCGAGCCGCGACAATTCGCCGAGTCCTTTGGCAAGCTCACCCAGGCCTGCAACAATTGCCACACCACGATGGACCACCCGTTCGTGGTGATCAAACCGCCGGACGCCTCGGCGTGGCCGAACCAGGATTTCAGGCCGGGCCCACGTTAGCTCCGTGCGGTCTGCCGTTTGACAGGCGAGTCTCGTGGACGTCATGCCCGCGCAGCCGAGCTTGCGCAAGCTGCGCAAATTTGCCTGCGCGGGCATGATCCATCCTTCGCCGCAAACATACTGGATGGCCGGGTCAAGCCCGGCCATAACGTCAGAGATCGTTAGTCAGCAGGCGAGCGCCTGCGCAAGCGTACCTGCAGGTCCCGACATTACGATTGCGGGATTGGAGCAAACCAACAGCACGCTCACAGCCGCAGGCCGGTGAACTTCACCTGCGAGAATTCCTCGATCGCGTAGCGCACGCCCTCGCGCCCGACGCCGGAATTCTTCATGCCGCCGAACGGATAGAGGTCGAGGCGGAAGCGGCTCGCCTCGTTGACCCACAGCGCGCCGACGTCGAAGTCGTCGGAGAAGCGGAACGCCGAGCGCAAATCCTGCGTGAACACCGCGCCCTGCAGGCCGAACGGCGAATCGTTGGCGAGCGTGAGCGCCTCCTCGATGCCGTCGAACGGGGTGACGATCGCAATCGGCCCGAATACCTCCTCGCACCACAGCCGCGCCGGATAGGGCACCTGCACCAGGATGCCGGGAGAGACCAGCGCGCCCTCGCGTTTCGGTTCGAGTGCATATCTGGCGCCGCGCTTGATCGCGTCTTCGCACATCGCCATCACGCGGTCGGCGGCCGCCGATGACACCATCGGGCCCACGTCGGTCGCCGGATCGTCGGCGCGACCGACCTTGAGCGCCTTGGCGGCGGCGATGAACTTTGCCAGGAACGCATCGAGCACGGCCTTGTCGACCAGCACGCGCTGCGCCGAGATGCACTGTTGGCCGCTCGCCTCGAAGGCGGCGCCGGCGATCTTCTTGGCGGCGTCATCGGTATCGGCGTCCTTGAGCACGACATTGGCGGCGTTGGAGCCGAGCTCGGCGACGAACTTCTTGGCGCCGGCCGCGCGCGCCAGCGCGTTGCCCCCCGCGGTGCCGCCGGTGAATGACACCATGCGCACGTCGGCATGCGCGGCAAGCGCGGTCGCCGTCGACTTGTCCCCGGTCAGAACCGTGAACAGACCCTTCGGCCAGCCCGCTTCCTGGAACAGCTTGGCGACGCGCAGCGCGGTGCGCGTGCCGGCGGGAGCGGGCTTGGTGATGATGGCGTTGCCGGCCGCTATCGCGGGCGCGACCTTCTGGATCAGCAAGTTGATCGGCGCATTGAACGGGATGATGCCGGCGACGACGCCGTAGGGATGGCGGCGCGTGAAGCCGAAGTGCTTTTCGCCCGCCGCCGTGATGTCGACCGGCAGCACTTCGGTGGTCATCTGGGTCAGCGCCGCCACCGTCGCGTCCATGAAATCGCTGCCGCGCCGGCCTTCGAACTTCGACACGCGAATCGGCTTGCCGACATCCTCGCAGATCAGGGCCGCGAGCTCGTCGGCATTCTTCGTGAGCGCTGCCGCGCCGGCCTTGAGCCAGGCGGCTCGCTGGTGGGTCGGCGACTTGCGGTTGGCGGCGAATGCCGCCTTGGCCACTTTCACGGCCGCCTCGACGCCCGGCTCGCCGGCTTCGTCGATGTGCCCGATCGCTTGGCCGTCTTGCGGGCGCACCAGATCGAAGCCGATCGTGCCGGCGGGGATGTCCTCGCCGATGAAAGACGTGATGGGTGCGATCTGCATGGCCTCGTCCTTTCTGACAACTCACAAGCTGCGCCGCGCGTTGGCTTCAGTCCGCGGCCCCGACGGATATCCGAGCCCAATAGTCCCTTCAAGCGGCAGCGGCCATCCACGTGATCGCCGCTCTTTCGCCGAACCTCCCTGCCAAACTGGCAGACCGGTCTGCCTCGGGCGAGACGGTGGCCGTGATTGGGTCGAATGTATTTGGCTTGAATGGATATCGTCACGAGCAGGTTGCGCGCATGGGTCCCCTGTTACTGTACGCCGCGGTCCAAATTGGCGTGCCGCTGGCATTCGTCGTCGCGCTGGCGCTCCGCTGGCTCTACCTGCGCGGGGTCCGGCGCTCGATGCTCCGTTCCGTCGCGGCTGCGCCGGCGGACGAAGCCGCGCCTGCGCTGGCCGAGCCACCTGCGCGACCGCTTGCAATCGTGGCGTCCGGCGTGCCGCCGCGCGCCTCCGTTCGGTCGGCCTGGCGAGGACCGTCGATTGCCGTCGCGGTGCATGTCTGCGCCGGCTTCGCTTACGCTCTGGTGGTGACCTTGGTGTGGGTGCACGTCGCCGGCGCTGACGATCCCTGGGACGGGGTCGCGCTGTTCAGCCTGTTCTATGCCTGGCCGCTGGTAATCGTGGTCAGCCTGGTTGCGACGGTGACTTGGCGGGCCGCGGCGTTTGTCGTGCTGACCTACGCGGCGCTGTTCATCCCGGCGGTGGCCTTGATGATGCAGGGCACCACCCTCACGGTAGCGGAGGTCGCGTACAATTGGTGGAGCATCAACGGCATCGGCACCCTGCTGGTGCTGGCGTTCCTGGCCCGTCCGATCAAGGCGATGGGGCCGATTGTGGTCGCCCTGATGATGGCGGCGGTCGCCGGCGTCTTTGAGTCGGCCGATGTCCTGAGCGATCCGGACGTGAGCGAATGGGTCGCCACGCTCGCAACCAGACTCGGCTTGGGCGGCACCGGCGGAGGATACACCGCGATCGTGGTCGTGTTTGGCGGCGCCGCCCTCGCGGCGGCTCTCATCGCCTACGTCCTGTTGCGCCTGATCGGCCGGCTTTACCGGAGGCAGTGGATCAGCGATCAGTCGATTCAGATCGATGCAGTCTGGCTGGTCTTCGCCATCATGCATGCACCGACGCAGCAGCCGTTTGGCGGACTGGTCGCGTTTCTCGTTTATGAGCTGGTGGCGCGTATCGGACTGCGTCTATTCCAGCCGCGCGGCAAGGCGGATGCTCACGCTCCGCGGCTGCTGCTGTTGCGGGTGTTCGCGCTGGGCTCACGCAGTGAATCGCTGTTCCGGTCGTTCTCACTGTTGTGGCGCTATACCGGCTCGATGCGCATGATCGCCGGGCCCGATCTCGCCAACGCGACAGTCGAGCCGCATGAATTTCTCGACTTTCTGGCCGGGCGCCTGCAGCGCCGCTTCATCACCGGGCCGGCGGTGCTCGAGCAGCGCCTCGCGGAGAGCGAGCTGCGCCGCGATCCCGACGGCCGCTTCCGGGTCTCGACATTCTTCTGCCATGCCGATACTTGGCAGAGCGTGCTGCGGCGGCTGGCGCGCGAGAGCGACCTGGTGCTAATGGACCTGCGCGGCTTCACCAGCGCCAACCAGGGCTGCATCTTCGAGCTCAACGAGCTGCTCGACGCCGTGCGTCTCAGGCACCTTTTACTGCTGGTCGACGACACCACCGACGAGGCGTTCCTGACCGAGGTCCTGCAACAAGGCTGGCGCCGGATCAGTGCCGGCTCGCCGAACCGTGCCGATGCCGCCCCGCAGGTGCGGCTCTATCGTCTCGCGGAGTCGGGGGCGACAGGAATCGGGACGCTGGTGGCGACGCTCGCCAGCGTCCACAGCGGCAAGCTTGCGCCTGTTGCTAGGTGAATGCACGCTCTCTCCGCTCGTCCCCGCTTTCGCGGCGAGAACGGAAACGATGAATGGAGCGGTCCGCGTAGAACGAGACATGCGAAAGCAGGCTCAATCGACCGTAAGGCCGATTTCCTTGATCACCTTGCCGTACCTCTCGTGGTCGCGGCGGATGAGGTCGTTGAACTCCTCGAGCGTGGTGATGTAGGGCTCGCCGGCGCCTGCAGGCATGAGCCGCTCGCCGACTTCCGGCAATTTCAGCGCCTCGTTCACCTCGGCACGCAGCTTGGCGAGCACCGCCGGCGGCGTTCCAGCCGGCGCGAACAGGCCCTGCCAGATGTTCACCTCATAGCCGTCGTAGAACTCGCCGATCCGCGGCAGGTCGGGCAGCACATACGAGCGCTTGGGTCCGCTCACCGCGAGCGCCCGCATCTTGCCGCCCTTGACCAGCGACACTACCGAGCCGCCGCCGAACATGGCTGCGACCTCGCCGCCGATTACCGCATTGGCCGCGGGCGCGCCGCCTTTGTAGGGCACGTGCGTGAACTTGAAGCCGCCCGCGAGCTTGAGCATTTCCATGGCGAGGTGATGCTGGCTGCCATTGCCGATCGAGCCATAGGCGAGCGCCGGGTTGGCGCGCTTGGCGAATGCTACGAAGCTCGGGAAGTCGTCGACTGGCATCAGCGCGGGATTGACCACCAGCACGAGCTGGTTCGCGACCAGTGTCGCAATCGGCGCGAACGCCTTCGCCGGATCGATCGACATCTTCGGGTAGAGGTGCGGATTGATGCCGAAGTAGCTGTCGGAGCCGAGTAGCAGGGTGTATCCGTCGGCCGGCGACTTGGCGACGATGTCGCCTGCGATATTGCCGTTCGAGCCGGGCCTATTATCGACGACGACCGGCTGGCCAAGCCGCACCGACAGCGGCTGGCCGACCACGCGAGCGATGATGTCGGTCGCGCCGCCGGGCGGAAATGCCACCACGAGCCGGATCGCCTTGTTGGGATAGGGCTGCGCCAGTGCGGTGCTCGCGAACGACGCAATCAGTGCCGCCAGGGCGGCGCGCATGAACCAGGCCATTGGTGCCATCCTCCCGGCCGTGTTTTCCCTATCATTCCGGATTGGAGCGGCCTTTCCAAGCGGCCGATGGACGCATCGCCGCGCCACCAAAGTCGAACCGGTCCGCTCTTGTCGCTCGTCCAAGCGCCGTCGCATAATGGCTTGAGAAAGAACGATGACGCATGGTTCACGGTGCGTCCGCCAGGAGGGCAGGAACGATGTCTGACGACAAGATCTACGACATTCCCCCCGAGTGGAAACAGCGCGCTTACATGAAGGAGAGCGACTACCGAACGAGATACGAGCGGTCGATCAAGGACCCGAACGGCTTCTGGGCCGACGAGGCCAAGCGCATCCATTGGTACAAGCCGCCGACCAGGATCAAGAACACGTCGTTCGGACCGGGCAACGTCTCGATCAAATGGTACGAGGACGGCATCACCAACGTCGCCTACAACTGCATCGACCGCCACCTCGACAAGCGCGGCGACCAGGTCGCGATCATCTGGGAGGGCGACGATCCCAAGGACGACAAGAAGATCACCTATCGCCAGCTGCACGACGAGGTCTGCCGCTTTGCCAACATCCTGCGCAACCGCAACGTCGAGAAGGGCGATCGCGTCACCATCTACCTGCCGATGATCCCGGAAGCGGCCTATGCCATGCTCGCCTGCGCGCGCATCGGGGCGATCCATTCGGTCGTGTTCGGCGGCTTCTCGCCCGACTCGCTCGCGAATCGTATCGAGGACTGCCAGTCGAAGGTCGTCATCACCGCCGACGAAGGCATTCGCGGAGGCCGCAAGATCGCGCTCAAGGCCAACACCGACGCCGCCATCGCCAAGGTGGGCGGTGTCGATCACGTCATCGTGGTGCGCCGCACCGGCGCCGCCGTCGACATGGATCCGGTGCGCGACGTCTACTACCACAAGGCCGCCGAGATGGTGACCAACGAGTGCCCGTGCGAGCACATGCACGCGGAAGATCCGCTGTTCATCCTGTACACCTCGGGCTCGACCGGCAAGCCGAAGGGCGTGCTGCATACGACCGGCGGCTATCACGTCTACGTCGCGATGACGCACCAGCTGATCTTCGACTATCACGACGGCGACATCTACTGGTGCACGGCCGACGTCGGCTGGGTGACCGGCCACAGCTACATCCTCTATGGCCCGCTCGCCAACGGCGCCACCACGTTGATGTTCGAGGGCGTGCCGAACTACCCCTCGATGTCGCGGTTCTGGGAGGTGGTCGACAAGCACAAGGTCAACACTTTCTACACCGCCCCGACCGCGATCCGCGCCCTGATGCAGGCGGGTGACGCCCCGGTGAAGAAGACTTCGCGCGCCTCGCTGCGCCTGCTCGGATCAGTCGGCGAGCCGATCAATCCGGAAGCCTGGGAGTGGTATCACCGCGTCGTCGGCGACGGCCGTTGCCCGATCGTCGATACTTGGTGGCAGACCGAGACCGGCGGGATCCTGATCTCGCCGCTGCCGGGCGCGATCAGGCTCAAGCCCGGCTCGGCAACGCTGCCGTTCTTCGGCGTTGTGCCGCAGATCGTCGATGCCGACGGCAAGGTGATCGAGGGCGCGACCTCGGGCAACCTGTGCATCGCCGACAGTTGGCCCGGACAGATGCGCACCGTGTTCGGCGACCACCAGCGTTTCATCGACACCTATTTCAAGACTTATCCGGGCAAGTATTTCACCGGCGATGGCTGCCGGCGCGACGCCGACGGCTATTACTGGATCACGGGACGCGTCGACGACGTCATCAACGTCGCCGGCCATCGGCTCGGCACCGCCGAGGTCGAGTCGGCGCTGGTCGCGCACGCCAAGGTCTCGGAAGCCGCCGTCGTAGGCTATCCGCACGACATCAAGGGCCAGGGCATCTATGCCTATGTCACGCTGATGACCGGCGAGCAGCCGAGCGAGGATCTGCGCAAGGAGTTGGTCGCCTGGGTGCGCAAGGAAATCGGCCCGATCGCTTCGCCTGACCTGATCCAGTTCGCACCCGGGCTGCCGAAGACACGCTCGGGCAAGATCATGCGCCGCATCCTGCGCAAGATCGCGGAAGACGATTACGGCGCGTTGGGCGACACCTCGACGCTCGCCGATCCGGCTGTGGTCGACGACCTGGTGAAAAACCGGCAGAACAAGCGCGCGGGGGCTTGAGGGCGTCCAGCGTTTAGGCACGCCGACACGACGGTTGCGTGACATCGGCCCCAGCGACCGCTCGGTTGGTGCCGGTCCGCTCCCGGCGAACATCGCGTCGTGGAACTGAGTCTGTGGCGGTAAAAACACAGACCGCGGCATATTTGCGATTTGCTAACGCTATTCAGAGCTTCCAGATGAGATTTCGACGTTGTTGATCTATTATCCTTAACTGCGCGGCGTGGGGGATCGGGGGCGGTGACCCGGCCGCGTGCAAGACTTCAACGCTGGGGCAAAATCAACAACGGTTCAATCCATGTCGTACCAGACTCGATGCCTGGCGGCCGCTTCGGCTGCCCTCTCCCTCTTTGTGGTCGTGGCGCCGCAGCAAGCCGCGGCCCGTGAGATCGTCGCCTTCCGCGACGGCAACTATTCGTCCGGCACGATCGTGATCAAGACGAACGAGCGCCGCCTCTACTACGTGATGGGCGACGGTCGCGCGGTCCGTTATCCGGTCGGTGTCGGCAAGGCCGGCAAATCCTGGACCGGCACGTCCCGGATCGACGGCAAATACATCAAGCCGGCCTGGTCGCCGCCGGCCGACGTGAAGCGCGACCATCCGCGGCTGCCTGATCTCATCGCGGGCGGCTCGCCGAGGAACCCGATGGGGGCCGCTGCGATGACGCTCAGCGGCGGCCAATATGCCATCCATGGCACCAACGTGCCGGGCTCGGTCGGCGGCTTCGTGTCGTACGGCTGCTTCCGCATGTACAACGCGGATGTGCTCGACCTCTACAGCCGCGTGGGCGTCGGCACTTCGGTCGTCGTGACCCGCTAGGTGACGTCCGCAAATTTGGCTGCGTGAGCGCGTGCCGAGCGCGCTCAGCCGCCCGCGCTAGGCGTTCGCCGTGGCCTGCGCCGCCTCGGCCCGCGCTGGCTTGGCGTGGGTCAGCGCATCCACCTTGCGGATATGGGCGACGGCGTTGCGGGCCGCCTCGCTGTGCGTGAACATTTCGAGCGCGTCGGTTTCGTGGTCGGTGACTGGCGCCAGCGCGAGATCGGTGTAGGGCCGCACTTTTTCTTCGCGCTTGGCGCGCCGAAGCATCCGCTCGATCATGATCCAGCGCCGCAGAAAGCTCGCGTGCTTGCGGACGATCTCCCAGGCGTATTTGGGATAGAAACGCCAGACCGGCTCGATCGGCAGGCCGGGCCGGCGGTCGCGCCGATACTTCAGGCGAAACACGCCGCATTGTTCCGGGTGCACGTTCTCGACCGGGAACGAGGTCGAGTAGAAGAACAATTCCGCCTGCAGGCGCGAAACGCCCATGCGGGCGGCGACGCCGCGACGCAGGATCGTCTGCAGGTGCTCGGGCGTGTAGTAGGTCTCCCAGGCCTTGAGGTAGACGCTGTGCCATTCTGCGGCCGTCATCCGCGGATGGTCGGCGACCACGTGCTCGAAGTCGTATTTGTTGAGGTCGGGATCCATCCACGTGCCCTTCTGCCAGAGCACCTTGTGATCTTCCGAGCCAGGCAGCGGCGTCAGGCACATGAACTGGAGAATGTCGACCGGCAATTCCTTCTTGATGATTTCGATGTCCTTGAGGATCGACTCGGGCGTATCGGCCGGAAAACCCAGGATATAGCCGGCATAGATGACGACTCCGGCATACTTCCAGGCCTGCAGCATCTGCCGGTATTCGGTGATCTTGTTCTGCCGCTTCTTGGCGGCGAGCAGATTGGCGGGGTTGATGTTCTCGAGCCCGATGAAGGCGCGAGTGACGCCCGCCCGCCGCGCCTTGGCGATGAAGTTCGGGATCTTGTGGCAGCCGGTGTCGACCTGGATCACCAGCCGGATGTCGATCTTGTCGCGTTCGCGCAGTTCGATGATCCGGTCGAAGATCGCTTCCCAGTCCTTGTTGCGGGCAAAGTTGTCATCGGTGATGAAGAAGCGATGGACGCCCTCGGCCCAGTGCTGGCGGATCAGCCGTTCGACATCGTCGGGCGTTCGCCGCCGCGACTTGCGGCCCTGCACGTTGATGATGGTGCAGAACGAGCACTGGAACGGGCAGCCGCGGCCGGCGTCGAAGCTCGCATGATGGTTGAGGGTGCCGCCGAGGACGCGGCGCGGCAGATACGGGGTCGGCGCCCCTTCGAGCGACGGCAGCTCGTCCATGTGATTGTAGATCGGCTTGAGCGCGCCTGCGGCGGCGTCCTGCAGCACGCGATCCATGCGCCCGTCTTCAGCTTCCCCGGCGAACAGGCTACACCCCATATCGAGGGCCGCCGTCAGGTCGGCCTGCATGGCCGGCAGCATGGCGAGGCAGCCCGACACATGGAAGCCGCCGATCACGACCGCAATGCCGGCGGCGCGCAGCGGGCGCGCAATGTCGAGCGCGCGCGGGAACTGGTTCGACTGCACGCCGACCAGTCCGACCATGCCGAAGCCGTCATGCCGGCGCATCAGTGCGATCAGGTCGTTGACCTTCACCCGCTTATTGGTCTCGTCGACCGCGGTGATGTCGATCTCGACGTCCTCGCCGAGCACGTGCCGTGCCGCTGCATCCGCGACCAGCGTGTAGACGCAGGCGAGCGAGTTCGCCGGAATCGAGGAGCGCAGCCACTGGATGACGTAGCCGTCGTCGTCATAATGCGACGGCTTGATCAGGACGATCTGGAAGCGGCGGGTATTCTCTGCCCGGGCCAACATCGACAGACCCCGTCGTCTGGAGCCCGATCCTTGCACATCGTGGCAGGCACGAGAAGTTGAAGCGGTGGATAACTCTGCCGCATCCGGCATCGGCCGGGCTCTCGGGTCATCAGTACGCCCACCAATATACCGGTTCGGTCGGCGGCTTCGTGTCACACGGCTGATTCCCCTGTTCAACCAGGGGCACTCGGCCTCGACGATGAGTGAGCTTGGGCATGTCGGTGGTGGTGACGCGGTCATTCGCGCGTCAAACGGAACCCGAGTCAGTTGGGCTGCACCTCCACGGGCGCGCGCTTGCCGTGTGTCAGCGCATCGACCTTTCGTGCGTGCGCGACGGCGTCGCGCGCGCCATTGCTGTGCGTGAACATTTCAAGCGACTCGGTCTCGTCCTCGCTCACCGAGGTCAATGCGACGTCGGTGTACAGCCGATGGTTTGGATCTCGCCGAATTCGGTAGCGCACCTTGGCCAGACCGAGGAAAGTCGCAAACAGCTTGATCAGCTTTGACACCGTATCCCAGACATAGCGAGGGTAGAACAACCAGCCGGATTCGATCGGGAAGCTCGGCCGGCGGTCACGTCTGAATTTCATGCGGATGAGGCCGCCCTGGACCGGGTGGACCTTTTCGACCCGCATGAAATAGGAGAAGAGCAGGAGGATCCCCATGAGACGCGGCAACGCCACTCCGGTCGCCGCCCCGCGCCGCATGATCGTTTCCATGTGCTCGGGCGAATAGAAGGATTCCCAGGCGAAGCGGTACGCCTCCTCCCATTCTTCACGGCTCATCTTCGGGTGATGGGCGACCGCGTGTTCGAGGTCGTATTTGTTCATGTCGGAATCCATCCAGGCGCCCTTCAGGTAGAGCACCTTGTGGTCCTCTGACCCCGGCAATGGGGTTAGGAAATAGAACTGCAGGATGTCGACCGGGAGCTCGTGCTTGATGATCCGGATGTCCTCGCGGATCGATTCGAGCGTGTCCGCCGGGAACCCGAGAATGTAGCCCGCATAGGTGATGACGCCCGCCCGCTTCCAGGCCAGGAGCATCGCGCGGTACTCGGTAATCTTGTTCTGCCGCTTCTTCGCCGCGGTCAGGTTTGCGGGATTGATGTTCTCAAGTCCGATGAACACCCGGCGCACGCCAGCGCGGCTCGCCTTCTCGATGAAGTTCGGGATCTTGTGGCAGAGCGTGTCGACCTGGATGATCAGCCGGACGTCGATCTTGCCGCGCTCGCGCAGCTCGATGATCCGGTCGAAGATTGCTTCCCAGTCCTTGTTGCGGGCGAAATTGTCGTCGGTGATGAAGAACCGGTTGATGCCTTCCGCGGCGTGCTGGCGGATCAGCCGCTCGACGTCATCGGGCGTTCGCCGCCGCGACTTGCGGCCCTGCACGTTGATGATGGTGCAGAACGAGCACTGGAACGGGCAGCCGCGGCCGGCGTCGAAGCTGGCATGGTGGTTGAGGGTGCCGCTGAGGATGTGGCGCGGCAGAAACGGGGTCGGAGCGCCTTCGAGCGGAGGCAGATCGTCCATGTGGTTGTAGATCGGCTGCAGGCTGCCTGAGGCGGCGTCCTGCAGCACCTGGTCGATGCGGCCTTCCTCAGTCTCCCCCGCGAACAGGCTGCAGCCGAGGTCGAGGGCGACTTTCAGATCGGCCTGCATGTCCGGCAGCATGGCGAGGCAGCCGGACACATGGAAGCCGCCGATCACGACCGCAATGCCGGCGGCGCGTAGCGGGCGCGCAATGTCGAGCGCGCGCGGGAACTGGTTCGACTGCACGCCGACCAGTCCGACCATGCCGAAGCCGTCATGCCGGCGGATCAGCGCGATCAGCTCGTTGACCTTCACCCGCTTGTTGGTCTCGTCGATCGCGGTGATGTCGATCTCGACGTCTTCGCCCAGCACGTGCCGCGCCGCTGCATCCGCGGCCAGCGTGTAGACGCAGGCGAGCGAGTTCGCGGGAATCGAGGAGCGCAGCCACTGGATGACATAGCCGTCGTCGTCATAATGCGACGGCTTGATCAGGACGATCTGGAAGCGTCGCCTGCCGCAGACTCCGGGCGCCAACATTGGCCCGTCCCCCTCAACCAAACCGGGGTATGATCGCACAGTTTAGGGCGCCGGCGAAAGGGGCGGCGGATACGACGTCTGGGTCGTGCAGCGAGCCTGTGAACAACAGGTCCGCGGCAACAGCTCTTTTTTTTGCCCGCGTCAGGTCCCGCCGCACCAGGATTCGCGCCGCCCGCCGGCGTAGGGCCGCGCCAAGCCGCGTGTCAGCAGCAGCGCAGCCACGTCGGGTGTCGTGCGCGTCCCGGCGTCGGCGAGCACGCGACCGCCGTACTTGTCGATCCCGACCCGCACGACCATCACATCCCCTTCGGCGAGAATGACGCGCAGCGCCTCCCGCGCCGCCTCGGCCTTGATCCGCTCTTCCGGGCAGCGCGCCCGCAGTTCCGGCGCATCGATGTGGCGCAGGCGGACCTTGGTGGTGATCTCGATGCCGGGCCATACGCGCACGCGTGCCTCGAACGTGTCGCCGTCAAGCACCCGCAGCACGTCGGCCTGTTGCCCGGCGCGCAACGCCTCGCCGGGCGAGATCGCCGGTTGCGCGGGATTGGCCATGACCTGCGGGCCATGGACCGCGGCGCCGATTACGGTGCCAGCCAATAGGGCGGTCGCCAGGCCGATCGCGACCGGCACCACCGCCAGCACCGGCTTCCGCAGTCGGGCTTGGCGCGGCCGCAGCAACAGGCGGGCGACAGCGGCTAGGCTCATGCTCCGCATATAGGCGATTTATCCTACTAACCGCAAGTGAAATATTGGCCTGCTCGGCACCTTCGTTGGACCGCTGCTGCCTGCGGATCAGAAATCCGACGCGATGCCCTTGATCTCCCAGTCGCCATAGCGGACCGGGTCGAGCCCGCCGCGGCCGTTGAGTTCCGGCGGCGCCTCCTTGGCGGAGGCCTCACGGCTGGCGCGCCGGGCGGCGGCCTCGGCCAACGCCCGTTCGGCGGCCGGCGGCAGCGGCTTCTTCGGCGGCTGAGCGCCTGAAGGGGGCGCCGAAGCCGCAGGAGGGTGTCGATCGGCCATGGAAGACATCAATGCATTGGCTTGATGCGGGTCAAGGCCCGCCTGCGTCAGCGGGTCTATCCGTGGCCACTTGCAGGTACCTGGCGCTCACCCAACATTTTCCCTCGAATGCCGGTGGTTCCATCGCGGCGCTGCCGGCGATGGAGAGTGAGATGAACTATCTCCGTACTGCCATTCTACTGGCCGGGCTGACCGCCCTGTTCATGGGCGTGGGCTACCTGATCGGCGGTCCGAACGGCGCCCTGATTGCCCTCTTGGTCGCCGCCGGCATGAACCTCATGGCCTACTGGAACGCCGACAAGCTCGTGCTGTCGATGCACGGCGCGCAGGAGGTCGATGAGCGCACGGCGCCTGACCTTGTGCGACTCGTCCGCGAGCTCGCGCAGCGCGCGGGCCTGCCGATGCCGCGCGTCTACCTGATGGACAATCCGCAGCCGAATGCGTTCGCCACCGGGCGCAACCCCGAGCATTCTGCGGTCGCGGTCACCACCGGGCTCCTCAACGTGCTCGATCGCGAGGAGGCCGCGGGCGTGATTTCGCACGAGCTCGCCCACGTCCGCAACCGCGACACGCTGACCATGACCATCACCGCCACCATCGCCGGCGCAATCTCGATGCTGGCGCAGTTCGGCATGTTCTTCGGCGGCGGCCATCGCGGCAGCAACAACGGGCTCGGCATCATCGGCACGCTCGCGATGGTGATCCTGGCCCCGATCGCCGCCATGCTGGTGCAGATGGCGATCAGCCGCACCCGCGAATACGCCGCCGATAATCTCGGCGCGCGCATCGCCGGCCGCACCGACGGCCTGTCCTCGGCGCTGATGAAGATCTCCAATGCGGCGCATCAGATCCCGAACGAGACAGCCGAGCAAAATCCGGCGACCGCGCATCTGTTCATCGTCAACCCGCTCAGCGGGCACGGCATCGATAACCTGTTCTCGACCCACCCGTCGACCGAGAACCGGATCGCGGCGCTGCAGGAGCTCGCGCGCGAACTGGGGCAGGGGGGCTATGGCGGCAGCCGCGGCGATGCGCCCCAACGTCCCGGCAGCCCCTGGGGCAGCACGGGCGGGTCACGCGGCCCGTGGGGCTGATGCGGCCGCCCTATCCTTCACCGCCTTAAGCATGGCTCCGGCCGGCGTGTCGTGGCAAACCTGCGCGAATGATCGCGACTCGCACGATGCCTGAAACGGCTGGCCTGGCAGCGCGACGTATTGCCGCCGACGTCCTCGAGGGCGTGCTGCGCCGCCGCCGGCCGCTTGACGAGCAACTCGAGGACGCCCGTCTCGGGCTTTCGGCGCTCGCCGAGCGCGACCGCGCCCTGACCCGGGCGCTGGTGGCGACCGTCCTGCGCCGGCTCGGCACGCTGCGCCATCTGCTCGGCCGCTTCCTCGAGCGCGGTCCGCCGGCTGACGTGCCCCGGGTCGAGACCGTGCTGCTGCTTGGCGCCGCGCAAATCCTGCTGCTCGACGTGCCCGACCATGCGGCCGTCGATCTTTCGGTGCGGCTCGCGCGCGCCGATCGCCGCGCCGCGCGTTATGCTGGCCTCGTCAATGCGGTGTTGCGCCGGATTGCCGAGCACGGCCGCGACCGTCTCAAGGGCGTCGACACTGTTGTGCTCGACACCCCGCCCTGGCTGATGGCGCGCTGGACGCGCGCCTACGGCGCCGAGACCGCCCGCGCCATCGCGCAGGCAAACGGTCACGAGCCTGCGCTCGATCTCACCGTGAAGCAGGATCCCGCCGCTTGGGCGAGCACGCTCGGCGGTCGCGTGCTGCCGTCCGGTTCGGTGCGCGCAATCGTGCACGGTCCGGTCGCGCAGCTACCCGGCTATGCGGAAGGGGCCTGGTGGGTGCAGGACGTCGCCGCAGCCCTGCCGGCGCGGCTGCTCGGCGACGTGCGCGGCAAAACCGTCGCCGACCTCTGCGCCGCGCCCGGCGGCAAGACCGCGCAGCTTGCGGCGGCCGGCGCCCGTGTCACGGCGGTCGATCGCTCCGAAGGCCGCCTGGCGCGGCTGCGCCACAACCTCGCCCGCCTGTCGCTCACGGCCGAGACCGTCATTGCCGACGCCGCCGACTGGCAGGCGGGCCCGTTCGACGCCGTGCTGCTTGACGCGCCCTGTTCCTCGACCGGCACGATCCGTCGCCATCCCGATATCCCCTGGCTCAAGCGCGAGAGCGACCTCGCCGCTCTTGCCCAGGTGCAGCGCCGGCTGATCGCGCGCGCGGTGGAACTCACCAAGCCGGGCGGCGTCCTCGTCTACTGCACCTGCTCGCTCGAGCCCGAGGAGGCGCAGGACATCGTCGCCGATCGTCTCGCCGCTGATTCGCGGCTGCGCCGTCGCCCGGTCCCGGCGGCCGAGGTGGGCGGCCTCGACGGCCTGCTCACGGCGGCCGGCGACCTGCGCACGCTGCCCTGCCATCTGCCTGACCCCAATCCACAATTGGCTGGCATGGACGGCTTCTATGCAGCCCGTTTGGCGCGCCTTTAGGCAACTCTGTGCTGTTGGCCGGGGTGCGCCCCTCCGGTATGGTCCGGCGCCCGGGCTAACCCGGCAGCAAGGGGAGAAGCAGGCAGCGATGTCGCGCGTTTCAGTCGCGGAGCGGGCAAGGCTGTCCGTATTTCTGGCGCACGGAATGCTGCGCTGGCTTGTCGGCCGGCTGTCTGCGTTGCCGGTCGCTGGTCTGCCGTTCTTCCCCGGCAAGACCGACCGGCTGGTGATCGCGCCGCAGGATTTGCGCACGTCCGACGCCACCCGGGCGAGCGAAATCTATTCCGGCCGGTTCGTGTTCGCCGGCAAGGTCGTGATCTGCGACGCGCGCTCTCCCTTCGAGGTCACGCCGCCGTCCGAGGAATGGGCGGTTGGCCTGCATGGCTTCAGCTGGCTGCGCCACCTGCGCGCCGCCCAGTCGGGGGTCAGCCGCGCCAACGCACGCGCGCTCGTGGATGAATGGATCAACCTGAGCAGCACCGGCGATCCGGTCGTCGGCCGGCCCGACGTCGCCGCCCGCCGCATCATCTCCTGGCTCACCCAGGCGCCGCTGGTGCTCGACGAGTCCGACGTGCGCTTCTACCGCCGCTTCATGCGCAGCCTGACCCGGCAGGTCCGTCGTCTGCGCCACACGGTGGCGGAGGCGCGCGACGGCGTGCCGCGCCTGCAGGCGGTGGTCGCGCTTACCTATGCGGCGCTGTGCATGGAGGGGCAGGCGCGCCACATCCCAGCCGCCACCAAGCGGCTCAACGACGAGCTCGACCGCCAGATTCTGCCCGACGGCGGGCACATCGGCCGCAACCCGGGCGCACTGATCGAGCTGCTGGTTGACCTGTTGCCGCTGCGGCAGGTGTTCACGTCGCGCAACATGCCGCCGCCGCAGCAACTGCTCAACGCCGTCGACCGGATGATGCCGATGCTGCGGTTCTTCCGCCATGGGGACGGCAACTTCGCTCTGTTCAACGGCATGGGGCCGACCTCGACCGACCTGCTCACCACCATCCTGGCCTATGACGACGCCCGCGGCACGCCGGTCTCCAACGCCCCGCATTCCGGCTATCAGCGGGTCGAGGCTGGCGGCACGCTCATCCTGATGGATACAGGCAGGCCGCCGCCGATCTCGGCGAGCCAGGAAGCGCACGCCGGCTGCCTCTCCTTCGAATTGTCGAGCAAGCTCTATCGCATCGTGGTCAATTGCGGGCTGCCGGGGACAAGCCGCGAGAGCTGGCGGCAGATGGCGCGCGCCACCGCCGCCCACTCGACGGTGACCTTCAACGAGGTGTCGTCGTGCCGCTTTATCGAGTCGAATTCTGTCCGCCGCCTGATGCAGGGCACGCCGATCGTGGGCGGCCCGCGCGAGGTCAGCGTCATCCGCGAGGATCAGGATGGTGCCACCCTGCTGCGCGTATCACACGACGGGTATATCGACGACTTCGGCGTACTGCATCAGCGCGCCCTGATGCTGTCGGCCGACGGCAAGCGGCTCGACGGCGAGGAGCTGTTCACCGCGACGCGCGGCGAGGCGGCGATCGCGGGCCGCGACCTGTTCTCGGTGCGCTTCCACCTGCATCCTACGATCAAGGCCAACCGGCTCACCGATTCGCACGGCGCCATGCTGCTGCTGCCGAACAAGGACGTGTGGACCTTCAATGCCTACGAGGACCGCATCGATATCGAGGAGAGCGTCTACCTCGCCGGGCTTGAAGGCCCGCGGCGGACGGTGCAGATCGTCATTCACGGCCGCGCCCGCAAGGTCGCGAGGGTGCAGTGGACGTTCTCGCTGACTGCGGCCTCGCCGGTCGGGATCGTGCGCCGCGGCCGCGCCGAGGAACCGCAATTGCCGGGATAGCTCGCGTTCCGAGCCTCTCCCCGTTCGTTCCCGCGCAAGCGGGAACCCAGTCTTTCAGGGAGGCCTGTGCATTTGGCTCCTGGGTCCCCGCTGGCGCGGGGACGAACGGTGGAGTGCAGGGCAGAACGGCTTACACAACGTGTGACTTGTGCTATCCGCTCGTGAACCATGACCGAAAATCTCCGCCACATCACCCGCGCTCTCCTGTCGGTTTCCGACAAGGCCGGCCTGGTCGATTTTGCGCGCGCGCTCGCCGGGCATGGCGTGCAACTGATCTCGACCGGCGGCACCCGCAAAGTGCTTGCCGACGCTGGCCTCGTCGTCACCGACGTGTCGGAAGTGACCGGCTTCCCCGAAATGATGGACGGGCGCGTCAAGACGCTGCATCCCAAGGTGCATGGCGGCCTGCTCGCGATCCGCGACAACAAGGAGCACGCCGCCGCGATGGCGGCGCACGGCATTGCCCCGATCGATCTCCTGGTGGTCAATCTCTACCCGTTCGAAGCGACCGTGGCGAAGGGCGCCGACTTCGACACCGCGATCGAGAACATCGACATCGGCGG